>Ga0315282_10005932_pt1 | contig 20616 bp, 21 predicted proteins | sample YL17G07_20_MG_FD_203693 | JGI IMG/M metagenome (GOLD analysis project Ga0315282, IMG submission 203693) | Sediment microbial communities from Yellowstone Lake, YNP, Wyoming, USA - YL17G07_20 | ecosystem: Environmental > Aquatic > Freshwater > Lake > Sediment | place: USA: Wyoming | collected... | reverse complement strand
CTAGCGGTTGGGTGAGGAATTTGGTCTTGTGAGGGTGCAGGCAGGACAGGGTATACAGGACTCTGCCGACCTTGTAAGGATTGTAAGTATGAGGGAATATTTTAGGAAATAAAGGATTGACTGAGTTGGAGGAATGTACGAGATTGTCGGTGGTCGGACCACCCGGCCACAGGATGGTCGCTCCGCGACTCATCCTGCCCCCGACCGTTGACCCCAACCACCACTCGGTCGCGCACGGGGAGAAGCGATTGGCCACTCTACCCACCGACTCACACGCTGGCATTAGAATAGTAAGGAAGACGCGCCTCGTGGATTCGGTGGGCCGCAAGGCATTCCGGGCAATCCACAAGACTCGACTCTCCGAGGACATCATCGAGCAGGTGCGGGATCTCATCGCCTCCGGGCGCCTGAAGTCAGGCGACCGCCTCCCCGCCGAGCGAGAGCTTGCGCAAACCTTCTCCGTGAGCCGCTCGGCCGTACGGGAGGCTATCCGCGCCATGGAATCCCTGGGGATCCTCGAGGCACGGCCCGGCGAGGGAACGTTCGTCAGGATGCGGGCGGAGAGTCCGGAACGGGACCCGATCTCCACCGCGCTGTATCAGGCGTGGAGCACGCAGCGCAAGCTGTTCGAAGTCCGCCAGGTCATCGAACCGGATCTGGCGGCACTGGCGGCGCGCCGGGCCACCGCAGGGCACATTGAAAAGTTGCGGGCCATCCTCAAGGAGCAGGAGATTGGGATCCGGCATGGGGAGAGCGGCAGCAGGCAAGACGCCATGTTCCACTACGTGACCGCCGAGGCCACAGGCAACGAGATGCTCGTGCAGATCATGGACAGCCTGATGGACTTGCTCTCCAAGACCCGAGAGGCATCCTTGCAGCACGACAAGCGGCGTACCCAATCATTGAAGCAGCACCAGGCCATCCTCAACGCCATCGAGGCGCGCAAGCCGCTCGTGGCGGAGCGCCGGATGCGCGAGCATATCCATGCCATCGAACGGCTGGTGTTTTCCCCGGAGCAGCAGCCGGCAGGGGGACCTGCCATCACCGCTCCAACGCATGACGCAGAGGTCTCCTCGTGAGCGACGCGGGAAAAGAAGGACTGCAGTTCAGGGTTGTAGAGGCGTTCGTCGAGGATGTGGGGAAGGGATATGCTCGCCTCGACGCAGACGACCTGAGGCGGCTTCACGCCGCGCCCGGGGATGTCCTGATGATCACGGGGCGGCGATCTACGGTGGCGCGGGCAGCGCAGGTGCCTGCCACCCACTGCGGGCAGCAACTGATCCTGATGGATGGGACCACGCGGGTCAACGCCGAGATCGGCGTCGACGAGTGGGCGGCGGTCCGGAAGGTCCCGTTCAAGCCGGCGGAGTCGATACTGCTTTCCCCAGTGCAGGCCGGAGTGTCCCTGCCCACCGACGCCGAAATTCCCCACCTCCGCCAGCTCATCTCCGGAATTCCCGTCGTGCTGGGCGACACCTTGCAGGTGACCTTCCTGGGGTCGCGGCCGCGTATGTTCACGGTCGAGGGTGCCGCTCCGCGCGGGGCCATCCTCATCACGAACGACACCGCTATCTCGTTCCGGCCGCCCGACGTTTCCGCGGCCAGAGCCTACCGGGTGTCCTACGAGGATATCGGGGGCCTGGACTGGGAGCTCCGGCTCGTCCGGGAGATGATCGAGCTCCCCTTGAAGTTCCCGGAGATCTTCGGCCTCCTGGGGATCGATCCCCCAAAGGGCGTCCTGCTGACCGGGCCACCAGGGACCGGGAAGACCTTGATCGCCCGCGCCGTCTCCAATGAGGTCCGGGCGCACTTCATCCACGTGAACGGCCCGGAGGTGATTCACAAGTACTACGGGGAGAGCGAGGCGAAGCTCCGCCAGGTCTTCGAGGAGGCTCAGCGCAACGCGCCGAGCATCATTTTCCTGGACGAGATGGACGCCGTGGCGCCGCGGCGCGCCCAGGTCATAGGGGACGTGGAGAAGCGGGTGGTGGCCCAACTCCTCGCCCTGATGGACGGGCTGGTCGAGCGAGGCGAGGTCGTGGTCATCGGGGCCACCAACATGCCGGAGCTGCTGGACCCGGCGCTGCGGCGGCCGGGGCGTTTCGACCGCGAGATCAGCATCCGCGTCCCCAATCGGGCGGCGCGCCGCCAGATCCTCGGCATCCATTCCAAGCGAATGCCGCTTGCCCCGGATGTGGATCTGGATGAGATCGCCAATATCAGCCACGGCTATGTCGGCGCGGACCTGGCGGTCCTCTGCAAAGAGGCAGGCATGGTGGCCCTCCGCCGCCTGATCCCCCAGATCCGCTTCGAGGTGGACGAGAAGCCCAAGCTCACCTCGCGGGAGGTCCAGGTCACCCAGAGCGACTTCCTCGAGGCCTTCAAGATGGTGGAGCCCACGTCCACCCGCGAGTTCCTCGCCGAGCGCCCGCGCCTCACCCTCAAGGACGTGGGAGGACTCACCGGCATCAAGCGGACCCTCCACTCCATCCTGCAGCTCATGCGGCAGGGCAGCGCCTTCTCCACCCAGGCCCGCTTCAACCCGCCGAAGGGGATCCTGCTGACAGGCCCATCGGGGACTGGCAAGACCCTGTTGGCCCGTGCCCTGGCCGGGGAGTTAGGGCTCACCCTCATCACGGTGGACCAGACCAGCCTGCTGTCTAAGTGGGTGGGTGAGTCGGAGAAGGGCCTCCGCGAGGTGTTCAAGCGGGCCAAGCAGGCCTCGCCCTGCATCGTCTTCTTCGACGAGATCGAGTCCATCGCGCCGATGCGGACGATGCACGAGGTCGGCGGCCACTTCCCGCGCCTGGTGAGCCAGCTTTTCCGCGAGCTGGACGACCTGCACGGCTCGCTGGGCGTCCTGGTCCTGGCTGCAACGAACCGGCCGGACCTGATGGAGCCGGCCCTGCTGCGGGTCGGGCGCTTCGACTACGTCCTGGAATTGCCGCTGCCCAGCCAGGAGGAGCGACGGGAGATTCTGGGCATCCATACCGAGGGGCTCCCCCTGGATGATGATGTCAACCTGAGCGATATCGCCGAGGCCACCGGGGGCTGGACGGGGGCCGATCTGGAGCTGGTCTGCAAGAAGGCGGCGATCCTGGCGTTGGAGGAGTCGCGGGGGAAACCATCCGAGGGCCTCCGCGTCTGCTCGCGACACCTGCAGGAGGCCCTGGGACAGACGCGGGTGATGAAATCATAACGTGAGGCCGCGAATCCTTCGCGGCCAGTTGGAGGGAGGTGAGGCGCGGCAAACAACGCGACGCAGGGGAGGATGCTTTTTGGACCAAGCGCTCTGCCAAAGGAGGCAAGTATGGGCAAGGTATATGAGATAACGGTTTGGACAGCGGGTGTGGTCAAGGACAAGGAAGGCCGGGACGTGGCTAACGGCCTGGCGCTGGCCGGGTCCAAGGAGGGAAAGTTCGTCCAGGCCTTCGACAACTACGTGGACCTTCCCGACCGCGTGAACGTCCCCGTGCGCAAGTACGCGCGCATCAGCGACGAAGAGATCGAGATGCGCTACGAGTACGAAAACCACCATCCCGAGGTGGTGGTCCTCGTGACTGACGCCATTGTCAAGGGCATGAACGTTCTTCTCGGGATGCCCAAGGGCGGCGTTCTGGTGGTCAACACGCCGCGAAAGCCGGAACAGATCCTGAAGTTCGTCCCGAACAAGGAGCTGTTGAAAGCCTTGGTATGCGTCGATGCCGACGGAATCGCGGGCAAGAGCACCGTGGACTTCTCCGGGACCGAGGGTGGCATCGACGCCACCAAGCTTGGCGCGGGCGTCGCGGCGCCCCTCCTGGGGGCGGTCGCCAAGGCCACCGGCCTGGTGAAGCTCCAGACCCTTGAGCAGGTGGTGGCGAACAAGGAGGCCTTGAAGAGCGGATACGAGAAGGCGGTGGTCCACACGGTGAAATGAGGCCGAGGCCTTTGAAAGGAGGTTCGGTTATGTACCTGATTCCTGAGCACAAGCAAGTGCCGTTCGCCGGCTGCACCCCGGGGCCGGTGAAGGAACAGCGCATGATGATCACCGGCAACTGGCGGACGTACCGGCCCGTCATCGACAAGGAGGAGTGCAACCTGTGCATGAACTGCGTGGCCTACTGCCCCGACGCCTGCTGGCAGTTGAGCCAGGACGAGCAGGAGGTCGTGTGGAACAGCGAATATTGCAAGGGCTGCCTGATCTGCGTGAACGAGTGCACGCACGGCGCCTTGACCAAGGCCCACGAGCTGGATTTCGAGGATGGCGTCGTCCGACTCGAAAAGCCGTTCTAAGGAGGGATACTGATGGCTAAAGAAGTGATGATCAGCGGATGCGCGGCCTCGGCCCAGGCAGCCAAGTTCGCGAAGGTCGAGGTGATCTGCTCCTTCCCCATTCGTCCCTACACGGCGGTGATGATGGAGCTGTCCAAGATGGTGGCCAACGGCGAACTGGACGCGGAGTTCGTACACGGCGAGGGCGAGCACGCCCAGCTCTCGGTCATGTACGGCGCGTCGGCCTGCGGCGCGCGCACCTTCACCGGCAGCTCCGGGGTCGGCGTGACATACGCCTATGAGGTCTACTCGCCCATCTCCGGCGCGCGGCTGCCGGTGCAGATGATGATCGCCGACCGCACGCTGGACCCGCCCGGCGACTTCGGGTCCGAGCACACGGACGTCTTGTGCGCCCGCGACATGGGATGGCTCTTGGGCTGGGCCGAAGACCCCCAGGAGGCCTTCGACAACCACCTGATCAATTACCGGGTGGGCGAGGACCCACGGATCTACCTGCCCCAGTTCGTGTGCCAGGACGGGTACTTCGTCTCCCACATCCCGGGCAAGGTGGTCCTGCCGGATCAGAAGCAGGTGGACGAGTTCCTGCCGCCCCTCAAGATGGACCATCGGCTGGATCCGAAGAAACCGATCTCACACGGCCCGCAGATCCGCCCCGACCAGGGCGACGCGCTGGAGCTCGCCCGGGCCATGGCCATGGGCGAAGTGCCGAAGGTGGTCAAGGAGGCCATTGACGACTTCGGTCGAATCTTCGGGCGGAAGTACTCGCCGTTCGTGGAAGAGTACATGCTCGACGATGCCGACATGGCCATCTTCATCCAGGGAGCCCACGCCGGAACGGCCCGCACAGCCATCCAGAAGATGCGGAAGCAGGGCGTGAAGATCGGCATGGCGAAGCTGCGGTTCGTGCGTCCCTGGCCGACGGAGGCCGTGGCTAAGGCTCTCTCCAAAGTCAAGGCAGTCGGGGTGGTGGAGACCAATACCTCGTTCGGCGGCGCCACGCAAGGCGGCGCGCTGATGTTCGAGGTGTGCACCTCCCTCTATGACCTGCCGAAGAAGCCGCTTGTGACCTCGTTCATGGCCGGCCTGGGCGGCGAGGTCGTAAAGATCGAGGACTTCGAATACATGGCTAAGCACCTGACCAAAGCCATCAAGGACGGGAAGGTCTGCAAGCGGACGCACTGGATCGGGTTCGAGCCCGAGTGAGCCAAGACACCCGGCTGTGTTGCGCGATGACACAACGGGTTCCAGTTTCCGACACCGAAGGGTGAAGAAAGGAGTCGATAATGGCAACTGCGGTCCAGACGCAAGAGCTACCTCACATCCGGCGAATCCGAGACATTCCGAAGGAAGAGTATTATGTTCCGGGCCACCGGACCTGCGCCGGCTGTGGTCCGGCTCTCCAGTACAAGCTGGTGGCGAAGGCGGCCGGCCCCAACACCATCTTCATCGGCCCGACCGGATGCATGTACGTGGCGAACTCCAGCTACCTGTGCACCCCGTACGCGGTGCCCTGGATCCACGCCCAGATCACCAACGGTGGAGCCGTGGGTTCCGGAATCGAGGCCGCCTACCAGGTGCTCATCCGCAAGGGGAAGTGGCAGGGAGAGCTTCCCAACGTGATCGTCATGGCGGGTGACGGCGGCTCCGTGGACATCGGCCTCCAGGCTATGTCGGCCATGATGTACCGGGGGCACGATGCCCTGTTCATCTGCTACGATAACGAGTCCTACGCCAACACCGGTATCCAGACCTCGCCGACCACGCCATACGGCGGCAACACCACCTTCACGCCGCCCGGCGAGATGATTCCTGAGGGGAAGAAGACCTTCCCGAAGGATCCGCCGCAGCTTGTCATCGGCGGCCATCCGGCGGTGAAGTACGTGGCCACGGCCTCCATCGCGTACCCCGTGGACCTGATGAACAAGGTCCGGAAGGCCCTGAACTACAAGGCTCCGAGCTTCATGCACATCCACGCGCCGTGCCCGAAAGGATGGAAGTTCCCGGAGGACAAGACGGTGGAGATCGCGAAGCTGGCCGTCCAGACCGGGATGTTCGTCCTCTACGAGTGGGAGAACGGCGAGTACAAGTACCAGCACAAGCCCAAGGAGTACAAGCCGGTTGCCGAGTACATGAAGCTGATGGGCCGGTTCGCGCACCTGAAGCCGGAGCACATCCAGAAGATGCAGGCGTTCATTGACGCCCGGCTGAAGGCGCCCGGCATGCCGGTGGAGATCCCGATTCCGCCGCCGCGGGCGGAGGTGTAACCTTTCAGGCGGCGCATGTGTGCTGTCCCGGCTCACCTTCGGGTGAGCCGGGACAGCGGCCCCCGGATGGGGGCAGGGGAGGAGCGCGATGAGAAGGCAGCAGCGATTAACAGCGTGGCGGTGGATGCTCGTGATCGCCCTGGTCGCGGGCATGACGAGCCTGTGGGCCGGGATCGCCTCGGCCGCCTGGCAGCCGACGAAGCCGGTGGAGTTCAATATTCCGGCGGGCACCGGGGGCGGGGCCGATATCATGGCCCGGTTCATCGGCCCCCTCTTCCAGAAGGCGAAGATCACCGATCAGCCATTCATCCCGGTCAACCGATCGGGGGGAGCCGGGGCTGAGGGCTTCTTGCACGTGAAGGGAAAGGCCGGCGATGAAAACACTATCATCATCACCCTGGACAACCTCTTCACGACTCCCCTCGCAACCGGTGTTCCATTCAACTGGAGGGACCTCACCCCGGTCTCCCGCCTGGCCCTGGACTGGTTCGTCCTATGGGTCAACGCGGACAGCCCGTACAAGACGGCGAAGGAGTACTTCGACGCCGTGAAGAAGGAGCCGGGCAAGTTCAAGATGGCCGGGACCGGGACGAAACAGGAGGACCAGATCATCACTGTCCAGCTCGAGCAGGCCTTCGGCTTGAAGTTCGCCTACGTGCCCTTCAAAGGTGGCGGGGACGTGGCGGTGGCACTGGTGGGGAAGCATGCGGACTCCACGGTGAACAATCCCTCCGAAGCGGTGAGCCACTGGCGCGCAGGGAAGCTCCGGCCGCTGGCAACCATTGACCACGAGCGGATCCCCCTTCCCGAGTGGGACAAGATCCCGACTCTGAAGGAGGCCACGGGGGTTGACATCAGCTACCTCATGCTCCGCGGGATCTTCGCTCCACCCAAGATTTCAAAAGACGTGCAGGCCGGCTACGTGGGGCTGTTCAAGAAGCTTTTCGAGAGCGATGAGTACCAGAAGTATTTGAAGGACTACGCTCTCAAGCCCGCCTTTTTGAGCGGGGACGAGTATGTGAAGTGGCTGGAGCAGAAGGAGGCGCTGACGAAGGAGCTCATGGACAAAGGAGGCATGCTGAAGAAGTAAAGCCCAAGAACAGGGCGGGTCTGGCCGGCGCTCTAGGTTGCGGTTAAATCCGAACCAGGCGGTGGTATCCCCAGGGAGGAATCTCATGGTTCCTCTCTGGGGGAGAATCCCTCAGTGGAACTCCTCCCGAGGGAAGGGAGAACAGATCCTCGGCAGACGATACGGGATGCTGCCGAGGCCCGGCGGCGCCCGTGTGCACGTACCGACCGCGCGGCTGGTTACCTGTCTTCCGATGGCAAGCGCACCGAATCTCCTCCGGAATTGAGGATCGGACCAGCCGGGTGAAAGAGGAAAGGGGCGGTGAAGGAGCTCAAGACGTGTTCACGGGATCTGCCGATCTGTGACTGAAGAGGGTCTGCGGGCACTCTGCAAGGGGCAGAGGTGTGGGCCGAGAAGGAGAGAGCATGAATACCAAGGTGGGAGACATCCTTGTGGCGGTGATCCTCTTGGGCTTCGGTCTCCTGGTAGGCTGGGATGCCGTCCGGCTGGGGAGCGGGTGGGGGCTCGAAGGACCGCGGCCCGGATTCTTTCCCCTCTTGATGGCTATCATCGTAGTCGGAGGATGTGTCATCATCATCCGGCAGGCGATAACGGGCAAGTCGTCGGTGAAGGGGGAAAAGCCATTCGTGCTCCCGGGCGGCCTCAGGTCGGTCCTGATCGTCCTCTTCCCGGCCGTGGGGATGGTCATCCTGACCGAGGTCATCGGGTTGTACATCGCGGCCATGATCTATTTCGTGGTGTACATCAGGTGGGTGGGTGAATTTCGGTGGAGGACGGTCCTGCTCATCAGCATTCCCACCCCCCTCGTCTTCTACGTGGTTTTTGAGAAGATCTTCCTCATTCCCTTGCCCATGGGTCTGTTCGGGGCTCAGATCCTTCGATTCTGAGGGGAAAGGAGTCATTTGGGGATGGATATCATCACCAACTTGCTCATGGGTCTCCAGGTCGCCGCTCAGCCCAATAACCTCCTGACGGCTGTCGTCGGGCTCGTTCTTGGGGTGATCATCGGCGTGTTGCCGGGGCTGGGCGGGGCAAACGGGTGCGCCATCCTGATCCCCGTGACGTTCGTCATGCCTCCTGTGAGTGCCGTGATCTTGCTCGCCTCCGTCTACTGGGGGGCGCTTTACGGCGGCTGCATATGCTCGATCCTCTTCAACATCCCCGGTGAACCATGGGCCGTCGCCACCACGTTCGACGGGTATCCCATGGCGAAGAAGGGTCAGGCCGGCAAGGCCCTGACCGCCGCGTTCTTTGCGCACTTCGTCGGCGCCGTCTTCGGGACGATCCTGCTGACGTTCTTTGCCCCCATCCTGGCTGCCTTTGCCCTCCGGTTCGGGCCGCCCGAAATCTTCGCGGTGATGCTCCTCACCTTCAGCGCCTTCGTTGGCCTGATGGGAAAGTCCCCGATCAAGACGCTGGTCGCGACCGCGCTCGGATTCATTCTGGCCGCGGTGGGCATCGATATCGTCAGCGGGGAGCTTCGCCTCACGTTCGGCCTCGTCCCGCTGATGGGTGGTTTCAACTTCATCGTGGCGGTCATTGGCCTCTTCGGGATCGGGGAGATCTTCCTCACCGTGGAGGAAGGGCTGAAGCTCGAGGGCGTCAAGGTCCGGATGCGGTGGAAGGATATCACCGACACGCTGAAGGCGATGGTACAGTACTGGAGGGTGCTCGTGTTGGGTGCCACGGTCGGCGTGTGGATGGGGTTCAAGCCGGGCGGCGCGACGCCCGCCTCGTTCATGGCCTATGGGTTCGCGAAGGCGGGATCAAGCGAGCCGGAAGAGTTCGGCAAGGGCCACATTGCGGGCATCTTCGCGCCCGAGGCCGCGGCCCATGGCGCCGGGACATCGGCGATGATCCCCATGATCACCCTGGGGATTCCCGGCTCGCCCACGGCCGCGGTCATCCTCGGCGGCCTCATGATCTGGGGCCTCCAGCCGGGTCCCATGCTCTTCAAGGACAAACCCGACTTCGTCTGGGGTCTCATCGCCAGCACGTGGTACGGCAGTATCTTGGGATTGATCATCGTGCTGGCGTTTGCGCCCCTCTTCGCGGCGGTGCTCCGCACCCCCTTCGCGATCCTGATGCCGCTTCTCATCTTCATCTGCGCCATCGGGGCCTACGCCGTGAACAACCGGATGATCGACATCTGGTACATGATGATCTTCGGTGTCATCGGGTGGGCCTTCAAGAAGCTCGATTACAACATGGCGCCCATGCTGCTCGCCCTGGTCCTGGGGGATATGGCGGAGTCGGCGATGCGCCAGAGCCTGATCATGTCGCAGGGATCGCTGTTGATCTTCGTGCAGCCCCCGATTGCCCTCCCGCTTGTCATCGCGGCGGCCCTGATCTTCTCCTGGCCCTGGCTCGGCCCGGTGATCAGCCGCTGGCGGGGGAAGGAGAAGCCGGCGAAGGCGTAAGGGGTGCACCTGGCGGCGGAGAACACCGGATCCCGGTTCCGGTCGACCTCGCCCATCGCGGAGTGAATGATGCGCATCCTGGTGACCGGCGGGAATGGCAGCGTCGGCCGGGAGTTGATCCCCGCCCTCTTGGCGCGCGGCCACCATGTGGTGGTGCTGGACAAGGAGTTGGGGGCGCTGCAAGCCCTGTCCCACCCCAGCCTTGAGTTGGTCTCAGGTGGCGTGGAAGACGGGGCCGCGGTGGCCGAGGCATCTCGTGGGGCCGAGGTGATCATTCATCTGGCCTGGTCTTTCTCGGACGATCCACAAGTTCTCTTGGAGCAGGATCTGCGCGGGCACCTGCTGCTCCTGAATGCGGCGAAGGCGCAAGGGGTCCGACACTTCATCTATACCAGCACCGCCGTCGTGTACGGCAAGCCGATGCGAGTGCCGATTGACGAGGAGCATCCGCTGCGCGTGCTGGAGGCGCGGAAGCCGGCCTATGGGATGGCCAAGGAGTTCGCCGAGAAGCTCACCCTCCTGGCGGCGCGGACGGACGGACCTCCGGCCACCATCCTCCGGTTCTGGTGGGCCTTCGGGGAGGAGATCGGCGGCCGGCACCTGCGCGAGATGCTGCGGACGGCGGCGGCGGGGAAATCGCTGTGCGTCCCGGCCGACTGCGGCGGGAGCTTCCTGTCCATGGGGGACTTCATCCACGCCGTGGAGGTGATCCTCCTCAACCCCGCAAGCTTCGGGGAGGTCTTCAACCTGGCAAGCGCCTACGTGACGTGGGAAGAGGTCGCCCGGACGGTGGTGGAGGTGACGGGATCCTCGGCGGGGGTGGAGGTGGTTCCTCCGACGGAATGGAAGGGCGCGGCCTTCCTCGCCGACCGATGGGAGCTGGACGACCGCAGGATCCGCGGGAAGCTCGGCTTCGAGCCTGCCCGCGATGCAGCCGGCCTGCGCGACGCGCTACGGCGTGCAATTGCGTGGACGTGGCAGCAGCTCGTGGCGCACGGTGGGTGAGAGCATCCGGGCATCCTGTTTTCCTTTGCCTTCGGGTCGGCAAGCGATCCGCACCAGCCAAGGAGGTCGCGGTTCATGACGTTGGGTTGGGAGTTCATCGCCCGCTTTCTCTCGATCACCATTCTCGATCTGACCCTGGCGGGGGACAACGCCGTGGTCATCGGCATGGCGGTGCGCTCGCTGCCGCAGAAGCAGCAGAGACTGGGCATTTTCTGGGGGGCCTTCGGCGCCATCGCCCTGCGGGTGGCCGTCACCTTCATCGCCGCGCAGATCCTCCTGATCCCGTTCCTCCAGTTTGCGGGTGGGGTGCTCCTCCTCTGGATTGCCTGGAAGCTCATGCAGAATCCGCCAGGGTCCGGCGAGGGCGAGCACGTGCGGGCCGCCGCCGGCCTGTTCGAGGCCGTCAAGATCATTATCCTGGCCGACTTCATCATGTCCACGGACAACATGCTGGCCGTCGCCGCGGCCTCGAAGGGAAGCTTCTTCCTCCTCATGTTCGGCCTGGGCCTCAGCATCCCGATCATCATGTTCTGCAGCGCCCTGGTCGCCAGGATGATGAACCGGTGGCCCTGGCTGGTCATCCTGGGGGCAGCGATCCTGGGATACGTCTCCGGCGAGATGATCGTGGCCGACAGGCTGGTCAGCCCGTATCTTGAGCCGCTCGGCAAGCTGGTGCACTACGCTGTTCCCATCGGCCTGACGGCTCTGATCACGGCGTTTGGCATTCTGAAAGACAGGGCCGGGAAGGCGAAGATCCGGCCGGCAGAACCACAGGAGATGGCAGAGGCAGAGCCCTGACCGGAGGGATTAGCGACGATGACCTGGGAATGGATATTGCGCTGGCTCTCCATCGTGGTCCTGGACCTCACCCTGGGCGGCGATAACGCCGTGGTCATTGCTCTGGCGGTCCGATCCCTGCCGAAAAAGCACCAGAGGCTGGGTATCGTCTTCGGAGCCGGTGGGGCCATTGTCCTCCGGGTCGCTGTGACCTTCATTGCGGCCCAACTGCTGCGGGTGCCGCTCCTCCAGTTCGGGGGCGGCGTCCTGCTGATCTGGATCGCCTGGAAGCTCGTCCGGCAGCCCCCGGGAGCGGGCGAAGGGCATGTCCGCGAAACGTCGGGCCTGCTCGAGGCCGTCAAGATCATTATCCTGGCCGACTTTATCATGTCCACGGACAACATGCTGGCCGTCGCGGCGGCCTCGCACGGCGACTTCTTCCTGCTTATGTTCGGCCTGGGGCTCAGCATCCCGATTATCATGTTCTGCAGCGCCCTGGTGGCCATGTTGATGAACAAGTATCCGTGGCTGGTCCTCCTCGGCGGCGGGATCCTCGGCTGGGTGGCCGGGGAGATGATCGTGGCCGACAAGCTCGTGGGTGCCCAGATCCAATCGGTCATCCACATCGCGCATCGAGCATTGCCCGCCCTGCTGGCGGTCGCGGTGGTCATCGTCGCGAAATGGCCGGAACTCACGGGCCGGCTCCGAGCGCGGCGGCACGCGGCCACGGTCAAATCAGCAGGCAAGTAACCTGGTATCCCAACCGACCGGAATCATCGGGACGGTGGTGCGTGCGCGTTTCCGCGTGGTTCCCCCGCCTGGATTGCCCCAGTCTTCGACTGGAACAGGGCCGGCGTGATCCCCCTCCGCCCCTCGACCTTCCCTGTCGCCCGTCGAGTCCGCAAGAATTCCCTTGACAACGAAGAGCGATGGAGATAGTTTGCATCATGCAATTAATTGGAAGCCGGGGATGAACACGACCAGGCTGGACCAGGGGGCGGAGCGGCTGCACTGCCTGACCAGAGAGGTGATCCGGCGGTATCAGTTCCGCGACTGGAACCAGATCTGCTGCTATGGGATCTCCATCAGCCAGTGCCATGTCCTGGATACCCTGGCCGAGGCGGGGGATCTGACCATGCAGCAGATCGCGCGGCGGATGTACAAGTCCGTCAGCACGATGACGCGGGTCGTGGGCCAGCTTGTCCGACGGGGTTACGTGAAGCGGCGGCCGGATCCGGAGGACCGGCGGGTCGTCCGTGTCTCCATCACCCCCCAGGGGAAGGCCATCGTGGCCGCCATCAACCGGGATCTTATCGCGACGCAGAAGGCCATCCTCCAGGACATCCCGGCCGATCAATGGAACGGCGCCTTCAGAGTGCTGGAGGCCCTGGCCCAGGGGGCCCGCCGCTGGCAGGAGACCTGCTGCAAGACCTGATTTTTTTGAAGCATATGCTTGCATGATGCAACTTATGCCTTGGAAGCGTCAAATCAGGTGAAGGGGGGAACGCATGTTGCGCTCGCGATTGGAGGAGCAGTTCACGGCCTTCTACCACGCGGCCTATGCCGACGGAGAGGTGGATGCGAAGACGAAAATCTTGATCGGGATGGCGGTGGCTTCGGCGGTGGGATGCTATCCGTGAATGCGGTATTACCTTGGCGTGGCCAAGGACAACGGAGTGACCGAAGGGGCGCTTCGCGAGGCCTTGGGCATTGCGGTTGCCGTGAGCGGCGGCAGGGTTCGGGCGCAGGCCCGCGAGGCGCTCAAGGGTCTGATGGACCCGCTCCCCAAGGGGAAATGAAAGGCAGGAATGATGTCATGGGTAAGCCAGAGTTCAGCGAGAAGGACATCAGGGAAGCCGTGAAGAGACGGTACGCGGGGGCGATCGAGCGGCCCGCAAGTTCATGCTGCGGTCCGGCGCCGTCCCAGCCCGTGCAGATCGGGAGTTCGTGCTGCGCTCCCTCGGCGGCCCAGGCCATGAAGGGACGCATGGCCAAGGTCGCCGGGTATGGAGAGGAAGAGCTTGACCGGCTCCCGGCGGATGCCGTCCAGAACGCCTTCGGCTGCGGCAATCCGCTGGCCTTCGCCGGCGTGCAAGCGGGACAGGTGGTCCTGGACATCGGTTCGGGGGCGGGCATTGACTGCCTGATCGCCGCCGAGAAGGTCGGGCCGGCCGGCCGCGTCATCGGCTTGGACATGACCCCGGAGATGATCGAACGGGGGCGCCGGAATGCGCGAGCGGCCGGGGCTGCGAACGTGGAGTTCCGCTTGGGCGAGGCCGAGAAGATGCCCGTGGAAGATTCCTCGGTGGACTGGCTGATCTCGAACTGCGTGATCAACCTGAGCCCGGACAAGCCGGCCGTGTTTCGGGAGATCGCCCGCGTGCTGAAGCCGGGGGGCCGGATCTCCATCTCGGATATCGTGGCTCAGGACTTGCCAGGTGCCATCCGGGAAAGCCGCGACGCGTGGACAGGATGCCTGGCGGGTGCCATCAGCGAGGTGGAATATGTGCGGGGGCTGGAGGCGGCGGGCCTGCGGAGCGTTCGTGTGACCTCCCGGATCGTCTATGAGGCCGGCCAGCTTGCAGGACTGTTTGCCAGTTCCTGTTGCGGGGTGTCTGCCGATGCAGGCTACGATGCCTCAACCCTAGCCGCAGCCGCGGCCGGCAAGATCTGGAGTGCCCGGTTCGAAGGGATCAAGCCGTATCCCGCATCCGTCGGCGCCGAGATCGCGATTGAGCAGGCTCGCACAGAAGATCTGCCGCCCATCCAGGCGCTCCTCCAAGAGGCGGAGCTACCTGGAGACATCGGAGCGCCCCTGCCCCATTTCCTGGTGGCCCGGCATCACGGACGGCTGGTAGGATGCGTTGGCATGGAAGTGTATGGTTCCGACGCCCTCTTTCGGTCCCTCGCGGTGGAACCGGCGTATCGGGGATCGGGCTTGGGGCGGCGCCTCTACGAGACGCTGGCCGAGAGGGCCCGGGGTAAGGGGGTCGAGCGCGCCTACCTGCTGACGACGACGATTGCGTCCCTCGCAGAATCGTGGGGCTTCCGGCGGATCGATCGGGAAAAGGTGGCGGCGGCGATCCGCGAGACGTCCCAATTCCGCGGCGCCTGCTGCGCCTCCGCGGTGGCCATGTGCCGGGACCTCCGCTGAGGGGCCAGGACCCTGTGACAAAGGGCTAGGATGATCCAGTTTGAGGGGTAGACCATCCCAGCACACGATGCACCCGGCTAAACTCCAGGTGCCAGTCGAGGCAGTACTCTACGGCATCGAATGGCTCAGGTCCCTGCGGGATTCCGGCAAAATGCTGGTTTAGCTCCTCAGCGGCTTGCCGAATGTCGGACCCGAAACAGCCGTAGTGGAAGAGCTCACGGAGGAGACACTCTCGCATGACGAGATCGGCAACCGCAAGGTGAGGTATCCCCGAGGCAGCATTGAACACGGTCAAAGGAACTGCATCCCCGTGGACGAGTCGACTTCTTAGCTCGTAGAAATCCCAGGCCCAGCATCCCGCCAAACTCAGATCTAGCGTCTTTCCGCTCCGTCTAATCCGCATGTCGCGTCCCATGTCTGGATCGCGAACCAAACTTTCCACCCTCTTGGCAAATTCCTCCTGCTTCCCCCCTTCTGGTAAGTCGAAGAGGGATTCGAAGGCTGTAGCTATTCCCACCAATTTCGCTTCATCCGTCTGATCTGCACCATCGAGGTGCGCGAGACGGAACCATTCTATGCTCCGCCAGACACGCTCCACAAAGTCGGCGGCGATTCCCTCAGGCTTTACGAGGAGATTGCCCAACGCCTCCAGTGCGTGCGTATCAGGACGCCCGAACACGGCGGAAGCTGCCCACGGGCGGGTGAACATCACCTCATCCAATGGCCAGCCGTGGATCGCCCGACCAGCCGTGACCCCGACGAAATTGCTGCCAGCGGCAAAACGTTGGAACATCAATTGAAAAGAGTCCGAACTGGGCACCGGGACATCGTTGTCGTGGGCTACCCGGACCATCCATGCATGAGTAATGGCGGAAAACGCAAGGGCGTCCGCGGCCCGCTTAAGCGCGAGGCGCTCTTGGTCCGTATGATAGCGGAAGCCTGTGACGCCAGCATGTTCAGCGAGCACGAGGATCCCGATGGGTGAGCCATCGACCTCAACATACCGGGGAAAATATCGGCTCAGGTACTCACGAACCGGCGGTTCCCCCAGGTTTTGCAGCTCACATGGGGAGGAAATCACCGGCCCAACTGCAATCTTGCGCTTCCATGCGAGCCAGGGTAGAAATGCTACCTCAAATCCCTCCGTCCTCTTGGATGATTCGCTTTCTGCAGGTGTGGCATCTTTCGGCATCGTTCTTGCTTCAGCGATTATCACAGGTCTCCCTTGAATGCCTTGTCGAGGATGGAGGGGAGGAGAGCGTCGAGTTCGGCGGTGGTCTCCGACTGGAGCTCTATGGATGCGTCCATCCTCGCTTGTACGTCGTCGAGATACGAAACAAGACGAGCCTGTTCTTCGAGCGGTGGTATGGGGACCGGCAATGCTCTAATCCCGCGTAGGGGGACAGAAGGCTGCGCTGATCCCGTGGTAGATTTCCAAGCCAATTCATAGATGCTTCGCGCCCGAAGCATGAACCAAAGGAAGCGTGAGTTGAGGCGTGATTTGTTAGGCTTCAAGATGGCCACATGCCGTTGGAAACAGAAGTCGCGGTCGGAGTCAACAATAGCAGGAATGCCCAGCGTTGCCCCAACAGCGCTGTAGAGCACATCACCTTTACAAGGTTTTCGACTGGCGTCTAGGGTTTGGAAATACTCCTCAGACACAAACTTACAGCCCCGGAAGTGCAGACGACCAGTTGAAACATTTCCCACGAATATGAACGACACACCCTGCTCTGTGAAGGATGGTGTTAGGTGATCCCCATCCGTTACGCTAAGACACACCTGCTGCAGCGGCGCCTGCCCATAATCCCTGGCGGCGGCTTGAAACACTTTATCGATCACCGATGCCTCGAGGAGTGTGGCCTGGGCTGAAGACTCCCCGCGAAGCCTGCGGGCCTCGTCGATCTTGGCGGCCAGTTCCTCGATCCGCGTCAGAATCCGCCGCTGCTCGGGAATCGGGGGCAGTGGAATCTCGATCTCCAGGAAGCGCTCTGGTCGGATCCGGTTCTTACCGCTGGTGCCCTGAGATTTTTCGTCGCACTGCCTCCAAAACATAGGTGTCTTCGTCAGCCAATGAAACCACCGCGGGTCCAACTTCTCGGGAATAGCCGCGAAGGTGGGGAACTCGTTAGACCCGCAGCAGCCTGCAAGACTTTCGGGCACAACGGCAACGCTACCATTTCGGGCCCAGATTTTGTTGATGATGATATCCCCTGCCTCGACTCGCCAAAGTATCGTGTACCTTGTTTGGCTACCTTCGATGGGCTTCCGTTCGTAGGCTCCTTGCCCCCACAACTTGACACCGATCTGCCGGTACACCTTACCAGGTACCGGCAGTTCGGGGCGCTGAACGGGCAGAGCTATCTCACCCAACCGTACGAGCGGGAAAGCGGTGCTCATCGCGGCTCCCTGGAGAGAGCAGCCTTGATTTCGGATATGATCTGCGTAATCTGCTGCTCTTTAATTAGGATGTCATCAGCCAATTGCTCCGGGGGCATGTGCTCGAAATCCTGCTGCCCACGAGGGTTCTTGAGGTCGAGATTGACTGACAGAAGGTTGCTGGATTCGTCTTGCTTCAGCACATCCTCAACGCGGACCATCCAGGTACGTTCGTTCTCGTGCCGGTTGGACCACCATGCCTGGCACAGGGCAAACTCCTCGAATTGGAGGGGATAGGTTTTCGTGTATTGCTTGCGACCCTCGGGGAGCGGGTGCTCGTAGAACCAGATCTCCCTGGTCGGACCATTCTTGTCGAAAAAAATGAGGTTGGTCGGGATGCTGGTGTAGGGGGCGAAGACGCCGTTCGGCAGCCGCACGATGGTATGCAGGTTGAAGTTCTCCAGCAGTTCCTTCTTGATCCGGGCGCAGACCCCGTCGCCGAAGAGGGTGCCGTTGGGTACGACCATGCCGCAGCGGCCGCCACGCTTGAGGCTGCGCATGATGAACTGGAGGAAGAGGAGGGCCGTCTCGGATGCCCGCGTAGCCTCGGGGAAGTTGTCCTGGATGCCTTTCTCCTCCTCGCCCCCAAAGGGCGGATTCGTCATGATGACGTTATAGCGGGCGCTGTCGGTGATCTGGGTCAGTGGGTGGCTCAGGGCATTGTCGCGGACGAGGTTCGGGCGATCGAGGCCGTGAAGGAGGAGGTTCATCATACCGAGGAGGTATGGCATCGGCTTCTTCTCGATGCCGAAAATGGTCTCTTCCTGGAGTCGCCGCCGATCCTCCACGCTCTTCACCTGCCCCTTCAGGTGCTCGTAGCTCTCGACGAGGAAGCCGCCGGTTCCTACGGCGGGGTCGAGGACAGTTTCGCCCAGGCGTGGGTTTACCTGCTGGACGATGAAGCGGATGACCGGGCGAGGCGTGTAGAACTCACCGCTGTCTCCCGCAGCATCCCTCATCTCCCGAAGCATGGACTCGTACAGGTGGCCCAACGTGTGGATGTCGTCCGAGGAGTTGAAGTTGATCCGGTTGACCAGGTTGACCACGTCCCGCAGGAGATAGCCGGACAGCGTCCGGTTGAAAGTCTCCTTGAACACAGCCGCCAGGACGTCCCGTGCATCTCCTGCCCCAGTCCCCACGAGTCCTCGGAGATATGGGAACAAGTCGTCGTTGACGAACTTCAGAAGAGCCTCGCCAGTCAATCCTCTGTTCGGGTCGGCAGCCCAATCGCGCCAACGGTAGGGCGATTCGATCGCAGGGCGGTACTTCTTTTCCGTCACTTCGCGCCGCTGTTCCATGTCGTCGAAGCATTTCAGAAACATGATCCAGGAGAGCTGCGGGATACGATCCAGATCGCCGTTCAATCCGGCGTCCTTCCGCATGATGTCCCGCGCCCTCTTGGTGGCCGCCGACAGTTGAGCCTTCGCCGTCAGCGGCACCGCTTCAGCTTCCCTTCTACGCCGCGTCATGCTGGCACCTCATGGAAAGACTCTGGCCCAATACTCCCGGAGAAACAGCACTGCATCGCTCAGTTCAGCATGGACTATCCCCGATTCAGCCGCGGACCTTGCATACATCGCTGCCCACGAGGCAGGTGGATCGGGGATCTCGGCGGGGATTGAGTGCGAACCCCTATGACCGAATACCACGTCGAGGGCAGTGCGGATTACAAAAGGGTCAGGCGGGGCGAGTTCGAGAATGAGAGCAAGGTCCACAAGATCCTTGACGCGGGTATTCTCCCGGTCCTGCCAGGGGAACGTGAGAGCATGGACTTTCTCGGCAAACTGCTGAACCAGAGAGACCGCTCGAAAGCGCTTTGGAGCAATACCCGCAAAGGCGAGGAGGTCGCTTTCCCGGATCTCCTCCGGGGGCGCTACCAGCTTTGTGGCACCGCCGACATCAAGCCTGAAGTTCTCAAATGGTCTGCCAGCCAGAATGGCCTGGACGCTGAATCGGTAGGCTCGGACGTCCGGCTCCTGTTTGATGGGCTCTCCTTCTCCCAAGATCCGAAACGCAAAGAAGTCATCGAACGGTGTTGCTGCCGCCTTCTGCAAGTCCTCGGAAATCCCGCTGGGCGAGGAGGGAAGAGGGTCGAGGTGCGAAGAATCGGTTCCGAGATCCAGGTCCTGTGTCACCCGGGCACGTGAGCCGAATCGAAGGTACAGTGCAAACGCGCCCTTCAAGAGGTATGGGCTCTTGACGGGTTCCTGCAATCTGCCGAGGAACCGCTCGAGGGCGACCCGCTTTCGCAGCCGTTGAATGGCGGGCGTGTCCGGCGGGCAGAGCTTCTTGATGTGCTCTTCGAGGGCCATCCGAAACGCCCCTGCCGTCTCGTAGCGCATCAGGCTGCTCGCCGTGTTTCTTGAAGAGCCCAGGAGAGGCGTTCTGCCGCTGGCCCGTGAAGCGTTTCCGCGGCAGCCTCAATGCGCTGTTCCGATAGAAGACCCTTGCGAATGGCATCTAGGATGCCTCGGGAAAGCTGCTCGATATCCACCGCAGCCCGCGCTGCGTCAAGGAGCGTACGGAGCGGCGTTGTCACTCGGAAGCCATCGCGCTGCTCGACTTCGTGAGGAGCGAGCCCCTGCCGGTAAAGAACGATTCCGGCAGGTGGTTTCTTACGGAATCCAGGAGGCACCGTCATGTGAATCCTCGCCGGCATCAGGTCGCTGATCTCATGGACCGCCATTGCGGTCTCGTGCGAGACAACAGCGACACCACGGCTCCAGAGTGTCCAGCGGATAAGGTCGTCGTGGGAGCCTCCTGGCCATTCCCAGATGCGGTAGATCCCCCGATCCTCCCGAACCCAGTTCCCGCGTCTGGCATGGTAGTGCTGAAGCTGCTTTGGATAGCCTGCGGCCTTCGCCTGGGCGGCCGTGAAGTAGCCCCCCTGGGAAACTGCAAACTCGTAGAGGCGTCTCCTGGCGTCCTGGGAATCCATCTTTGCCATGGCTGCAAGAAGGTAACATAAATTTTTACCTTTTTCAATAATATGTATGATAAATGCATTGAGGTAAAAATAAGTTTTACCTTCATGCCATGAATACGCTAGCCGTACAGAATTAACTGGAGTTCGGTAACTGCCTGTCGTAATTGGGTTGGTCCGCCGAATAGTCCGGCGATCTCAACCGGGGTTCCGCGCTCGGAGAGGGGTGGCACCTCGAGGATTTGAAGGTCGTCCAGTTGGGTGACGCC
>Ga0315282_10005931_pt1 | contig 20618 bp, 20 predicted proteins | sample YL17G07_20_MG_FD_203693 | JGI IMG/M metagenome (GOLD analysis project Ga0315282, IMG submission 203693) | Sediment microbial communities from Yellowstone Lake, YNP, Wyoming, USA - YL17G07_20 | ecosystem: Environmental > Aquatic > Freshwater > Lake > Sediment | place: USA: Wyoming | collected... | reverse complement strand
TTTTCCGCGGAGGAAATGTCTTCAAAGGCTACTTCCGGGATCCCCAAGCCACAGCGGAGGTATTGAAAGATGGGTGGATGCGCTCCGGGGATGTGGGAGAGCTTGACCCGGATGGCTACCTGAAGATCACCGACCGCAAGAAGGATCTGATCATCACGGCCGGCGGGAAGAATATCGCTCCCCAAAATATCGAGAACCAGCTCAAGTTCAGCCCGTACATCAACGACGCGGTGGTCATCGGGGACCGGCGCAAATATCTCGTGGCCATCATCGTGATCGACGAGGACAACGTGGTGAAATTCGCCCAGGACAATAAAATCCAGTACACTACCTATGCCAGCCTGACCCAGCACCCCGAGGTCACCAAATTAATCCAGAGAGAGGTAGATGCCGTAAACAAAACCCTGGCCAGCGTCGAGACCATCAAGAAGTTCACCATCCTGCCCAAGAAACTCTACGAGGAAGACGGAGAAGTGACCCCCACCATGAAGGTCAAGCGCAAATACATCAACCAGGCCTTCAAGGACCTGATCGAGGCCATGTATAAGGGCGGAAATTAGGGTCCATCCGGAAACTCCCTCTCCCCTCGCGGGAGAGGGGCGGGGTGAGGGGGAATAGAAATGAAAAGCATTCATATCCCATTCGTTATCACCCCCACCCTGGCCCTCCCCCCTCAGAGGGGGAGGGGAATTCCCGGTTTTCCGGATGTAAACTACTTGGAGCCGGTATAGAGGACCGCGAGGATCTTGGCGGGTTTGTCGCCGGCACACTTTACTAAATGGGGGCAGCTAGAGTCATAGTAAACCGCATCCCCGGCTCGCAGGATCTCCACTTGATCTCTCACCTGCGCCTTCATCTCCCCCTCGAGGACGAAAATGAATTCTTGCCCATCGTGGGTGGAAAGGTCCTGGACATCGGTGGGTACCATGGTTATGAGGAATGGCTCCATAAACCGGTTGGCCTTCTCCGGGGCCAGGGATTCGTAGAAATAGCCGTATTGCTCACTGCGCCCCTTCCCGTAACGGGAGATCGCGGGACGGCAGTCGGAACGCACCACCGCCATTGGCTTATCCACCCCGGGAGAGATGAAAAACCCCATCCTCATCTCCACGGCCTTTCCGAGCTTGATCAGCTCGCCCAGGGGCGGGATCATTTCGTTTGACTCGATCCGCTCCAGTTTTTCGACGCTGATTCCCGTGCGGCTGCTCAGGTCACTGAAGGTCAGACCCCGCATCTCCCGGGCCCGGCGAATGCGATCTCCCAGGTTATCTTTTTTCCCTCCCGGCGCTTCGGTCGCTGCCGCCAAACGCTGGAAGTGAGCAGGATCCGTCAAAAGGTCGTGGGTTTCTTCCGCTGGGCGCACGGGCTCTTTGGCTTTGCTTCTGGACGATACCGTTTTCTTCTCTTTCTTCTTTTTCATTTTCTCTCCTCGATGAATGCCATCGCCTTATATCGCCCGCCCCGGCACCCCAATATTCCGGGCAATGACGATTCGCTGGATCTCTGACGTCCCTTCCCCGATCTCCAGGAGCTTATGATCGCGGTAGAAACGCTCGATCTTATATTCCTTCATCAGCCCATACCCCCCGTGAAGCTGCACCGCGTGGTTCACGACCCGGCCCATGACTTCCGAGCAGTATAACTTGGCCATGGCGGCCTCTTTGGTAATGGGACGATTGTTTTCCCGCAGCCAGCAGGCTTTGTAAAGGAGATTTCGGGCCAACTCAATCTCCAGGGCCATGTCGGCCAGCTTGAAAGCATTGACCTGGAAGGAGCTGATCGGCCGGCCAAACTGCACCCGCGTGTTGGCATAATTCAGGGCCATCTCAAAAGCGCCCTGGGCCCCCCCCAGCCCCATGGCCGCGACGGAGAGCCGCCCTCCATCCAGGGTGGAGAGCATCTGGTGGAATCCATCTCCCCTTTGACCCAGGAGATTCTTCCGGGGGACGATGCAGTCTTCAAAAAAAAGCTCGCCGGTATTGGAGGCGCGCCACATCATCTTTTTTTTCATCTCCCGGGCCGTGAAGCCGGGGGAATCTTTGGGCACGATCAGGCAGCTCAACTCCCGCTTTCCGTCCTCCTTAATTCCGGTGATCGCCTGGACGATGATCACGCCCGTGAGCGGATTGGCCGAGTTGGTGATAAAAATCTTGGACCCATTGATCACCCATTCGTCTCCCTTCAGTTCAGCCTTTGTCCGGGAACCGCCGGCATCCGAGCCCGCCTGGGGCTCCGTGAGCCCGAAGGCCGCGAGCATCTTCCCCGAGCAGAGTTGGGGGAGCCACTCCTTTTTTTGCTCTTCATTCCCAAAGTAATAGATGGGCCCGATCCCGAGGGAGTTTCCCGCGGTAATCGTGGCCGCCTGGGATCCGTCGACCCTGGCCAGTTCCTCGACGGCGATGATGTAAGAGATATAACCCATGTTGGAGCCGCCGTATTTCTCCGCCACAAAACAGCCCAGAAGCCCCAGTTCGCCCATTTTCAGGGTGAGCTCGACCGAGAACTCTTCTTTCTCGTCCAACTCCTGAGCCAGGGGGATGATTTCCTTTTCGGCGAAATCCCGAACCGCCTGGCGCGTCAAATTCTGCTCTTCGGTCAGATCAAAGTTCAGGGCCATCTTTTTTACCTCACACCTCGAATCTTTTGGCAAAGGCTACGGGCGCAGATGGACCCAATATATTTTTTTCTAGGAATGAAGTCAAGAACTTCATTAATCTTTATTTAGGGAGCAGATCTTCGCAGATAAATGCGGATAATATATTTCTAAACAGTGATTAGCCCGGATCCTTGATTCCCATCTAACTCTGTGGTATTTTTTTGGAAAAAAAGGACGCGGAAAGGCTTACATATGATCCGAATTTTGGGCATCGCTGGAAGCCCGGTCGAGGGAGGCAATACCGAAACCCTCCTCAAGGAGGCGCTGGGCGTGACGGCTTCGGACCCGGAAGTTCAGACCGAGGTCTTAAACCTCTCGAGCTTGCAGATCACAGGCTGCCGGCACTGCAACTGGTGTATCAAGAATCAGACCCCGGAGAAATTCTGTGCGATCTCTGATGGCATGGATGAAGTCTATCCTGCCGTAGCGCGGGCCGACGTGATCATCCTGGCCACTCCTGTGCACATTGGCCGGATGTCCGGGCTGATGGCTAACATGATTGACCGCATGCGGGTCTTTGTTTATGGCATCGTCCACCGGGGGAAGTTGAAAGATAAAATAGGGGGAGCCTTAGTCGTGGGTTTCCTTCGCCATGGCGGACTGGAGATAACCCTCAGCAATCTCAATACCACCTTTGCTCTCTTCAATATGATCTCCGTGGGCCGCGGCGGGCTGGCCCTCACCAGCCTCGACGGCAAAGGAAAGACCACCAAAGGCGTCCGGCACATGGTCATGGAGGATGCTTTCGGTCTTTTCACTGCCAAGGACGTAGTCCAGCGGGCCGTGGAGATCGCCAAGATCGTCCAGGCAGGCAAGAAAGCCCTCAAAATAAATGCCTAGAATGCCTTAAATGCCTAAAATGCGCTAAAGTGCCTAAAGTTGAATATTACGGGAGAACCGAATGTTGAAAATGCTTTTTACCCCGATCAAAGTTGGCCAGATGGAACTTAAGAACCGCATCGTCATGCCCGCCATGCATTATCTCCCTTCATGGGAGGGAATGCTCCTCCCGCATCACACCGATTATTTTGTGGAACGCGCCAAAGGGGGAGCGGCCCTGATCATCATCGGCGGCTGCACCATCGATGAATATAGCGGAGCTCCCAATATGATTAGCGTGCGGGATGATAAATTCATCCCGGGACTTGCCGCTTTGGTCAAAGCCGTTCAGGCCCATGGCACCAAGATTTCCGCTCAGCTTTACCACGCCGGGCGTTTTGTTCATTCCATGCTCCTTGGCGGAAAACAGTCCATATCTTCTTCTCCTGTGCGCTCGAAATTTACCGGTGAGACCCCGCGGCAGTTGAGCATCCCGGAGATCAAACAGATCCAGAAGAATTACGCCCAGGCGGCCGCGCGCGTGAAGCGGGCCGGCTTCGATGCGGTTGAGATCATTGCCGCAGCCGGATACCTCATCAGTCAATTTCTTTCTCCCGTCGTGAACCGGCGAAAGGATGAATACGGCGGAGAATACGAAAACCGGATGCGCTTCGGCCTGGAGGTGGCCCAGGAAGTTCGCCAGGAGGTGGGTCCTGATTTTCCCATCATCTTCCGCGTGGCGGGGAACGAGTTCATGGAAGGCGGACTGGGCAACAAAGAAGCACAAATTTTTTGCCGGGAGCTGGAGAAAGCGGGGGCGGACATGATCAACGTCACGGGCGGCTGGCATGAGACCCGCGTTCCCCAGATCACGATGGGGCTGCCCCGCGGTGGGTTTGTCTACCTGGCTCAGGGGATCAAGCAGGCTGTTTCGATCCCGGTTATGGCCTGCAACCGGATCAACGATCCTCTCCTGGCCGACCAGATCCTCCGGGACGGCCAAGCCGACCTCATCGGCTTCGCCCGCGGGCTGATCGCTGACCCTGAACTTCCGAACAAAGCTTTGCAGGGGCGTTTTAATGAGATTAACCGCTGCATCGCCTGCAACCAGGGATGCTTTGACCCGATCTTCGACCAGAAGCCGGTGACCTGCCTGGTCAACGCCCGCGCGGGCGCGGAGGGCAAGCTGACCATCGAGCCAGCCACCCGGAAGAAGAAGGTCATGGTCATCGGCGGAGGCCCGGCAGGCATGGAAGCTGCCCGGGTTGCTGCCTTCCGGGGACACCGGGTCTCCCTTTATGAAAAGGCAGGGAAGCTGGGCGGGCAACTTCCGCTGGCAGCAGCCCCGCCCGGGCGGGGAGAGTTTCTCTCTTTCGTGGATTACCTCGAGAATCAGATGAAAGCCCAGAACGTAGCGGTGCACACCCGGACCGAGGTCACTCCAGAGCACGTCGAGCTTGAAAAACCTGACGTGGTCGTTGTAGCCACGGGGGCAGAGCCCCGGGTCTCCGAGATCAAGGGCATCCATCGACCCAACGTGGTCATGGCCTGGGACGTTCTCTCCGGCAGGGTAGATGCAGGGAAAGAGGTGGTGGTCATCGGCGGCGGGGCCGTCGGGTTGGGAACAGCGATCTTCCTGGCCCGGAAAGGAACCATCGACGGCGATACCCTCCGTTTTCTCATGGCCAACCAGGCTGAGACTTTTGAGACCCTGAACTCTCTCCTCTTTCGGGGGGTGAAAAAGGTCACCGTGGTGGAGATGCTGAATCGACTCGGACAAGATCTCGGTCGCAGCACCCGGTGGACCATTATGCAGGACCTTTGGCGCCTTTCCATTAAAGCCATGACCCACACCCATGCTAAGGAGATTACGGACGGAGGGGTTATCGTGGATCGCGCGGGGCAGCAAGATCTTATCCGAGGGGATACGGTCGTGGTAGCTACGGGGGCAAAAGCGGTGAATGCCCTTTATAAAAAGCTCCAAGGTCGAGCGTCGGAGATCTATCTCATCGGGGACGCGAAAACTCCGCGCAAGGCCCTGGAGGCTGTGGCCGAAGGTTTGGCAGTAGGAAGGATAATCTAAATAGGGGATCCGCAAAAATACCGTTAGGCGCGCGGCGCAAGGGGGAGGAAAGAAAAGAATCCTCACGCTCTCACGACTTGCGCCTTACGGAGCAGCTTACACCGCGATGACTTCTTTGACCTCAGGAATCTGGGCCTTGAGGCGTGCTTCCACTCCACGCTTCAAGGTTAGCTGAGACATGGGACACGAGCCACAGGCCCCCACTAATTTCACCTTGACGATTCCTTCCTGAACGTCAATCAACTCGATATTCCCCCCATCCGCCTGTAAAAAGGGGCGGATTTCCTCGATCACTTTTTCTATTTTCTCTCGCACGAATACCTCCTTTTTGCGCTCCGAAAGGTTTTAAACTCGGCCACGATCGGCCTGTGCGCTGGGTTCCGAGGGGCATTCATTCCGGGACACAGGCCTCTACCGGGCAAACATCCGCGCAGGTCGCACAGTCTGTGCATAAATCAGGGTTGATCACGTATTTGGGGTCCCCTTCACTGATCGCTTCAACCGGGCACTCCTCCTTGCAGGTCCCGCACATAATGCAATCATCGGTAATCTTGTGTGTCATCTACCCCCTCCTTCACAGGTTGATCTTCTCATTGAGCTCTTCGACAAGAGCGTTGGCGTCCTTGTTGTGCATCAGGGCTCCGAAGGAAATCGTCTCCATCCGTGAACCCGGGCAGGTGAAACAGCCTTCCCCGAAATGCCTCCGAAAGACCTCTTGGGCTTCGGGGTACTTGTCCAGGACATCGCCAATGTTCATTTCCTTGTCAATACTCCGTTTCCCTTCACGCATGGCTTAAACCTCCCAAAAGCTTCACTTCCAAGAATCTTCTCTCTTAGAACAATAAGTTCGTCTAAAAATTTAAAACATTGATCTTTTTTACCCTATCATTATGAATTGCCATAAAAATGATCTAAATCATGTCCCCGCCTAAAGGACTTGTCTGATGGCCTCCTCAAATACCCGTTTCTCCGTTAAACCAATGAATCGCCGGCAGATCTGTCCCTTGCGGTCGATGATGAATGTAACGGGAATTCCTTCAATCGGCCCTATGCCCGGAATGCTGCTGAAAGCCTTTACCACGGCTTCATCGGCAATAACGTTGGTGTATTCCACCCTGAATTTTTCCACGAATTTTTGCACTTCCACTGCTCCTCCGCGATCCAGGGCAATGCCGATAACCTCCAACCCTTCCTTTTTATACTGGTGGTAAAGGTCATTCAGACTGGGGATCTCTTTCCGGCAGGGCGAACACCAGGTGGCCCAGAAATTAAGGAGGATGACCTTCCCCTGGAGGTCCGCCGAGTCTACTTTCTCCCCTTTTAGGCTCAAGAGCCTGAAGCGGGGAGCTCCTCTTTCTTCCCCCACGCATTCGATCTTCTTGGGCCTACTCCCGGAGATTTCCAATAGGCCAAGAGACAGGGCAAAAATTAGGATAGCTACCCCAGAAATCGTCAGGAAGGCAATTCTTGATTTCCTTGTCATTTTTATAGTTTATCTATTAGCGGCGTCAAATAATCAAATTTTCTTCTTTACTTTTTTATAGGAGAGGCGAGGTTAAGAGATCTCTTTTCCTTCCGAAATGCGCCGTAGGGCTTGGGGGTCAAGGATGAGGATCTTTCCGCTGACCGGCTTGATGATCTTCGTTTTCGTAAACCGGCTCATGACGCGGATGGTAGTCTCGACGGTTGTTCCGGCCATGTCCGCCAAGTCCTGGCGGGTGAGCGCGAGGTTGAGCACAATCCCAGACCCTTCGGGGGTCCCCAGTTTACCGGCCAGCTTCAACAGGATATTGGCGATCCGTTGTTCCACGCGGTCCACGGCCAGACTCTTGATGGTGGTGTGGGCTTCCTGCAGCTGCCGGCCCAGCTCCATGATCATCTCCGTGGCCACGAAGGGATGCCGGCCGAAGAAAAGGAGGAATTCTTTGCGAGAAAGTTTCAGGATCGTCGAAGGCTCCATCGCCTGAGCTGAGGTGGGGTACGGTTTGCGATCAAAGAGGGCGAATTCCCCGAACATATCCCCGGGGGCAAAGATTTGCAGGATGACATCTTTGCCGGAATCCGAGTGCTTGACCAGTTTCACCCTCCCCTCTCTGACAATATGCAACCATTCGGGAGTGTCGCCCTCGAAGAAGATGTAATCGTCCCGCTGGTATTTCTCTTCTGCAAACAGCCGGCTGACTTCCTTCTGGGTGGCTTCCGAGACAGAGGAGAAGAAGATTGTTTTTTTTAAGGTTTGCAGCCGATCCATAGGCCCTCGCCGATAACCCAGAATATGTAAACCCCGACTTTATTTTAGAACGGGGCTTCCTTTTATGCAACAAATTTTCCGGCAGTGGAGCGCACTTTTATCGGGCCGGATCTCTTTGGCCGCAAAGGCTGGCAACGGGGACAGAAGAAAGTCCCCCTTCCGCCCACGCGCTCCCGGACGATGGGTGAACCGCAGAACCGGCAGGCTCTGCCTTCTCTCCCATACACTCGCAGGGAATGCTGAAAAGCCCCGGTAGACCCGCTGGTATCTACGTAGGTCCGGACAGAGGTCCCGCCGGCCCGAATGGCCTCCCTCAAGATGCGTCGCAAGGCATGGTAAAGGCGGAGAAGGGCTTCTTCTCCCAGCGTATCGGCGCGCCACCGGGGGTGGATTCGAGCGCGATGGAGCGCCTCATCGGCATAAATGTTACCCACCCCGGCCAGGAATCTCTGGTCCAGAAGGAGCGGTTTAATCGCCCGGTGCTTTAATTGTGTGCGGCGGATAAATTCTTTTGCGGCAATGTCGAAAGGCTCGGGACCCAAGTCCGCGAGGGAACTGAGCGTATCCCCGATCCCTTTCTTTTCTACACAGAGCCGGCCGAATTGACGCGGGTCCACAAAACGAAGCTGGCAGGGTTGGCCTTGAAACGAAAAGACCACATGGGTATGTTTTTCCGGGGGTGCCTGGGCGGGGACAAACCTCAACCTTCCGGTCATGCGCAGATGAACTCGCAAAGCCACCCCCCCGTTTAGGTGGAGGATAATGTTTTTCCCTTGCCGTTCTGCGCGGAGAATCTTCCTTCCCCGCAGGGAGGCGATGAACGATTTTTTTGAACCCTGGATGCTTTTTTCCAGGCCCACTTCGACTTTGGAAAATTCCAGGCCAATCAATCGATCCCGCAGGCCGCAGACTATGGTTTCCACTTCTGGCAGCTCGGGCATAATGGGCTTCCTTTCCTTTCTTCATGCTTCCATGTACGGGGCAGCCCTGGCACTTCGGCAAGGAAGGAGTGCCGGCTTAAGAAGGGAGATGAGCTATTTCTTTTCGTCGCCTCCGCCCGAGGTAGACCCTCACGGCTAAGCTTCCGATGCCCAATAGAAAGAAGAGGCCGGCAGCGACCACCCAATAGATATCTAAAGTCCCCTGGTCAATCTTATACACCAGGAGGGAATAGAACATGGCGCTGGGGATTTGGGCAATGCAAACCAGGGGAATGAATTCCCAGTACGTCAAAAGCGTCAGGCCCGCAGCATAGCTGATTACGTCGAAGGAAATGACCGGGACGAAACCGAAAAAAAGAATGACGTATTTTTCATACTTCCGCAGGGCCCTATCGGCCGTTTCCAGGTGCACTCTGTTTACGAGCCGATGGACCACAGGGCGTCCCAGCGTCTTGGCGATGGCGAAACAGGTGATGGACCCCAAGACCGCGCTGCTCCAGGACAAGAGCAGCCCCCATACCAGACCGAAGGCCAAGGCATTGACCACAAAAATGGGAAAAGCGGGGAGGAAAAGGACTACGGATTGCCCGACCATCAGAGTGACGGAAATCAGAGGGGCCCAGACGCCGTAAGAAAGGATGAAAGATTTGAGGCGATCGATGTTTCCGTGAACCGCCAGATCATTCAAGAAAACACTGCATTGGGACCAATTGGAAAGCAGGAACAGCCATCCGATACCCATGGCCACCAGGAACCCGATGAAAACGATAAACGTTCTGCTCCTCAAATCCTTCTCCCCAGCCGGGAGAAAATCAGCCCTTCCATGGGACGCATCCCTTCTTGCCCGCCGCTTATCAGCAGATGGCTCCCCTCATTCCACGGCCCGTTTCCAGACACACATTAGCTCACCCAAATGATACCCAAATTGAATGAGCTCCCAACCGCTTTGGCCCTGTTCATTGAAGGCCTCCCGGATCATGTCCGCAGCTGCCTGCGAGGTATCGTGGAGAAAGCATTGTCCCTTTTCATCGCAAATAACGGGGTCTACTCGATCCCCCTCTTCCCGGCGGGCGACGTTCTGCAAGTGGTATCGGGTAATCTGGTATTCCCATTTGATCATCTGCACACCCTTCCCCTTGGCTTCCTGTCCGCACTTGGGCACGAGTTCTTTTCAGGGCCCTACCCGCATGACTGTGGGGAGGAATCAACTCTCCCCAATGCTATAGAAAACCTGCGCGCCCCCAAAGATCGCTGCTTCTCCCAGGTCCTCTTCAATCCTGAGAAGCTGGTTGTATTTGGCCATCCGGTCGCTGCGGCAGGCCGAACCCGATTTGATTTGCCCTACATTGGTGGCCACTGCCAGGTCGGCGATGAAAGTGTCTTCCGTCTCGCCTGACCGATGGGAGACGACCGCAGTATACCGGGCTCGTTTGGCCATCTGGATGGCCTCCAGCGTTTCCGTCACGGTCCCGATCTGATTGAGTTTAATCAGAATGGAATTGGCCACACCTCTCGCGATTCCTTCGCGAAAGATCTTGGGGTTGGTCACGAAGATATCATCCCCCACGATTTGCACGCGTTTTCCCAATCGTTTGGTTAATTTTTCCCAGCCTTCCCAATCGCTTTCGGCCAGGGCATCCTCCAGGGATTTGATCGGGTATCGTTCCACTAAGTCTTCATAAAAATCGAGCATCCCTTCGCTCGAAAGCTTTTTCTCCCTGCCCGTCTTAAAAACATAGCCACCGGCTTTGTAGAAGGTGCTGGCGGCCGAGTCCAGGGCCAAAAAAGTATCTTTTCCGGGTTCATAACCCGCCTGACTGATGGCCTCAACCATCAACTGAAGAGCTTGCTCATTGGATTCCAGACGAGGGGCGTATCCCCCTTCATCCCCCACGGAGGTGTTGTAGCCCCTTTTCTTTAGGATCTGGCGAAGGTGATGAAAGACCTCCGCGCCCATGCGTAACGCTTCCGCAAAATTCTTCCCCCCCGCGGGGACGACCATGAATTCCTGAATGTCCAGAGCATTGTCGGCATGGGCCCCCCCGTTGATGAAATTCATCAAGGGAACCGGAATCTCCCGGGCCCCCGGCCCCCCGATATATCGATAAAGGGGAATGCCCAACGCCTGGGCCGCGGCACGGCAGGTGGCCATGGAAACGCCCAGAATGGCATTGGCTCCCAGCCTGGATTTGTTTTCCGTTCCATCCAGCTCGATCAAGCATCGGTCCAGGGCTACCTGGTCCATAGCCTCCATTTTCTTTATTTTGGGGGCGATGATTTTTTGCACATTCCTCACGGCTTTATGCACGCCCTTGCCCAAGAAACGCTTTGGGTCGCCATCCCGCAATTCCAATGCTTCCCTCTCTCCGGTGGAAGCCCCGGATGGCACAGCCGCCCTTCCCTTCGCCCCGCCGGACAGATGGACTTCCACCTCTACCGTGGGATTCCCGCGCGAATCCAAAATCTCCCGGGCCCTTACATCAGCAATTTTCGTCATTCCTTTCACCTCCCGTCAGTCTTTCCATTATCACACTTCCCGTTTCAAAAAATGATTTGGATCATTCACCCATGGAATCTTTTACCGGCACTCCAGAAGAAATACCATCCTTTCATTTTATTATAATGAATCCGGGAAGTCACCTTTTTGACCCCTTTGACCCCTTCCACAGTTGATCATACCACTTTGGAACCCTTGGTTTCTTCAAAAATTCTTGCCGGGGAGAAATCGGTTTGATATCGATCACTGGCGTGCCATGCACGGCGTCCAATCCACGCACCCGAAGGATGTTCTTTTTCCTCCATATCAATTTAACCAAAGTCAGGCCAACCGGGTTTGGCCGATACTGGGTACGGGTGGCGAAGATTCCAACCAACGGGAGGTCTTCCCGTGATTTGGGATGTATTTTTTTTAAATTTCTCCGGCCCTTTTGTACGCGGCTCAGCCAGAAAAGAACCAGCAGGTGAGAGTAATCCTCTATCCCCTCCAAAGCCTCTTCAAGCTTTGGGTCGAGGATTACATCCGACACCACAGACTCCCATCCTTCCCTCTTCATTTTTCGTATGGAATTTCGAACCCTTCCGATAATCCTAAGAGTGATCTTTTTCAAAGACTCTCCGCCTTATAATCTTTGGTCCGGGGTATTTTCCAGCGCCCGCTGTTTATCTACCAAGAAAGATAATTTAACTGAGTTGATTTTATTATATTTTTGAAATAGCAAAGAGGAAAAAGGTTCATACCTGGCTTAGAGTGCCTATATACCACGTTTGATTCTCCCATTTCAAGACGAAAGAATGTTCTCCCATTCTTCTGACAGTCTCACTCGCTTTGCCGGATATTTTTTAACAGATGTTGAAATTTTTCCAATTATATTAAAAAAATTGTGCTTTTTTTACCTCATTGTTCGTCTTTGAACCCACAAAAAAAACTGCCTGGGCCGCTCCTTCTCGGAACCCAGGCAGTCTTACCCTCCCGTTAATTGAAAACTTTTTTGTTACCTCAATTCATGCTAATTTTGCCTTTCAGAGCAGCCGGAAAGTTGATTTCCTTCCCCTTCGGTCCTCCCTTCAGCTCCTTGGACCTGGAATTGAGATATTTCTTTACTAAATGCATAACTTCCTCTTCTTCTTCAGGAATCTGAAGGTCAGCATCCTGACTCAGCCGGTGAAGAAGGATAACAGGATCAAGGATTTCCCCACAGATAACACAGTGCCATCCGAAGAATACATTATTAACATCGTAAAACTTTTCGAAAATCATTCTTCCGCCGCATCGCTGACAACGCATAGCGTCTTTCTTTTTATTCCTAGTAGCCATCATGGTTACCCTTATTCTCCCTTCGATATTTTCCTCATTGAGATGCAATTTTTTTGCCAAAGATTCCCCCATTTTGAAAAAAAATATCCTTTGAAGAGATTAGTGAATTTTCCTCAGAGAATTTATGGGTGATTCGACCAATGATTTCAGGTCAGAAAATCCTGAAAAATTTCATCCTTTCCGTAAATATTCCTTAAAGTTTTTCTGAATCGCGACGATTGAATGGTGAGTTGTGGACCCATCACGTGCACATGTATGTGCAGGAAATATGAAATCTATTGCGAGGAGATAAAAATGGCGCAAAAGGGTTCGGTCTTAATCGTCGATGATGAAGTCGGTCCCCGGGAATCTTTGCGTTTGATTCTCAAACCCATCTACGAAATCCACACCGCCGCAGATGGAGATGAAGCGCTCAGGTGCGTCCAGGACAAAGATATCGACATTGTGACCCTTGACCTGAAAATGCCCGGGATGTCAGGGTTTGAAGTCCTACGGGGGATCAAGAAATTGAAGGCTGATATTGAAATTATCATCGTAACGGGATATGGGACTTTGAAAAACGCTCAGGAAGCCATCCACCATGGGGCTGGAGACTTTATCTCTAAACCCTTTAACATCCCCGATATTATTTCTATCGTTAATAAATCATTCATGCGGCGGCAATATAATCTGCAAATCAATAGCTTGGTCCAAAAAATAAAGGGCCTTAAAGATCTGGAGGAGGAAAAACAGGAAGGCTTACAGGAAGATTTTCCGTTGCCTTCTGGCGAAAATATCAACCCCTCCCGCGGAGCATCTGAGCATTAAATTAGTCAATATTTCGCCCAACACCGTCACGAAATTGAACAATTACCTTGCTTAGTTTGGACAAAAAAGGACGAGGGATCTTCTTTTTTTCGCCTTTTTTAAAAATATATATACAAATATCATGTATTTATGAAAGTAGCCGGTTTGGGCATCTCCGAGGCATGGAACTTGCTGAAATTTCAAACTATTCAATGGGCAAGGAATAGGAATCTCATCTTGGAGTGAGATATGGAAAATCAAGGCTCCATACTGGTTGTGGATGATGAAGTTGGCCCCCGCGAATCTCTCCGCATGATTCTCAAACCCATCTACGATGTCTATACGGCCACAAATGGGCAGGAAGCGCTCCAATTCATCAGCAGAGAAAAAATTGATCTTGTCACCCTGGACCTGAAAATGCCCGGGATTTCGGGGATTGATGTGCTTAGGGAAATCAAAAAGCTTCATGCCGACATCGAGGTCGTCATTGTTACCGGGTACGGGACCCTTACCAATGCCATAGAAGCCATCCGGTACGGGGCCGTGGATTTCATTTCGAAGCCCTTTAACGTCGCCGAAATTATTTCCATCGTCAGTAAATCTGTGAAACGGCGGAATTTTAACCTAAAAACAAAGGATCTCATCCATAAGATTAAAGGCCTACACGTTTCAGGTGGGAACGGACAGCAAGAAGCCTTATCCAATTTAGGGGCGAGCATGGACCGGGTCCCGGAGTTGGAACTCGGGAGGGAATTGAAGGAATCCCTTCTGGATTTGGAAAACTTTCGCATGCAGAAGGTTTCGGTGAATTACTTAGATTTTCTGAAGGTTCTCATTTACATCCTGGAAAGCAAAGAGCCCTACACCTCCGGTCATTCGGAGCGAGTGTCTCTGTATTCAGGAATCATCGCCCAGGACCTTCTTCTCACTCCCCAGGAAATGGAGGACCTCCAGATTGCCACTCTCCTCCACGACATCGGCAAGATCGGCCTTAGCAATCGCCTCCTCAGAAAGAATGGCCTCACCCAGGATGATTGTCTGGACATCCGGCAGCATCCGGTCAAGGGTGTGCATTTAATCGAGCCGTTGGCTTTCTCCCCTTCCATCACTTCGGCCATACGTCACCACCATGAGTGGTGGAACGGAAGTGGCTACCCGGATGGCCTTTCAGGCGAGGAGATTCCACTGCTGGCCCGCATTATCTCGCTGGCCGATTCCTATGACGCCATGGCCTCGGATCGTCCTTACCGGCAGGGACTTTCTCTCAAAAAGGTGGAGGGTGAAATCGCCAAGAATGCTGGAATCCAATTTGACCCCAATATGGTTTCCTTGTTCTCCAGGCATTTCGATGACGGGGGTATTCTTCCGCTGATCCACCAGGGACCCAGCGTGAACTGAAAAGCGCGCTTGAAAACAGGAGAAGAAATATGATCCAAAAATTGATGCGCTGCACGAAGTGTGATCAAGTGATTCCTCATCCGGGAGGCTTTGGAGATTTCGAGAAATCTTCTCTTCTTCCGGGAGTGGAGTGGTCGGCCGCGGACATCGAAAGGCAGAAAGAATTCTTCCGTTGCCATGCGGCCCATCCCGTCGAAGAGCTTCGCGTGAACACGGATACGCTGATCAGCGATAAGCCTTCCTACGAATCGGTGAAGATCAGTTATTTCGAGGCCAGCAACGGGCAGCAAAGTTTTTTGATCAGGCGCACGAAGCCGGCTCTGGATCAACCGGCCATCTACCAGCTCATTCCTGGAAAGTTACTGGTTTCCAATGTCTCCTTTGACATTCAGGAGGAAGCCTTGCGCAAGCAGATGGCGGCGCGAAATGGCTCTGCCCCTTTAACGGAGGAAAAGATCCAAAAGTTCATACGGGCCTTCCAAGACGAGGTGGAAACCATTGGGCCGGAGAAGTTGGCCGAAGAGGTTGAAGTGGCCGAGGAAGGAGAAACTCCTCTCCTTTCCTACGGAATTTTCAAGGAAGCCCGCTGGGAAAATGTACTTCGCCGATGCGCCAAGGACTTCGAAAAGACCGACCTTAATAAAGTCAGGAAATTCATAGACGAGAACAGCCAACCCGATGATGTCCTCTCTTTGTTGGTCAAACGGCAGATCTCCATCTTCTTCCCGTGCAGCGGCGAATAAGATAACTTCCCCTGAGCGACCTTTTTCTCGATCGCTGCCCTGACTTTGTCCTACCTACGGGCCGGAAGCCGCAAAAAATCTCGCCTTTCTTGACATTCCCCCCGAATCTCTTCTATGATATTCTGAATAATTGAAGATTAGCAGTGAAGGAGGGAAGGGAATAAAATTCCCTTAAGGGGAAATTTGGGAATTTTTTTGGATGCCCAACCCCAAACCCCCGGGATAGAGAGTTGCGGACTTCTGAATCCATACCCCGAAAGAAAACCCGCCAGGTATTCGTCGGCCCCGTCCCCGTCGGAGGTGGAACGCCGATCGTCGTCCAATCGATGACCAAGACGGACACGCGGAATGTTTCAGCAACCGTCGCCCAAATTCTTCTTTTGCAGAATGCGGGGTGTGAAATCGTGCGGGTAGCCGTGCCAGACCGGGAAGCGGCGCAAAAACTGGGGGAAATTAAAAAGAGGATTGACATCCCCCTCGTGGCCGACATCCATTTCGACTATCGTCTCGCTTTGGAAGCCATCGATCAAGGAGTGGATGGGCTGCGCCTCAACCCCGGCAATATCGGCGGTCGGGAGCGCGTTGCCCGGGTGGCTAAGGCTGCCCGGGAAAGAGGGGTGCCCATCCGTGTTGGGGTCAATACCGGGTCTCTGGAAAAACGACTCCTCAGAAAGTATGGCTTCCCCTCGCCGGACGCTTTGGTGGAAAGTGCCCTGCATCATGTGCGCCTGCTAGAAGACGAGGGCTTCAACCTGATCAAGATCTCCATAAAGGCCTCAAACCCCTTATCGACGATTTCCGCTTATCGCAAAATTTCTCAGCTCACCGATTACCCTTTGCACATCGGGGTGACCGAAGCCGGCCCCCCATTTCCGGGGGGGATCAAGTCGGCCATAGGATTGGGAATCCTCCTCTACCAGGGGATTGGGGACACGATCCGCGTATCCCTCACCGCCGACCCGATTTTGGAAGTAAAAGCCGCTTACTATATCCTGAGGGCTCTGGGCTTGCGGCGCCGGGGTGTGGAAATTACTTCTTGCCCCACTTGCGGGCGAAGCGAGACGGGCTTGGCGGCCATCGTTCAAGAAGTAGAGGAACGCCTGGCGGACTGGCCTGAGCCCATCCATGTGGCCATCATGGGCTGCGGCGTCAACGGCCCTGGAGAAGCGCGGGAGGCCGACGTGGGCATCGCCGCCGGGAAGGGAATCGCCCTGCTCTTCCGCAAGGGAAAGATCATTCGGAAGGTTAGGGAAGACGAAATGGTGGGGGCGCTGATCGAAGAAGCAGAAGCGTTTCGAAAAAACCAGTGAAAGGGAGGGTCATGCGCTTTTCCAAAACGCTGCTCCAAACGTATCGAGAAGATCCGGCGGATGCCGAAGCGGTCAGTCACAAGCTGATGATCCGGGCGGGGATGGTGCGGCAGTTGGCCGCCGGGCTTTACATCTATCTGCCCCTCGGCCTGCGGGTACTGGAGAAAGTGAACGCCATTATCCGGGAGGAGATGAATGCCATCGGGGGCCAAGAGATCAACATGCCCATACTTCATCCGGCGGAGATCTGGCAGCAATCCGGGCGATGGTACGACATCGGAGAAGAGATGTTTCGCCTCAAGGATCGAACAAAAAGGGATATGGTTCTGGGTATGACCCATGAAGAAGTCGTGGCTTGGCTGGCCTCCCGGGAAATTCGCTCCTACCGGGACCTTCCCCAGATTTGGTATCAAATTCAGACCAAGCTTCGGGACGAAGCCCGGCCCAAAGGCGGCGTGCTGCGTACTCGTGAATTTTCCATGAAAGATTCTTACAGTCTGGACCTGGATCCGGAGGGATTGAACCACAGCTATCAACTCCATTACGAGGCCTATGGCAGAATTTTTCAAAGATGCGGCCTGAAGTATTACGCCGTAGAAAGCGACCCGGGAATGATGGGCGGGGCCGGCGCCCATGAGTTCATGGCCCCCAGTCAGGCCGGGGAAGATGAGGTGGCTCTCTGTGAAAAATGCGGGTATGCCGCCAATATCGAATTAGCCAACTCCCAGCCGGCCGTCCCCCCTTTTCCCGCGTGGAAGTTTGAAGAGGTCGCCACTCCGGACTCGCGCACCATCGAAGAAGTCTCCGCTTACCTCGGGATCGACTCCCGGTTAACCATCAAATCCCTTCTTCTGATGGGGCCGGAGGGGCCGGTTCTGGCTCTCGTGCGGGGAGACCAGAAGCTTCACGAAAAAAAATTCGGCCGGTTGGTGGGGGATTTTCGCCCGGCCCACCGGGAAGAAGTGAAAGAGCATACGGGGGTAGAAGCTGGGTTCCTCGGGCCTGTGGGCCTGCCGCCTGGACGGAACCTCCCCGTAATCGCAGATCTCGCCCTCCGCCAAGGAATCTACGTGGCCGGCGCCAACCGGGAAGGCTATCACCTTCGCGGCGTCGTTCCCGAGGAACATTTCTCCGCTCGGTTCGCTGACATTCATATAGCCATGCCGGGGGATCTCTGCCCTACCTGTCATTCCCCCCTGAAAGTGGAAAGGACCATCGAGATCGGAAATATCTTCAAGCTGGGAACGAAATACTCCCTTCCCCTGAAAGCGGTTTACCTGGACCGTCAGGGACAGGAAAGGCCGATCATTATGGGGAGCTATGGCATCGGGCCCGCCCGCATCATCGCCGCAGCGGTGGAGCAGAACTATGATCAAGATGGGATCATCTTCCCTCTCCCCCTGAGGCCTTTCGATGTTCACCTCTTACCCGTCAACCTGAAGCAGGAAGATATTCGGCAAGAAGCCGAAAGATTCTATCAAAGCTTATCGGAAGCGAAAATGGAAACGCTTTTTGACGACCGGGAGGAGGCCCCGGGTGTGAAGTTCAAAGATGCGGACCTGATCGGCATCCCCCTGCGCTTTACCCTGAGCACCAAAACCATGAAGGAAAAGTCCGTGGAAGTCAAGATCCGCCGCACGGGGGAAATCCTGATGATCAAACTGGATCAAGCCATTGCCTGGGCGAAAAACTGGATCGCCTCACAGAATACATAGTTTCGGGTTGCCGTCCCGACTTTCGCGGGATTTAAACTTTCAACTTTAAATTTCAAACTGTTCTTAGATGATCCGCCTCAACGACATTCTTGAAAAGATGAGCCGTTACCTTCCCGGGGCGGACCTCGGCCTGATCGAAAAGGCCTACGTCTTTTCCGCCAAAGTCCACCAGGGGCAGGTCCGCCTTTCCGGCGAGGTCTACCTCAACCATCCCCTGGAAGTATCGGCCATCCTGGCGGACATGAAAATGGACATCGCCACGGTGGCCTCGGGCCTCCTTCATGATACGGTGGAAGATACCTACGCCACCCTCGACGAGATCCAGCAGACTTTTGGCCCGGAAATCGCCGCCCTCGTAGATGGCCTGACGAAAATAAGCCGGATTACTCTGGCCACCCACGAAGAACAGCAGGCCGAGAACTTTCGCAAGATGCTCCTGGCGATGGCCAAAGATATCCGCATTATCCTCATCAAGCTGGCCGACCGCCTGCATAACATGCGCACGCTGGAGTTTCTGTCCCCGGAGAATCAGATCAAAATTGCTCAGGAAACCCTGGACATCTATGCCCCCCTGGCCAACCGCCTGGGTATCGAGCGGATTAAGACGGAGCTCGAAGACCTCTCCTTCCGTTACCTGCATCCCGAAGAGTACGGGAACCTGGCGAGGGAAGTAGCCTGGAAAAAGGAAGAGAGAGAAAGATATATCCAGGAGGTGAGCTCGATCATCTCCGAGAAGTTATCCTCTTACGGCCTGGGGGGAAAGGTCGGCGGCCGCCCCAAACATTTTTACAGCATCTACAAAAAGATGAAAGCCCAGAACGTGGAATTCGAGCAGGTCTATGACGTGATCGCCTTCCGCATTATCCTGAACACGGTCAAAGACTGCTACGAAGCTCTGGGAATCATTCACTCGCTGTGGAAGCCGGTCCCGGGCCGCTTCAAGGACTACATCGCCATGCCCAAGGCCAACGGTTATCAATCCCTGCATACCACCGTCATCGGCCCATACGGGGAGCGGGTGGAAATTCAGATCCGCACGGAAGAGATGAACCGCACCGCAGAAGAAGGCATCGCCGCCCACTGGCAGTATAAAGAGGGCAAGGGGATTGCGCCGAAAGACAGCAAGCAGTTCGCCTGGGTGCGTCAGCTTTTGGAATGGCAGCAGGACCTGCGCGATCCCCGGGAGTTTCTGGAGACGGTAAAAATCGACCTTTTCCCCGACGAAGTCTATGTCTTCACACCCAAGGGAGCTGTAAAACAGTTTCCCATCGGGTCCACCCCGGTGGATTTTGCCTACAGCATTCACACTCAGATCGGCCAGCAGTGTGTGGGCGCGAAGGTGAACGGCAAGATCGTTCCCTTGCGCTACCTGCTCAAAAACGGGGACATCGTCGAGATCATTACCAACCCCACCCATCAGCCCAGCAAGGACTGGCTGAAGTTCGTCAAGACCTCCCGCGCCCGCACCAAAATCCGTCAGTGGATCAAGGCGGAGGCCCGGGAACGTTCGGTAGACCTGGGAAAAGAGATGTGCGAACGGGAGTTCAAAAAGTACCATCTTGACTTCGGCAAAATCATCAAGTCCGACGAGATGAACAAGATCATCCGGGACCTATCGCTGCAATCGGCCGACGATCTGATGGCCGAGGTGGGTTATGGAAATGTGTCTTCCCGCCAGATTATCGGCAAACTCCTCCCCCCGGAAAAACTCGAAAAAGAAGACAAGGAGGAATCCCGTCTCAGGCGCCTGACGAAAATAATCCGCAGGGAGCCCAGCGGCATTCAAATCCGGGGCATCCAGGATATGATGGTCCGCTTCGGCAAATGCTGCAACCCCCTGCCCGGAGATGCCATCTCCGGTTACATCACCCGGGGCCGGGGGGTCACTGTGCATACAGCCGACTGCCCGAATATCCTGGGCAGTGATCCGGAGCGGGTGGTCCAGGTTTCTTGGAACCTGAAAGAAAAGGCCATCCACGCCGTCCGTGTCCGGGTGACCTGCAACGACCGGAAAGGTCTACTCGCCGATCTCAGTTCCGCTTTGGCCTCCTCGGAAGTGAACATCGTCCGAGCCAATGTAACCACTACGGAAGACAAGAGAG
>Ga0315282_10005930_pt1 | contig 20624 bp, 14 predicted proteins | sample YL17G07_20_MG_FD_203693 | JGI IMG/M metagenome (GOLD analysis project Ga0315282, IMG submission 203693) | Sediment microbial communities from Yellowstone Lake, YNP, Wyoming, USA - YL17G07_20 | ecosystem: Environmental > Aquatic > Freshwater > Lake > Sediment | place: USA: Wyoming | collected... | reverse complement strand
TGGAGCGCCTGCGGCGGCGCGGCGTGCTGTTCCGGCGGGCCGTGGTGCCGTCGCCGCTGTGCGCGCCGTCGCGCGCCTGCCTGGCCGCCGGCAAGGAATACGACCGCTGCGGCGTCCGCAGCAACGCGGACAACTATCCCCTCCAGCAGACCACCTATTATTCGCTGCTGCGCGCCGCCGGCTACCACGTGGCCGGATGCGGCAAGTTCGACCTGCACAAGGGCACCGAGGATTGGGGCCTGGACGGCAGACACCTGCTGCCGGAATGGGGCTTTTCCGACGGCATCGACAACGCCGGCAAGCAGGACGCCGTGCGCAGCGGCGCGGTCCAGCCCAAAGATCCCTACATGGCCTACCTGCACGCCCGCAAGCTGGCCGCCGTGCACGTCGAGGATTTTCGCAAGCGCGCCAAGCTCGGCTATCCCGCTACTTTCCCGACTCCGCTTCCTGAAGAAGCCTACTGCGACAACTGGCTGGCCAACAACGGCCTGGAACTGATGCAGCGCTTCCCCAAGGACAAGCCATGGCACCTGGTAGTGAATTTCACCGGGCCGCATCCGCCCATGGACATCACCGCCGGCATGGAAAAACTCTGCCGCGACCGCCGGTTTCCGCAGCCCAACCGCTGCGAGCAGTACACGCCGGAGACGCATGTCGCCATCCGGCAGAACTACGCGGCCATGATCGAGAACATCGACCGCTGGGTGGGCGCTTTCCTGGAGGCGGTCGAAAAGCGCGGCGAGTTGGCAAACACCGTGATTGCCTTCAGCAGCGACCACGGCGAAATGCTCGGCGACCACACGCGTTGGGGCAAGAACCTGCCGTGGCAGCCGTCGATTGGCGTGCCGCTGATGGTGGCCGGCCCCGGCGTGCGGCAGGGCGTGAGCAGCGATGCCCTGGTGAGCACGATGGACTTGGCCGCCACTTTTCTGGACTACGCGGGCACCCGCAAGCCGCCGGAAATGGACAGCCGCACGCTGCGTCCGCTGCTCGAGGGCAGGGCCTCGAGGCACCGCCAATACCTTCGTTCCGGCCTCGGGCGGTGGCGCCTGGTCATGGACGGCCGGTACAAACTGGTTACTGGCTTCGAGGCGCAAGCCAAGCGGTCGGAAGGCGGCGAGGCGCCATCCGCGGGCCAATCGCCTCCGCCCATGTTGTTCGATCTCCAGAACGATCCGCTGGAGAATGAGAACGTCGCTGCGGATGCGGCGAAACAAGTGAAGCGCCTGTCGGCGCTGCTGCCTTGATTCTCCTGGTGGCCGGCAACTGCCGGCCGGCGGTCGCCGAGAGGCCAGAACCAGTACAGTCCTTTTCCGCCAAAAATCCTGTCCGTGACCGATACCGCCCGAAGGGGCGTTATCATACAGTGCGCACGGCAGGCGTAAGGGGATTATTGTGTCTCCCCGGATGGTGAGCGGGGGAAAGCCTCCACCCTGCGCCGATTGATTCATGAGCACGGATCACAGAACCGTGGTGTTTACCGCGGTTGAGGACGCGGTGCTGGACCGCGCTACGCGCTCGTACGAGCGCGCGGCAGAGGCGCTCGACCTGCTGCGCGGCGAAGGCATCCCCCTGATCTTGTGTTCCAGCCGGACACGCGCGGAACTGGAGCTGTTCCAGCAGGACCTGCGCATCCGGGCGCCGTTTGTCTGTGAAGACGGCGGAGCCATTTTCATCCCCCGAAAGTACTTTTCATTCCATCTTCCCGAGGCCGTCGCCGTCGGCGGTTATCAGGTAATCGAGCTGAGCGCGCCCTACGCCGAACTGGTCGAAGCGCTGCGGCAGGCGGCGCGGAGAGAGCGGGTGCCGGTGGTCGGCTTCGATGAGCTTTCCGTGGACGCGGTCGCCACCGAGCACAAGATCTCGCTGCTGGAAGCGCGTCTTGCCAAATTGCGGGATTACAGCGAGCCCTTCCGCATCCTCGATCCGGACCCGGCGGCTCGGACGCGATTGTTTCACAGGTTGCAGCGGGCAGGGTTCCGCTGCACGCCCCACGGACGCTTCTACCACCTGACCGGCAACAAAGACGAGCGGCAGCCATTCCGCAAGCTGAAATCGCTGTACCGCAAGGCCTGGGGCGAACTGCGGACGGTGGGGATCGGCGTTCGCCTGGCCCATCTCGCCTTTCTCCGGGAGGCCGACTTCCCCGTTGTGCTGCCGGCCGGCTGCCAGGAGGAGACAGCCCGCCTGCTGGGCGAACTCCCCGCGGCCCGCCTGGCCGGAAAAGCCGGCCCCCCCGGTTGGAACGAGGTGATCGTGGAACTGGCAGGGCACCGGACCTTGCAGGCCGTGGCACGCTCCCTGGAGGGATGAGGTGAAAGTGGACGAAACCGGCGAGTTCCGGTCGGCGCTGCTGCGTTTGAAAAAGAAATTGAGCGGCCCGCGCTTGGTGCGGCAGAATCCCGCTGTTTCCGTCGCCACGCTGGACCAGGTGGACGAAGCGCTGCGCCGGCTCGACGACGACTCGTACGGGATCTGCGCCGGCTGCTTCCTGATCATCCCCCGCGGCCAACTGCTCATGCGGCCCTATGCGGACACCTGCTCGGATTGTGCCGGCCGCAAAAGAGCCCCTGCTCCTGTTTCCTGAGAACCAAGCAGCCCCCCCCCCATAAGCCGGGGCGGCCTGGCCCCCGCATGACGGTCATTCTTCAAGGCCAGCACTATCGGGGTTGACTGCGCGGCCCACTTGAGCTATTTCTTTGGTCACGACAGGAACCAGGGAGGGGTGGGGAATCGATGCGCCGCTGCCCGATGTGCAACAGCAGCCGGGTAACCAGTTCCCATCGCAGAGGCCTCTGGGAAAGCTTCGTTCTGCCCCTCATGGCCCGGCGGCCCTTCGGCTGCCGTGAATGCCACCACCGCTTTTACGGATTCTCCTTCGGCAGAAGGACGCGAAAGCGGATGGGTTTGGTTCTTCTCGTGCTCCTCCTGACGATGTCTGCCGCCTGGGGCGTCTGGCACATGATTGACACTGTGACCACTCCCCGGCCGCCCCAGCAAGCCGAACCCGAACCCCCACGCTGAACCCACAGACGGGCGATGGCGCACGCGCCGCGCTCGGTTATGCTGAAGGGGCATGCTGCGGCTGCCGATCGACCCCGCCATTCCCCGCATACAGGAACACCTGCGAACGCGCGGCAGCCTGTTGGTGCAGGCGCCGCCGGGATCGGGCAAGACCACGCGCGTTCCCCCGGCGCTGCTGGACGTGCTCCCGGGCCAGGTGTGGGTGCTGGAACCGCGGCGGCTGGCGGCCCGCCTGGCCGCCCGGCGCGTGGCCTTCGAGCGCGGCGAGCCGCTGGGGCAGAGCGTCGGGTACCAGGTGCGTTTCGAAGAAGTGGCCGGCCCGCGGACCCGCCTGCGCTTCATGACCGAGGGCGTGCTGACCCGCCGCCTCCTCTCCGATCCGCAATTGCCCCATGTCAGCGCCGTGGTGCTGGATGAATTCCACGAGCGGCACCTGGAGGGCGACCTGGCGCTGGCCCTGCTCCGCCGCCTGCAACAGGACCACCGGGGTGACCTGCGCCTGGTGGTGATGTCGGCCACGCTCGACGCCGGCCCGCTGGTCCGGTTCCTCGGCGGTTGCCCGGTGGTGCGCGCCGGGAGCCGCATCTTCGATCTGGATATCTTCCACGCGCCGTATTCCGGCAAGCCGCTGGAGGAGCAGGTGGCCGGCGCGCTGGCCACCCTGTATGACGGAAGCCCGCCCGGCGATGTGTTGGTGTTTCTCCCCGGCGCGGCTGAAATTCGCCGGGCGGCCCGCGCCTGCGCGGCGCTGGCCCAGCGCGCCGGGCTGTTGCTGTTGCCCTTGCACGGCGAGCTGCCTGCCGAAGAGCAGGACCGCGCCGTGGCTCCGGCGGACCGTCCCAAGGTCATCCTCTCGACCAATGTGGCCGAAAGCTCGATCACCATCGAGGGCGTGCGGGCAGTCATCGACAGCGGTCTGGCGCGCGTGGCCAGCGACTCGCCCTGGACCGGCCTGCCGCGCCTCCAGGTGTCCCGCATCAGCAGGGCCTCGGCGGCGCAGCGCGCCGGCCGCGCCGGCCGCACCGGACCGGGCCGGGTGGTCCGGCTGTACAGCGCCGAGGATTTCGCATGCCGCCCGGAACGCGCCGCCCCGGAGATCGCGCGGCGCGAGCTTTCGCAGACGCTGCTGGAGCTGAAAGCGATGGAGGCCGAAAACCTGGAGTGGCTCGAGGCCCCGCCGGCCCCGGCCATCGAAGCCGCTGAGGAACTGCTGCGGCGCCTGGGAGCCATCGGCGCCGCCGGCCGCCTGACCGAAACCGGCCGGCAGATGGCGGCCTTGCCCCTGCATCCGCGCCTGGCGCGCCTGGTGATCGAAGCGCGCCGAAGGAAGGCCGGCGAAGCGGGCTGCGCCGCGGCGGCGCTGCTGAGCGCCGGCGAGCGGGCAGGGGCGGGCCCCTGCGATCTTTTCCTCTTACTCGAATCCGATTGGTCGCCGGGGGCCCGCCGCGTGTTCGAACAGATTAGTAAAGAGACGGGCATCTCGCGCGGCCGGTCGCACCCTCGATCCAGGGGCCATGCGCAGGAGCAGGCACTGCTGATATCGGTCCTCACCGCGTTCCCCGACCGTGTCGCTCGCCGCCGCACGCCGTCCGAACCGGAGTTCGCGCTGGCTTCCGGCCGCAGCGCCGTGCTCGATGCCTCCAGCGCGGTCCGCGGCGAATGGATCGTGGCGGTAGACATCGAGGACCGGCCCGACCGCGGCCTGCCCCTGATCCGCATGGCCAGCGGCATCGAGCCCGAGTGGCTGCTGGACCTGTTCCCCGAGCGAGTCACCGAAACGCATGCCGTGGAGTGGAACCGCGCGGCGGAGCGCGTGGAAGCCATCGGCGCCCTGGTTTACGACGGCCTGGCGATTGAGGAAACACGCAGCGGCGCCGTCGATCCGGAAGAGGCGGCCCGGTTGCTCGCGCAGAAGGCCTGGGAAGCGGGATACGCGCGCTTCGCCGACCCCGACGAGGTCACCGCGCTGCTGGTCCGAGTGGCCTTCGCCGCGCGGCATTCGCCTATCCGGCCGCTCGACGAGGAAGACGTGCGCGCGGCGCTGGCGTCGCTCTGCAGCGGATTGCGGAGCTTCGGCGAACTGGCAGCCGCTGCCGGACACGGCGGTTTGCGCCGCGCGCTGGAAGAACGGCTGGGCGATTCCCGCCGCCTGCTCGAGCAGGTTGCGCCGGAACGCGTGCGGCTGGCCGGCGGCCGCCAGGCCCGCGTGAACTATCCGCCCGGCCACCCCCCATGGATCGCTTCGCGCCTGCAGGATTTTTTCGGAATGCGGGAGGCGCCGCGGGTCGCGGGCGGCGGCGTGCCCCTGGTGGTGCACCTCCTGGCGCCCAACCAGCGCCCGGTTCAAATCACCAGCGACCTGGCCGGCTTCTGGGAGCGCCATTATCCGCGGGTGCGCCGCGAGCTGCACCGCCGCTACCCGCGCCACCGGTGGCCGGAGGACCCGGGAGGCAGTAGGCAGTAAGCAGGGAGAACAATTGCGGATTGCGGATTGCGGATTTCGGACGCGGGTTGAAATCCGCAATCCGAAATCCGAAATCCGAAATTGCTTACTGCTTGCCGCCCGCTGGCAGAAACCCGGAAAAGGTTTCCCGGCCGGCGTCGAAGATCGCGTATTGCGAGCCGGGCGGCGACATGCCGGCCAGGCGCACGGTCTCCAGCGGACTGTTGCCGGCCAGCACCAGCACCGCGTGCCGCTGGTCCAGCGGATTGGCGGCGACAAACATGAGCGCTTCGTTCTCCGAGGCATGGTCGCGCCCGTCAATGCGGAACGCCGCCTGTTCGTACTCCAGCCCGATGCGCTTGGCCCAGGCGGCCAGCGCGGAGTTGGTTTCAGGGCGGCCGATGAAGACCACCTCCTTGCTGCGCAATTCATCCTCGCTCACCTCGAAGTCCTTGCGCACCGGCGCCGCGCTCTCGAACACGTCCAGCAGCCGGCTCTGCAGTTGCTCGGCGGCGTAGCGGTTGGCACCCGCCTCGGCTACCGTGCCGTAAACGATCACCACCGAGCCGGCGCGGCGAAGCATGACCGAGGCCCGGTAGATCAGTCCCGGCTTCTGGTCGGGCAAGCCCGGGCCGGAGAGCCATTTCTCGAGCACGGGTCTCCCCTTCTCGCCCGCGGCAGCGAGGAACTGCGCGGTAGTCACGCTCTTGGTGGTGTTGGCCTCGAAGAAATCGCGCATCATGGCAAAAAACTGATCGTCGCCCAGTTCGCGCCGCAAGGCGTCGAGGGCCAGCGCGCCTTTGGCCCACGCGATGCGGAACCAGGCGTCGGAGCGGAGGTCGAATCGCAGGGCGGCGAGCGGCTGGTCACGCTCCACGGCGGCGGCGCGATAGTCGGTTCGGAATTCCTCCAGCCGCTTCTCCAGGTCGGCGCCCGACAGCGCGCCATAGTAAGCAGCCGAGCCGGCGCTCAGCCAGATATCGGCATCGGAGGCGGGCAGAATCCAGCCCTTCCACAGCCGGTCTTTGTAAGCGCCGGCGCTTTCCGGCCTTGGGGAACCGCGTCCGGCGCGCGCCGCTTGACCGGAGACCGCCTCGGCGCCGGCTTCCGGCCGGGCGGGCGGCTGCGCGCCTTTGCCGGCCAGGCGCGCCTTTTCGTTCTCGGCCACAATCACGCGCAGCGACTCCGAGGCCTGGCCCTCGATCAGCCGGTACCCGGAAGAGTACAGCCCCATATTGCCGGCATATTCCTGCTTGGCCCAGGGTGGCGCCACCCACTCGCGCTGGTTGGGCTTGCCGAACACCGCCCACATCATCAGCCGTGAAGCCATCTCCGCCGTGGTTACTTTGGCGTCCATCGACGACGCGGTCACCAGCGGCGGCGTGCGAAAAGCCAGGAAGGCAAACTGCTCATCAATCCGCCCCTTGTAGTCTTCGTACAGCTCCTGCCACTTGATGTCGCGCGGCGAGGGGACGAAGGGGAGGTGTTGCGGCGCGCCTTTGGGATCGAACGCATACTCCAGCCGCACTTCGAGGTCCTTGGCGTTGTTGCAGCCCCAGTAGAAGCCCTCGGCGCCGCCGAACCAGTCGTTCTTCGAGCTGCGATAGAGGCGGGTCTTGTAGGTGCCCAGCTCGAACATGGCGATTTCGTTGGTGCGGGAATCGCCGATCAGCCATTCGTTGGCGTACAGCCCGTTGTTTTTTGTAGCCAGGTGCTCGACCACCTTGTCGATGCTGTCGCCGTACTGGATGGCGCGGCGGGCGCGGTAGCCCACCGGAGTGCCCTCGATGTTAAAGGGGCCCGGGCGGATGGTGGTTTCCGTCAGCACCACGCCGGCGTCGTTCTGGTACCAGTCGGTGCCGCTCTGAATGCCGCCGGGGAAGCTCTGGATCAGCACGCGGTGGCCACGGACCGGCTGGATATCGAGCAGGATGTTGGTCTGCTCGGCCAGCGTGAGGGACCACATGGTGATATGGGCGATGACCATGCGGCCGTCGCGCGCCGCCTTGCCGGTGGCGGCGAACGCCGAGCAACGCTCGCCCGCTGCCGCGTCGCGCTTGGGATCGAAATACGGCGGGCGCACCAGCTTCAGCATCTCCAGACCGCTGGGGCTGACGTCCGCCGCGCCGCGCAGCGTGCCCAGGTCGTCCATGGTGTTGGCCACCAGGATGTCCGTCAGGTCCACGGGCCGCTCGTCGTGCCTGGCGCCCGCCGCCGCTGCGCCGTCGGCGATGCCCTTCATCTCCTGGAGGATCTCCTGGTCGAAGCCGCGCAGGAACATGGCGTAGGCCGCCGTCCGCCCCTGTTCCCAAGCCCCCCGCCGCGATTGCGAGTCCAGTCGTGAGGCGCAGCGGTCCAGGTAGCGCTCGATCTCGCACGCCATCAGCCAGCCGTGCTGGTAGCCGCGCTCATACGGCTCCCCTTCGATGTGCAGGTAAATCCAGCCGGCGATGGGGTAGCGGTAAGCGGGCCCGAAGGTTTTGACCGCGGCGCGGGAAGGCCAGGGTGCGGCCCCCGGCGCTTCCTCCAGGCTCACGCCCTCGAAGTAGGCCTTGCCCCGGAAGGCGCCGCCCGTGCCGGCGATCAGCACAATGCGGTCCTGGGAGCGGGTGGCCGTGAAACGCAGCGCCAGGCGCGTCCAGTCGCGGGTGCCCGCCACCGCTTCCGAGTGCACGTCGAAGGGCATGGACTCCATGGCCAAAGCCGCGCCGGCGGCGATGGGCGTGCGATCCAGGTCGCGCACCTCCAGTTTCTCGGTGCGCACCCAGCCGCTCAGCTCGTACTGCCGCCCCGCCGTGAGGCGCAGCGGCTCGGAGCGGGCGCAGGCGTCCGAGTCGCCGGCCGGCTCCAGGCGCAGCGAACCGCGGTTCTGGCGGGTCACGGCGTTATCGGGAGTCAGGCGTCCGCGCACCGCCTCCCAGGTGTGGCCGGCAGGCGCAGCCCACGCCGCCAACTGCATCGAAACCAAGCAGATTCCCAGTAGACGCATGCATCCTCCAAGGGTCAGTCGGCCTACTTTATCGCGAGAAGAGCCGGCAGACTGGATAATTCACCACGGATGAACACGGACCATCCCGCAGGGCGGGACGGAACCCATCCGCAGATTACGCAGATTTCGCAGATTCCAGAATTGGATCTTAATCTGCGTAATCTGCGTAATCTGCGGATCGGTTGTTTGGTCCATCCTTAAGAGGGGCCAAGGGCAGCGGCATCCGCGCCCATCCGTGTTCATCCGTTCCGCCGCGCCAATGGGGTATACTTCCGGGCGCACCCGCCGAGGCGGGGGAGCGGCTTTGCTGAGGTGGAACATGATCACACGACGCGCAACACTTCAAGCGGTTGCCGGCACCATCGCCGGCGGTTTTGCCGCCGCACTACCCGGCGCCACAACCCAGGCGCCCGCGCTTGTTCGCAGCCAGCGCCGGCCCGGCGACAAGCCCAACCTCCTGTTCCTATGGACCGACCAGCAGCGCTTCGACACCATGGCCGCCTATGGCAACACGCGCTTCCGCGTGCCGGCGATGAACCGGCTGGCATCGCAATCGGTGGTGTTCGACCGCTCGTATGTCACGCAACCGGTGTGCACGCCGAGCCGCTGTTCGGTGATGACCGGCCTGTGGCCGCACCAGTCCGGCTGCGTCCGCAACAACATCGCCATGACAGCGGAGACGAAGACCGTCCCCGAGCTGCTGAACGACGCGGCCTATCGCACCGGCTACATGGGCAAGTGGCATCTTGGCGACGAGGTATTCGCGCAGCATGGCTTCGCGGAATGGCAGGCGATCGAAGACACGATCTACCGCAAGTTCTACTCGGCCGGGCGCGACAAGAACGCGCGCAGCGCCTACCACCACTTCCTGGTCAGCCTCGGCTACAAGCCGGAGGAGGACAACAGCTTCAGCCGGAGCTTCGCCACCACGCTTCCGGTGGAGCACTCCAAACCGTCCTTCCTTGCCAACGAGGCCTCCAATTTCATTTTGAAGCACCGGGGCGAACCGTGGATGCTGTATGTGAACTTCCTCGAGCCCCACACGCCGTTTTCAAGCGCGCTGAACGACCTGCACGGCGAAGAGGACACGCCGCTGAAGAACTACCCCGGCACGCCGCTGGGTCCCGAGCCGGAAGCATACAAGCTGCGCCGCCAGCAAACGGCCGGAGGAAAGAAGAAGGGCGCGGGCTCATCCGTCGAGGACCGCGCCAGGCTGCTGCGCCAGGCGCGCAATTACGCCGGCCTTTGTTCGCTGGTCGACCAGGCGCTGAACCGCATTCTGTGGATGCTGGAAGTCACGGGACAGGCGGAGAACACCCTCATCTTCTACACCTCCGACCATGGCGAGATGATGGGTGCGCATGGCTTCATGGCCAAGAGCATCATGTATGAAGAAGCCATGCACGTGCCGCTGCTGGTGCGCGCGCCCTTCCGTCAACTGAAGCCGCATCACGTCACGCAGCCGGTGAGCCACATCGATGTCGTGCCGACGGTCCTGGAGTTGTTGGGGAAAAAGGACCCCGGGCTTTCCGGGAGAAGCCTGGTTGCGATGCTCGAAGGCGGGACGCGTCCGGACAGCAATGTCATCGTGCAATGGAACTCCGACAAAAACGAAGATGCCGGCGCTCCGAATGCCCGCACCATCATCGCGCCCGACGGCTACAAGCTGGTGCTGCACGACCGCGACGTTTCCATGCTGTTCGATCGCAATAAGGACCCGCAGGAGCTGCGCAATGTTTATGGGAAGCCGGAATATGCGGCTGTGCAGGCGAAACTGCGGAAGAAAATCGAGGAGTGGCAGAAACAAACCAACGACAAGCTGGCGCTGCCGGGAACATGAGGCCAATCAAGCCGCGTCAACACGGAGACGCGGTACTCCTCGGTTTTCGCGGGGAGTCGGAATCCCGACGGAATGGGGCAGTCCGTCGAGCGCGTACAAGTTCGGCGCGGGGATTCACACGGCAGACGTGAGTGCGGCGTTGCAGGCCGTACAATTGGCAGTGGGTGCTCTGCGCGGCTGAGGCATCATGAAACTGCCTGCGGACACAACTATCGTCAAAGACAAGCTGACGCGCTACCTGCTCTTATTGCAGGCGCGCGGCGACAAATCGGCCTTTCTGGCACGGGCGGGTTACACGCTGGAAAACGCCGACCAACTGCTGCGAGACTTGCGCATGCAGATCTTGCCGTTGGAAGTCGTGGCGCTGGAATCCAACCAGTTTGGCCAGTACTACGAGAGTCGAGGCACGCTCGCGGGTCCGAACGGGGTGATGCTGGCCGTTCGCGCCATCTGGATAACCGAGCACTTGTCGGGCGTCACGAAGTTCGTTACACTGGTCCCAGATAAGTGGAGCACATGATGAAATTCGAGCTGTACACCGATGTGGCGCTGGTGTGTGATCTGCCGGAGCATCACCTCCGCCGCGGCGACGTCGTCAAGCTGGTGGACCATCATGTCGCGCCCGGCGGTGTGGAAGGTTACTCCATCGAGGTCTTTAACGCCGTCGGCAACAATATCGCAGTGACTGCCGTCCCCGCGTCCGCCCTCGAAGCTCTCCGCGAAGACGAGATTCTCTGTGCGCGGTCGTTGACCGTAGCATAGGCATCTTGCCTGTGCAGGCCGCTACTGCCCGCCATTTGATACGCAGCAGTGGGGCGCGATCGTCTTTGTCGCTTCGAAGATGGAGCGGCTTTTGTGTGCGCCCAATGCGGCCACGTCTGGTTGTCGGCCGAGACGACCCAGGCCATCGACGACATGCTCCGCACACCTTCCGCCGGGCGAACATCACCTGGGGGCAGCAGGTTGGCGGTTCCGCCGTCCAAGCCGGCAACATCGCCGGAACCGCGACCGGCGCAACCGCCGATGCGCCAGCCCGACGGGAACGTTGCCGCCGTGGAAGGATGTGTCAAAAGTCAAGAGGCAGGCTGAACGCTGTTAAGACTTTCCAAAAGAAGTAAAGGCTGGCGATCCCACAGGCAGTCACGAGCACCACGACGGCGACTTTTAACGGTGACGGGACCTGCGCCCCCCTGAAGTCCCTGCCGAAAGCGGCGACGATAAACCCACAGAACACAAGCGACATGATCGCCATGGCCAGGTAGCTCGTTCTCGGCCCAGGGGTCTTCCCTTGTGACTCGCTTATATCCTGTACCGGTTCGAGCCTGGTGGGTCTCCGCTGGCCCTCGACGACTCCCTGCACCTCGATCTGCGTGTCTAATGGGCCAGCATAGATGAGCTGGATGACCGCTCCATCATTCTGTTCGAGAATCCTCCAAGTGACCGGAATTCTTCCGTCCCCGACATCGGACGTTTGGACACCGAATTCGCAGATCTCCCTGCCCCGCCTTCGAATCGTCGCTTCGAGAATCGGCACAGGGGGATGGGTCGCGATTTCAACCCGCCGCAGGATGTGCTCAGGGCGTATCGACTCTCTGCCTGCGTTCCAGATCATTATCTGAGCGGCACTCACATTGGATCGGATTTCTTGACCATCGTGGAAAACGTGCAGCCTGGATGCCTGTCCCACCTTCAAAACGCTGGTTCGCGCCGGACTGACATAGTAAACAAGATTGCGGGTCCGCTGGCCTGCGAAGTAAAAGTAGAACGATGCGATGACGCCGAGGACGGTGAAGAGCGCGCTAACGAAGCCGATCCAGGGATGATCCGCAAAGGTTCGCAGCAGAGAGAATGGTCGCCGTTTGGTTACCACCCCGCTATCGGTTTGAGGTTCGCTCGATTCGCCCACTGGATTCTTCCTTTGCCCGTCGGGCATCTGTTGGGGTGCGCTCATGGTCACAGATTATACCGGAGGCCAGTCCGATTGCGTGATCGACGCCGGGAACCGGAGGGTCTTGGGAGGCGTGGAAGGCAACTGGCGCGCCTCCTTGGCCACCCGTTCGCCGGCGAACTGCGCCAGCCCGAAACGAACGTTGCCGTCGTGGAACCAAATCGAGAAGTGCCGGAACATGTCGGCCGATTCCGTCTCCATCTTCGTGAGGATCAGCCCGACTTTGTGCGGTCGACAATCCCGGGCAGCCGATCGGGCGCGCCATCAGGCTTACGACTACCTACACGCCGCTGCCAGAGCGGTGGGCTTCGACTCCGAAGGTTTTGGGCCGCACACCTTCCGCCGCGCGAACATCAGCTGGCGGCAGCAGGTTGGCGGTTCCGCCGCCCAAGCCGGCAACATCGCCGGTCGCGCCGAGGTCCAGGTCACCGCCGAGTACACCCACGTCGCGTAGGACGGTGAGACTGGCGTTTGGCGCTCAGTAGTACATCCGGATGTACCCATAGGCTCGGTCGAAAAGCTCCTGATCCTGATGCAGCTTGTACTTGAAGAGCGTCTTGCGGAGAGCCATCTTGACCTCTCGCTCGCCCGCATGGGTGTTCTGCCAGCCGTCGAAACGGACGTAGCGAACGATCTCGTCAATGTCGTTCACGACGCGTTCGACCATGATCGGCGTTTTCTCATTCTTTACTTCCTGGAAAAGCTCGGTGAGGGCGGCTTTGCCCAGCGCCTCGCTTTCGATGGGCTCGGCGACCTGCTCCGCGGCGACGACGTCGCGGGCGAGGGCGAGCAATGCTTTCAGAAAGTCTGTACTAAGTAGCAGTCCCTGGTCGTGTTTCTGCTTGAGTTCTTCGAGACGCTCGCTCAGTGCTTTGAAGCGCGGATCGTGCATCCGCTTGCGCAGACGCCGAGCGACTTTGATCTCGATCTCCTTTGCTTTCTTGTTCGGGTCGGGTGCTCCTAGCACCGCTTCGAGCAGATCGGCGTCCAAAACCAGCGTCTCGAGGTCGTCGCGGATCGCGTCAACGTGGACGTGTTCGTGGATGAGCTCGATGGTCTTGGCGCCCAGGGCATGCCAGAGAAGTCTCCCTGTACCAGTCGAGGGCTTCACTGACTCGTAGACCTGCGTCAGCCAGCGGTAGTCGGTCTCGTACCGGCCGAGGATCGGATCGGGCGAGATCGCCTCCCAAAGGCGACTGAGATAGCTGTAGTCCGCAGCGAAGCGGTCGCGCGTGTCGTTGTTCGGCAAGCAATTCTGTGCGGCCATCAGCCCCTCGTACCCTGTGACACTGCGGTCGACGCCCGGGAAGTAGGCCAGGCACTTCTGCATGGCCTCGGGCAGCTTCCCGACGAGCTCATTGATGTTGGCAACGACCCGGGTGATGCCCTCCTCGTCAAACTGGATCGCCTGGGCGACGTCATCAAAGACGCCCAGGTAGTCAACGATTAGACCGTGGGTCTTCGCCTCTCCGTAGGGCCGGTTGGTGCGGCAGATGGCCTGGAGGAGCGTGTGGTCGCGCAAGGGCTTGTCGAGGTACATCGCCTGCAGGATCGGTGCGTCAAAGCCCGTGAGGAGCTTCGAGGTGACGATGAGGATCTTTAGGGGATCGCCAGGGTCGCGGAAACGGTCGAGGAGCTTCTCCTCAGCATCCCGATCACGCCGGTAGGGCGCGTACTCGTTTTCGCCGCTGTTCACGGTCATGACGATGTCGGAGGTCTCCGACAGCAGGTGCTCGTCGAGGGCCTTCTTGTAGACGACGCAGCTTTCCCGGTCGAAGGTAACCACTTGCGCTCCGAAGCCACCGGGGGCCACCTTTTTCTGGAAGTGGCCGGCAATGTCTGCGCAGATCTTCTGGATCCGCTCAGGGGCCTTCACCAGCACAGCCATCTTGGCGGCTGTCTTGGCGAGTTGGTCTTTGTCGAGGTCGCTGAGGCTGCCCGTGAGCTCCTTGAACGCCTGGTCAATGGCCTCCTTGTCGATGTGCAGCTCCAGAAGGCGCGGCTCGAAGTGCAGTGGCATCGTGGCGCCATCACGGATCGACTCTTCGAAGCCGTAGCGGCTCATGTAGCACTGCTTGTCCTCCTCGGCCCCGAAAGCGTAGAAGGTGTTGTGGTCGGCGCGGTTGATCGGAGTGCCGGTCAGGCCGAAGAGGAAGGCGTTGGGCAGCGCCTCGCGCATCTTCCGGCCGAGATCGCCCTCCTGGCTGCGGTGGGCCTCGTCGACCATCGCGATTATGTTGCTGCGGTCGTTGAGGACACCCTCGGCCTCGCCGAACTTGAAGATCGTGGTGATGATGATCTTGCGGACGTCCTGCTCCAGCAGCCGCTGTAGCTCCGCACGGCTGTCGGCCTTGACCAAGTTCGGAGTGTCCGTGGCGTAGAACGTGCTCGAGATCTGCGTGTCGAGGTCGACGCGGTCTACCACGATCATGACGGTTGGGTTCCTGAGCGCCGGGTGTAAACGCAGCTTCCTCGCCGCGAACAGCATCAGCAGCGACTTCCCTGAGCCCTGGAAGTGCCAGACGAGGCCCTTCTTGGGGTGCCCGGCCACCACGCGCTCGACGATCTTGTTCGTGCCCTCGTACTGCTGGAACCTGGCGACGATCTTGATACGGCGCTTCTTCTTGTCCGTAGCGTAGGCGGTGAAGTTGGCCAGCAGGTCGAGCATAACGTGTGGCCGGAGCATCGACGAGATCGCCTTTTCCACTTGCTGTAGGGAAGGCGTACTTGAATCGGATTCGATTCGCCATGGCCCCCAGATCTCTACAGGCAGCCCGATTGAGCCGTAGCGGAACTCCTTCCCCTCGGTGGCGACGGAGAAGACGTTGGGGACGAAGAGCTCGGGAACGTTGCGCTCGTAGTCTTCGCGCACCTGGATCGCTCCGTCGAGCCAACTCTGGCTCGCTCGGACAGGGGTCTTCGCCTCGATCAGCACCACGGGGATGCCGTTGACGAGCAGCACAAGGTCGGCGCGCTTCTCGGTAGGTCCTGCGCGGTGGGTGTACTGGGTCGTCACGACGTACTGGTTTCTCTCGACATCGGCGAAGTCGATGAGGCGGATCGTGACGTGTTCGCCGTTCGGGCCAAAGGGCATCGACCTCTCGCCCGTAAGCCAGGCGGCAAACTCCTCGTTGGCTTTGACGAGGCCGTCGCTGCGGACGCCCATGATGATCGCACGGAGCTTGTAGAGAACGTCGTCGGCCCGATCGGGCTGGGCGGCGATCTCCGGGTTCAGCCGGATCAGCGCCTCGCGCAGGTGAACCTCGACCAAGGGTTCGTGGGGCTGCCGCGGGAGGTTCTGCGCCGCGAGGAAGTGCCAGCCGAGCCCGCAGAGCTGGCCGTGGCGCCGGGCGAGGCCCGGGGCGACGGCGATGTGGTCGGTGATGCCGCCGCAGAGCCGGTCGCGGACGAAGGCTTCGACGGTGTTGGCTTCGTTGAACGCCATAAGCTACTGGCTCCACATCGCCGTGACGACACTAGACTTGAGCCGCTTCAGGTTATCAAGGCGTAATAAAAGCGACTCGATGCACTGCTGTATTCGAGTCATTCGCTCGACTGCTTCTGTCTGTAACGACATATCGGGACGCGGCACGGAAATTCCTGCCATGTCGTCAGCGTTTAAGTGGGGCTGCGCCGTCCGCGCACTCAGCGCACGAAGGACGCTGACCACAGTGCGCCGGGCCAACAGGAAATGAGCGAGATACTGTGGATTGATACGGTCGCTATCTGGACAGATCACTAAATCGTATCCTGCCACTGAACCCGCCCATTCTTTCGTGATCAACGCTGAGTCACCTGTGTATGCGCCACTGCGAACGAGAAGAATCTCTCCCTCCTCCAGGAAAACTCGTCGCGAATCGGGAATTGCGTTGGGATCGATTCGCATTAGGTCTTTTGCAACAATCCGCCCCCTGTCGATGTTTGTGGCACGAATCATCGCAACTCCCTCTGGGACTTCTTGAGGTGGCTGCCCTAAGCCATAGCGAACGCTCGCGATAGCACTAAGTGGCTTTCGAATCAGTCGCGAATCGGTAAAGGCGTGCTCTCTCTCGGCTTCGAGCAGGTCATCGGCCGTCATCTTCAGCTTGAACAAGCGGTCATCCAAGGCTTGAAACTGCGCCAGAAGTGCAGCAATCCGCCGCTGCTCCTCCAAGGATGGCAGGGCGAACTCTTCCTCCGCTAGCGTCTTCCAGTTGATCGTCGGCGAGAGCGAGCCTACCGAGATCTCTTTCGCCCGCTCCATGAACAGATCGCTCTGCATGAAAAACGGAAGAAACTCAGGCAAGACCACATCCGGCTTCGCACGGAGAACCATTGCGTGTGCTGAGCAGATACCGTCAAAGTGTGCGACAGCCAGCTTGCGCTGATATACACGTCGACGCCCGAAGATGATGTCGCCGGCTCGAAAGCGCAGCTTTGTGGCCTCTACATCAGATGGGGCACCCCATCGGTGAATGGTGAGCGAGTCGGAATCGAGGTGCTCAAGGCCCACGTAGTGCCCGACCTCAGCTTCAGCCGGGTCATCGATCCGGTCGTTCACCATGACCGCCATCTCATCAAAGCGCCGCTTGCGCCAGCCGTTGTTCGGTGGGCTGTCAGGCATCCTGCGTCTCCACGGCGACTGCGTCGTCGAGCATGTCCACGAGCGCGTCCATCTGCTCCCAGAACTCCCGGCCGCTGGTGTCGAACGCAGCCCAGGCCGTCTTCAGGTCCTGGGCGCCACCGTTGCTTGCCCCATTCCCAATCGGCCTGACGTAACGCGGGATCGACAGGTTGCCGTCCTTCTGCAGCACTTCGGCGATCGTCGCGACCTTGGCGAAACCGGGGTCATCAGCGAACGCCTGATAGGCTTTCAGGATGCGCTGCTGATGCTCAGGCTTCAGGAAGCTCTGCGCGCGCTCCCGCGCCACCTGGTGGACGGCATCGATGAATAGAATCTTCGTCTTCCGATCCGCGGGCTTCCGCGTGCGGCAAATCACCACGCAGGCCTCCATCGGCGAATTGTAGAAGAGGTTCGGCCCCAGGCCGAGGACACATTCAAGCAGGTCCAACTCGACGAGCTTGCGTCGCATCTCGGCCTCTTCGTTGCGGAAGAGCACGCCATGCGGGAAGAGGATCGCACAGCGGCCCGTCTTCGCATCCAAACTCTTCAGGATGTGCTGGAAGAAGGCATAGTCGGCGCGGCCCTGGGGCGGTGTGCCGAGGAAGTTGCGGCCCCACGGATCGCTCTGCCACGCCTCGCGGTTCCATTTCTTGATCGAGTACGGGGGATTCGCGAGGAGCACGTCGAAGGTCCGCAGGCGGTCGCGCCCGATGAAGGCGGGGTTGCTCAGGGTGTTGCCAACTGCGATCTCGAAGTCCTCGACGCCGTGCAGGACGAGGTTCATGCGGGCAATGGCGGCCGTGATGTGGATCAGTTCCTGGCCGTAGAGACCGAGTGTGCGCGTGTCGCCGCCGCGGCGCTTGACCTCAGCCAGCGCCGATATCAGCATGCCGCCGGTGCCGACGGTTGGGTCGTAGATGCGCTCACCCGCCTGCGGTTCGAGCATCTGCACCATCAGATGGACGAGCGTGCGGTTGGTGTAGAACTCCTGCGCCGTGTGGCCGCTGTCGTCGGCGAACTGCTTGATGAGGTACTCGTAGGCGTTGCCCAGCTCGTCCTCGGGGACCGCGGCCAGGCTCAAGGTGTGTCGCGAGAAGTGCTCGATGAGGTTCTTCAGCGTCTCGTCGGGCATCTGCGCTTTGTCGGTCCACGAAGCATTGCCGAAGATGCCGGAGAGGCGCCTCGCGTTGGCCGCCTCGATGGCGTGGAAGGCGTTCAGGAGGGCTCGGCCCACGTCGCGGGAAGCGTTGCGTACATCAGACCAGTGGGCGCCGTCCGGGATCGCGAACCTGTCGTCGGCTGTGGCGCGAGCATAGGCTTTGTCGCCAGTCTCGTCCAGGGCAGTCTGATACTCCTCATCCCACACGTCGGAGAGCCGCTTGAAGAAGAGCAGCGGGAAGACGTACTGCTTGTAGTCACCGGCGTCGATCAGGCCCCGCAGGAGCTTGGCCGCCCCCCAGAGGTAGGACTCGAGCTCTTGTTGGCTCAGGTGTTCGGGAGCCTTACTCATGAGAGCCAGCCTCCCTCGGTCAGGACTTCGCGCAGCCGGTCCTCGGCCGCCCGGCACTCCGAGAGCGCCTGTTTGAAGGCTGCAACGGCCTCCGGCAAAGGCGGGATCTCCTGGCCGATGGGCAGCAGTACGTAGCGCGAGATGTTGAGCGTCCAGTCCTCGTCCTTGATTTCGTCGAGGCCGACCACCTTGGCGCGGTCTTTCACGTCGTTGAAAGCACGCACCCAGGCGACGATCTGCTCGGCGTGCTCGGGGTCAAGGAAGTTCTGGGCGCGGCCCTTGCAGAAAAGGGTCGAGGCGTCGATGATCAGCACCTTCCTCCTGCGTTCGGCTGGCTTCGTTCGGCGGAGAATCACGACCGCTGGCGCGAGACCCGTTCCGTAGAAGATGTTTGGGCCGAGTCCGATGATCGCCTCGATGAGATCCCGTTCAAGCAGCTCTTGACGGATTCTGCCTTCGGCGCCCTTACGAAAGAGCGCGCCCTGGGGAAGCACCACCGCCATGCGACCGGCGCGCCCGGCCATCGAGGCAACCATGTGCTGCACCCAGGCGTAGTCCCCGTAGCTGTCCGGTGGTAGGCCGTAGGCCGCACGGCCCCACGGGTCACCCTCCCACACCTCACGCCCCCACTCCTTGAGTGAGAACGGAGGGTTGGCGATTACGCAGTCGAACGTAGCGAGGCCTCCGGTGCTGGAGTCGGTGAAGGCCGGGCTGCGCAGCGTGTCTTCGCGCACGATCTGGAAGTCCTCCACGCCGTGAAGCACGAGGTTCATGCGAGCAATGGACGAAGTTGTGAGGTTCTTCTCCTGGCCATAGATCTTGCCGAAGAATGTGCGCGGATCACCGCCCCCGCGCTGCACATGCTCAATCGCCCCGAGCAGCATGCCGCCGGTGCCACAGGCCGGGTCGTAGATGCTGTCGCCCTCTTTGGGGTCGAGGATGTCGACCATCATGCGCACCACGCTGCGAGGCGTGTAAAACTCGCCGGCCTTCTTCCGCTTGGTGATGTCTGCGAACTTGCCGATCAGGTACTCGTAAGCGTCGCCGAGGATGTCGGAGCTGACCGCCGTGTTGCCGAGCGAGACCTCCGAAAGCCCTTCGATGAGGTCCTTCAGTATCTCGTCGGTGAGCATCTCGCGGTTGCCCCAATCGGCGGCCCCGAAGACGCGATACAGCGTGTCGGGGTTGGCTCGCTCGATCTCTCGCATGGCGTGTGACAACGCGGCACCGACGTTGGCCGGGGTCCCGCGGACGTCCCGCCAGTGGCAGCCTTCCGGAACGTTGAATCGGTGAACCTCTGGGAAGTCGATCAGGACAGCGTCGCCGTAGAGTCCAGCGGCATCTGCCGTCTCCTCGTCCCACACGTCGCAAATCCGCTTAAAGAAGAGCAGCGGCAGGATGTAGGCCTTCCAGTCCGTTCGGTCGACGGCGCTGCCGCGGAGGATCTCGGCGCAGTTCCAGAGGTGCGACTTAAGCTCCTGGAGAGTCAGAGGCATGTTAGTTTGGCTCTATTCCCACGAATTCGCCGAACCGCTCTTCCCTGTGACGGTCGCGTGGTACTTGCTCTTCAGTTGTGGATGATACGGGATTCTGGCCCACCGCTGCAACCGGCAAAGTGGTACATCGTACAGGCCTTGGTTGATTAGCTTGCTCGCTGCTGGGAGCAGCTCAAGCGAAGACTGGTGCCTAGCAGCCCGCGGCAGAAATAGCTGTTTTCACGCAGCGACTTGAGCGGCCATGAAGCGGGGCAACTGGAGCTCCGCGGGTCGCGAAGGGCCGGAATGGCCGTCCCGTGCCTTCCGCCGGCCCTGGCGAACTGTCGAGGCGCAGCCTCGACAGAAAAAGAGCATCGCCGACGGAAAGGCAAAGCCATTCCGCACAGCAGAGCGGCAGAGCCGCCAGGGGCGTCCGGCCGCCGCGCTGCCCGCAGCCGCAAGCGCGGCCCTACTTGGGGGAGTATCTCTGGAAGAAGGGGACCATGTCGCGGAACATTTGCGGCGTGCGGTCGCCGCCGCATTCCTCGCGCAGGCGCACCTGGCACTCGATCCCCAGCTTGTCCATCCGCTCTTTCAGGAAGAACCCGAAGCGCGGATGATGGATGCCGGCGCCGGGCTTGGCGTCGGGCGGCAGCGGCTCATTGGGCTAACAGCCTGTGGTAAAAGTCGCCGAATCGATTGCAGATGGCCGGGTTGATAAAACATAAATGTGCTAAAATGTTTTATCGGATTCCGGAGGGCAATGGCATGGCCATGGGCACACGACAGCAG
>Ga0315282_10005929_pt1 | contig 20626 bp, 21 predicted proteins | sample YL17G07_20_MG_FD_203693 | JGI IMG/M metagenome (GOLD analysis project Ga0315282, IMG submission 203693) | Sediment microbial communities from Yellowstone Lake, YNP, Wyoming, USA - YL17G07_20 | ecosystem: Environmental > Aquatic > Freshwater > Lake > Sediment | place: USA: Wyoming | collected... | reverse complement strand
ACCTCCGCCGACTCACCGACAAGCCCCTGGCCGTCGGCTTCGGCATCTCCCGGCCCGAGCAGGCAGCGGCCCTCGCCCCGCACGCTGATGGCGTCATCGTGGGGAGCGCCATCGTCCGCCTCGTAGCCGAGGCAGCGGGTGCCGGCGAAGCGGCCGCGGCGGCTCCGCCCGGAGCCGGCAAGCCCGAGGGCAAGCCGCGAGAAACACCTGCCCCCGGCGAGCGCGCGGCCATCGTCGCCGGGGTCGAGCGCTACGTGGCCGAAATGGTGAAAGCCCTGGACGCGGTGCACAAGCTCACCCGCTGAGGGTTCCGCGCGACCGCCGACGAGTGTGTCACCCCTTCGATTCCTCTCCCACAAACCCCTTGGCGGGCCCGGCGCTGCGCCCTATAATCTCCTGGGACGCAGGAGCAAGGTATCGCCCCGGTCCAGGACGGGCGCCCGCGGAGCGGGCCGCCCGGTAGACGTGGGCAGACCTCTCGGTCTCTGGCCCCATGCTGGGAGAAAGATTATGCCCCCGGCCGACTCCGCTGAAGTAGCCCGAATCGAAGGGGCCGGAGGCCCCGGAGATGGCGCGTCCGCTGTGCGGGCACCCGCCAGGGCTGCGCCGGCTGGACAGGGCCGCCTTTCGGCCGGCTCAAGGCGGAGTGAGCTCGTCGAACCCCGCAGGGACTCGTCGCAGGCTCGGCCAGCGGACCTCATCCTCGCTTCCGCCTCGCCCCGTCGGCGGGAACTGCTGGCCCAGGCGGGCTACCGGTTTCAGGTCGTCCCCTCCGAGGTCGAGGAACCGACGGGCCGAGGTTCCTCCGCTCGCCAGACGGCCGTCGAGCGGGCGCGGGCCAAGGCCCGGGCCGTGGCCGCCAAATATCCCGGCCACGTCGTCCTCGCTGCGGACACCCTGGTCCTGCTCAAGGGTCACATCCTGGGGAAACCGGCCGACGCTGCCGACGCCCGTCACATCCTTCAGCGCCTCCGGGGGACCAGGCACACCGTCGTCTCGGGCGTCGCAGTCCGCTACGGTGAGGTGGAACGGACGGGAGCGGAGGAAACGGTGGTGGTGATGAGGCGGGTGGCCGACGAGGCCATCGACGCCTACGTGGCCACGGGCGGGCCGATGGGGAAGGCCGGCGCCTACGCCGTGCAGGAGCAGGGCGACCGCTTCATCGAGCGGATGGAGGGCAGTTACACCAACGTCGTGGGGCTTCCCATGGAGTTGGTCGGCCGAATGCTCGCGGCGGTGGGCGTGACTCCAACGCGGGTGCCCGCCCGCTTCGCGCGCACCCGGCGGGCGCCGAGGAGGGCGCGTATTCGCCGCGGCGACCGCAGCGGGTGAGGGGAGCACGGCTCCCGGCGGGGCGGCCGTCGGCCGGGAAGCCTCTCCAGTCTCAGGGGTGAAAGGAAAAGCGATGGGAGGGCTCGAGAGGCACCTTCAGAGCTTCGTTCCTCGCGGTCGGCGGGCGGGCGGGTTCGCCTGGCTGCTCGCGAGCATGCTGCTTCTGACCGGGGTGGGTCGGCTGGGGCTCGGCCAGGAGCCGGGGGGCCGGGCGCTCACGGTCACGGTGGACCGCCCGGTCTACTACTTCGACGAGACCGCCAGGGGTGAAATCAGCGGCCCGGTGCTCCCGGCGGAGCGCCTGCGTGTTGACCACCTGGACGCCTTCGGACGGGTCATCGAGCGGGTGGAGTTGACGCGGGGGCCCGCCGCCACCGTCCCCTTTCTCCTTCGGCTCAACCAACCCTTCACCCTCCTCCATCGGCTGATCGTCACCGGGGAGAGGGGGGCGCGGGGCGAAACCCGGTTCATCCTGGGTCCCCGGGCCAACACCTGGGACCGGTACCACTTCATCTGGACCAGGGCCATGAAGGCCGAAGCGCCCGAGGTCCTCGCCGCGCTCCGCGCCGCGGGCATCACCGCGGCCGTGGCCCGCACCCCCGACGAAGTGGAGGCCTGTCTCACCCAGAACTTTCGCCTCCTGCTGGGCTTCGGCGCCCAGAGCAAGGAGCCGGTGGCCGGGCCCTCCTTCCTCGGCGGCGACGCCCAGAAGGTGGCTGAGCTCTACGCCGCGAGCCGAGACCGGGCCATCCTGGTGCGCGTCCCCTGTCTGGAGGACGTCCGCCTCCGTGACAGCTGGGTTGCCACCCTCCTCGCCGAAAGCCGACAGTACCGCGCCTACTCGCCGCTTGGCTACTCTCTCGGCGGCCGGCTCTGGGTCACCGACCCGGACCAGCCTCTGGACGTCTGCTTCAGCCCGGGCGCTCTCGGAGCGTTCCGTGATTGGGTCGCGAGGCAGTACCCTTCCCTCCGGAGCATGGACGAGGAGTGGGAGACCAGTTTCCTGGACTGGCCTGCGGTGATGCCACAGACCGTGGCGGAAGTCCTCGCCCGGGAGCGGGCCAAGGGCGAGGCCGGCCGACTTTCCTTCGCCCCCTGGCTCGTACACAAGAGGTTTCTGGACGAGGGCTTTGCCGGTGTCGTGGCTGGCCTGGGGAACGCGGTCTCCCGGCAGGACGACTCGGCCCGGGTCGGCTTCGGAGGTTTCGCCACGGGCAGTGCCTACGGCGGGTACGACCCGAGTCGCCTCCCGTCCGCTGCGGGCTGGCTCGCCCGGCGGGAAGCCCCGGCCGGCGCCGCCCTCATCGAGGGCTTCAACCGGAAGTTGCGCACACCGGTGCCGGTGGTGACGGAGGTGACGCTGGGGCCGGGGACGGCCTGGCGCCTGTGGGAGTCGCTCTTCTCCGGTGACCGAGGCGCCATTCTCGTCGGCTCCGGCGAGGCCCCGGACCCGGCGGCCGTGGAACAGGCACTGACAGAAGCCCTTCCGGTCATGAGCGAGATAAACGCCGGCCTGGGGGCGGTCCTGGCCCGGAGCGGCTGCCTGCTCCGCACCGAGCCGGTGGCTCTCGTCTACTCGCAGGCCAGCCTGGACGTTTCCTGGATGCTCGACGCCCTGGCCGCCGACGAGGGGGCGCCGGCCGCGAAACAGGAAGACTCCACCTACACCCGGAACTTCGCCGCCTGGCTGGAACTCCTGGAGGACGTCGGGCTCCGCCCGGCCATCATCACCCCGGCTGAGGTCGGCACCCCCGAGTTCCAGGACGCCCGCTACCGGTTCGTCATCCTGCCGAAGACCTTGGCCCTCGCCGACACCGAGGGCGAGCAACTCCGCCGCTACGTGGAGCAGGGGGGCTTCCTCCTCGCCGACAGCCAGTGCGGCCTTTTCGATGAGCATGGCCGCGAGCGGCTCCAGCCGCTCCTGGACGACCTCTTTGGCGTCAAGCATGCCGGCCGGCGCACCGCCGACGCCCGTGGACGATTCACCGCCCTGGTGAGCGACCCGGCCCAGGAGCAGCCGCCGCCCGGGACTCTGGCCATCCTGGGGCTCTTCCTCCCGCGGGTGGAGTTTCAGCCGGTGGAGCCGGGCCTGAAGCGGAGCGGCGGCGCCCTTCCCCTGGTCACCTTCGGCGAGACGGAGTCTCTCCTCGCCAAGGAGCCGCTCGCGGGCGGCGCTTCCCGCGGGGCGAGCCTCTACCTGAACGCCACTCTGCTCACCTACCCCGAGGCCCGCTCGCGTGGCGAGGGGGAAGGCAGGAGGCAACTGCTGCGGAACCTGCTCCAGTTGGTGGGGCTGGTGCCGGCCGTGCAGGTAGTGGACGGGCAGTCGGGTCGGGACGTGCCGCTCGTGGCCAAGCGGCTCTTCCGGTGCGGAGGCCAGGGCTACCTTGCCCTCCTCTACCCCTGGGGGAGCCAACTCCCGGCCTCGCCGGCCGACCTCACCGTCGAGCTCCGCCTCCTCGACCGCCCCTACGTCTACGACATGCGCGCGGGGGAGTTCGGGGCGCACACCGAACTGGCGAACGTCACCCTGAAGCCATACCAGCCCGTGGTCCTTGCCCTCCTCCCCTACAAGGTGGAGGCGGTGACCATTGCCGGCCGGGTGTCGGGACGTGACCTCACCTACGACGTCGCCGTCACCCGGCGGGAGCCCGGCCCCACCGAGGACCACCTCATCCGGCTTGAACTCGTGGGCCCGGACGGCCAGCTCCAGCCGGCCTACGGCTCCTTCCTCCTGGCCCCCAGTGGGAGAGTGACGGCGCAGACCCGCATCGGGTTGGAGGCGCCCGCAGGCGAATGGGCCATCCGGGCCGTGGACGTGGTGACGGGCCTCAAGGCGGAGGCCAACTTCAGTCTGGAAAAGGCAGTGGGGGAGGCCGCGCCGGCCGGAGGCGCGCCCCCGCCGGCAACGCCATAGAGGTGGAAGGAGTTGCGGGCAGCCGACTGACGGGTCAGCAGGCCGGCGCGTGACGAAGGAGAGCCACATGGAAGGGCACAGGGGATTTGTGCCGAAGGTGAGAGTTCAGGTGCTGGCCGAGAAGGATATTGCCGACATTCACGGCGCCACCCTGGAGGTACTGGAGAGGACGGGCGTCTCCATCACCGCGGCGGAGGGCCGCGAAGTGCTGCTTGCGGCTGGGGCCAAGGAGGGTGAGAGAACGGCCCTCCGGATACCCGCCAAGTTGGTGGAGCGCGCCCTCGAGAGCGCCCCGTCCTCCGTGGTGCTCAGCAACCGCCTGGGGGAAGAATGCTGCTTCCTGGAAGGGCACACCACCTCCTTCGGCACCGGCTCCGACTGTCCCTTCATCCTCGACAGGGAAACCGGGAAAAGGCGCCCGTGCACCTACGAAGACGTGGCCGCAGGCGCGCTGGTGGCGGACGCCCTGGAGAACCTCGATTTCGTCATGCCCGTGGGCATCGTCTCCGACCGGCCGCGGAAGGTGGCTGACGTCTACGCGGTTGAGGCGACCATCGCGAACACGGTGAAACCCGTGGTCTTCACCGCCCACAACAAAGACACCTTCCAGGCCGCCATCGACGTCGCCGCGGCCGCCGTCGGAAGTGCGGAGAAACTGCGGAGGAGCCCCTTCATCTGCCTGTACGCCGAGCCCACGTCTCCACTGCGACACATGCCGGAAGCGACCGAGAAGCTCATCCACGCCGCGCGGACCGGGGTCCCCGTCGTCTTCACCCCCTGTCCCATCATGGGCGCCTCGGCGCCGGCCACGGGGGCGGGCCTCCTGGTGCAGGGGAACGCCGAGACCTTGAGCGGACTGGTGCTCCATCAACTGGTGCAGCCGGGGGCGCCCTTCATCTACGGTGGGGTGATGCTCCCGCTGGACATGTCCACCACCATCGCGGCCTACGGCGCCCCGGAAATGCACAAGCTTTGCGCCGCCCTCACCGACCTCGCTCACCACTACCGGCTGCCCATGTTCGGGACCTGTGGCTGCAGCGATGCCAAGCGGGTGGATGCGCAGGCGGGGCTGGAGGTGGGCTTCTCCACCCTCATGGCCACGCTCAGCGGGCAGAACCTGATCCACGACGTCGGCTTCCTGGAGTCGGCGCTGACAACGTCCTTCGAGATGTACCTGCTCACGGACGAGGCCATCGGCATGGCCAAGCACATCGCCCGGGGAGTACCGGTCCGCCCGGAGACCCTGGCGGTGGACGTCATCGCTTCGGTCGGCCCCTTCGGCGACTTCCTGACGCAGGAGCACACGCTGAGTTTCTTCCGGAAGGAGTTCTACTTTCCCAAGTTCCTGGACCGGACCAACACCGCGGGGTGGGAGCGCCGGGGTAGGAAAACCATGGATGTCAGGCTGAAGGAAGAGGTTGACGAAATACTGCGGACGCACACGGCCGCGGCGCTCCTGCCGCGAAGCAGGCAGCGGATGGCCAGAATCCTCAGGGAGGTGGAAACGTCTGCGCCCTGATATCCGCCTGAGGCGGACCTGACCGTCCCACCCCTCACCTTGGCCCTCCCCCGGTAGGAGGGGGGAAGAGAAGGGGTTGTCTTTGGGGAGGACGCGCGAATGGGCCAGTTCGTCTGGTCCCTGGCCATGCTCATCCTGGGGGTGGGCTTTGGCGGCTTCTACCTGGCCAAGCAGCTGGGCTGGTTCGGCCTCCAGCCGCTCCGGCTGGAGGGGCTCGCCTTCGAGCGGTCGGGACGCGGTGCGCGCCGGTGGAGCCGGTACCGCCGGCTGCTGACTGCGGTGTTCCTCATGGTCCTGGGGGTGCTGTGCTTTGTGGGCGTGAACTGGCTCAACCCCAGAGAGCACCTGCGCGGGTCCCTGTACTTCCTGGGGGCGCTGGTAGCCCTCTGCGTGGCGACGGTCGTCCTGGCCTACCAGGACCTGAGGGAGTTACGCCGGCTGACCCGAAGCCTGCGGACGCGGTCTTCGACCCTGAGGCCCACACCAGAAAGGCGCGGGGCGTCGTCTCCGTCAGGTACGCTCCTTGGGCGGTTCCGGGAGCCCGGCGGCGATGGCGGGTCAGCTGATGAATCCCCAGGGACGTAACCGGGGGCTTCTTCGCGGACGCGGGTGAAGTTCACCGTACGGCCCGGAGCCCCCTCGCGGCGGCCAGCGGGTGCCCGCCAGCCCGATGCGGGCGCCCACGAAGCGGGCGCGAGGCTCGGCCTGCCGCGTCGGCAGTGGTCGCAGGGGCGGGCCGGAAGTTGACGCCCGCGGACAGTGACTTCCGGCCTGTCCCTATAGTTGGGCCCGAGGGAGCCGATTCAGGTAAGCTGAGGGTTTTCGAGGCTTGGCGGCAGGGAGGATGACGGTGGGAAGGGGCGCGGAGAAGGTCGCAAACCTGCTCCTGGTGGGAGCCCTGGCGGTACTTCTTCCCGGTGCTGGCTGTACCGGGCGCCCGTCTCCAGGCGGGGGAGGGGGGGAGACTCCCCCCGCAGGGGCTCCGGCGCCGCCGGCGACGCCAGCCTATACGGTCACCATTGGTGGGGTGGGGCTCCTGGTGGAGGTGGCGGTGACGGCGGAGGCGCGCGAGCGGGGCCTTTCCGGACGCCCGGAGGTGCCCCGGGGGACGGGGATGCTCTTCGTCTTCCCGGCCGAGGCCATCGAGACCTTCTGGATGAAGGACACCCTCGTCCCGCTCACCGTGGCCTTCCTCGACCGAAAGGGCCGCATCACGCAGATGGAGGACATGACCCCGCTCAGCGAGGAGGCGCACACGAGCCGGGAGCCGACGCGCTACGTCCTGGAGGTGCCCCAGGGGTGGTTCACCGAGATGGGCATCAAGGTCGGCGACCAGGCCGTCTTCGGGGAGACGCTCCGCCGTCGGCTCCAGCAGGGCGCCCCCGAGCCGTGAGCGTGGTCCCGCCCGCCGGGGGAAGTCTCTTTCCTGTTCACGGTTGGTGAGAAGGAGTGGATGGATGACGTCGCGGATGTTGTTCGCAGCGCCGGTGCTCATTCTCGCGCTCGGCGTCGGCTGCGCCGAGGGCCTCACCCCCCAGGAGCATCGCTACCAGGCCCTCTACGAGCGGGTGCTCACCCCCGCGCAACTGGAGCGCTACCGCAGCCTGCGGACCTCCGCCGACCGGCAGGCCTTCATCGAGACCACCGCCCTGGGGGAGGAGTTGCGGTCGCTTGACCCCAAGACGGAGGAAGCCGTCCTGGTGGGGGAGGTCCTCCCGGGGATGAGGGGGCGCGCCGTGCTCCTGGCCTGGGGCCTGCCCTTCAGCCGGATCGCCCAGGCGGAAGGCGGTTCGGTGAAGGAGGTCTGGATCTATCCCCGCCGCCCGGAGCCGGCCACTGGGAAAGAGGTCGGCCCCCGCTACGCCTACCTGGAAGATGGCGTCCTCGTCCGCATTCGTGACGATACCGCTCAGCCCGCGCCCTTTGACCCGGTGGCCCTGGTGCTCATGCCTTTCGGGGAACTGGTGAAGCTGGTCTTCGGGGTGGCGACGCTCCCCCTGGCCCCCTTCACCCAGTGAGCCGGCAGGGACAGGGCTTCAGTTCGCCGCGGCCGATCCGCTCCCTTGCCCGACCGGGCGGACCTGAATCCGTCGGCTGACGGACTCCAGGCTCACCGAAAGGACGCAAGGCAATCGGCCCCGCGCCGGGGCCGAGCCACTTTTGTCTTGCCCTGGGGCTTTCCTGTCGTATACTAAGGAGGTTTGGAAACCTTTGCTTCCCGTCGGGGGCCCGCGGAGCGGGCACGGCACATGTTCGAAGCCATCGCCTCCAAACTTCAGGCTGTCATGCAGCGGCTCGGCCGCCGGGGGTATCTCACGGAGAATGCGGTCCGGGAGGCCATGCGCGAGGTGCGCCTCGCCCTCCTGGAGGCCGACGTCAACTTCCGTGTCGTCCGCGACTTCACGAACCAGGTCACCGACCAGGCCGTGGGGGAGCAGGTCACGAAGAGCGTCACCCCCGGCCAGCAGGTCGTGAAAATCGTCTACGACGCCCTCGTGGCCATGATGGGTCCGGCCGACCCCGTCATCCACCTGGCCCCTGAGCCGCCTACGGTCATCATGCTGGCCGGGCTCCAGGGGAGCGGGAAAACCACCACGGCCGCCAAACTCGGCCGTCGGCTCCGGGAGAGCGGCCACCATCCCCTTCTGGTGGCGGCCGACATCAAGCGCCCAGCCGCCATCGACCAGTTGGAGATACTGGGTCGCCAAGTGAACCTCCCTGTCTTTTCCCGGCGGGACGGCACCGCCGCCCCGCGCATCTGTCAGGAGGCGGTGGCCGAGGCCCGAGGCCAGGGCCTGGACGTGGTCATCCTCGACACGGCCGGGAGGCTCCACATCGATACCGAGATGATGGCCGAACTGGAAGAGGTCGCCCGCACCGTCCGCCCCCAGCAGACCTACCTGGTGGCCGACGCCATGACCGGCCAGGACGCGGTGGAGTCGACACTCCGGTTTCACGAGCGGCTGCCTCTGGACGGTGTCATCCTGACCAAGTTGGACGCGGACGCCCGGGGTGGCGCGGCGCTCTCCATCAAGGCCGTCACCGGCCGACCCATCAAGTTCGTGGGCGTGGGGGAGAAGGTGGAGGCGCTGGAGGAGTTCCATCCGGAGCGGATGGCCAGCCGCATCCTGGGCATGGGCGACGTGGTCACCCTGGTGGAGAAGGCCCAGGCGGCCATGGACATGGACGAGGCCCGCCAGATGGAGGAGAAACTCCGCAAAGCCACCTTCACCCTGGAGGACTTCCTCAAGCAGATTCGCCAGATGCGTCGCATCGGCCCCTTCAAGGAACTCCTGGCCATGATCCCGGGCTGGGGCCCGACCCTGGAGCAGATGCAGATCGACGACACCGAACTCACCCGCGTGGAAGCCATCATCCAGTCCATGACCCCACCCGAGCGCCTTCGGCCCGAAGTCATCGAAGCCAGCCGGCGTCGGCGGATAGCCCTGGGCAGTGGCACCGCCGCGCACGAGGTCGCCGGGCTGGTGAAGCAGTTCCGCCAGATGCGGGTCATGATGAAGGGGCTGGCCGACGGCTCGCTCGCCCGGGTGGGCATCGGCGTCAAGGATGTGCCCGGGCTCATGGCCCGGGGACCGGTGAAGGTCAAACAGCGCAGCAAGCGCCTCAAAGGGAAACGGAAAAAGAGGAGGTAGGGAGAGTGGCAGTCCGGATTCGGCTGCAGCGGATGGGGCGTCGTCACCAGCCCTTCTATCGCATTGGGGTCTGTGACGCCCGCGCTCCCCGCGACGGTCGGCTCATCGAGCGGGTCGGCTACTACGACCCCCTGGCCAAGACGGAAGAGAAGCGCCTCGTCCTCAACGAAGAGCGCATCCGCTACTGGCTCTCACAGGGGGCGCAGCCGACCAAGACCGTGGGCGAGTTCCTCAAGGGCCGGGGCATCCTCTCCTGAGGGGGAGGCAGCCTGGACCGCGGGCGAGGGATGGCGGCAGATGCGCATCGACGTCATCACCCTTTTCCCGGAGATGTTCGCGCCCTTTCTCGCCTCCGGCCTCCTGCGCATCGCCCGGGAGAAGGGCCTGGTGGAGGTGGTGGTCGTCAACCTGCGCGACTTCGCCACCGACCGACGGGGCACCGTCGATGACCGCCCCTTCGGTGGCGGCCCCGGCATGGTGCTCAAACCCGAGCCGCTGGTCCGGGCCGTAGAGAGCGTCGTCGGGCCGGCGGCCGCCGCGGGGGCACCCCACGGGGCAGGGACCGGAGCGGAGGAGCCGAAAGCCTCTGTCGGGCGGGAGACGGAACTCATCCTCCTCACGCCCGACGGCGAACCCCTGAGCCAACGGCTCGCCCGTACGCTGGCGGAAAAACCGAGGCTGACCCTGGTGGCGGGGCACTACGAGGGTTTCGACGAACGGGTGAGGCTGGTCCTCGAACCGAGGGAGATTTCCATCGGCGACTATGTCCTCAGTGGTGGCGAGTTGCCGGCGATGGTCGTGATGGACGCTGTCGTCAGGCTGATTCCGGGTGTCCTGGGTGACGAGCGCTCGGCGGAGGAGGAGTCCTTCGAGCGAGCCCTGGATGGCCTCCTGGACTACCCGCAGTACACCCGCCCGCGGGAGTTCCGGGGGTTCCGGGTGCCCGACGTGTTGGTGAGCGGCAATCACGAAGAGGTGGCGCGCTGGCGGCGGACCGCAGCGCGTCAGCGCACCGCTCGCCGTCGGCGCGACTTGCTCCGCGGCGAGCCGCCGTAGGCCGTGAGCGCCCCCGGCCGTCGTCGGAGCCTGTAGGGACAGACCTTCAGGTCTGTCCGCGCCCGCCTTGGGGCGGGCACCCGGGGCGGACGGGGCTGAAGCCCTGTGCCTCCTGTGACCGAGAGCAGCGTGGAAGGAGCGGAACCGATGGAACGCATCCGTGAGGTGGAAGCAGGCCAGATGAAGAAGAACGTCCCCCAGTTCGCCGTGGGGGACACCGTCGAGGTGCACGTCAAGTTGGTGGAGGAGCCCGTCCAGGGCGCCGAGGCCGGGCGGCCCCGGGCAGGGGCAGCCGCCGGGGGCGCGCGGGGCGAGGCCGCCGGCCCACGCGAACGCATCCAGGTCTTCACCGGCACCGTCATTGCCCGCCGGGGCGCGGGGCTGCGGGAAACCTTCACCGTCCGCCGCATCGTCCAGAGTGAGGGGGTGGAGCGCGTCTTCCTCCTCCACAGCCCCTTCGTCACCGACGTCAAGGTCGCCCGCCACGGGCGCGTCCGGCGGGCGAAACTCTACTACCTGCGGGGCCGCGTGGGTAAGGCCACGCGGGTCAGGGAACGTCGCTGGAGCGCGCCCAAGGAGCAGTGACCCCGGCTGCCTGCTGGCGGTCTTTCCTACGCAGAGACGCACAGGCGCAGAGAACTTCGCACTCCATAATGGTCAGTTCTCTGCGGTCTCTCTTTTCCCTCTGCGTCCTCTCGAGTCACTGCCGTTTCTGTTGCTCTTCTGGGTCACTCCCGGGGAGTGAGGGAGCCATGGCGAAGAGCGCGGAGCAGGACCTGGGTCGTCAGGCGGAGCGGGCGGCGGAGCGCGAACTCCGCCGCCAGGGCTACCGCATCGTGGCCCGGAACGTCCGGGCCGCCGGGGGCGAGCTTGACCTCGTCGCCCTCCAGGGCGACACCGTCTGCTTCGTGGAGGTCCGGAGCCGCTCTGCCGGCGACCTCGCTTCGGCGCTCCGGAGCGTGGGTGTGGCCAAGCGCCGACAACTGACCAAACTGGCCCGGGCCTTTCTCCACCAGCGCCGGCTGGAGGGTGTCCCGGCCCGCTTCGACGTGGTGGCGGTGGTTCCGGAGCCGACCGGTGGCTACCGTGTCTCCATCATTGCCGACGCTTTCCCCGCCCAGGGTCGCTACGCATGATGGCGCCAGCGTCCCCCGGCCCCGTCTTCATCGATACCCACGCCCACCTCGATGACCCGCGCCTGGCGTCCGACCTGGACGCTTGCCTGGAGCGGGCCCGCGCGGCCGGTGTCCTCACCATCATCACCGTGGGAACCGACCTCGCCTCCAGCGAAGCCGCTCTCGCCCTCGCCCGCCGCCACCCCCAGGTCTACGCCGCTCTCGGCATCCACCCCCACGAAGCGGCCTCCGTCCAGCCCGCTGACTTTCGGCGCCTCGCCGAACTGGCCAGGGAGCCTAAGGTGGTCGCTCTCGGCGAGACCGGGCTCGACTTCTATCGGAACCTCGCGCCCCGGCCCGTCGCCGAAGCCGTGTTTCGTCAGCACCTGGAACTCGCCCTGGAGGCCGACCTCCCGGTCATCATCCACTCCCGCCAGGCCCACGACGCCGCGCTCGACCTTATGGAGTCCTTCTCCCGGCGGCCCCCAGGCGTCCTTCACTCCTTCGACGGCCCGCTCGGAACGGCCCGCCGAGCACTCGACCTCGGCCTCCACCTCTCTTTCACCGGCGTCCTCACCTACCCCAACGCTGAGCGCCTGCGCCAGGTGGCCGGCCAACTCCCCCTGGACCACATCCTCCTCGAGACCGATTGCCCCTACCTGGCCCCCCAGCCCCACCGCCGGAAACGGAACGAGCCTGCCTACGTGGTCGCAGTCGCTGAGACCCTGGCCCAACTGCACCACCTCCCGCTGGCTGACGTGGCCCGCATCACCAGCCAAAGCGCCCGCCGACTTTTCCGCCTGGGTCAGGCAACCGGCTGAACGCGGGTTCCCTCCCAGCCCGAGCCGAAGGAGGGGGACGGGCTGCTATCAGCGGGCGCGGGCAGAAGCCATTTGGGTTCGGGGTGCGGGAGCGCTATACTGAGGCCGGACCGTGGGGTCCCCCTCGCCGAAGGGCGAACAGAGCAGCAACGGACAGGACGGAGGAGAGATGGCGAAGAGAGCTCCCACAGCCCTGGTCACGGGGGGAGCGGGCTTCATCGGCTCCCATCTGGTCGAGGCCCTCCTCGCGGAGGGCTACCGGGTGCGGGTGCTGGACGACTTCTCCAGTGGCCGACGGGACAACCTGGCCACTGTCGCCGGCGGCATCGAACTCGTCGAGGGTGACATCCGCGATGCCGGCCTCGTCGCCAGGAGTATGGCTTCGGTCGACTACGTTTTTCACCAGGCAGCGGTCCCCTCCGTCGTCCGGAGCCTCCAGGACCCCCGGCGAAGCCACACCGTCTCTGTGGATGGCACCCTCAACGTCCTGGAAGCGGCCCGGCTGACCAAGCCCCGTCGGGTCGTCTACGCGAGCAGTTCCTCCGTCTATGGCGATACGCCGACCTTGCCCAAGAGCGAGTCCATGGCGCCCCAGCCCCTCTCCCCGTACGCAGCGGCCAAACTTTCCGCTGAATGCTATGTACGGGTGTACGCCCGGGTCTTCGGGGTGCCGGCGGTGGCGCTCCGCTACTTCAACGTCTTCGGACCCCGTCAGGACCCCGCCTCAGCCTACACCGGCGTCATCTCCATTTTCATCCGGGAGTTGCTCGCCGGCCGGCCCCCCGCGATCGACGGCGATGGCGAGCAGACCCGCGACTTCACCTACGTCTCCGACGCGGTGGCGGCCAACCTCCAGGCCGCGCGCGCCGACGGCGTTCTGGGTGAGGTGTTCAACGTGGCCCGGGGTGACGAGACGAGCATCAACGACCTCTTTCGGCTTCTGCGCGACCTCACCGGCGCCCGGGTTGAGCCCCGCTACGGCCCGCTCCGTAGCGGCGACGTCCGCCACTCCCGGGCCGACATCGCCAAGGCCCGCCAGCTGCTGGGTTACCAGCCCCAGGTGGGCCTCCGGGAAGGCCTGGCCCGGACCGTCGCCTGGATGCGAGAGGCACTGAAAGTCGTCCCAGCAGGGGGGTGAGCGCTGCTCGGCCTGGGCGCGGGGCGCGGGGGTTCACACGTGATGGGAGGGCTGTGATGCCGGTCATCGACCTGGATACGCTGAGCACGTACACCACCGTACCTGAGCGGGCCCGTCGGCTCCTGGAGAAGCCGGAGAAGGAGATGTCGCTTCGGCTCTCCGTGCGCACCGGGCCTCAGGACATGCTCATCACCGACTGCTACGTGGTCTACTACTGCACGGTGCGGGGCGCGGCCAAGGGGGGCATCCGCATGTCCGCCGAGGTCACCCTGGAAGAGACCCGCAAGTTAGCCGAACTCATGCTCTGGAAGACGGCCCTCGTCCACATCCCCTTCGGCGGCGGAAAGTCGGGCATCGTCCTCGACCCGGCTGCTGTGGGTCCCTTCGAGAAGAGCGTGGTGATGCGGGAGTACGTGCACATCATCCGGGAAGACCTGGTGGCCGGGGCCTACATCCCCGCCCCCGACATGGGGACCGGTCCCCGGGAGATGGCCGTCATCTTCGGCGAACTCCACATCCCCCAGGCCGTCACCGGGAAGCCCCCGTCGATGGGTGGCCTGCCGGGTCGGGAAGAAGGCACCGGCCGAGGCGTCGCCACCGCCTGCCGACTGGCGGCCGAGTCGCTGCTCCAGAAGCCCCTGAGCGACGTCACCGTCGCCCTGCAGGGTTTCGGGAACGTGGCCACCCACGCCGCCCAGTTCCTCACCGAGGCCGGGGCCCGCGTCGTGGCCGTCAGCGGCCGCCGGGGCGGGCTCTACCATCCTCCGGGCATCGACATCCCCGAGGCGGCGCGGACCTACGTCAGGCAGGAGCGCTCCTTCGCCGGCCTTCCCGGCGACGCCATCACCAACGAGGAACTCCTCGCCCTCCCCGTCGATATCCTCGTCCCCGCCGCTGCCGGCGGCGCCATCACCCCTCGGGTGGCCGGGCGCCTCCGTGCCCGGCTCATCGTCGAGGGGGCGAACGACCCGGTCACCGCTGACGCTGACCCCGTCATCGAGGCTGCGGGCATCGCGGATGTCCCCGACATCCTGGCCAATGCCGGCGGGGTCATCGCCTCCTACATCGAGTGGCGAAATGCCAAGAGCGGCTCCTTCACCTCCAAGGCCGAGGTCTACGAGTTCATCGACCAGGTCATCGAGCGCGGTTTCCAGGAAGTGAGGGCCGCGGCCGAAGCCAAGAAAGTCACCTGGCGCACGGCGAGTCACCTCCTGGCCCTCACCGAGGTGGTGACGGCGATGCGCGAGCGCGCCTGGGTCTGACCAGCCGAGACGAAGGAGGAGCGGCCATGCCCCTCATGGACTTTGACGCCCTCGCCGGACTGACCGACCTCCCGGACGCCGCCCGTCGGCTCCTCAGCCGGCCGGAAGAGGCCCGCACCCTCATGCTCTCCATCCGCGCCCTCCCCGAGGAACTCTTCATCACCGACTGCTACGTCGTCTACTACAACACGGCCCGCGGCGTCGCCAAGGGAGGCATCCGCATCGCCCCCGACGTCACCCTGGAGGAAACCTGTAACCTGGCCGAACTCATGCTCTGGAAGACGGCCCTCACGGGCATCCCCTTCGGGGGCGGCAAGTCCTCCATCCGCCTTGACCCCCACGCCTTGAGCACCTTCGAGAAGACAGCGCTCATGAAGGAGTACGTCCACCTGCTCCGGGCCGACCTCTTCGCCGGGAACTACGTCCCCGCCCCGGACATGGGGACCAGCCCCCGGGAGATGGCCGTCATCTTCGGCGAACTCCACATCCCCCAGGCCGTCACCGGAAAGCCGCCGTCCGTGGGCGGGCTGCCCGGCCGCCGGGAGGCCACCGGCCGAGGCGTCGCCACCTCGGCTGCCCTCGCCGCTCCGGAGTTCCTGCGGAAGCCCATCGCCGACTGCACCGTCGCCATCCAGGGCTTCGGGAACGTGGGGAGTTACGCCGGGCACTTCCTCTCCCGCCTGGGGGCCCGCGTCGTCGCCGCCAGCCACCGCACGGGTGGCCTCTACAACAGCCAGGGTATCGACCTCCCCCGGGCCATGGCCCTCTCCACCGAGGAGAGCTTCGCCGGCCTTCCCGGCGACGCCATCACCAACGAGGAACTCCTCGCCCTCCCCGTCGATATCCTCGTTCCCGCCGCTGCCGGCGGCGCCATCACCCCTCGGGTGGCCGGGCGCCTCCGTGCCCGGCTCATCGTCGAGGGGGCCAACGACCCGGTCACGGCTGACGCCGACCCCGTCATCCAGGCGGCGGGCATCCCGGACGTCCCCGACATCCTGGCCAATGCTGGCGGGGTCATCGCCTCCTACATCGAGTGGCGAAATGCCAAGAGCGGTGCCATCACTTCCGAAGAGGAGGTGTACGAGTTTATCGACGAGGTCGTGAGCAGCAGTTTTCGGCGGGTGCGGGAGAAGGCGAAGGGCTTCGGCGTCCCCCTTCGGCGGGCGGCGCAGGTGCTCGCCCTGGAGGAGGTGGTCACCGCCATGCGGGAGCGGGGGTGGTTGTAGGCTGGCGCTTGCCGAGCCGGGAGGGGAGGCGCTATAGTTACTGGAGCGCCCGAAGCAGGGGAGGGGAGGGACGGAGACTGTGCAGACCGAATGTCCTCACTGCGGGTACGAGTTCGATGTCCTGGACCGCTTAGCCGGCCGACGGGTGCGCTGCCCCCGCTGCGGGGAACGGTTCCGGGCCGGGGCGAAAGAGGTCAAGCGAGTAGCTGCCAAGGAAGGGGGCGCCGGGGGCCCGCCAGGCGGGCCCGGCGAGCCCGAACCGCCTGCGCGCGTGGCCGGCAGCCCGCCCGCCCGTCGACACCGGGTCGGTCACTTCCTCACCCGTGACGTCGGCATCGTCATCGGTGGCGTGGTGGTCGTGGCTGTCATCCTGGGCGCGCTCGCCGTCCGCATGTGGTTCGACTACCATCGCCGGGCCGAGCAGGAGGCCATCCAGCGAGAGGCCTGGGCGAGCAAGGATGCCGGCGACCAGTTCCGCGCCCGCCAGGAGTACGCCAAGGCCTTGGAGAAGTACCAGGAGGCCGAGAGGCGCGCCGAGGTCCTGGACGTGCCCGACCGGAAACTCCAGCGGGAACTGGAAGCAGCCCTCCAGACCGATGAGATGAAGTACCTGGCCCAGGGGATGGTGCAGTTCCGCGGCCAGTGGGTGACGGAGAAGGAGAAGGAAGCGACCCTGGCCCAGGAGCAGGGCCTGGTCGAGTTCGACGGCCGCTGGGTGAAGCCCGAGGAGAAGGGCCGCCTGGAAGCGGAGAAAGGAAAGGCCGAGGCTGCCCGTCACGTCGTCGAGGAGGAAGTCTCCATCCGGACCGAAGCCGAGGCCCGCGGCCGCGAGGTCGTCGAAGCCTTCCTCCGTTACGCCAAGGAGAAGGCCCCGGCCGAGGCCGCGGAGCGCTACATGAGCCCGCTCACCGGCGAGCCCATCGACGTCCCCCCCATCGTCGTGGACTACGCCCTCGACTCCGAGGCCACCTACGTGGCCCAGGATGCAGAGCGCAAGAACCCGACCGTCTCCGCGACCTACTCTGGCCTCAAGGTCTACCTCACCACCTCGACGCCCCGGGGCCAGGAGCGGGTGGTCTGGAACTTCCAAGTCCGCAAAGTCGATAACGAGTGGAAAATCACCTACTCCAGACAGAGAGAAGCGCCGCAACCGTCACCGCCGGCGGGCGCTCACGAAGCTGCCCCGGCGAGCCCCGCCGGGCCGGCCCGGGGAGGAGCTCAGGGCGCCGGTCAGTGACAGGCGGAGGGAGCACGAGAGTGGAGGGGGAAGCCATGGAGTCAGCCAAGGAGCAGCGCCGACACCTGCGCATCCGGGTCACGCTCCCGGTGGAGATCGTCGACCGGGACGGGAACGTGCTGGGCACCACCGAGACCCTGAACCTGAGCCGCCGGGGCCTCCTCATCCGTCGGCCGAAAGAGCCCACCCTCACCGTCGGCGACGAACCGTACATCTCCATCGACCTCCCCACCGAGCACAGCCGGTGGGAAGACGAGGACACCGTCGAGCACTACTGCATCCACGCCCGGGTGACGCGGGTCACCGCCGAAAGCATCGCCCTGCACCTGAAGCAGGACCAGTTCATCTTCATCCTCGCCCCCGAGCGTTGACCCCCTGCTTCGGCTGGTACTCTGTCCCCCGCAGCCGAGGTCGCGCCCGCCCGCCGGCTGGCGGGCGCCCGCTGACCCCGCTTCGCTGCCGGGCACCCGGTGACCCCCGCTTCGCTGCCGAGCACCCGGTGACCCCCGCTTCGCTGCCGAGCATGACCCGTGGCGGCGAGCGCCCCTTCACCCCAACCCTCTCCCTTTGGGAGAGGGCACTGGGTGAGGGTCGGCGAGCATCGTCGCGCCGAAGGCCCGTTGGCCACCCGCGATTTTTTTGTTTGCCTCGGAGGGGCTGGGGCGCTATGGTAGCCGGTGTCGGGGCGTAGCTCAGTTTGGTAGAGCGCATGAATGGGGTTCATGAGGTCGCAGGTTCAAGTCCTGTCGCCCCGACCACGTAAGACCAAGGGATGCAAGGACTTATAAAAACCCTTGCATCCCTTTTCTTTTGCCCTACACTGCGTTCGGAACATTTTCGGAACAGCAGTCGCTGAGAAATGGAGGCGACCATGTCCGTCCACATCGAGCGCAGAACCGGCAGATTCCTTGTTCGGCAACGGGACCAGCACGGGAGACACCGCACCATCACCGTCAACCCAGCCAACCTGAAAAGGTTCGGACTCCCGGTGCCGGAGAAGATAACCAAGTGGCACGCCGGGCGTCTCGACCGCGAGGTCGCCCTTGCCTTTGGAGGGGAGGCCGGTGATGGCGAGTTGCCGGCCTCCCCCGAGAGCGAAGAGAGCACCCTGGGTGAAGCCATCGAGGAGTACCTCGCAACTGAGTTGCCTGCCGAGGGCTTTAGCAAGTCCCATCGCGACAGGGTCCGCCTTTCCTTGGAGCACTACCTGTCTGAGGTCGTCCCCAAGGACACCCTCCTCTCAGACGTCGATGTCACGGCCATCAACCGCCTTCGGGCCGGCCTCCAGCGGCGCGGATTGTCCAAGGTATCCGTCCGCGCCTACTTCGATGACGTCAAGACCTTCTTCAAGTGGTGCGTCGCCGGCAGCAGGAAGATTGAGCGCAGCCCGTTCGACGCCGTCAAAGCCCCGCCCAAGTCGCACACCGAGGTCAAGTACCTCAGGCAGGCGGAGGTCGCGCGCCTGCTCGCCGCAGCTGCAGGCAGCCCGCTGGAAGGACCTGTCGTCGGCATCCTCAACACCGGCGCCCGCAAGAGCGAGTTCGCCGGACTGCGCTGGTCCGACCTCAACTTCGAACAGGGCATCGTCCGAATCCGGGGGAGCAAGACTCCCCAGGCTGTTCGGCAGGTCCCCCTGACGGAGACGCTCAGCCACTACCTCAACCGCTTCGGGCGCCCGGCCGACCTGGAGAAACACGCCTTCACCAACAGGAATGGCGAGCCCTGGACAGCCAGCGGGTTGTCCTCGGCTTTGGCGCGGTTCAATCAGGAGAGCGGTCTGGACTTTCCGTGGAACTTCCAGGTGCTGCGGGCGACCTATGGCAGCCTTCTCGCCCTCAAGGGCATCCCCCTTGCCCATGTGGCTCAGTTGCTCGGTCATTCCGATGTGCGAGTGACTCAGCGCTGGTACGTGGGCTTGGCTGCCGAGGACATTGCAGCTCCGAGCGCCTCCGTGTTGGACGGCATCTTCGCAGCGGCTTCCCCTCCAGCAGGCGGGGCATGACGACCCGCTTCTCAAGGTACCGTTGGAGAGCTCGCTTCGGGAACAGCAGCACCGGGCCGAAGTAGGTGTGCGGGATGCGAAATCGCTCCCATTGCCTCAACCACGACCTGATCGTGGCCGGCCGCACGCCCAGGACCTGCGCGAGCTCACCGATTCTGTAGTACTCGCCGAAGAGACCGTCCATCGCTCAGACCCTCAGCCGCTTCTGCAGGTAGACGCGGATGGTGTCCTTGGGGAAGAGCAGGATGGTGCCGACCTTGACGAACGGGACGCGACCATGGCGGACCCAGGAGCGCACGGTAGCGGGCTTGACACCCAGCCCTTGCGCGAGCTGCCGGGTGGTGTAGTAGTTGTCGGAGATCGGATCGCTTTGCATGTGTCCGCCGTTCCCCGTGGTGGCAACCGCCCCTCCTGCCGGAGCGGTTGCTCCGTGCCCCCCTATGACAACTCCTTTACCGCGACCTCGGACGGCGCATTTCGCCACACGCGCCAGTCATGTGGGTCCCAACAGACACCGATTTCCTTGCGGAGAAGGGGCACAAGTTCCGTCGGGTTCTCGTACCCCTCCTCTTCCAGGTACATCTCCAGATGCACCAGAAGGATCTTGTCTTCGTACCGTTTGAGTTCCTCTTTCTTGGCATGCTCCAGGATGACCCGGCACAACTTGACGCCAAGGGTCATGGCCGCGCCTGGGGGTACAAAGATGGTGCTGGTTGAGGGTAACGCGTATCTATCCGGGTCTTCCCTCACCGCACTTCTCCCGGGCTCTTAGCCGCGCAGGCGCCCCATGGCTAGTGTACACGGACCATCACCATCGGGATCAGCATTCGGCAGAGCCCGCACGCCAGAAGCAGAATGACATGGACGGCCCGCTCCGAAACGGGCCTGTGCCAGAGTCGGGCCATAACCCCTCTGGTCCGCTGGCTCAGGAGCGCAATCAACGGTTCGCCGATGCGGTTCACCGCGGTCACCAGCTCTCCGGAGGCCCAGTTTTTCACGGCCCGGACCACCAGAAAGAAGATGGTCAGGTCCAGCAGGATAGCGAGCAGGTAGCTCACGATCCCCAGGGGAAGCAGCACAAACCACACGGCCCACCTCCTTTCACGTCAGTGTCGGCGCTGGGCGCAATCCCATCGGGGCGCCGGTTCACGTCCGGAAGATGCGGGTCTTCCCGGACAGGGCCCTGAACCTCTGGGTCAGTTGCTGGGCCGTGCTGCAGAACCAGTACTGCTCCTTTCCGTCGATGACGGAGACGATGCGGCGCAGGATGTCGACGTCGACGTCCTTCTCCGTCGGGCCGAAAACCACGGCCTGGATGATGACGCCTGCGTTCCTGAGCCGGTCGGCG
>Ga0315282_10005928_pt1 | contig 20626 bp, 19 predicted proteins | sample YL17G07_20_MG_FD_203693 | JGI IMG/M metagenome (GOLD analysis project Ga0315282, IMG submission 203693) | Sediment microbial communities from Yellowstone Lake, YNP, Wyoming, USA - YL17G07_20 | ecosystem: Environmental > Aquatic > Freshwater > Lake > Sediment | place: USA: Wyoming | collected... | reverse complement strand
ATCAATTCATGGAACACAGAATTACGAGATCCTTCTTAGTGTAACACAGACGCTTCACATGAACGGACAAAATCTTGTCGACCACGGACCAGCCATCCTATTAACTTCACATGGCTGACCTCTATCTTCCTACGATCACTCTGACGAGGAAAAATAAAGAAATATATACATCATACGCTATTTCCCCATACCAGCAGGGATACGACGTGAACGAAAAAGACAAAAAAACGTTTCTTGACGATTTCAAAAAAGCAGATATCCAAAAGAAACTGGACATGTGGTACTACGCAGTAGAACAAGAAGGCCTCTGGGAAGAGATCCTTGCTGAGATGTCCATGATCGCGCAGGCGGCAAACCCGCAGAAAGGCAAAATAGTCGAAGAAGAATAAACCATGATGTGATCACCCATGAATGAGGACGATAAAAAAGAGCTCATTGAAGAATTCAAAAAAGGCGATGGTGCGAAACGCCTTGACCTGTGGGACTATGCGCTTTCCCAGCAGGTCCTCTGGGAGAACATCATCGCGGAACTGCAGAAGATCGCCCATGAGCAGGGCGTCGATAAAAAGCTTGACGAGCTCATGGAAAACGACCTCAAAGAACTTGATAAACAGTAACCTACAGCCCGACGTATTTTTTACTGATATCCCAGAGTTTACTTGCCGCGTCCATGTCGTAGGTCTCAAGGTTCGTCTTTTTAACCTGTTTTTTCTCGAAGTATTCGCTGGTGATGGTCGCGACATCAGGCGAGCTTGCTAGATACAACGCGGTCTCCGCTCCCTTCGCCGGGTCTTTCCCCAGGATTTTAAAAACCATTCGCGCGGCAAACCCCGCGTCCCGCCCGAGATTCGTCTGGTTCAACCCTGGGTTGACACAGTTCACGGTGACGCCGGTACCTTCCAGTTTTTTCGCAAGCAATCTGGTGAAGAGGATGACTGCAAGCTTCGAATGGCCGTACGCCTTTAGCCCGGAGAAATTTTTCTTAAACTCCAGGTCATCGAATTGAATGGTCCCAGAATGCAACCCCGAGGTAACATTAATGATGCGGGATGGTGCACTTTTCTTCAGCACCTCAAGGAGCAGGTTCGTCATGAGGAACGGCGCAAGATAGTTCACCGCGAACGTTTCCTCGATGCCGTCTTTTGAGACCCGTCTGCGGAAATCCCAGACGCCAGCGTTGTTGATGAGCACATGCAAGGCGTCGTACTTTTGGAGAAACTCCGTGCAGCAGGCTCGAATCGAGACAAACAACGCCAGGTCGCAATAAAGCACGTCAATGTTTGTGTTCTGAGTTGACGCGATGAGCTCTTGCTTGGTTTGTTCCCCTCTTTGTGCATCACGTGTGGTCAGCACAATGGTTGCGCCAAGCCTTGCGAGCGCCCGCGCGGTCTCCTTTCCAAGACCTGACGTTGCGCCAGTAATCAGTACGATCTTTCCTTTCATGAACACCTTCCCACAATCACTGATGACGAATAAGTTCACATACTATATTAAGATAATGACATCGTTGTTAGGAGAGGGGTGTTCGAAAGATTAAAGAAACCCGTCCTTCTTCAACGATACTATGAGCGCTCACCGGCGTCTGCATTGCTGCCATCTCTCACAGCTTGTCGAGGAGGAGCTCATAGGGCTGTCCCCGATTCAAGCGATCATGAAGATGACGGAAGACGATTCTATACGAGCCATGGGTCTTGATCCCGCCCAGGTGATATCGTTCGGCGGCGGCTGGTGCAACCATACCGCCCCTGAGGCACTACGCGAGGCGTACAAAGAAGTAATTGAAGACAAACAGCTGTTTCATCAGAGCGGCCGGTACAGCCCGATCGTCGGCGACTCGCTTTGCAGGGAGCAGATATGCAGGTTCGAGGACCATATCTTCGGCTTGAAACACTTAATGCCACGAAACATCCTCCTCGGGCAGTCCTCCACACAGTTATTCCAGGATGTATTGCGCGTCGTATGCGACCCTGGTGAACCCGTATGTTTCCTTGATCCGACCTACGCGAACTACCGCAACGCAGTGAAATGCGCGCTCCCCCGCTCCAAGATGGTGTTTCTTCCCGCGCTTGACCCGCACGACTGGACTTACCTTGCCGACCCGGACTCATCACTGGAACAGCTCAAACAGTACTGTACGGACGGCCTGCGGATGCTTGTGATCCCTGTTCCTGACAATCCCACGAGTCAGATCCCCTCCGATGAGTTTCTCCATGCCGCACTTGAGATCATGCAGGACGCATGCGGGTATCTCCTGCTTGACCACGCGTACAAAACACTCTGGTTTGGGGATATGCCGAAATGTTTTTCCTGGTCGCCCATCGACACGCCGAATCTCATCACGGTTCATACCAATTCAAAATGGTTATCAAGCCTTGGCCGGCGGCTCGGGTGGGTCGAGGCAGATGCAGCCGTGATCACCGGATTTGAAAAGGTCAACGAATCAGTCATCCTCTCCCCGGACACCCTGCATAGTATGACGACCGCGCGGTTCCTACAACGCACACTAAAGGAACACAGCCTCCGAAACTATATCGAGGAGACCAGACGATTATACGAGAAAACCGCTGAGGCGATGATCACCGCGATTGACACACATCTCGGCTGGAAACGACTCAAACCGCAGGGAGGGTTATACACCTCATGCCCAACGCCAGCAGGAGAAGATCCAGTCAGGTTCGTGGAACAAGTACTCAAGGAGACCGGGGTACTGCTCATCCCAGGCATCGGGTTTGGACCAAGCATGGAGCATGCGGTCCGCATCTCGTACGGCCCGCTGTGCTATGAACACGACCACATCAGGGAAGGAATCGAACGGATCGGTACATACCTCGGAACAGCACGTTAAACATATTTTACCATGACTGTTTCTTCACCGGTGACCGCAATAATTTTTACTGCGATCGTGTTGTGAAGGCATGGCACGCTGATGTCGTACATCCCTTTTACCAAGGTATCTTTTTTCGAAGGTGCGTCAGCCAACGTGACATGAAAAACAGCACCGTCGTAGTCGGGATCGATGAGCACGGAGTCGATCATGCATCGGAAATCCGGGATTTTCTCCTTGAGAAGCTTTTTACCGATGCCAAGGCTCCTGAGGAGTGTCGATGAATGAAACGTATCGATTTTTACACAGACAGTTTTTTTATCATTCCGTTCAACCGTGATTGTTGCCTCTACTGGGGCACGACGGGCGTGGTTCCTCTTTTTACTTCTTTGTTGTGCATTCACCCTATAGGTCATGAATGTTGGGTACATTGTCGTTGATATTCGTAGTTGTTCACCGATAATCTGTTGTAGTAACCTGCTGGTCAACTGAATCGCGGTCGGATGCACGTCGCAGGCGATCCAACGTCTACCCAGCCTCTGCGCGGCCCGGACGGTCGTGCCTGAGCCGGTAAACGCATCCAACACCAGGTCATCGGGTTTTGAAAACGCGGACAGAAGGCGTTCGAGCAGCTCCTCGCTTTTTTCAGTCCCGAACCCATGGTCAAACGAGTACGAGGCGATATCGGACCATACCGTGTCAAGAAATTTATGGGCGCTGGGGGGAACCCAGTGTTCGATCCTTCCCGAGGGTGATTTTCTGATGAACTCTTTCCCGCAACCCGTTTGCGTCCAGAAAGTACATAATGAGATGTTGTCCGAGGCGTGGTCCCTTTGGTATTCCTCGTAATTATCCACCGCTTGTTGTGCCCGTGTCTTTTTCCATTTCCATTGCCCCGCGGTTGGTGTGACCCCTAAAATCGGATAGCGCATGGTCGGCCGGTCAGCGCCGCTCCAGAACTCCTTCCAGTATCCCTTAGGGTGTGTCATGTGTTCTTTTTCCACAGTGACGGGTTTGAAACGAGTCTCCTGTTTTTTACTATAGCAGTAGATCACATCATGTCCTTGGGGAAGCGATTTGATCTCTGTGAACTGCCCCTGGAGGTTTTTGTACACCCGTTTGACAATGAGTTCGTTGCGAAAGTTCTCCTGGCCGAAGAGCTCATCAAGGACGAGTTTGAGATAATGGCCGACGTGATAATCAAGGTGAACGCAGAGAAACCCTGTGTCTTTCAGAAGGTCCTTTAGCTTGATGAGTCGTTCGTACATGAACTGGAGGTACGTCGGGGTATCCCAGGTGTCATGATAGGCGGTCTGCTGGAGAAGCGCTGTGTGTGAAGCACCGGCATTCCCTCGTAGTCTGATGTTGCGGATGTACTCGGAGCCGCTGTTGAACGGCGGGTCGATGTAGATGAAATCTATTTTTTCCCGGAACCCATGGGACAAAAGAAGGTCGAGTACCTCGTTATTATCTCCTTGGAACAGAAGGTTGTGCCACTCTTTCTGCAGTGGACTATATGACAGATGTGTTGGTTGTGTTACAGAACGTTGCAGATCGAATATTTCGGTGAGCTGGGCAGAAATATTATTCACGGGGCGAGGCTGTTTTTTTCCTGTCCATTGCACTGAGATCGGTTTTGATCTGGTCACGGGATAAGGGTTTTTTATCAGTCGGATCATCCCCAGGAAAGAGGTATTTTATCCTATATTGTGTTGCTTGATAAGACTTTTTTCGTTTCAGTCGTCGGAGTGTTTAACACCCGTATTTTTATAAAGATGATACCCCTTATTAGATTTGGAGGATTTGTATGAAGAAAGCGATAGCGGTAGGAATTCTCTGGTTGTTACTACCAGCAATATTCTTACCAGGTATGCACTGTTGTGCTGCTCAGCCGATGCGACAGGCCAGTCGCACGAATCTCCTGAACGGAGGGTGGGTTGAGCAACGAGGCGGTATCACGATTTTGCATGTCAACGGATCACATTATCAGATGGGGTTTCAGCACGGGTCTCTGCTGCGTGAGCAGGTGCAGGAGGACATCCGCGCGTTCATTCATTTCGCCAACATATCGATCTCTTATGAGACGCTCCTTGGGATGTGGAACAAGATGAGCCCCTACGTTTCTGAAGAGTACAAGGAGGAGATGCAGGGGATCGCTGATGGCGCAAACGTGTCCTATACCGATATAGTCGTGGCGATCACTGCGGTCGAGTACGCGGACCACGGCTGTTATGGGATCACGGCGTGGGGCCCTGCAACCAAAAATGGAACCCTGTATCATTCCCGCAGTTTCGATCTTCCGTCATTGATACAGGACCCTATCACCGGGAAGTACCCCTATGAGAACAGCATCTTGGTCGTACGTGATCCAGAGAACGGGTCCGCCTCGCTGTGCCCGTCGATCGCCGGCTCGTTTCATACCGGTGGCGGCATCAATGAGCACGGGGTCGCATTCGGCATCCAGATCTGCTGGAGCAAGGATCAGACCTTCGAGGGCATCCCGTACCATTTCCGCGTGCAAGCAGCACTCGATCATGCGACGACCGCGCAGGAAGCGATCGCCATCGTGAACACGAATCGGACCCATGGGTTCAACTTCGTCATCTCCCAGGCCTCCCCGCCCGAGGGGTTCGTCGTCGAGCAAACCGCGAACAACACCTACGTCGGTACCTACAATGATTCGATCGAGTCCCTGTCCCCGTTCTATGGGATAGACCATGTGGTGCGGCGGACCAACATCTTTCTCGACCCGACGATCGCGGCGACCCAGCGGAAGCGGTACGACCCTACCGGTCTCATGGGATTTCTTAACCTTATCCTCTACAAGAGGACACACAGCCCGTTTTTCGCGGTGTACCACCTGTATAAATCAGTAAGTGCAGAACTCACGACGGGTCTTGGGACGCTTGATCTGAATACGACCATGGCTGCGTTGCAGAACGGGTATCGCGCGCCGCATGACCCAATCCTTCGGCTTATCGAGAAGCTTGGGAAGGGGACCGGGATGACTGAGGCGTGGAACCAATGGACCGCCTGCCCGGGGACCGGTGACATGGTGGTGAGTTTTGCGAATCACACGACCATGGCGTACAACACCGAGGTTCATTACGTCAATTTCTCCTCGCTTCTTCATAGTTCCCCACCGTAACACCGATTGTTTTGCGGCTGCTGCAGTATAAAAATGTGTCTGAATATCTTTAAGAAACAGAAGATATTTCATAGTATCAGGAGCGGTTCTTCTCGCCATTCCTGGGAAACACCATGACCGCGAAAAAAACAGCACGCATCACCCGGACCTGTGTCGACTGCGGCAAAGACATCTCTCGGCTGCACTATCACGCGATCCGCTGCAAGGCATGCGGAAAAAAACGGAAACAGCAACAGGATCAGATACGTCATCAACAGAATCGCCGTGAGCGGCTCCAATGGTTGTTTTTCGTGGAGGACCAGGAGACCGAGGAGCTAACCCATCGCAGCGCGAAAGGGAGTAAATTACGGTACTGGCTTGACAAAATCTGTAAGCAGCTCACCATTCAGGAGCTTGATTTCCTTCTCCTTCTGTGGGATTGGCGGGTGCGGGGGCAAGAACTCGCACCGGCCCTGCGGCGGGAGTATCGGACCTGTGCTGGTATGGTGCGGGACTGGCGCGACTACAATGTCGTCAACCAGGTTTTTGGTACCACGTCGTTTGACGCGGAGACCGGAGTGATTTTTAACGCGGACGGCTCGTACCTCACGGTCGATTTCGATGAGAACGATGAGTTGTATATCATTCGGAATAGCGAAGGCACCGTGATTTGTCAGTACTAGGAGGAAAACTCGTTATTTACTTTTCGAACCACACAATTAAATGTACAAGTATGTTTTTTTTGTTTTTTGTGTGTTGATTTTGAGTGTACGTAAAAGTAAGTCTGATCACGTTGTTAGTCGGTGAAAGCTGTTTTTTTTTTTATTACGTAAAGATTTTCTAGAAGTCTGTCGTTCCCTTCCGTATGCAAGCCCCGTGTATTGACCTCTTTGAATGGCTCCTTACGAACGCAACGAAGGCGACGTTCAATCTTGCGTACAGCAATATTTACGGGCTTTCCTATGAGGAGTACCAGCGGTTCACCGGATATTCTTTCCCGAAGGATTTTGACCTGGGGGTCAATGCGTCATATGGCGCTGATGAGCTGACCAAGGTTCTCGGCGCGATGTACTATTGTACAAAAGATAATATCGTGACAACGACGGGTGCGTCTGAGGCGAACTTCCTTGTGTTTTCCTCGCTCCTCAGTCCTGGTGATGGATTCATCATCGAGCAGCCGAGCTACCAGCCGATGTGGCTTGCCCCGGAGATGCTTGGGGCTCGGCAGATTCCCTGGCCGCGGCGGTTCGAACACAAATACCGCTTAGACGTCGAAAGGCTCGAGGGCCTCATCACTAAGAACACAAAATTGATTGTGCTGACGAACCTGCATAACCCAAGCGGCGTCTGGTCCGATCGAAAAACAATTGAATCGGTTGCTGAGATCGCGAAAAACTATGGTCTGTATGTGTTGGTTGACGAGATTTTTCTTGACGGGTGTTTCAAACGACAGCCGTCATCCTACGGTATCCCACGGGTGATTGTGACCTCGAGTGCCACGAAAATTTATGGGCTCGGCGGGCTGCATACCGGCTGGATCGTCGCACCGGCTGAAGTAGCAGCAGAGTGCCAGCGAAGAAAAGCGCATACCACAGGCGCATCATCGTATGTATCCGAGATGATGACCGCCCATGCATTGAGTATCGCACGTGATAGGCTTATCGATCGATTCAAGAACAGAGCAAAAAAGAATCTGTCGATGGTGAAGAAATGGATGCGTCAGCATCAGGATGTGCTCGAATGGGTCGAGCCGGACGGCGGTATCGTCTGTTTCCCGAAGTATCATCTTGATGTACCGTCGATTCCGTTGTGTCAGCGGCTTCTTGATGAAGAGCGGATCCTGGTGAACCCTGGCGCGTATTTCAACCAGGAGGGACATTTCCGCTTGTCGTACGGGGTTGATGAAGAAACGCTTCAGAGTGCATTGCATGCGCTCGGGAATGCACTGGAACGTTTTAAGAGTCGCTAACAAATTTTTTTTTATTAATGGAGCTTGACGAACGAGCCAAGATTTTATGATTAATGGGTAGAAGGTCGTTTGTCAGGTAGGAAGAATGAAACAGTTAGGTATTGAAATGTTTTCATGGGTATTTCATTTAAATACACAAGGGAAATGTAACCAATTATATTAAATATGGGATACTATTATCATAATAGTGGAATTATGTTGATGGGGAAAAGAATTGCCTGTATTGGTATCGTATTGCTTTTCGTTATGGGTGTATTTCCGAGTAGTAGTCATTCGACGAGTAAAATTGTCAATGATACAAAGATTGTTCCTTCTGGATTATTTATGACAGTCTCACCAGATCCAGGTGTCTATTGGAATGGTCATAAAATATTACCATGCCAAATATATTTTATATTACATGGAAAACTTCCCATGGTGTTTACGGTGATACCTACTAGCAATACTAGTGATCCTGCATATGTAGAATTTTATATCAACGGTGTTTGCCAATGGAATGCTAGTTCCCCAGGACCGTATGTATATTGTATTGTATGGGGCGGAAGGGTCTTCTTAAAAACTTCTTGTACCATAACAGCAAAAGATGGCTTGGGTGATAGTGTTTCTAAGGAAATTGTTATTTTTAGATTATTTTGGTGAGTTCACCACCTTTTCCAATTAACTGCATATTGAATTGTTTCCGATAAAAGAAATTGAAAAAATGCGAGGGCTATAAAAAATTCGAACAAAGGAGCAGCATCTCTTTTTCTAATTTCATATTGATCATATTTTGTTATTATATGTAATAATTTTTTTTTTTCAGTACGCAAACACCACAATAAATCTAAAAATTCATTGGCTTTCTATGGTTGACTCATTAGCTCATGACTAATGGATCAGAAACGCGTAAATGTTTTAGATTAACTATCTTGAAAACATCCTGTTTTTCATAATCCGGTTAAAAGTGTTGATATAAGTTTTTATAACAAAATTCCTTATGCAGGACCATGATTGGACAGGTCAGGAAGAGAAACGGGGAGCTTGTAGCGTTTGATGCGAAGAAGATCACGGCTGCGATTGAGAAAGCCATGGCTGCCCTGGAGATGAAACAGAAGAGAGATGCGGGGAAAATCACCAAGGCAGTGGTTGCTTCTTTGGAATCCAACGTGTCGTCGTTTCGTGACGGTATCCCTGATATCGAGCAGATTCAGGATGCGGTGGAGGATGAGCTGGAAAAGCAGGATAAGCGGCTGTACATGGCGTACTCTTTGTACCGTCGGTCCCGTGGGATCGCCCGGGAGATCAAACGGTATTTCAAGATCGAGGATGATCTGAAGCTGAGCGTCAACGCCTTGAAGGTGCTGGAGGAACGGTATCTCCTGAAGGATGAGCAGGGGCGGATTATCGAGACGCCGACGCAGCTGTTCGCCCGTGTCGCAAAGGCAATCGCGTCTGTTGAACGGCGATATGGAGGGAACCCAAAGAAAACGGAGGAGGAGTTTTTGGCTGCCCTGTGTAACCTTGAGTTCATGCCGAACTCGCCGACGCTCATGAACGCAGGGACTGAGCTAGGGCAGTTGTCCGCGTGTTTCGTCCTTCCGATCGAGGATAGCCTTGAGAGTATTTTTACAACCCTCAAGGATATGGCGTTGATTCAGCAGTCTGGTGGCGGCACCGGGTTTGGTTTTAGCAGACTTCGTGAGAAGGGTGCGATGGTGAAAAGCACCAAGGGTGTCGCGAGCGGCCCTGTGTCGTTCATGAAGATTTATGACAGCACGACCGAGGTGATCAAGCAGGGTGGGAAGCGGCGTGGGGCGAACATCGGGATTCTTCTCTGTACACATCCTGATATCGCCGAGTTTGTGACCGTGAAGTCCGGCCGGAAACTAACGAATTTTAATATCAGTGTCGCGGCAACCGATGAGTTCCTCAGGAAAGCATTGAAGGGTGAGTCGCTTGCGCTGCGCAGCCCGAAGGACGGAAGAATTGTGCGCAAGATCAATGCGACGACCTTGTTTGGAATGATTGTGAAGAACGCATGGGAGACGGGGGACCCAGGGCTCGTGTTTATTGATGAGATCAACCGGCGTCATCCGCTACGTCGGGTTGGGACGATTGAGGCGACAAACCCGTGCGGTGAGGTGCCACTGCTCGGGTTCGAGTCGTGCAACCTCGGGAGCATCAACCTGAGGAAGATGGTGAAGGACGGAGCGGTCGACTGGAAACGGCTTCGGGAGATTACGCGTCTGGGCGTTCATTTTCTGGATAACGTGATTGATGCGAATCATTATCCAATCAAGGAGACGGAGCAGATCACGAAGATGAACCGGAAGATCGGACTTGGTGTGATGGGGTTTGCGGACCTGTTGTATCTGTTGAAAATCCCGTATAACAGCAAAAAGGCCGTGTCGCTTGGCGAGGAGATTATCGCGTTCATCTTCAAAGAGGCGCATCAGATGTCCGTGGAGCTTGGCAAGAGCCGCGGGTCGTTCCCGAATTTTCAGAATAGTACTTGGTATCCACAGTATCCCGCGATGAGGAACGCCACCTGTGTAACAATCGCGCCGACCGGGACGATCAGCATCATCGCAGATTGCTCATCCGGGATAGAGCCTGTGTTTGCGCTAGCGTTCGTCCGCCGAGTGATGGAGGGCAAGGAACTCCCTGAGATCAATGAGGTGTTCAAGCGGGAGCTGATCAAGCGGGGGTTATTTTCCGAGGAGTTGGTCCATGAGATTTCGAAGACCGGGAGCATCACCGATGTTGATCTCCCTGCTTCGCTGAAGAGGATCTTTGTGACGTCGCTGGATGTCGCGCCTGAGATCCATGTGCGGATGCAGGCTGCGTTCCAGCGGCATGCGGATAACGCGGTGAGTAAAACCGTGAACCTCTCCAAGGATGCGTCGATGGAGGATGTCCGCGCGATTTATCTTCTCGCCTGGCGTCTCAAGTGCAAGGGTATCACGATTTATCGGTACGGCAGTAAGCCGGAGCAGGTGCTGTACCTTGGGACCGGCAAGCCGATTGTGGTCACTACCGATTTTGCTGGTGGGTGTCCGACCGGGCTATGCCCGCTGTAAACCATTGTAAAAAAACATATTTTTGATAGAAACCTATTATCTCCAGCAGAAGGGACCATATGTACACCACTATATCTGCTGTACATTTATAATTGTAAGATAATTGTTGGCAGTTGTTTTAACCAGAAGTATCTTTGACAAAGGGAAGCATTATATAACCTGATAAATATAGATGTATGGAACAAGGGGAGGATAATGGAAAAGGATTCCTTGATTAAAAAAGAAATTACATTTGCAGCAATTGTTCTGCTCATTGGCTTAGTGTTTGCTCCGTATACCAACGCAGGTATAAATGAAGCGTCTTTTAATCGATCACAATACACACCACATGACCCAATTTACATAAATGGAAACGATGATTTCACCAGCGAAAATGGCGTGACTGGAGGTTCAGGGGCCAGTAGTGATCCTTATGTTATCGAAGGCTGGGAGATTGAGGCCTCTTCTATGGATGGCATCACCATTAGGAATGTAAGCGTATTTTTTGAAATCAGGAGCTGTTACATCCATGAGGGCGGTATAAACAAAGATGGAGTAGTGCTTATGAACGTTACAAATGGCGCTATTGAAAATTCTCTTATTACTGGGAACAGAAATGGGATCATGTTCCGTATGCAATATCCAGGGAAAGAAAATAGCGAAAATAATAAAATTCATAACAACACCATAACCTCAAACTCAAATGATGGTATAAATTTTGAACATATCGGGAGAGGTTATCATAGCGACAATATTATTTCTAACAACAACCTCTCAAATAACAATCGAGGGATTTACATGATTATGTCTGCTGAGAACCTAATATTTTACAACAATATTATTTCAAACGGAGAGGGTATTTTTTTAGATTTGTGTACGGGAGGCGGAGGATACAACAAAATTCACCACAACAACTTCATCAATAACAGTGAACATGCTTACAATAAGGGTCCGAATAAGTGGTTCAAGTTTGGTAGAGGTAATTATTGGGATGACTGGGATGGTCTAAGATTCAAATGGGCACGGTTCTTTCCTTTCCTCCTACCATACAAAATCTCTGGTTCATGTTACTACTACAACAAATCCCAATTTGATTGGTTCCCTGCTTACGAACCATATGATATAGAAGTATGAAAATGAATATTAAGAAATTCCTCGCAGCTGCAATCATCCCCTTATTCCTTAGCGTGAGCATTATTCTATCAGCTGGCTCAAAGCTGGCTCAACAATAGAAAAATCACCTATATCCTCACGTTTATCCCTCATGACCCGTTTTGCACCAATTTGTTTAAATCTTTTACTGAACTGATTATTTCAATTGAGAGATTTCCAGCTATTGGCATCATGTTCATGCCTAAAAACAAGATTATTATTCCACAAACCAAACTTTTCTTTAACAGTATTTTTACCATTTCATTTCGTTCAAATCCCGTTAATCTTTATCTGTAATATTATTTACATTTAGCCGTTGACCAATTTAATTGACCAAAATCATAACAAAGCATCTCAATAGGACAGAATTTTTCTAGGATCTATGAGAGCGAAATAGTGAAGGCTAAAGAGGAGGTTATCAATCTGAGTAATCTTAGCTACGACTGTCACCTAATCGGAAATAATGAATAGCTGATGCGGAAAAAAATATTAGGGGGGCAAATGTAAGGTTAAACCCATGAAAAACATATATTTAAGTACAGTGAAACGATAAGTTTTTTAGCCTCTAGGGATGAAATTGATGCACTACATTCCCGTATGTATCAGTGTGTTTTTTTGTTTTAGAGGGGTTCATATACAGAAGGAGAGACGATGAAAAGTATTAGGGTCGGAGATAAGGTTCAGATCATCTGTGAGGCGAAGCTTGAGACCGGTGAGCTGTGCTATAAGAATGATTCTGATAATTTGATTGATCTTGTGGTTGGCGAGGAGAAGTTTTTTCCAGCGATTGAGAAAGCATTGGAGGATATGGGCGAGGGGGAGACCAAGACCATTACGCTTGAGGCTGCGGATGCGTTCGGTCCGCACGTGGCAGAGCTCGTGATTAAGGTGCCTCGGACGGTGTTTCAGCATGAGGCTGACATCGAGGTTGGCTCGCGCGTGAAGATCGATGCGCCCACCGGGAAATCGTTTATTGGGACTGTTGTCGCGATGGATGATCAGACGTTTACGCTTGATCTGAATCATCAGCTTGCCGGGAAACGTCTGGTGGTGACGTTTACGGTGGTTGCAATTCTTGAGCCAATAGCAGATGTGTAGGTTCCAGATGCAATACGTTTTTTATTCTCTTGTAGAGGGCAATTACTCTCCGCTTTTATTAATCTGAAATTGTTTTATAGAAATTGTTCAGTTATATGAAAATATATCTCTAAATATATACACATCTATTTTCGGATTAGGGCAGTTAGTCGGTTTTTTTTCAGAGTTTCACTTATTGTTTGATGATTAGTATTAGGTTGGAGATGAGGTATGGAGCGAGGAGGGAGATCAAGCCTTTTTCTCTAGATAAAAATTGCTCTGATAGAGAACCTGCCTATGTAGCAATAATAGCTTTCGTTATATGTAAATGTCACTTGTTTAAACATGACGAGGCCATAAGGATTGGCTAAAACGAATAATGCAAAAAAAGTCACAGTGGAAGGAGTGAATTCTGGATTTAGGATCAATCCTTGGGCCCAGTGATAATTTAAGGGCAAGTGGATTCCGTCAGTGTTATGATTCCCAGCCGCATCGAATGCTACCGCATCCACACAAATCAGATCTATCGAAGGGAAGGGTCTTATCAGCAATTCAAATGGTTCTTCATCATCTATCGCATAAAGAATACCATTGACATGAAATTCCACTCTATCCATACCACTCGTTTCATCGTTACAATTTGCGATATAAAAATCGAAGCGCAAGATCCGAGGTATTGTAAGATTTACCATAGGAGCAGTTTGATCAATATTGATTTCTACGGACTGCTCGGGTTCGATGTTCCCCGCGTTATCAATCGAATGATATACAATTTGATGCTTACCATCGTTAAACAACGGGAATGGTCCAGTGTATGTCTGCCACACTCCATCATCTATTTGATAGTACGTCGCATTGACACCGGACTCATTATCCGTGGCATTTAATGTCACCAAAACATCGCACGTGTACCAGCCGTTGTCTCCGTTGGGCTCCGGAGGATCAAGCGTGGCGGTCGTTACTGGCGGGGTCTTATCATCACGCGGGAAACTCTCGGAAAACGATGGGATGCTGGCCATTCCAACGAACAAGAAGAGAATGATTCCAACCGTCAAACCTTTCCCAATATTAATATTCTTCATGTTCTTTTCCTCCCTCAATGCAACATTTTGAGTAATAATGATTTTAAGGGGCGTAGATTTTGACTCTGACTATTGCTGTGTTGGTTGTTTGATTGCTGATTTTGACTCTGACTTTGGACATATGGAGTGCTTACCGAATCCGATGCTGAATTGCCGGCTTTATCGAATGCCTTCCCGATTACAGGAAGATAATCTATCGGCAGGGGCGGCCCCAATTCATATGGCGGATTTGTATCTATAAAATAGAGAACACAACCCGAAATATAGAATTCTACCCTATCCATACCGCTCCTTTCATCGCTACAAGTTGCTACAAAGATACAGTTATTAAGGCGAATCTTGACGCTTAGATTTATGATAGGGTCGGTTTGATCAATTTTTAAATTAAGGGTTCTTGGAGTTTCTACATTACCTGCATTATCAACCGAAAAAAACCAAGTACTAGGACAATCTTCAAACAGATTAAATGGACCAGTGTATATCTGCCACTGATTGTCTTTATCATAATAGGTCACCTTGATTCCAGATTCATTATCAGTAGCATTTAACGTCACCCAAACATCGCACGCGTACCAACCATTCACGTTGGGCTCCGGGGGATCAAGCGTTGCGGTCGTTACTGGCGGGGTCGTATCATTTCGTGAACCGTTTTTCCCTAACTGGATAGGTGAGGAAACACGTTTTTCCATAGTGAGACTTCCAAATATTGGCATAATGCCCAAGCCTAAGAACAAGACTATTATTCCATATACCAGACTTTTTTTCAACAATATTTTTCTCATTTCCTTTTCTCCACACTACCTCCTGTTATTATTTATTATTAAAGAAGGTTAGTTTGTTGATCTGGATGTACTTAGTTGTTATATGACCGAATATAAGGTTTTGAAAGAATTGATTCATTTGCTGACGAACCAGACTTCTTTGAAAATCGTGTTGATTATTTTGCTGGGTATTTAATTGCTTGTTCGATTGACTGAGACTGTGGGTGGGGGTCCAAGCCCAATTGCCAGCCATGTCGTAGGCGACCGCCTTCACTGTCCCATTGACATGCGGAATGGGACTTAATGTCCACTGGTAGGGTCCTGGTGCGTAGGCAATATATTGGAGTGCCTCGTTAAAGTAAAATTCAACACGGTCAACACCACTCACGTTGTCAACTGGGTATGCAGTATAGATGATTTTATTAAACCGACGTATTCCTTGGCAGAATTCCAATGGTGGGGTCATATCGATTTTGAAATCGAAGGAAAAATACCATTCGTTGCCGTACTGGTCATAGATTTTTAGTTCAAAAAAATAAATTCCATCATTATTAAATACAAACGGCGCAGTGTATGTTTGCCAACCACCATAATTGATTCTATAAAGAATGGGTCCTATTTCAGTACCATTATCGGCAGTGATTTCAAACGACACAGGCCCAACATACCAACCGTTATTTCCCATTGTTCCATTCAGTGTAACATTTATCCCTCGTGTTCCTATCTTCGGCAAGTTGTGTAACTCTTTTACTGAACCGATTACAAGCGAATGTTTTTCAACTGAGAGACTTCCAGCTATTGGCACGAGGCTCATGCCAACAAACAAAAGAACAATTCCGCATACGAAACTTTTTTTCAACGATGTTTTTATCATATTTTTCCTCCAGCCTATCTATTGTTTATCATTTATATCTAAAGAAGATTAGTCTGTTGATATGAAGATAATTCTTCGTCATATGATTTAGTATATGAATGAATTGATTCATTTGCTGACGAACAGGGCTCCTTTGCGAATCGTGTTGACTATGTTGCTGGGTATTTGGTTGATTGTTCGACTGACTATTACTGCACGAAATCGGAATCAGGACCCAGGCGGAATTACCAGCCTTGTCGTAGGCGACCGCCTTCACTGTCGCATTGATATGCGGAATGGGGCTTAAGGTCCACTGGTAGGGTCCTGGTGCGTAGGCAATATATTTGAGTACCCCGTTAAAGTAAAATTCAACACGGTCAATACCACTAGTGTTTTCTTGGGGAATTGCAGTGATTATAATTTTATCATCAATTCTTTGGTGGTTCCCTATGAGCATTGGAGGTGTATAGTCTATGTTAATCAAAGCGGTGTTACTTTCATGTTGTTCTCCCGAGTAATTAATATAGTACCATGAAAAAGCAATTGTTCCTTCCTCGTGGATGGTAAAAGGTTCTGTGTAGTGTACCCATTCCCCGGCATTGATTTTATAAAAAATCGTCTCGACAACATCGGGATCGTACACGAATTTAACGTTGACAGGGCTAATGTACCAGCCGTTACGCCCCATCGTTCCACTAAAAACAGGATAACAGTATTCGTCAAGCGGAGTTAAAACGAAATCGTAGGTTGTATTCGTCCAGATGCTGAGCCAGATCCATGCTGGGATATATCCCTCCTTTGAGCATGTGGCATTCTTTGTACAATTACAAATGGAGATATCGGTTACGTGGTAATATCCAGTTGCATCGCTGTAATTCTCTCTATAGGTATCATGGAAGTTTACCCGAACTTGCGCTCCTTCGATGGGATACATCTCAGGATCGGTAACATAGCCAGACAATGTACCCTGATACGTAGTGATATTTGATGAACTAGTTGCACTGATAATATTATCCGCTATCGGTATATTTGCATTGATAGAAGGTGCGACAGCGGTGCTAATGAACAAGAGAATGATTCCAACTGCCGACCCTTTCCTCAATATGTTTGTTTTCATTTTATCCCTTATTTCTTATTTACCTATTATTTGATGATGCATGATAAGGTTAAGGAGTAATTGATTCATTTGCTGACGAACCAGACTTCTTAGAAAATCGTATTGAATATATTGTTGGGTGTTTAGTTGTTTGTTCGATTGACTGAGACTGTCAAAATAAGTCATCCCATAATTGCCAGCATAATCATAGACAATCACGTCACCATGCCCATAGTGCGGAATGGGTTGTAACGTCCACACATAAGGTCCAGGTGCGGTAATGTTAGTTTGAAGTAATCCATTAAAATAGAACTCAACACGGTCGATACCACTCATGTTGTCAGCGGGGCATGCGGTGAAGATGATTTTATTTTTAAATGTTTCTTTGTTCAACACGACCATCGGTGAAGTCTTATCAATTTTGAAAAAGACAGGACCGAGATGCCACTCGTTTCCATATTGATCTTGGATGAGAGCTTCAACAGAGTGATGTCCATCTGTGGTTACTTTAAACGGTCCCTCGTAAGTCATCCATGACCCGTTATCTAATTTATATAAAATCACCTTTGGCACGGAACCATTATCGGCGGTAAAGGTAATGAGTACATCGCTGACATACCAACCGTTCTCACCCATCGTCCCAATCAATGTGATATTGAAACCTCGTGATCCCGTTTTTGTTACAGTATTTAACTCTTTTATTGAACCAATCATTGATGAATGTTTTTCAACTGAAAGACTTCCAGCTATTGGCATGATGCTCATGCCTAAAAACAAAACAATGATTCCACAAATCAGACTTTTCTTCAGCGATGTTTTTATCATTTCATTTCCTCCGAATCCCATTATCTATCTCATTAATGCTATTTATATATTACTATTAACCAGTTTAACGAACCAATGTCATAGTTGAAGCATCTCAAGTCATGGCAATAGTTATGTAAAACAGGTCAACAAAATGATTTTTGTAAGAGCGGAATGATGGGATCCCATGATGGGTGCATGAGTTCTATCATTCAAAAAAAGGCTTACAAAGATATATACAAAAAATACACATCTCTTTTTCTTTTGTCACATCCCACCATGAGTACTACGAAGCAATCTCGGATAAGAATCCAGCAGAACTGTAGCCCAAGCCAACCCCTTTTACATAAGAGGTAGTGTGATTATTGATAGGTGTTGGCTTATTGGAGATGAAAATAGAGGAATGTGTCAATGTCACTGATTTATTTATAGCCGCCCTTATCGTTCGTGGCCGATATCGTAGCGCTCATCAGCGGCTCTTTCCTCTATTTTCAATCCATTGTTCTTTTCAAAGAACCATGGTTCATTGCTCAAGCAGATGCCACAGGACGGGAAACGCGTGCGGGAATCGCGCGAGCAGTCTCTCCAAAAGCCCCATAGACGGCAAACCATTTGAGAAAGACATCCTGACTTTCAGAGTCCCCCAGTCGCTTGTCGCATTGTGAATATCTTTTGCTTGGCATTCAACAGTCCAGGTCCCTCTTGGAAACGTATGATTGCGGGTGATTGTCTGGCCTGAGGGGAACGGACCAATCCATCCTGCTGACGGGCACCCGTCACCCCATTCAATCCAGTAATACACGGCGTCTCCATCATGGTCGGTCGACGTAAAGGTAAAATTATACATGACATCGTGTTTTCCCTTAATTTCACCTTGAATAATGGGTATACTTGGTGGTGAATTGTTCACATTGCTCGTTTAATATGGCGTGTTCTTGACGCAAAATAATGAAGCACTAACGTTCCTTCCTGTTTGTAGGCTCACGGCACTTCCCATGAGGACAAAGAGACCTACGATTATTATCGATAGAATTTTTTTCATTTCTATTACCTCGTTCCTCTCAAATCCTTGTATCATATACAATAATGATTGATTTTTGATTAAAAAACAATTAAAAATTAGATGAAATCACAAGAAGAAAAAGGAAAAAAAAGAGAAAAGGAAATCCTCTCTCCTTTTCTTAAGGTTCGCACCAAGACTCACTGAGCCGTCTGCTGCGAGGCACACCAGGATTATTCCGTCTATAAAAATTTTATTCACTACTCTACGTTTCGTTTCTATCACCTCATAAAAATTCTATTATTCAACGAGGTGAACTTATAAAAACATGATTTAATAATATATGAAAAATAGTTCAAAAACAGTTGGTATTCGAGGGCCGATTAGAGGAAAAAAAAACAAATCGACGTGATCCATCGATATGCTCTCCCATGGTCGAGGGATAAAAGTTTAAATATTTCCTCCTGTTTGCGTGCACAAAAGAGGATTGAACACTTATGATGACAAATAAGAAAGCGGACCTTGCTGGACCTGGGATCAGCACCTACAAAGAAGTCGAAAAAATACTACCGAAAAACTACAAATCGCTGCTCACACCGAAGGAGACGCAACAAGCGATCTTTACGGCAAAAAACTACATCGAGGAATACCTCAGCAAAGAACTCAACCTCATGATGGTGACCGTGCCCCTCATCGTCGACAAAGAAAGCGGCGTCAACGACTACCTTGACAGGGATGGTTCCCGCACGCCGGTAGAGTTCCCCTGCGGGCTCGGGATACACCCCCGCATCCAGGCACAGATCGTCCAGGCGGCAACGAAATGGAAACGCATGGCGCTCAATGAATTTGGCATGAACGTCGGCGAAGGACTCAACACGGACATGCGTGCGGTACGAAAAGACTACTTCCTTGATCATGACCATAGCTCCTACGTCGACCAATGGGACTGGGAGAAAATCATCACCAAAGAGCAGCGCACCATCGCCTACCTCAAAGACACCGTCAATAAAATCTGGAAGGTCATCAAAGGCGCAGAGAGCCAAGTTCTCGATCAATTCCCGCAACTCGACACGAAAAACTACCCGAACCTTCCCAATACCCTCGAATTCTTCCACGCGGAGGAAATCCTGGACATGTACCCGGACCTCCCACGCAAACAACGAGAAACCGCAATCCTCCAGGACCACCCTGCGATCTTCATCATCGGCATCGGCTCAGTACTCAAAGACGGCTACCCCCATGAGATGCGCGCGGCAGACTACGATGACTGGATCACCGACACCTCCAAAGAAACCGGCAAGCAAACCCATGGATTAAACGGGGATATCCTCGTTTGGAACCCGGTCACACAACGCAGACATGAGCTGTCCTCCATGGGTATTCGTGTCACGCCAGAGACCCTCAAAAAACAACTTGAGCTCTCCGGCCAAACCGATTTCCTGAAATTACCGTACCACCAGGCAATCCTCAACAACAAAATACCGCTCAGCATCGGCGGCGGCATCGGGCAATCACGAACCTACATGTACCTCCTCAAAAAAGCCCATCTCGGGGAGGTTAGTGTCACGGTCTGGCCAAAGGAACTAAAGGACATCTGCGAAAAGAAGAACATCCATGTTCTCCAATAAACGCCAATGACCACTCGGTCGTCCTTCTTTTTTTCCCCTTATTTTTTCAACCTGGGGCACCTCAGCACTTATATGAAAAAAAATCCCTTAGGGATTTCCAAATGAAACTGAAACTCATTTGGAGGTTTGTTCGTAACCGGTATTATTTTTACATATCCTTATTCTCCATTTCTAACTCTCTTAGGTTCCAGTCCGACGGTTCAGCCTCTTGTATA
>Ga0315282_10005927_pt1 | contig 20628 bp, 24 predicted proteins | sample YL17G07_20_MG_FD_203693 | JGI IMG/M metagenome (GOLD analysis project Ga0315282, IMG submission 203693) | Sediment microbial communities from Yellowstone Lake, YNP, Wyoming, USA - YL17G07_20 | ecosystem: Environmental > Aquatic > Freshwater > Lake > Sediment | place: USA: Wyoming | collected... | reverse complement strand
CAATAGAGCAATCCGTACTCGGCCCGGGTCCCGGTTACGACCGCAATTTTCCTTTTTGTGACCATGTTTAGCATCTTAGCGTCTTAATAAATGTTCCCAGGTAATCGGGGTATCCTGCTCAATATCCTTCTGTAATACTGAACCGATGACCAATGGTCTTTGTCCCGGGCTTATCCCGTTGCCCGGTCTTTTAGCCGTGATGTCCTCAGGCCCAAGCCGGTGTCCGGCCTTAAGGTCCTTTGCGGCCACGAGGCCTTTCCGTACCCTCTCCCGGTTTTCGAACTCACTCGCGGACGGAGTCTTCCACCCATCCCCCAGGGAGGCTTCAATGTTACGAATCCCCTGAACCATTTTCTTAAGTTCTGTTGGCTCCAGGCTGGCCCGGTGATCGGGTCCGGGGAGGGTCCGATCCAGGGTGAAATGTTTTTCGATGACCGTGGCTCCAAGGGCAACCGCGGCCAGGGATACTTCGATGCCCAGGGTATGATCCGAATACCCCACGGGCAACTTAAAAGCTTCCCGGAGTGTCAACATGCACTTCAGATTCACTTCTTCCACGGGCGCCGGGTACTGGGTCAGACAATGCAAGAGGGTCAGAAAGGGCAAAGAGCCTTGGGCATGCCGAAGCGGGGAGTTTTCCTTAATGGCCCTGACCGCCTCATCGATCTCCGAGAGATAGGCCATGCCTGTGGAGAGCAGGATCGGTTTCCGCAGCCCGGCCACATGCACCAGGAAGGGCAGGTTGGTGATTTCTCCTGAGGGAACCTTCATCCTTTTTACTCCCAGGCTGGCCAGCAAGGTTGCACTCTCTTCATCGAAAGGGGTGGAGATGAAATCAACGCCTTCTTCCCCGGCCACGCGGATCAATTCCCGGTGAGCAGCCTCGTCCAGCTCCAGTCTGCGGATCATCTCCAATTGAGATTCTTCTGCCCCTGTAGTCTCGATCTGGTAGTTACATTTGGGGGCCCCGGCACTCACGATTCTCTCGGCCCGAAAGGTCTGGAACTTCACCGCATCGCACCCACAGGCGGCGGCAATGGCCACCATTTTCTTGGCCCATTCCAGACTTCCATTATGATTGACCCCGGCTTCCGCTATGATAAATACGGATTCCTTCATGGGCGCTCCTGATTAGTGATCAAAACATTCCACCATTCATAAAAAATACCCTTAAGGAACTGCCGACTATTGACGATCTGCGTCCCATTACTTTGCGGTAATTGCGAAACCCTGTCCGGAATAAATTCCACCCGGAAATGGCCCAAACTGGACAGCCATTTTTGAACATCCTGAAAACTCCATGTATTATGATATTCATAATCGGCCTTTGATTCTTCTCGTCCTTCATCTGTTATCGTCTCTCGCAGAAGGCGTCTTTCTTCGGAACAAAGCATTCGGATCAAAGCGTGTTTAGAAGTCACCCGGACTAAGTTCTCTAACGGAAGTTTGAAATCAGGCAGATTTTGGATGGTGTTATAACAGATCACCAAATCAAAGTTGTCATCAGCAAATTTAAGATTGAATATATCTCCTATGACGATTTTGACTCGCTGGTTTCCGCTGAATATTTCCTGCCCATTGCGAACATAGGTGGGTGAAATGTCCACCCCTATGTATTCCACGCCGGGGTTCACTCTCTTTAAGGTATGATAGTAGTGGCCGCAACTACAGCAGACATCCAGCACCCTGGCGGGAACGATCGACTTGGATACCAGAATGTCATACATCTGTTTGGCACATTCCATCTCGGGCTCCAATCCCTTGGCTCTGGCGATCATTAATTCCAGATAGCCGGAATTTTCCTCCCAAACCTCCCAGGATCGGTTTCCCGATTTCTGAATGCTCCCCATCTAGGCTTTACCTCTCGTGTGTATGGAACACGCCCAATCCCTGATTAAAGTTTTTTGATATGAATGCCCTTCTCTTTTAGCGGAAGCAGCTGTTGATAAATCTCGTCTGGGTGCCCCAGGGCAGTAATGATCACACCATCTGGATGCAATTCTTCAATGAATTCCGGGGACCGGATTTCGATTTCGCCCATTTTCTTATGATGTTTCCTCGGATCATTGTCCACAATGCTCACAACTTCTAATCCGGTATGCTGGGCGGCTTGCAGGGCGATTTCGCAGGTCTCTGCCGCCCCAAAAAAAACGACGCGGCGAAGCCCCTTCTGGTAAAGGGCGCTCAATCGCTGCTCGAATTCCTTCTTGCAGGTGGAATACAGATCACTCACCCCGGTGATGTATTCGTTCAGGAGAACCCGCCGTCTCCTCTTTCCTTTGGGGGTGAGGAAGTACCGCTTTTGCCGGTTGGTCTCTCCTTCCACCTTCACCATCTTGTTCCAGATCAGGTCCTTCATGTAGGAATTGGCCATCGCACCGGTGACTCCCATCTCCTTGCCCAGGGCATGCTGGCTCATCCAGGGATGATCTTTGATTAAGACCAACATGTCCAGCTCCCGGAATAGTTTGGTGGGGCAGAGAAATTTCAAGGATTCAAGAATCATTTCTAATAACCATCAGAGAAATTTTGAGCCCGAAATCCCATGCATAACGATATAATGGATCGTGAGGCCTCTGCGGGCGGGCATAAAGCCCGCCCCTACAGATACGAACTCTTATAGCTTTCGAAACACCGGCTTCACCGGAGGTCCCTGGAGATACTTCCGGATATTCTTTGCCTTGATGGCCTCCCGGAGAATCTCGAGGGCCTCCGCGAAGGCTTCCAAAGTTCGATCGATGTCTTCCTCCGAATGAGAAAAGCTAATGGCGTGGTAAGCCGCCCACAGGATCCCTCGTTTCAGCAATTCCTGCTGCACCAGGCTTTTCATCTCCAGGGGGTCCATCTCTTCCACCGGAAAGAAGGAGGCGATGGGCCGGGGAGGATATCCCGTCATTCGTGTATAATCCGTAAGGCCCAATTCACCCGCCATTCGATTGTAGCCTTCTTTCAACTTAGCGCCCTGCTTCCATATGTGTTCCAGGACCCGTTTCTCTTTCATCTCTTTGATAGTGGCCAATGAGGCCGCCAGGGAAAGGGCCTCCCCCCCGAAGGTAAAAGAGAAAAAGACCTCCTCCATCTCTTTCATGATCTCTGCTTTCCCCACCAGGGCCGAGAGCGGCATTCCGTTGGACATGGCTTTGCCGAAGGTTGCCAGGTCGGGGGTGACGCCGAAAAATTCCTGGGCCCCTCCCAAAGCAAACCGGAACCCGGTAATGATCTCATCCAGAATGAAAACCGCTCCTTCTCGATGGGTCAAATCCTTGACTTGATGCAAGAACTGATTCTCGGGCGGGACGGCCCCGACAGGCTCCATGATCACCGCGGCGATTTCTCCTGGATTTTCCCGGAATATACGATGCAGAGTTTCGATTCGGTTGTACTCGAAGGTCTTGGTAAGCTCCTTCACGGCCCGGGGAACTCCCTTATTCCTTTCGGTTGCCCCGATGTACCAGTCCTGCCACCCGTGGTAGCCACAGCAGACCACTTTATCTCTTCCCGTATAAGCCCGGGAAACCCGGATCGCTGCCGCAGTCACATCCGATCCATTCTTGCCGTACCGAACCATTTCGGCACAGGGGATCAAGTCCCGTAATACTTCGGCCAATTCCACCTCCAGGGGATGGTTGAGGGTAAAAGTGATCCCATGGGCTAGCTGGCTCTTGATGGCTTCATCTACCGCTGGATAGGCGTACCCCAAAATGATCGGATGCAGACCCATGCCGTAATCGATATATTCGTTGCCGTCCACATCCCACACATGACATCCTTTGCCTCTGAGGAGATACTTGGGAGCCATTCCACCCACGTACTGGGTGGGACTCTTGCTGAGGGTCTGGGTGCCGCAGGGAATTAATCCCCGGGTGCGATTCCAGTATTCCTCGGAAAGGGGGAATTTAGGCTTTCCCACTAGATTTTTTTCACCTTTAGAGTGGAGATTAGGAATCGAGATTGACATGCTGTAACCTCCCAGAACTTTCTTCAGCCTTGTAGAGAATCTGCAGGATTCGGTAATCTTCTTCGAAGGTGTATCCAAAATCCTCTTTACCCTGGATGGCCCGGGTAAAGCGACTCATCTCCTCGATATAGGGCTCCTCAGGGTTGATATACTTTTGTTCCACCGTGCCCCTGTTCAATGCCGCGATTTCCCAGGAATAGTCAGACATGTTGGAAATCTTGATGATATTCTCGCTGGCCACCCATTCGATGATTCCTTCCGTACCGAGAATTCTCATGTGCCTGACCGCCGGCCGGGCCAGCACATCGACCGTAAGATGCCCGATAGCCCCGCCGTGAAACTTGAGCAGGAGATGGTAAAGATCATCGATATCGGTATCCAGGTCACCCACCTTGTCTTTCATGCAGGTGAGGCGCTCAATCCCCCCGAAAACCCATATTAGCCATACCAATTCAAAGGGAACAATCTCCCTGCAAGCCCCTGTTTCTTTTTTGGATACGTAGTACTTCCGATAATCTTCCCAGGGGTGCCAGTCCGGAAGGTATTGCCCGCTTTGATAGGTAAAACTCAAGACCCTCCCGATCCGCCCTGTATCGATCAGCTCTTTAATCTTTTTGGGGCCCGGGTAAAAGCGCATGGTACAGGATGGGACCCCGACAACGTTCTCGGTGGAGAGCTTTTTCACCAGTTCGTCCATCCCTGCATCCGTTACGCTGGCCTCGGTAAAAAAGGGCTTGCCGTGATGGAGCGCCGCATGGGCGTAATGCATATGCAGGTCCGGGGAGGTGGAGATGACCAGTGCGTCCGGATGATCGGCAATGGCGCCTTCAAAAGTTTTGTGGACGGGAATGCCATATTTGCTCCTGGCCTCCATGCAACGGTCGGCCCTGGGGTCAAAGCCGATGATCTCTCCTGCCTGCAGGGCCTTCAGGTTTCGAACTCTCCTCTTGCCCATGGACCCCAAACCCACAATCAGGAAACGCATTCTATCCCCCTTTCTTTCTGGGTTACCTAGAAGATTCTAAATCCCCCCAGCCCTTCTTTTGAAAAGAGGGGCGAGGGGGGATTTCGTAGGAAATCTTGGTGTGCCTCGCCAGATTCTCTTCGTATAGTTTTTGCACACCCTGGTTGATCTGAGTGATCTCGGGTTTTCTGGCCAGAAGGGACATGACCTCTTCCAGGGTGAAAACCCGGCCCGGTACATACAGGGCATCAAAAATTTTCTGGAAGAACTGGTAATCTTCCTCATAATCAAGAGTCATCCGAATATCCGGACGGCGCAAGAGTGCCCCCTCCGCCTCCACGCCTTCCACATGGAACAATCCTGTCTGAGTAAAGTATCCACCCCATACCTCGGTATCGTTTTCCCTTTTGACCTGGCAAACCCGCTCTAAAGCCTTGCGGGTAAAGCCGCTGGAAGCGGCCCCGAGGGGAAGCCCCTGGCAATAGACAAAGTCTGCCATCGTCTCCCGATGCTTTTGGATGACTCGATCGATGTATACGGGGTCGCAGAGGAGATCATCTCCGTCGACGATGACGATGAAATCCACCCCATAGGCCTGAGCGGCATTCAAGTAGCGGTCTAGCTTGTCATCTTCGCTGCCCCGAAAACAGGAGATTTGACATCTCTCAGCGATGCCTGCCAAAACCTGGTCATCGGGGTGGACAGAAGTGGTCATGATCAACTGGTCGGCACACTTTGCGGCCTTGAGTCTCTCGATCAAATGTTCCGTTACCGCTTTTCCTTTGATGGGAAGCAACACTTTCTTGGGCAGCCGGGTAGCCTTTTCTCTAATGGAAAGAAAGATCGCCGTCTTTTCTCGGGTCATACCCCCTCCTTTTTAAAGAATTGTTTCCTGAGTAATGGGATCATTGACCGACAACCTCCCCTTGACCTCCCTACCCAGGATATATTTCATCTCATCGGGGGTCATCCCCGCATCAGACCGTTTGAAGGTTATGCTTTCCCGCTCAAGCACTTCCCCCTCCTTCAAGTCACGGGCCGCCACGATCCTCTTGCGGGAGATCTGCCGATAGGCATCCATAGATGAATAAATTTCCTGGATATGTGGAGGTCCGATGGCTTTTTCCACTCGACGAACATAGGAGACCATCCTTTTTAGTTCATCCGGATTCAGGGCGGATTCAAAATCCTCCCCCCGGAGTTTGCGGTCATGGGTCACATGTTTTTCTATGACCGTGACCCCGAAAGGGATCGCCAGAAGAGGAAGAAGCAGGGCCAGCTCATCCTCCGCATCCAGATGGTCGGCCAATCCAACCTGGAAACCAAAGGTCTGTTTTAAGGTTGTAAGAAAGGCCAAATGGGTTTCCTCGATTCGGGTGGGGTAGTTTTGAAAGCCGAAGAGGAGGATGAGTTGATGATTGCCCTCATCCTTGGCCCAGAAGATGACCTTCTCCATCTCCCCCAGCGAAGCTCCACCTACCCGAAGGAGTAAGGGCTTTTGGGTGTGGGCCATGGCCCGCACAAAATTTTCTTCGGCAAAGCTGGCGGCAGAAATCACATACATCTCCGGTTCCAGGGGCTTGACGAATTCGAAGCTTGGCCAGTCATTGCACATCACGCAGACCTCCAGGCCCAAACCTTTGGCCAGCGGGATCAGTTGTTTCCAATCATGAAACTTCAGATTGATCGCTTCCAGGTAGCGGTAAATATTCTGATCTTCTTTGCCGGCCGAAACCCGACCCTTGCCACTCCCATAATGAGGCACCATGTAGTCAGGGATAGAGGTAATATGGATGCTGATGGCATCGGCCTTCGCCTCCGCGGCCCCCGTTATGATGGACGATGCTTTTCCCACCGACCCATCATGCGACCAGGCCATCTCCCCGATGATGTAGGTGGGAAAGCTCGGTCCAATGTTTTTATTTTTCGTCTGAATTCTTTCCATCATCTCTCCTTCTCTCGCTGATTGCCCGCCCTTCCCTCTCTTCGGAGACGGGAACATAACACTTTTGGCAGATGGGAATGCGATCATAGTGCCCGCTGGCCTGGGCTTTCCTGAGTGCCTGAGCCCTTTCTCCCTTCCAGATGTTTACCAGGTTTTCTTTCGTAGCATCCCCCAGGGGATATTCCGTTCTTTCATCGACACAGCAGACCGTCACCACTCCACTCACCATGATGAACATTCTTTGCCAGGGCTGAGAACACATGAACCCTTTTACAGGTGCGTAGGGGGTAATTTTGTCGGAGTCCCTATCTACGTAATACCCAAATCCGATCGTGTCCACGGTCCCTTTCCACATTTCCATGAGGGCAAGGAATTTTTCCTCTTCATGTTTATGCAGGACCATGGATACGCGGGTCTCCACCCCCCGGTAGCCGTTACTATTTTTGATGCGCACGAAGGTTTGGATATTTTCGACGGTTTTTTCAAAATTGGCCCCTGGACGAATTTTTTCGTACTCCTCCTTACGATGGGAATCGAAGGAAAAGAAAATTTTGTCCAATCCGGCATCCAGTAACTGCCGGCTTAATTCCTCGGTGAGGAGGGTTCCGTTGGTGTTAAACATGACATCCAGGACACCTCGGTCTTTGGCATACTTCACCTGCCTGACCACGTCAGGATGGAGAAGAGGCTCCCCCAGATAATTGAGCTTGACTGAGCACAATCCTTGAGCCACTCCCTGATCGATCAAAGACCGATAAAAAGCAAACTCCATGAACTGGACTTTATGAAAAAGGTTCTTCCCCATAAGGACGGTGCGAGGACACATGGGGCATTTCAGGTTGCAGGCATTGGTGGTCTCGACATCAAGATGAAGGGGAAATTCGCTAAGAATTTGTCTTTGGGGATACTCCTCCCACTTCTTTCGGTAATCCCAATAAGCTGGGGTCTTCTCCTTCTCCCATTCAGCCATTTTATGGGGAGGTCTGATTTCCTTGTACGTGGCGTTAGGATTCACGGGCTTCATTTTCGAACCTTTTTCTCAAGACCATTTAGGCATTAACTGTTCAGCCACTTAATGGTTAATATCGGCAAAGTGTGAGGGATTCTTTAGGGAGGCCGAACCTTTTATCCTTTTTTGTCGAAAAACCGGGGAATGCCCATGCGGTAAGGGGCGTATCCTCGGAGAGCTCGATGGCCATCCCGGGCGCTCAACATTTTTTGATAAACTCCATCCCTCTCCGACTCAAGCCGGGCTTTAATCTTTTGATCGAGCCCCGTAATTTTCTCATGCACAGCTCTAATTTCATCGATCAATCCCGACATCCCGCCTTCATCGTTCTCTTTCATCGAGCCGGATCGTAAGCTCCCTGCGCTTGCCCTGCGTCTGGAAATCCTTGCCAGTATTTTCCCCCGGGAATCCACCAAATCCGCCAGCGGTAAAGGGTTTTCGGCATGAAGGGCATGATCGATTTGATGGGTTAAGTCCAGAACCTTTTTTAATAACCGTACCTCTTCGCGGAGCAACTCGGTTTCAGCCATCGGATTCTTCCTTGTTCTTCGACCTCTTTCCTAAATCTTTAGTGCCCCCCTGCCTCTAGCCCTTTCCCCCGCCTGAGGGCAGAGGGGACGGCGAGCGGGCCGGTTGGGAAAGTCCGTTCCCTTCGACTGCTCCTTGAGTCTGCAAGGCCTATGCCAGTAGCAATATCTAAATTTATCGCGTAAATCTGCTGGCTTAGTAATTCAAAAGGGCGTAGACTAGGCAATAATTTTCACCTGTGATCGTGGACCTGTAAAATATTGCCGATAAAGAAATTCCGGAGAAAATGCGGAGAAAATGCGGTTCATCTATCAATTAATCAGTTTGAACCTTAAAGAAGGAACTACGATTAACAGCAAATAATTGGTAAGAACTTTTACCATATTCCATTGAAATAACTTATTTTTTCACACCAAAAGGATTAAAGTATTTCCCCCCCGCGACGATAAGTTAGTTGAAGAGGAAGTAGGATGACGATAACAAATTTTGACGTTCAACAGGTCCTACGAACTTACCATCGGCAGCTTGCCGAAAAGACTCGCTTGTCCAGGGAGAAGGTATACAGAAAAATCCTTCAGCAAGATTCGATCACCATCTCCCAGGAGAGTAGAAGAAGGTTTCTAACGGATCGAATTACCCAGGAGATTACGAACCAGTTCTTGAGCGGGGCCGAGCGCAACGAGACCATGGAGGCCATCATGGGCCAGTTGAGCCAAGACTTTGGGAAACCTTTGGACGTGAGTACGGATGGCCAGAATTTGGTTTTTAAGGTTTTAAGCAAAGGGAACGGGAAAGAGGCAGAAAATCTTTCTCCCGCTGAGAATGAGGAATTAAACAAAAGATTTATTGACATAACGAAAACAATCGTTTATGATAATTTAGTATAAGGAGGATCACCAATGAAGATTTCAGAGATCAATTCACAGGCGGACACGACCCAATACGTCGAGCAGGCGGAAAAGTCAAAACAAGCTGAAAAAAATCAGACTGCCCAAACACAGGAGGCGCAGAAACAGCAGACCGACAGGGTGGATCTCTCCGACCAGTCCAAGGAGATGAAAAAAATATATACCGCTCAGCAGATGGCCCCTGATATCCGTACAGACCAGGTACAGGAAGTAAAAAAATTGGTCGACGAAAACCGTTACCAGGTCGATAGCGAGGCCGTGGCTGAGAAGATGATCAGAGAATCCCTATTTGAACTGAACCGGTAAGAAATTTTGGGGAAATAGCAAAGAATTTATCAGCGGAGTGGAAAATTGTCTGTAATTTTAAAAAGCCGGCAAGACCGGCTTTTTAATTTTTGGCGAGAGGGATCGGATGACAGTGGGAATATTGTCCGCCGTAGAGGACGACTTGTTTCGCCAACCTCACCCAACCAGGACTCTCACCCGGCAAGATACGCCAAGCTTTTTGGCGCGATAATGATAAAACTCACCGGCGGCTATGGAGCGCACTGGAATAGCCGTCCGGTGCAAGGCCTTGGGCTTCTTCAGTCTTTTCAAACATATAGAGTTTCAAAGGGGAATAATCGCCGGCATTCTGGTTTAAAGCGTATGAGAAGAATCTTACGAATTCAGAATTTCTCTTAAATGGCTTGTCATGAGTAAAAACCGGATGAAGAACACGAGTCACGTAATAATGCGTCGATAAGAAATGGGGAGGCGTAGACAACCGATCTGTTTGCAAAGGCTTTAAGTGTGGTATTTCAAAAAAATCATCTGGCAAATAAAGGTTGTGATGAGCGGGTGAAATGGGCTGCAAATCAAATTCGCTTCGTGCATCATTGAGCCTTGCCAAAGGACTAAGAAAGCATTCAACGAATAAGAGAGTGCCACCTGATCTCCAACTATTTGGCGAGTTAACAGCATTTATAATGTTATGTAATGCAAGTTTTTGGTCATCTTTTTCTAATAAATTGACAAGAACTCTTTGGGAGATGAGAATGTCAGCAGTAATGGTCTTTGCAAAATCTTTATCTCGTATGTCCCCTTCGAATATTTTGACGTTATTGTTTTCTACAAATCTTGACGATGCCAATGATCTTAGTTCATCTGATTTCTCTATCCCCACATAATTTTGATCAGGATACTTGTTTGAAAGCACGTCTAACGTATAGCCATTACCACAGCCAACATCCATGATTGTAGCTTTTCCCGATGAACCCTCTATTTGGCGAAGTCTTAGAGACTCCCCTACAAATTGGGTTATTGCATCGGTTTCTAAATCCCGCGTTATTTCATCTGACATAGTACTCGCAGCAGAAAGACCATGCTCTTTCGCCACGTCTTGATAATGTTGCTCAATTGTCCTATCGTACTCTTTTTTCGTGATCATGTCTCCTTATTTGTAAATGAAGACTAGCCAAAGATTTTTGGAATTTTCCCCTTCCGCGAACAACCGCCTTATGAAATATCCAGCAGTTATTTTCTCCTCCTCCCTCAAGAACTGCGGCATTTGGGCTAACGAGCCGGCCCAGGCCGGCTTTTTAATTCTTGGCTAAAGGAATCGGATAACGGTGAGAATATTGACCGTCGTAGAGGACGACTTGTTTCGCCAACCTCTTTTCGGGGTTGATGACGATCGGTCCCAGAAGGTTGGCGGTGATTGCTGTCGGCTTTCCATCTTCGCCCCGCTTTAAAATATTAACGATGGCCATAATTCGAGCTTCATTTCCGCCATTCTGTAGTTCCAAATCTTCGGCGTCTTCAGGGCCAATCTCAACCTTATAGTCGGGCTTGAACAAGAGGGGGTCAATCAAAACAAAGGCCAGGGCTCCATTGTCAACCGACTGCAGCCACATAAACGGAGATCCCTTTTTTTGTTCCAGAAGGACGTACTTCCTTTGATCCGGAAATCCGATGATCCCGGCTGGCATATGAATGATTTGTTCCTCCTGGATTTCCAGGGCTCCAAATCGCGTGGTGGCTATCTGCAAAGTTGAATTTCACTCCTTTCCATCGGTTAGGTCCTCGAAAGGATCCATTTTGATCTCGGCGGCGAGCCGGTTTTCTGCCAATATTCTCTGGTATATTTCCTCGCGATGAACCATGGTATCAGGGGGGGCCTCAATTCCGAGGCGAACCTGCCGGCCCTTGATTTCTATCACATATACCTTGATTTTATCCCCGATGGCAACACTCTCACCAATCTTTCTGGTTAAGATCAGCATTTTCACCTTCCCTGGCAAAAAGCGGTTTTTCTAAATGTTACTTCAAGTAGTTTAGTAGACTCAACCCGGTCACTTTGGCTGCCGAGTAGAGGGCGGCCTGAAAAATCATCTGTTTGGAGTTCAGGTCTAAGGTGGCCTTGGCAATATCGAGGTCTTCAATCCCCGACAGCCGGGTCGTATTGTTCCCCTCTAAGTCAGACAACATATTCTTGTTCACATCGATTCGATTCAGCCGGCTGCCGACATCGGCCAGGTTGTTGGTGTTGTTATCCTGGGCATTCCCCAACTGCGCTAAGGCGGCCTGAACCCCCAAGGTATTGTTGTTCTGCAGAGAATCCTTGAACCCCGCCAGTATATCGAAAAGGTTATTAGTTGTATCTCCAGCCTGGCCAAAGGCCGTATCGCCGGCTACATTTGTTTTCAGCTGAGCCGATGGACCGATGATGACGTTCATGTCATCCTGGTCCCCGTTGTACTGGCTGACTTCTATGGTAAATTGATCGTCCTGGGTCAGGGTCCCAAAATTTGTAAAAGCAATCTGGACCCCCTGGTCGGGGGGGACTTCACGGCTGTTATCACTATAGACATCCGTTGGGCCGGCTAAAGAAGTTGTAAAGGTATTCGTCCCCCAGGTCACCCCCCCATCCTCGGAGACTCTATATTGAGCGGTCCCTACAGCTCCGTCGTCGGCGGTGATCTCCACCACATACCTTTTGCTGTAAAGCCCGGTGTAGGTCCCGGTGGAAGTGGCGGTCCCTGTATAGGCCGGGTCATTGCCGGGTCCGGCCACGGCTGGATGGATAGTAAAGTCTAAACCGAAGGCCGCTGTCCGGTCCTTATCCCCGCTGAAGATATACCGCCCGTTAACCTGGGTGTTCCCGAGCTGGACGAGTTGTTCGGTGATATTTTGGACTTCCTGGGCGGCGTTCGCCCTGTCGGTGGCATTGTAAGTCTCGGTAGACATCTGGTTCGCCAGCGTCTTGGCCCGGGTAATCAGGTCCTGCGCGCTCTGTAAAGCGGATTCGGTTGCCTGCAGCCAGGACTGGCCGTGGTTAATATTCGTTCCGTACTGATTGATCTGGGAAAGCACCTCCTTTAAATTCAAAGCATGGGTAAGGCCCAGGGGATCGTCGGAGGGCTTGTTTATCCGCTGCTGTGAACCGATTTGCTCATTAACATCCTTCAACTGTTCCGTGATTTTGGAAATGTTCTGGTTGATATTTTGATAAATGGTGCTCTGGGTAACTCTCATGGTCAACTCCTCATGGCCAATACGGATTGCAGCAATTGATCCGAAGCGTTGACCATTTTCGAAGCGGCGATATAGGCATATTGATATTTCATCATGTTGATCATCTCTTCATCCAAGCTGACCCCCGACACCGAATCGCGCAACTCGTTCAATTGATTGATCAAGGTCTGCTGCAAATCCTGGTTCTGTCCGGCTTGCTTGTCCAAAAGCCCGATATCTCCCACCAGGATGTTGTAGTACTCATCCATCGTCCCCAATTGGCTGGCATTGGATTGAATTCCCCCCCGATTTTGGTAGGTCCATTTCTTAACATTCAGCTGCTCATCTTGCAGAGCCTGAATGGCCAGGGCATTTTGGTTGTTTCCGGTCTCTTCCGGGTCATTGCTCTGGCTGGCAGCGATGTTTCCCGGGGTACCGGCCACATCCGAGCTCAGGGCTATGGTCTTGGCCGCGTCTGCATTATCCTGAACCGAGATGGAAAACTTATCGGTATGGCCCACATCATCCCCCGAGCTAAAATCGATTGTCACTCCGTCAGCAACGCTCAGGTTTGTATAGTTGGTGGCGGTAACGTTTATCGTCCCGCTGTTGATTCCAGCCGTCCAATCGACATGAAAAGAATCTGTACCAACGGTGTAGGGTCCTCCCAAACCGTCAATGGTGAACGTAAAGGTCTTATCGGCATTGCCGCTATAAACCCCACCGGCAAGAACGGTGAAGTTTTCCGTGTTGGTTCCATCATATCCTACATCGCCCATACTTGTATTATCAAAAAAATATTTATGGGTTGAACCATCCATGGTATATCCACCATAGTGGAGGTTATTAACTTGATAGACCATCGTGCCGGCCAATTCATCCATATTGGCCATATACTGCGGGAGGATGTTATCCCGCAAATCCAGCCAGGCCCCTATTTTCCCGCCGGTCAGTTGGCTGCTGATGTCGCTCGTGATGTTATTCCAGTAGATGTTATCTCCTTGCTGGCTTAGGGTCCAATAAAGATTACCATCGACCAGTGCAATCCCGGATTTCGTCATCACCGTCAAGGCCCCGTTGTCCTTTTCCAAATAGGCAATATCCGTCAATTGGGATAAATTCTGGATAAGGCTGTTCCTCTGATCCCGCAGGTCATTGGCTTTTGTTCCGATCGCCTCGGCTTCCACGATCCTTTCGTTGAGCTTGGCGATTTGATCATCCAGGGTGTTAATCTCTTCGATGCCCCCTTTGAGGTTGATATTCATCTCGTCTTTGGTTTGCGTCAGGCCGTTCCGGATTCCCTGAAATCCCTGGACCATATTCTGAGCTTTTTCCAACAAGGCCGTTCTTTCCGCCATCCCTCCCGGGTTATTCGAAAGGTCTTGCCAGGCATTCCAAAAATCAGCCGTGACCTTGTTCAGGCCGTTCTCCGTTGCCTCGTTGAATAGGCCCTGAACGTAATCTAAGGTCGATTTTTTCGTTTCATATTCCGCTAGCGAAGCAGTTTTTTCGGTTATGTTCTTTGCGGTAAATCGGTCAAAGGCCTGGGTTACCGAATCAGCCGTGACCCCAAACCCCAATTTGATGCGGGTGAGCGGGGTCTCCTCACTCGACTGTAAAATCAAGGTCTGCCGGGTGTACCCGGGGGTGTTCACGTTGGCGATATTGTGTCCCGTGACATCGAGACCCTTTTGTTGGGCCAGCAGGGCCCCCCGGGCGATGTTCATCAGCATGGAAATCCCGGACATACTACACCTTCCGACTCACCCAGGAAGAGGCCAGGGGCGGAGATTCTTTTCTTCCCCCTTTGACATAGAAGGTCTCTTCCTGAGAGGGGCAGGTCAGCAGCGCAAATAGGCCGCGGATGAAATCCAGGTTTTCCTGAATAAAGCGCTTATTCTGCTCATTCAGCTGATGGATCTCTTGCCCGAGTCTGGAGATTGTATTCTTATAATGGGTAATCCTCTTCGCCTGAGGAATCGGTACATGAGGCGTTAGGTCGAAGATTGTTTGGGGCGTGTTCGGCTCCGCCCAATGGATCACCAGCTTTTCGAAAGCCTGATCTACGGCTTGACGCAGCTCACGAATCCTGGCTAGGTGCAGCCCTTTGCTCTGGAGTAGTGAGATCAAGGAAGAGGTATCATTTATTTTTAAAAACTCCCATTCCTGCTTCAGATCTTCCAGGACGCTTCGGTAAGAAGCGATCTCCTCTTCCAGTAAAGAACATAAACCTTCCAGCTGATTTTGATCGGGGATCATCTTTTACTCCGGAAAAATGATTTTTCGCCCCTGGCCTTCGGGGGCGGTGGATAATACTGCGGGCGGAAGATTCCTATTTTTCCCCTGGTTCGTGACATTTTGGTAGAGGATCTTTCCCAGGCCCATTCCTCCCTTCTTGGCCATACTCTTACTCAATTCTTCATCGAAAAGGGAGAGGTACATATCCTGCTGGCTTCCTCCGTCGAGGAGCCCGGTTTTGGGTATAGATTGGCGCATCACTTTAAGCATCTTAGAGATAAAAATGCTTTCAAAATCCTCGCACGCTTTCTTTAACTTTCCTTCATCCAGACTCTTGCCGCCAGGCCCCTTACCCAGAGGCGTCGGAGCGGATGAAGGGTTCGTAGACTGCATCGACGGGCGATTGATTCCCCCGGAAGTCATAGCACCTCCAAATCCGCTTGCAGGGCACCGGCGGCCTTGATACTTTGCAGGATGGAGATCAGGTCCCGGGGAGTGGCCCCGATGGCATTCAAGGCCCTCACCACCTCTCCCAGGTTTGCCCCGCTGGGGACAATGAGTATCGGCCCCCCTTCTTCTTTGACGGTAACGCTCGATTCAGGGGTCACAACCGTTGCCCCCCCTGGAGCGACGATGGCCCCGGTCCCTTCCCGGGGAGGAACGGTGATGGTGGGCGTTCCCGCCGGTGGGGCGGGGGCAAAGGGGAGTGGCTGGGACACACTCAATCTCTCTTTGATCTGGATGCTCAGGTTCCCATGGGCGATCGCCACCGTGGAGATGCGCACATTCTCCCCGAGCACGACGGTGCCCGTCTTTTCATTCAAAACGATCTTGGCCGCTGAATCCGGGACGACCTCCAGCCTTTCCAAAGAAGCAATCCACTCGGCCACATTATTTTGGATCGGCTCCGGGATGCCGATCCTGATGGTCCCGGAGTCCAGGCATTTGGAATAGGGCCCTCCCATGAAACGGTTGATCGTTTCCTTCACTTTCTCGGCGGTAGTGAAATCGGGGTTGAAAAGGCTGAGGGCCAGTTCCTTTTTCCCCTCCAACGAGAAAGGGACTTCTTTTTCGATGAGGGCTCCTTTGGAGATGATCCCCACGGTGGGGTGATTTTTTTGCACTCCGCTTCCGGAGGCGCCGGTAACCGCAAAGCCTCCCGTGACGACAGGGCCCTGAGCCAGGGCATAGACCTGCTGATCCGGCCCTCTCAGGGGAGTCAGCAGCAAGGTCCCGCCCCCGAGGCTCGTGGCATCGCCCAGGGACGAAACATGCACATCAATCCGATTTCCGAGCCTGGAAAAAGGCGGCAGGGTGGCGGTTACGATTACGCCGGCGACATTCTTCAGCCTGATTTGGCTGATCCGGTCGCTGGGAATGTGGATGCCCATTCTCTCCAACATATTGACAATCGTGCGGATGGTAAACTCCGTAGTCCGTCCGTCGCCCGTGCCATTCAGGCCCACGACCAATCCATACCCGAGCATTTGATTGCTGCGGATGCCTTTGAAGGTGGCGATATCTTTTAACCGGGCTCCCCAGGCGTGGGAAACCATCGAACCAACCAGAAGGAAGAGGATGAACGCGAGCCAATATTTTCTTTTGTTCTTCACCATGCATCTCCTGCTTTCAGCTCTCCCCTTTAGAAAGGCCATACCCAATCCAGAACCTTCGTGAGCCAGCCGACTCTCTGCTTGTCGCTGACCACTCCCTGCCCGTTGAGCTCAATCTTCGCTTCGGCGATCGCGGTGGAAAGGACCTGATTCGTCGAATCGACGTCCGTCGGTCGGATCACTCCCTGGATGTTAATGATCTGGTTCTCGTTATTCACCTGTACCTGCCGCGAACCCTGGATGGCCAAATTTCCGTTCGGCAAAACCTGGATGACCTGGGCGCTGATATAGGCGTTCAAGGTCGAGTTGCGGGTCGTTGCTCCTTGGCCGTCAAAACTGTTCGCAAAGGCCGCTTTTTGGTCAGCTCCTAACATATCCCCGGATAACTTTTGCAGCACCCCGCTCCAGCTCGCCTCCAGAGCCGTAGTCTTGGCGGTTTTCGTGGTGGCATTCTTGGAGGCACTCGCTGATTCCACAATATTTATGGTGACGATGTCCCCGATATTGCGAGCGCGCAAGTCTGAACAAATACCGAAGAGATCTTTCGCCGTCCAGAGGGATCCCTCCTCTCGGGCAGGATTCGCTAATAGAGTCTTTTCTTTTTCAGTATATGGGGGAATTTTCAGCGGCGTCGGGCCAAAGGCGGCGCATCCCGCCACGACCACGGGGAGCACTCCTACGGTCAGCATCATTGGAATCCACTTCTTTATGTTCATTGGGCTCGGTCCTTCCTCAAAAATCGACCTGAACGGTATTGGCATCCAAAACTCTGCCATAAACTTCCTTCTTGCTGGAAAGGTTGACCAATTTAATCCGGTCGCCTTTTCGGCCGACCTCCTTCACCTCTCCCACGGAGGTGATTTTAAATTGATCATTTTCGATGAGAAGAATCACTCTGTCCCCCTTGTTAACCAGCGGGGGAAGCTCCAGCATGCTCAGGCGAAGGGCCTCTTGATTGTTGACCGCTAGGGTGGTCCGTTTTCCCAGGACTTCTTTCTCCTGCGTTACAACATCTTGGGGAAGAGCGGCAATATTTTTATTGGCGATTTGAATATCGTCCGCCTGAATCTCGTGGTGCTTTTTCAAAAAGTGCCGGGGCACTATGATATCGGCATAGATATCTACCCGGGCGCTGAATCTGATTTTTCTGATCTCCTGACCACCGGCGAAAAAGACCATCATGCCGGATATATTTCCGCCCTGGATGGCCTTTTCGGTGACCTGGACCTGGCAGGAAAAATTCTCCCGGGGAACGATGACCTGTTCATAACCGCGGAATTCCCTGATGGCCACCTTGCGGTTTGGATTCTGGATCATTTTCTGTAAATGACTCTCCAGAATTCTGGCCATCTCCGCAGATTCGAGGGGCTGGCCGGGCCGGATTCCTTCGATGAGAACGGCAGGCTGGCTGAAGGCCTCCGGTCCTGGACCGGAAATAAACCAAAGTAGAAAAGAAACCCAGACCAATATTCTAATCTTATTCATCCAACCCATCCTTACCTTATGAGGTTATTGGCTTGCTGGAGGGCTTGATCGCTCGTCTGGATGACCTTGGTTCCCATCTCGTAAGCCCTCTGGGCCATGATCATGTTGATCATCTCCTCCACCACGTCGACGTTCGACGACTCCACGAACCCCTGAAGGATCGTCCCAAAATCGTCTATTCCTGGATTGCCCTGCACGGGTTCTCCGGAACCATCGCTGACGATGTATAGATTATGGCCCAAGCTCTGCAGCCCGGCAGGGTTCGCGAAATTGAACAACTGGAGCTGGGTGCTCCCCAATTCCTTCCCGTCTGCCCCGGCAGCCACCAACTTTCCCCCTTGTTCAATGGTTACCGTAGCGGTCTTGGCCGGGATGGCAAATTCCGGCTGGAGGCGGTTTCCATTGCCATCGCATATATACCCTTCCTTATCCGTCTTAAATGCCCCGGAACGGCTGTAAACTTCCCGGCTCTGGTACATGAGTTTGAAAAATCCCTTCCCCTCAATGGCTAAATCCAGTGGGTTTTTCGTTTGGGCGAAATCCCCCTGGAGGAAGAGTTTTTCCACGGAGACCACTTTAGACCCCATGCCGACCTGGATCCCTACCGGCAATTGAGTTCCCTGGGCCGTGGTGGTTCCGGCCGTGCGCAAGGTTTGATACATTAAGTCCTGAAAATTTACCCGACTTTTCTTAAATCCGTTAGTATTGATATTGGCCAGATTATGGGCAATCGTATCGATGGTGGTTTGCTGGGCGGCCATGCCCGATGCAGATGTCCATAAGGCGCGAATCATAATCTATCCCTCCTCCAATTCATTACACTCTTCCTACTTCATTTACCGCCTTAGAATCCAATGAGTTATCGGCCTGGATGATCTTCAGGCAGGATTCATAGGTTCGGTAGGAGTCCATCAGGTTGATCATCTCTTCGACCGCGTTCACGTTAGAGGCCTCCAGAGCTCCCTGCACAACCTGACTCTGGGGAGCCTTGATTTCTCCTTCCGAACTTCCATTTTTCAATAGGGTATGTCCTTCCTTCTGCAAAATACTCAGATCGGAAAAGGTAACCACGGCGATTTGATCTACTTCATTCCCGTCGGCCATAACGGAGCCGTTTGACCCCACAGCGATTTTTTTACCCGTTAGGGTGATTTCGCTGCCTCTTTGGCCCAATACCGGAAATCCATCGGCACTGATCAGAAGCTGATCCTTATTCAGGCTGAAATTTCCATTCCGCGTATAGCGCACCCCATTGGGGGTTTTCACTTTAAAGAACCCCTCCCCTTCGATGGTCAAGTCCAGATCATTGCCCGTTTTCTGAATCGGCCCGGGAAGGAATGAAATTCTCACCGTGTCATGTTGGATGTTCTGAAAACGCTCCGAGGTCTTGGATAAAATACTCTGAAATACAGGGACCTCTCGTTTAAACCCGATGGTTTGCGCATTGCTTAAGTTGTTGGCTATGAGGTGGTCCATTCTGGTTTGTTGCCGAAAAGCGCCCATCGCGGCGACAGCTTGGGTATTGCGCATCCTTTCTGCTCCTTCCAGGATATTCCAATCTGCAAAGGCTATGCCAAGGAATGTTTACCAGCCGAAAGAATCGGATAAGGAGACTACCTAAACGAATCATTCAATGATTTAGCTCGATTGAGTGAAATTCTGGCCAGGCAACGGAAGAAGATAGATCCTGGCGATTGGCCATGCTGCCGGGTTTTGCTGCCGGGAAAAGGGGGGCGAGGGACGGTTAGGGGGAAATAATTGCCTATTCTTTTTGACCCTCGCCTCTCCGCCAGCGATTGTTTACCGAATAGACAAAGGCCAATATTTCGGCCACCATGACATAGATGGAAGGCGGAATTTCTTGATAGAAATCCAACTGGGAAAGGACCTGAATTAAAACCGGGTCCTCCTTGATGGGAATCCCATGTTTTTGGGCCAGTTCGATGATTTTTTGGGCCAGCAGTCCGGATCCCTTCGCGGTGACCTTGGGAGCTCGGTCCAAGGGTGGGACGTATCTCAGGGCCACTGCTTTCTTGGCTGGCGTTCTTTTCTCTTTGGGGTCCATGGCCATCAGACAACTAGGTTAAGAAGGGAATTCAGCCATCTTTCCATTTCCGGAATCAAAGATGAGCTTATTTTCTCCGCTTTTTCCACCGAGACACGGGAAAGTACTCCATACCCTATTTGGTACATCCGGGCAGAGAGTTCCGGCAGAGCTCGATCCAGGAACTCTTTGACCTTTGGATCGGAGACCGTAAAGGAGCAGTAAAGACTTTTCTGCTTTACCCGGACCTCAATTCTCATCCTTCCCCAGTCAGAAAAGTGGAGTAGGAAAAGGATGGAAGATTCTTCCTCGGCTGATGCTGCCGCACCCTGGCGGGGGAAGGAAAAGTTCAGTTCCACGAACTGGAGGTGATTTTGGACCCACAGGGGAAAAAGAAGCAAGAGGTTTTCCTTCGAATCCGCCTGGCTGAGGTTAAGAATC
>Ga0315282_10005926_pt1 | contig 20628 bp, 19 predicted proteins | sample YL17G07_20_MG_FD_203693 | JGI IMG/M metagenome (GOLD analysis project Ga0315282, IMG submission 203693) | Sediment microbial communities from Yellowstone Lake, YNP, Wyoming, USA - YL17G07_20 | ecosystem: Environmental > Aquatic > Freshwater > Lake > Sediment | place: USA: Wyoming | collected... | reverse complement strand
CTTAGGAGAATCGGTCTTAACCAATATGAGTCAAGGGTCTATTTCTCGCTTTTGAAAGCCGGTCCCACCTCTGCTAGTGAGATAGGAAGCGTGGCCGAGATACCGAGGCCCAGAACCTATGATGTGCTGGATAAATTGGAGAAGAAAGGCTTTATAAGTGTTCAACCAGGCAGGCCGACAAGGTTCAAGGCGGTCGAGCTGGATGAGGCGATAAATTTCCTCAAGACGAAGAAAGAGGAAGAGCTGAAAAAATCGCTTCATGAGATGGAGGACATAAAGGGGAAACTGTCTGAAAAAATCAGGACGACCAAGCCAGAGTGGAAAGTCAAGGCGGAAGACTATGTCTGGGTCATAAAGGACAGAAAGAACCTGCACTCGAAGATAGAGGGCCTGATCCATTCAGCGAAGGACAGCATACTCATCACAGCTAACGATGCCGGGGTCAAGAACAAGCTGGAATCGTTCGAGAATTCATTGAGAAAAGCGTGCAAGAGGGGCGTCAAAATCAAGGTGGTCTCCCCGCTGACTAACGCCAGTCTGGTCAAAAGGGTGTGCGAGTTTGCTGAGGTCGTCAAGAAAGACCATAACCACAGGATGATGGTCATAGATGATGATGTCTTTCTATTCCTGACCCCAGAGCCGCACGATAGGGAAGTCGGAACCTGGATTAAGTCGCCTTATATAGCGGATAACTTCAGGAATCTTTTTTAATCGCCTGTTCGCTAATTCTATCATTGGGTCTGTGGCCTAGTCTGGATAGGGCAACGGCGTCCTAAGCCGTAGATCGCGAGTTCGAATCTCGCCAGACCCGTACATATTTAAATGAAACAAGCGATAATTCATAGGTGAAACTATGGTAACAAAAAGAAGGCCACGCGGGTTGCCCAGTCCACAACGATTTGCGAGAGAAATGTCTACCGAAGAATTGATCGGGAAGGGCGAATATAGGCCACCGAGTAAGATCCAAAGAGCGATTTTCCGTGAACTGGTTAAGCGGGGAGAGCTTAAGCCAGGGATCATACCTTTGAAAGAAATAAGAGAAATAAGAAGGAAGAAAGAAAGCACCAGCATTGAAAAACAACTTAGACGGACGCCGACTCAAGAGCTGATTAGGCATCTGGAATACGAGTACCCAGGCAAATACCAAAAAGCGATTCATGAAGAACTGGTTAGAAGAGGAAAGGCAAAACCTGGAAAATGGTACTAACGCTTAGGGATAATGTAGAAAACTGTTCTCCTTTTAAATATCTCTAATGCTAAAACTCTATTGCGGGGTCGTGGTATAACTTGGCAGCATCATTGGCTCCAGTGAGTCTATTGGAGCGCTGAGCCTTCGGGCGATGATATCTAGATGTTAATTGATTTGGAGAAACCAATGGATCTGGGTTCAAATCCCAGCGACCCCACTCTTTTTAAAGTCCTATGACAGCATAATTACGAGATGATGATGTGAACAAACGCTGATACAAGATGATGTAACATACACATCTGATCACCTTGATACTTATGTACGACTTCGAAATCAAGCGCATAAACCAGGAGATAAAGAAGCGGAAAGCCAAGCGAGTTCTAATACAGCTTCCTGAAGGCTTGAAACACGAGTTTGTCAAGATAGCCGATAAACTGGCTGCGGAAGCCGTCCTATCTGGAGATCCTTGCTTTGGGGCATGCGACATACAGACCCATCCTGAGACGGACCTGACAATCCACTTCGGCCACTCGAAGATGCTCGACACAGACAAAATAGTCTATGTAGAGACGCACTCAGTAGCTGATGTCGGACCGGTTGTCAAGAAAGCGGCCAGGATGCTGATTGGCAAAAGGATAGGGTTAGTGACCACCATCCAGCATGTCGAAGAGCTGCCCAGGGTGAAAAAGATGCTCCAACGCCTTGGCAAGAAAGTGATTATAGGGGGGCCCGTCCTTGGATGCGACGTAACCAACGCTGAAAACATAAATACAAAAGTGGACGAGTTCCTGTTCATAGGCTCGGGCAGGTTTCATGGCCTGGGTGTGGCCTATTTCACGGGAAAGAAAGTGCTTTTGGCCGACCCGTATACTAATCTCGTGAGCGGTATAGACCCCGCCAGGTCATACAAGGAAAAATATCTGAGGATAGCCAAAGCTTCTGATTCCATGGTCTTCGGGATAGTTGTCGGGAGCAAACCGGGCCAGAAGAGAATCGGGATAGCTGAGAAAGTCAAGAAGAAATTGGAGAAGCAAGGAAAGAAAACATATCTAGTGATTATGAACGAGATAACTCCCGAGAGGCTGGACTATCTGCCTTTTGATGCGTTCGTTGTGACTGCCTGCCCGAGGATAGTTATGGACGACTGGAAAAACTATAAGAAACCGCTTTTGCTTCCTGAGGAGATTTAGCCCTTCTTCCAGCTCTTTACGCCAGCGGGATTGGATTCTCCGCCCGGCCTGACCTTGACGGTTACATCAACGCCGCTGCAGGCTACTCTGGCCGTCTTCCTGTCGGGCGAATAGACAACGACGGCATCAAGGCATTTCTCTAGCAGGTTAAGGTCCTCTTCATAGGCGAAACCGTATTTCTCCATGTAGGACAGTTTGCTCGAGGCTATCGCTTTTTCCACTGCCGAGGTATACATATCACTATAAGGTAAGGTCTGTTTATAAATTTTACTCGCTTTTCACGAATCTGTGGACAAAGTGGTTGAAGACGAATATCGCGCCGACCGTAAGGGCGATGGCTATCCAGTCCTCAAGGTCGAGCGGGACCAGGTGGAACACGCCGCTCAGCGGGGTGTATATCAATGCCAGTTGTAGTACCATGACCGCGAGCATGGACAGCGTGATATATCTGTTCGCAAAGAGCTTCTGGCCGTAGTTCTGCCTCACGGTCTGGAGTATCACAAACTCGGCTGCGACCAGCGCGGTGAAGACAACGGTCTGCGCTTTCACGTGGCTGTGGCTGTACAGGAAGACGACATACAGGAGGAGGCAGCATATGGCTATCAGAACGCCCGTCCTTATTATCGAAAGAATCATATTAGAATTGAGCACTTCGCCCTTTGATGTGCTCGGTTTTCTTCTCATGATATGCGGAGCTGCCGGGTCGACTCCCAATGCCAGCGCGGGAAATCCGTCGGACAGGAAGTTCACCCACAGTATCTGGGCGGCGGTCAGGGGAAGCGGCAGGAACATGATTGATGCGATGAAGACTATCAAGACCTCGCCGAGATTTGATGAAAGCAGATAGATTAGAGCTTTCTTTATGTTGTCGAAGACCCTCCTGCCCTCCTCGATGGCCGCGACTATCGTTGCGAAGTTGTCGTCGGTTATGACCATGTCCGAGGCTTCTTTCGCTACATCCGTGCCCCTTATCCCCATGGCAATCCCTATGTCCGCGTTCTTCAGGGCAGGCGCGTCGTTCACGCCGTCGCCCGTCACAGCCACGACCTCGCCGTTGGCTCTCAACGCCTTGACGATCCTGTTCTTCTGCGCAGGCTCGACCCGCGCGAATATCGTGGTGTTGACCGCCCTTGCCCTTAGCTCCTCGAACGACAGCCTATCGAGCTCATCGCCGGTCATTATGTTCTTAACGCCTATCCCTATGCTCTCGGCTACGGCCTTTGCCGTGAGCGGGTGATCGCCCGTGATTATCACTACATTTATCCCAGCGTTCTGGCACGCATGCACAGCCCCGCGGACCTCCCTCCGCGGCGGATCCATCATGCCCTGCAGCCCTATGAATATCATGTCTTCTTCAAGTTTCTTCGCGCTCTCCGGTTTGTAGGCAAACCCGAGCACCCTCAACGCCCCCGCAGCCATGCTATCGACTGTCTCTTCCACCTCCGCTCTTTTGCCCGTGGTAAGCTTGGCGACTCTCCCGCCCTCCAATATTCGGTTGCATTTGGCAAGGACTGCGTTTGGGGCCCCTTTCATGAATGCGAACTCTTCCTCGCCTCTCATGCAGAAAACCGTCATGCTCTTGGTCTGCGAGCTGAACGGTATTTCGGCCAGGCGCCTGTACTCGAAAAACTCTTTCTCATCGACGCCTGCTCTCCTGGCCGAGTCGACCAGCGCGGTCTCTGTAGGATCCACTTTGTCCAGGACCGAGTTGTTGCATATCAGCCCTGCTCTGAAAAGGATGTTGCCTTTGCATTCTTTCACTGAGGTTATTTTGCCATTGAAGTAAACTTTCTCGACAATCATCTTATTCTCTGTCAGGGTGCCGGTCTTGTCCGTGCATATGACTGTCGCCGAGCCCAATGCTTCGACCGCCGGGAGCGTCCTTACGAGCGCCTTCTTGCGGGCCATCTTCTTTACACCAAAAGCCAGAGCCAGCGTTACTATTATCGGCAGCCCTTCAGGTATCGCTGCCGCTGCGAGGCTGACCGATGTCATGAACAGAGAGAGCAGGTTCTTTTCAGTCGCTGTCCCGATGAGGAAGACAGCGACACATACAAAAAGGACCATCACGCCGAGCGTCTTGCCAAGCTTGTTGAGGTAGATCTGGAGGGGGGTGGGCGGACTCGGCGCCTCGATCTCTTTCGCTATCTTCCCGACCTCGGTTTTCATGCCGGTGAATAGGGCTATGGCTCGGCCATGGCCTCTCACTATGTTAGTGCCGCTGAAAAGCATGTTGCCTCTGTCCGCGACCCTCGCCTGCTCCGGAACCTCTCCGCTATTCTTGTCGACCGGGGTGCTTTCGCCGGTGAGCGTGGACTCGTCTGCCTGGAGATTGACCGACTCGATTATCCTGCAGTCAGCCGGCACCTTGTCGCCCTCCAGCAGCTCGAGTATATCGCCGGGCACGACACCGCTCGATTCTATCTCAAGATGCTTCCCGGACCTGAGGACTGTGACCTTGAGCGCACTCATCCTCTTCAGTGCCTCTATAGCCTCCTCTGCTTGGTACTCCAGGATGAATCCGAATACTGAATTCAATAGTATAACAGCAAAAATCAGGATTGCGTCCGTCACATCGCCTATCAGGTAGGCTATCGCGCTCGCGAACAGAAGGACTATAATCAGGATGTTCATGAACTGGCGAAGGAATATCTTCAGCGGCGATATCTTCTTTTCCCGCTTGAGCTCATTCAGGCCGTAGACAGATAGTCTTTTCCGGGCCTCGTCCTCGGAAAGCCCCTTATGCGAAGTTTTCAAATCCTCCAAGACTTTGTGCAGGGGAACTGACCAGTAGCTCATAGGTATCAATACAACTAACAGCTATAAAAAATTAGTTCTTTATCATGGTTCCATGGTGGCTCTTGCCCAGAATAGCCTGTTTTGTCTCCTTCATGCTATAGCCGGAGACGAAGTGCGCCTCAATCTTGGAGCGGTTGAGGATATTCGCCCCTATAAGGTCGAATATGAAGTTCTCGCGGGGCCTTCTCTTATCGTGTTTCTCAGTCATCTTCACGAGCTCTTTATGGGACATTGACTTTATCAGCTTGGCTCCTCTGCTTTTCGGGTTCCTATCGTATATCCCTTTCACGTCAGAGAGATTGACCAGCCTGTCCGCTTCCATCTCCTCGGCCAACAAGCAGGCGACTGCATCGCTCGTCTGGCCAGGCTCTGTCCCACCCATCACGATTATCTTGTTCCCTTCATCCATCAGCTCTATTGCCTGGTCGAGGGAATCGGCATACTTACCCTTCAAGGCCAGAGCCACCAGTCGGGCGTTGGTCTTAGTCACGGCTATCCCGACCTCGTCTAGCTCGAAGTTGTTTTTGGTGAACTTTCTGGCAGCGGTTATGTAGTCTTTCGCTATCGTCCCGCCGCCAACTGCTATCGCAAATCTTCCATCCATTGAGTTCAGGAGTTTGCCTAGCTTGGTCAGGACTTTCATGTTAGGATGGTCCCTGAACACCAGCGACCCACCGAGGGAAATGGCTATTTTCATGTGATTACCTTTTTAAATCATGCTAACTACAATTATCAAGGACGGATTTAAATCTGTTTCTATTCGGTGTTAGAAATGGAGAAAAGCAAAGAGTATTACGAATTCAGGAAACAGCTGAAGTTTCTGAAGGCCCAGAAAGGACAGGGCACAGAGTTGATTAGTGTATACCTTCAGCCAGGAGCCAATACTAACGACATGTCCGATAGGCTGAGGGACGAGTACAGCCAAGCGATGAATATAAAGTCGAAGCAGACGCGAAAGAACGTCCAGGCGGCGATAGACAAAATACTGCAGGTGCTCAAGGGGCAGCACAAGGCGCCCGATCATGGAGTCGCCATCTTCTGCGGGAACGTCGACGGCAAGATACAGCTCTGGCAGGTCGTCCCTCCAGAGCCGGTGGGTATGCAGATATACCGGTGCGATTCCTCCTTCTATATCGAGCCGCTCCATGATATGACAGAGCCGAAAGAGGAATTCGGTCTCTTTACGATGGACAGGCGCGAAGCTACTATCGCTATACTGAAGGGAAAGAACATAACCATAGTCAGCCACATGACCTCAAATGTCCCTGGAAAACACGGCAAAGGCGGTCAGTGCGTTGCTGAAGACTCGCTTATCCAACGCGGTGACGGCGTAATAATGCCCATAAAAGAAATTACGGCAGGCGATTTGGTTCTTTCTGTTGATATAAACGAATACAAAACAAAACTGGCGACTTGTCAGAAGACTTTCTCACGAAATTCGCATGAAGCTTACAGAATAAAAACCCAGTACCCGGCGTTTCGTGTTGATGTAACGCCAGAGCACTATTTTTTCACCATAGACGATTTCGGTTTAGGCGTAAAGTGCGCGGAGGACGTAAAAGTCGGCGATAATATTATTGGCATGAGAAAAATATGCTTCAGTGGTAAGCCTTTGAAGCTTGACGTACAAATTCCAGTAACACGCAAAATAAGTAATGGCGGGCTCAAATTCTTGGCACGAAAAAGAAGAGAAGCGGGTTTGTCGCAAGAAGCTGCCGCAAATCTGATTGGAATCCGCCAGGCTACTATCTCAAAGGTCGAGTGTGGAATTGGGACAATAAGTCTTAACAAGATTGAACGCCTTCTTGAGGAGTACAACGTTGGACCAGAAGAGTTTTTCAAAAGGTTCGTAAAATCTTCGGAGAAATTCAGGCTGCCGGAAAATCTAAACTGCAACCTTGCGCAATTTGTAGGTTATTTCCTTGGTGACGGCTGCATTGAGCTAAACCGCATTAGGTTATATGATTCAGACAAGAAACTGCTTGAAGAGTACCGCAGGATTGCTAAAAAAACGTTTAGTCTCGAAGGTTATATTCGGCATATTAAGAAGAAAAAGTATTATCAGCTTACCATTTACTCGAAAGACTTTGTTGATAGTTTAAAGAAGATATTCCCCGAAATAACTATGGGGGGCAGGAAGTTGGAACTGCCTTCAATACTGCTGGGCTTGCCTGAAAAAGAAACCGCCGCCCTCATACGCGGCCTTTTTGATGCTGAAGGCTACGTTTCCAAAGACCGCGTCGCAATAACAATGATAAGCAAAAAGCTGGTCAAACAACTGCAAATGCTGCTTTTGCGATTTGGAATAGCTTCCTCCTTTCGGATTAAAGTGTCCAAACCGAATTATAAGGTAAAAAGTTCTTCGAAACAGTATGAAGTAGTGATAACTGATGAAGAATCCCTTTCAAATTTTGCCAAAAACATAGGGTTCACCGCGCAAGTCAAGAACAGAAAGTTACGGTTCAAACCGCAAAGAACTGCACGAATCAATCAAATCCCGATTAGTGGAAGGCAGGTCATGAATCTTGCAAGGCAGGTCGGTCTTAACACCCAATCATTTGATGTCGGAAATAATTTTTTCAGAAATGAGCGAAATATGGGGCGAGAAACTTTCAGAAAAACAATCCTTAGGAGCTTTTATAACCGCTTGAGAGAGCTAAAAAACAAAAAGGACCCAAAAGCAGAAGAATGCGCAAGCATAATCCGCCTGCTTGTAAAAATATACGATTCTGACCTTATCCCAGTCAATGTGCTTGAAAAAACCAAATTGCAACCGAATGGTACGAAATTCTATGACTTGAACGTTCCGCGGTACGAATGTTATGTTGTAAATGGGCTTATGCTTCATAACAGCCAACTTAGATTCGAGAGGATAACCGAGATTATAGCCCAGGAGTGGTTCAAAAAAGTCGCAGAGATGATTAATCAAGTCTTCAAGGACCCGAAGATAAAGGGGATTATAGCCGGAGGACCTGGCCCTACCAAGTATTCTTTCATGAACGAGGACTATATTTTGCCGGAGGTCAAACAGAAGATAAAAGGTTCTATCGACACAAGTTATACTGATGAGTTCGGTATCAAGGAAGTGGCCGATAGGTCTGGTGAAGTCATAAAGGAATTGGAAATACAGTATGAGAAAGACCTGGTCAACAGATTCTTGAAAGAGGCGGTAACTGGCGGTTTGGCTACTTACGGCATTAACGAGGTAAAAGAGGCTCTGGCTATCGGTAAAGTGAGCACTCTTCTGCTTTCTGAAGCTTTGGAGGATAAACTGGTCGAAGAGCTGACCGACCTGGCTGAGAAGACCGATGCCAAGATAGAGATGGTGTCTGTGGAAACGCCGGAAGGAGAACAGTTCAGGATTGGCTTTAAGGGGATAGGCGCTTTTCTGAGGTATAAGTGATGGCCTACGAGATAAAACGAGAGCCGGAGGACTTCATAGTGGAGGAGATAACTCCCGACAAGAAAGTCCTCGAAATAGACAAGGCATACAAATTTAAAGAGAGCGAGGGCGACCAGCTCATATGCGTCCTGCAGAAGAAGAGATGGGATACCAACCTGGCTATTTCTGAAATCGCAAAACGGCTATATGTCTCTCGCAAGAGGATAGGGTTCGCTGGCACAAAAGACAAACGGGCTATAACCACACAGCGAATTTCTCTCTGGAAGATAAAGAACGCTGATAAACTAAAAATAAAGGATATAAAGCTCACGCCTTTGGAATACTCGGACAAGCGGATAGAGTTGGGCGATCTGCGGGGGAATAGATTCACTATCAGGGTCTACACCAAGAAGAAACTAAAAAGGATGGAAAGGGTGCCTAACTTCTTCGGTGTCCAGAGGTTTGGGGACACTAGGCCTCTAACCCATCTTGTCGGGAAGGAGATAGTACGCGGGAACTTTGAAGACGCGGTCAAGATGTACCTGGCTAAAGTTTTCCCACGCGAATCAAAAGAGGCAAAAGACGCCAGAAAGAAGCTGGCCAAGGACTGGGGCTACACTGAAGCGCTGAAGTACTTTCCGTATAGCTTAAGATTTGAAAGAACTCTATTAGGCCATTTAGCTAATAACGAAAACGACTATATCGGGGCGCTCAGGAAGCTGCCCAAGTTCCTGAAGATAATGTTCGTTCATGCTTACCAGTCCTATATCTTCAACCAATATCTCAAAGAGGTCATCAAGAAGAAAACCAGGTATATCAAGGGCCAGCTCTTTGGTTACGAATCAAAGATAGAGAATGAACTGGAAGAAAAGGTACTTAAGAAAGAGAGGATAGAACCGAAAGAGTTCTTCATAAGGTCGATGCCGGAGATGTCCTCGAAAGGCGAAAAGAGGGAGCTATTCATCAGCCTGAAAGACTTCAAGGTTCTGGAGAAGGGGAAAGGCTACTACGTAATTAGGTTTTCCCTGCCAAAGGGATGCTACGCCACGACAGTAATAGACCAGCTTTTCTCCTAGCGCGATACTGTTCTGTTACAAAGAAGGGCGGGTTCTGATTTTCCTGAATAATCTATTTTGAACACATAGCTCTGTCCTTGGCTGAAGACTAAATCGAAATAGCCGTAATTGGTCATGAAAGGAAAATCACCGCAAAACTCTGTGTTTTCTTCGCCCAGCCGGTAATAGACATAGGAGGCGTTGTACTTCCTTAGGGTCTTAATGGCAGAATTTATATCAGAGCCGTAGAATACCTGCTTGGTGTCGTTGAACCTTTCATCTATGTTGGGCGCATATTCGGCATAGGCGTCGATAACGTTCTTGCGCATCGCTATCCCGCTTACCCAGTGTCCTTCAAGCCAAGGAGCGAACACTACAGCCTCTTGGGGGGTGTTTAGTTTAATCCACATCATAGCTGAGTACTCTTCGGCGCTCGGGGGGAAAAAGAGCAGAGAGCCAGCAGCCAAGACTCCGACCAATGCTATGTAGGTAAGTAGAAGCACTTTCCACCATTTATAATCAAGAAAGTCCAGCCTGACCGATTTGACCAACCTGCTGAAGTAGGATGAGATGACCTTCCCCGCTAGCAAGGCCACCGGGAATAGCAGCTGCTCGTTAAGCCTGTTGCCGAAGACAAGGGCGGCTATGACTGACAGGATTAACCACTCTTTCACGAACCTGGTCTCCTTGTCCTTTATAGACAATAGGCCGTAAATTGCTATCAAGAGCGTTATGAAGCTTATCGAATCGCTCACAAGGGCGCTTTCCCATACAAAGAACTGTATCCCTGACTGGAGCTCTATGTACTGGGAGTAGAAATGTGCCGCCTGGGGCAGTCCATTAGAGGCTATGAACGGCAAGAACCACAAGAAGAACAGGACCAGGGCGAGGCAGTAAGGAAATACTAACCCTCTCATTTTTTTTCTGAAGAGTACCACGCCAAACGCAAGACCTATCCCGCCCACAAGCGGATGGAAATATAGGACGGCGGTAAGAGATAGTCCAGCTAGCACTTTCGCCTTGGTCGATTTTTTCATGAGCAGCATGAAGGAGAAGGCCAGAAGGACCAGAGCAGGCAGTCTCGGGTTGAGGTGGCCGGCTAGGTAGATATAGCCCGGGATAAATCCTAACATTGCTGAAGAGAAAAGCGCCTCTTCATCGGTGAAGCCGAGCCTGCGCGCGAAATAGTAGCAAAGAGCGATGCCCAGCACCCCTATCACCGGCAGGAGGACCGGCCAAATTGCCAGGGTCAGGGCCAGAAGGTAATGGAAGCCTGGTGGATATGTATAGTCCCGGCCGCCGAATGAGAGTGGATCGTAGGACTGGCCGGTGGCTAACATTTCTGCGCTGCGGTAGTGGAAATAGGTAGTTGAGCCTATCATTGAAGGATTGCCTATAAACGGGCGGAGGAATTGCGCTGCTGAAAAGAACAGGAAAAAGAACACCAACAGCATCAATAGTCTCTTCATGATTGCTCACTATAGTAGGATAGGTTGCCCTGCCTCAAGTTAATCTCGTAAAGTGTGGCGTCTGGTGTGTTAGGCAGCCAGGCGGAATACTGCTTGTTGACGTCGAGAGAGACTATCATGCTCTGGGCCCAGTCTCCGCCGGCGAACGCCACCGTGCTGACTGAATAGGTGGAAAGGATGGCCCTCATCTGCTCCGAGTCTCTAATCCAGAAGAAATTCTCGAAATCATACCACTTCTTGGCATCTGGTATGCACTCGAAGTTGGTGTCCAGTAAGCAGGACTTATTTGTCAGTGTCATCAGGTTTGAGCACATATCATGGTTGGCCAGGGGGACGATGTTTTGTGGTAATGCGCCGATATAGCTGATCAAGGAGTACTCATTGCTCGTTAGCGGCCTATCGAACAGCCAGGAGTGGTACATGGAGTTCAGGGCGAAGAGCGACGCTATGGCGAAGACCGCGAAGAAGAGCAGGCGCTTCTTGTCCATCCCAGAGACCGCCTCTGCAAAAAAGAAGACCAGCCCGAACATCAGTATCGAGTCTTGCCTCCATGGATGGAATATCGGCGTTATATAATTGGTAAGAAAGAGGATTGTGGACAGCCCGACCCACGAGTACCAGAATCTCCTGTAGCGGTCTGTCTTGCCTTTGATTAAGACGATGGGAATCAGCACCATCGCGAGGAACGCCGGTGTTACGAATTTGACCCAGGTGTCTGCGCCCTTGGAGATAAAGTATGGACCTAACCAGAAGTTGGAGCACGAAAATGCGTCCAGTCTGGGGAGGAAAAACAGAGCCAAAACTATTGCCGGCAGCCAGAACGTCTTGGCTACCGCCTTAAAACGCTTTTCTGAAAGGAGGAATATGAGAATCGCTGCTGACAGGAACATGGCGATGAACGTATTGAAAAGGAATATCAAAGAAACTAGTATGCCTGAGTAAAGATACTTGGAGTTTATCATGAAATAGGCCAGGGGCAGTGCCAACAATAGTCCTATCACCTGCGGCGACTCGTAAGAGCTTGAAATCAGGTATGGGCTTATTGCTAGCAGGAACGTTGCGATGAGCGCGGTCTTTTCACCCCTGAACTTGCGCACGAACCAGAATACAGCAAGTATCGTCAATGAAGCCACTATTGGAAGGAAGAAACGGCTCACATCTATGACAGGGACATTGAAGGCGATGCTTGTTAGGGCCAGGGAGATATGGTATAACGGCGGATAGGTGTGCGGTCTGCCGCCTGCTGGCCATGGATCGAAATCGGGGAGAGAACCGGTCTGCTTTATCAGCTCTGCCACTCTTACGTGGTAGTAGGTGTCGTATCTCAGCGGCTTGTCGGAGACTGCCGCGGGGTAGAGCCTGATGAAAGAGCCGGCTATAAAGATGAGCATGAGTATCAAAATCAGCCTGGTCTGCCACTTGTTTTTTTGCTTGCTCATAACACATCTACCGTGAAGAATAGGTAATGGCTGTCCCCCGAGGTCAGGTCGTTTATCTTGGCGGTTATCCGGTGCATCCCTTCGCCGGGATTAGGCAGCGTAAAGCTCGTGACATAATGGTCATTGCTGCGAACTGTTGCCTGCTTTTCATTATCAACAAACATAATCACTTCGTAATCTGACCACCCATTTAGGTGCAGTTTGAAACTAACGTTCTGACCTGAGTCCAGAGAAGTCGGATAATCGGAGAGCCATGCTTCCGTGACCGGGCCTTTTGGGAGCGTGCTGAGCGTCAAGGTTATCAAAATCATGATAAGGCACGATATTACTATGGTCAACTCCCATAACTCTAGCTTTTCCATATCACAGCCTTCCGAACCAGCACCTCAAAACCGTCTTAATATTGAAGAGCGCCTCGTGTATAAAACGCTGCTTCCAGAAAGTCTTCAGGCTGCCGAGCTTTTTTACTGGCCTCTCGCCGGAATAGGTAACTAGGACAGGGACCTCGGCTATCTTCAGGCCGTACTTGAACGCGCGGAAGTTTATCTCCGACTCTATGCAGTAGCGGGCCTCTTGCGTGCCCAGCGACAAGAACGCCTTCCTCTTGATGGCCCTGAAACCGCTCAACGCATCACCTATTGTTCTGCCAGTTCCCATGAGAATAGCCAGTTTAGTGAGATTGTTGGTTATCCTCCTGTGCCAGGGTATCGTCCTGAAGTCTCTTATCCCTACAACCATGTCCGCCTTGGTCTCTTCCATCTTCCTTACAAGCTTTGGGATTTCTTCCGGTTTGAACTGGCTCGCATCGATAAAGATTAGAATATCTCCTTTGGCCGCCTTAGCTCCGGTCCTCATGGCCGCTCCCTTGCCTTGGTTGACCATGTGCCTGATTACCTTGGCGTATTTTCTGGCCTTGAGAGAGGTTTTATCTTTGGAGCCATCATCAATAACTATAATCTCCTTGGCGATATGGACAGTTTCTATCCTCTTCAAGGTCTCTTCTATCTTTCTTTCCTCATTATAGGCGGGCACTATAATCGATATCATTTCTTCCACCAGAATGAAAATATCCCGATTATGCTCGGAATCCAAATTCTTATGATGCTCCAGACTATTAAAAAGCTCCCTATCACGGGTTGGGCTAAGCTGAAATAACCGGACGACAGGACAAGATAGCCGCCGCCCTCGACAAACCCTATCCCCTGCGGCGTGAGGGTGACCAGAGCTAGGGAAGAGGCGACTGAAGCGAATATGAAGACATGGGGCAGCAGCAGCTCCTGGCCTATTGACAGGAAAGCGAATAGGATAGCGCCCATTTCCAGCAGTGTCGAGATAACTAGCAGGACCATCACGACCAAGACATCTTTCGGCTTTATCTCCAGGAAGTGCTTCTTCAGCTGCTCGTGGAACTTGAATATGAAAATCCTGTTAAGCAGCTTATAGAGGAGGGCGGCGAACCAGTGTGTTCTGAGCATGAGCACTATGACCACTCCGAAGAATATCATTATGGCCATCGAGGCAAAAACCATCGAATACTTGGGAAAATCAACACTTTTTATCGATAAGAGGTAAATGGCAAAAATCAGGAAAATGAGCATGACAATGAACTTGTAGAACTTGACGATGAAACTGGTACTTAACGCTCTTTCCGGCTGAATCTTCTCCGTCCTGGCGAAATATGTCCTTATCGCATCGCCACCCAGGCCAAAGGGAGCAAATATTCCTAACAGGGCCTTCATATTTAGCCGGAACGAGGGGACAAACCTTTCCTTTATTAGATAGACCCAGGCGAGAATCCAGAACACTATCGACAGGAAATACATGAGGAAAGAGACGGCAAAGAGGAACGGGTCAAGCTCGAATATCTTGGATGCGCTTGTTGTCTGATATATGAATAACAGGAGGATGAGGCAAATCGAAAGCCATAATATATCCTTGATTTTCATCTGATCACTTTTCGTATGAAGAAATCACCGAAGAAGTTTACTACCGCTAAAGCGTCCTGGCCGGATTTCGTTTGGAATTTTACCGTCCTGTTCTCGATGATTATCTCATTGTTGTTGAAGGCAGGGTAATAGACTTTAAGCATAATCTCGTCCTGGCCCGGCACTATGCTCTCGCAATAGGAAGTGGAATTGTCCTGGCAGTCGGTGAAATTCTCTCCATTGAAGTTGGTCGTACATATGCACCTCAAAGGAGCTCCGTCCTTCATTGCTATCCCTACAATTTGCTCTTTCTTATTGCCGAAATCTTTCCCTAACGCCACGAAGACCGCGGTCAGGAACTCGTTCTTCTGGCTAGCTTCTTGGTCCTCCTCTATGACTATTATAGCTTTGGAGGAGCCATTGATGAGCGAGGTTATCTCAGCGAGGGGGTCCTCTTCCCCTCTGATGCAGACGTCCTTGTAGCAGTAGACTGGCGAGGGCTTGTTGAGGAAAAGAACGGCGTTTACCAGCGCTAGAATTATGACAATCGCGAGTATGATGAGAATAAGTCGCTTATCCTTGGTTTTCTTTGCCATAATACCACGATAGATTAGGGATTAGGCGATATATAAAACAGAAAGCGGGTTAAAAGAAAAATTAAAAAGAAGGGGGAAAACCCCCTTTAATGGTTTTTTTACGCCTTCAACAGAACGACTAACGCATCTGCTGCGGATGCTGTGTCGGCTGCTGTGAAACCAGCAACTAACAGCTTGTTTCCGTCTGCAATCAGGTAGGACGCTCCTGCGCCAGTTGTTGTCAGTGCATTGCCAGCGATTCCTTGGGCAACTAAGTTGACCCACGGACCTCCGACAACGATCTGGTATGTTGCTGTTGGGAGTGGTGTGTCTAGAGCGATCAAAGACTCTGGCTGCACCGTTTTCGTCGGTGAGTAGAGGTTTGCTCCGCTTACTGATGCTGTGCAGGCAATTGAGTCTATTTTGACGTTACCAACTGTCTGTCCTTCTGTTGCAGTGTATGTTCCACCTGTGGTTGTTCCATTTCCAATGACCTGTGAGATCTCGAAAATGGCGTTTCTCTGTTCTGCCGGCACGGTTACTGACAACTTCTTTGTTCCCAGTTCACTCAGCGCTAGCTCCGTGCTGAACGGCGTGTAGTCGTACCTGTTGTTCTCATAGAACTGACCAGAGTTTGCTGTCGCTGACTCATCAACCAGCTTGGTCTTGGCTTGTGCGTTCAAAAACATGCCTGCTGTTCCATTGTCGTTCAAGTTCAGGTATGCTCTTAGCCCGACTAGATTGTCCGATGCAGCTTCAGAATCGTAAACAACTGTTACGTTCTCTGCTGAGCTCGGTGCCACAATCTTCATAACTGGCCAGTACTTGGTCACTGCAGATTCGTTGAAGCTCACTGGCTGTTTGTTCAGTGCTACTGTCGCGTTGCCCTGGATGTACCTCAAGTCCATGTATGGAGCGATTGAAAGCATTGTTGCGGCTCCAAATTGGACCTGGTCTGGCACAATGTCGCACGTTGAGCTGCCAGTCAATGTTATGTTTTGCTGGTCTAAAAGTGCGGCTGAGCCTAGTGTCACTGGACAGCTTATCGGGTTTGCGCTTGAGGTGTATGTCAGTGTTCCTGTACCTCCACTGGCGTTCATGGGTCCAGCGGTAACTTCCACACCGTTTTCACCACCTATCTCGAACTTCAGGTTCCACATCTGTACACTACCTGATGTGCCTGCGTCTGCAAAGCTAACCCACTTAACCACCTTGTCGTTGATTATTGCCCAAGGCGATAGTGTGGATAGCGATAGCGCCGTGGCTCCATCGGCAGGTATTGCGACCTGGTCTGGCGATGATGCGCCCATTACTTGTGCCATTCCGTCTCTCGCGGTCCATGACGGCTTCAAGAGGTGTGTTGACGTCATTGATGTACCACTTATTCCGATTCCGTCAACAACCACATTTGCTGTGTTGACAATCTTGCTGGCTGAACCGAATCCTTTGAGTTTCATTTGGTATTTCGGTGTGCCATCTTTTGTCAACGGGCCGTTTAGTACGACTCCTTGTTTAAGACCCGTCTGGGCAGTGCCTGAGAATGTTTGCGCTCCGACTGGACCTCGGTACTTCAGTGATATGAAGTTCAACAGTCCAGTTGCTCCAGAGCTGCTAACATTTATCTCTTTGACAACCCAGTTGCTGTCCCACGGTAATTCAATATTTGTTGTTAGGGTCTTCTTTCCGGAAGTCACTCTAGTCATTGTGGTCCCCTTCGCAGCAGATTGGTCGTACCCGACAAAGTCGACGCGTACTCCAACCTTGCTTCCGAAGAAGTTCCATTCTTGGCCTGAAACCAACGCATCCGATGTCGCTGTTGCTCCGCTCGGATCTGTCGCTGTATATATTGCGTAGTAGATATTTCCACTACCCTGTGTTACTAAATCTAGTCTTACTGTGTAGCTGTCGGCTGTCGTCACTTCGTCGCCTACCACCATGGTCTGCTTGGTTCCGCTATAGATTGGCAGTGAGTTTTGTAGTACATTTGCGTAGTCAATGCCAAGGATGTAACCAAGTACATTTATTTCGGGTATTGAGCTATACGATCTACCCGTTCCCACTGGAAGCGGGGTGTCGAATGATACTCTATACTCGATTGATGCTGTAGGCACTGTAGCGGTTGGTATACTCAAGAATAGGCCGTATCCTGGATATGCTGATCCGGTTGCCTCATCATAGGTTACCTGTAGTTGGTTCAGTCTTATTTGGTCTTGGTAGTTATATGTTCCTGAGCTCCCATTTACTGTTGCTTGAAGTGTTTTCTGAGCCAATATCGCTGACAGAGTGTCTTTGGTCAGTGTAGAGTTCACTTGTGTGATTGAAGCCCAGTGGCCACTGGTTCCCGCGGCCAATACAGGAAAGTCTACTGGATAGGTAGACGGACTTAGTACTTCTGTCGCTCCTGCGCTCGTCTCCAAGACAACTGACTTGTCCGTTATAGACACAGTGCCTGTAGAGACTGCGGCATAGTTGACGCTTGCCAACACTGCTGCAATCTTTGCGGCTTGGACACCATCGCTGATATCTGCTCCCTGTGTACCGACAACGACTTGCGCGTTGTCTAGATTCGCTTTTATGTTGCTCACAAGGGAAGTTACTTCTCCTTGCTGAGTTACTGCTAGCCCAGATGCCATTACGCTACCAACCATGGCAACGCCTGCGGCAACTGCAGCTATGCGTTTCACATTTATACTTTTCATTCATTCACCTCACAATCTTTTCAGATTGCATAACAATTGATAAGGATAGATGAAAGTCTATCCCTATGAGTATGATTTAGAAACCATATTTAAAGTTTTCGGTCAAAAATGGCTATTTTGTCTATAGGTTTATCGTCAATCGTCTAATCTTTGCTACTTAGTTCATTATGTTTGAGCTGCAATATAAAGCTAACGTAATAATGGACCGCTGAGGCGATTTCATTTAAAACTTCTTGCGCTTCCGATAGGTTTAGCTTGACTTCTGTGGGCTCTAACAGTTCGACAGAAGACGGACCGTACTGGATGATAAGATAGACTATATCGCTGAACTCCGGCACAGAGATATCGACGTTGAAGAACTGGGTGTAGTTATCTTTCTCTTTTGCTATATCGCTCTTCTCGAACTTCAGGATCTTGTACTTTTCGTTCTTCAGCTTCTTTTCCAGTATCTCTATCTCCTTCTCTAAGGCCCCCTCATCGGAACTGAGCCCCTCGATTATCATGTTTACCTTATACTTTCCTTCGACTTCCTTTTTTGGCATAACAACCCCCTTCAGAACGTAGTCTATCAATTTATACTTGTTGTTGTCCGTCTTCTCGACGAGTTTCAACTGGATTAAAGTCTTAAGCTCTTCATTCAGTCTATTGGCCGGCACTCCGAGCTCTTCCCTCAGCTCTTCGATTGTCTTATCTTTTTTGAGCAAAGAACGAGCTATCTTCTGTTGTTCTGGTGAAAATGAAACCATACGTCTATATATGTATTCTATAATATAAAATAAGTGATGTTATGATAACTCTCGCTCTGAATCTTGCTGAGAACCTCGAGAATGCGACAGGGGTGGGGCAGGGAGTCCAAGCTCTCGCGGGAAATTGGAGTTTGCTGATAGGGGCGGCAGTAATGATTGTGGGAGCGTTCCTTCTCCTTTATTTATTAAAGCAGCTAGTCGCTAATGCAATAGCGGGCATAATTGCTTTGATAGTAATAGTTTACATCTTAGGCATACCCATTCCGATGACTCCATTGGTGATCCTTGTATCGATATTAGGGGGGCTTGGTGGAGTGGGAGCGGTTCTGCTAGCGAGTTTCCTTGGATGGTTACCGCCCAGTTAATGTGAGGTGAAACAAATGGCAAAGAAAGAGAAAGAAGAAGCAATGGTTTGGCAAGACACGACAGGAAAGTATAAGATGGGCTATAGCCAGTATCTGCAGAGACAACAGCTCATGACCGAGAGGCTATTATTGATAGCGGTTGTCATCATGATAGTTATGCTATTGCTGGCGTTCTTCTATGCGGATCAGCTCATACAAAGGATAGACGCCCTTAACGTGTTCAGCAGGCTAGTGACCGGGTAATTCTCCGACAATAGGAATTTTCTCACCGCAGGAGGGGCAGCGCTTATCCTTAGTTAGGTTTATCTTTACTACGCTAAATCCAGACCTCTCGATGGCTAATTCTCCGCACTTAGGACAATAGGTATTCTCGTATTTGTGGCCAGGAACATTGCCTGTGTAGACGTATTTCATCCCCGCTTCTGCCGCCCAATCATGCATCCTCTCTAACGTCTTCGGGCTGGTTCTAGGACGGTCCATCATCTTGTATGCGGGATAGAACGCGGTGAAGTGCCACGGTATCTCCAGGTTCAGACCTTTCAGAAAATCAGCCATTGCCAGAACCCAGTCTTTATTGTCATTGTCTTTCTCTATCACCAAGGTTATTATCTCGATGTGCATGCCTGTCTTGTAATAGTCTTTGATGCACTTCAGGACATTATCCATAATCACTCCGCCGCAGACTTTGAGATAGTGTTCTTTGTCTCCCTTCAGGTCTATCCTCGCCGCGTCCAAGAACTCTTTTGATTTCTTTATAGACTCGGATTGGGCATAGCCGTTCGTGACAAAGTTATTATACATTCCTTCTTTTCTCGCTAGTTTTCCTATATCGTAACAATACTCAAAAAAGATTGTAGGCTCAGTATAAGTATAGGAAATCCCATGGCAGCCGGAGCGCTTGGCCAATTCGACCACGTCCTCTGGAGCCAGCTCAGGACCGTGGAAAGAGTCTGCCCTTGCTTGGGAGATATCGGCATTCTGACAGTGTAGGCAGCGGAAATTGCAGCCTACCGTAGCTATCGAGAAAGATGTAGAGCCTGGCCAGAAATGGTAAAAAGGCTTCTTCTCTATCGGATCGACGGCGTAAGAACACGGCCTAGCATAGGTCATCGCATAGAGGGTGCCGTCTATATTATGCCTCGCTCCGCAAAACCCCCATCCGTCTTTGGGTATCTTGCAGTTCCTATAACATAGATAACATTCGGCGACTTGGCCTTTCTTGCGATAGAACATGGCCTCTTTCATGATTATATTATTGAACTTGCCTAATAATAAAGATGCTCAAGATACGACCGTTTGAATGGAAAGATGTAGATGCCCTCAACCAGATAATCAATGACCTGGAGGTAGCTAAGTACACGCAAGAGGTGACGCCGCTGCAACTGGAGAACATGGTCCATCAGTTTTCAGATAGAATCAGGAATAAGGATGTGGTGCTGGTCGCTGAAGAAGGCGGTGCTGTTGTTGGACACCTGGTTATAGGGATTGGGAAGGACAAACTATCGCATGTCGGTTCTATAGGTATTTTTGTAAAGAAGGAACTTTGGGGGAAAGGCGTGGGGACCAAGCTCTTAGAGGAAGGGATAAGGGCTGCCAAGGAGAGGGGTCTGAAAAAGCTGATGTATGATGTGTACGCGCCTAATGAGAGAAGCATAAACCTAGTGAAACAGTTCGGTTTTGAGCTCCATGGCACTCTAAAGAAGCATATGCTGGCAGAAGGGAACTATCTCGACAAGCTGATTTTCGAGAAACTTTTATAAACCCATCCACAGGAATTATAGCGAGAAACATGGCT
>Ga0315282_10005925_pt1 | contig 20630 bp, 20 predicted proteins | sample YL17G07_20_MG_FD_203693 | JGI IMG/M metagenome (GOLD analysis project Ga0315282, IMG submission 203693) | Sediment microbial communities from Yellowstone Lake, YNP, Wyoming, USA - YL17G07_20 | ecosystem: Environmental > Aquatic > Freshwater > Lake > Sediment | place: USA: Wyoming | collected... | reverse complement strand
CCCAGGAATCGGTTTTGCCGAGGTAAAAAAGCAGGTCACCGCTTTCTTCCATCCAGACGTTCAGGCTGAGGTCGCCGTTTCCGGTGGGCATGGTTCCCCAGGCGTCTTTGCTCGGTGAATCCCAGACCACGTTGTATTTTTCCAGAGCCGCAATCGGGTCATAGGCTTGCTTGCTTGAGCCCGAGAGAAGCGCGAGGGGAAGAACCAGGCAGCCAATTATTCCAATTATTAAACTCAGAAGTCCGCACTTATTTTTCATGATGATTGCTCCATCGCTGATTTATACAACAGGAGCAGTTGATAATCAATTGAGACCGGAGATGTTTTCTGGCTGAATTAACTCAAGAAACAGTTGAGTAGGCAAATTTTTCATATTCATTGAGCTTTTAACTTTTTAGCCCATAAATTTATTGTTTCGCCAGCTCCACGCAGCGGTTCTGGGTGCGTCCCGTTTCGGCGGAGTTGTCAGACACAGACCTGATTGTGGCCGAGGAAAGCGAGGAGTAAGAATAACGGCTGATCTCGAGATATAAGTTTTATTATTTGGGACGATTTCTGGCTCAAGCGGACATGCCATCATGTAAATAAATCTCTGTTCGTGTGTTTTATAGGATATGATTGCCTACCGTGCCCAGTTATATTATCAGTCCGTGATGAGAGGCACCATTTTTGAGCATGAAGAGACGAGATTCTTCACTAAGCAAGAGACGAACTTTCTATATCTAATGCTATATTTAAGCAGTAATCGGGCCTCAATTGGCAGACGATCGGCTGGAGCAGATATTTTTACTATCGGCAAATATTTTGCCGCGATAGTACTTTACCGCGTCATCCTAGATTTATTTAATTCCTATGACGATTTGGAAAAGTCAGGCAAGAAATCCAACGTTCTAGAATAACGCTTGCTTGCTAAAACAATCTTTATTAAAGGCATATTGTTGAGCTGAAGATTTGGAGAGAAAAATTGACAAGATTTGGTATCGGTATATTAATCAAATTCACTATAAATTCCATATAAAATCAAAATTATAACCGATATCTTCCCACCAGAAGATGTTTCTTGGTAAACTTGATTTCTTCTTCATAAAAGCAGTATATATATAGCAGAAGGAGAAAAAAGGAATATTTATGTTTAAGAAAAAGAAAAATTTGGACGCGGATTCTTTTGAAAAAGCAATTAAAGCCATAAAAGAAAAGGCACAAAAAAACAAAGCATGGATTATCGATAGTGTTGAATTGACACCGGAAGAACAAAAATATTTTCAGGACCGTCTATATCAGATGATTCAATACGCAGTTGGCAGGCACGATTGGTATGATGAACAGAGAAATCGTTTTCTGCAAATAGGATTAACTTTGTTGGCAGTCGCAAGCGCAGCTGCAGCTGCACTAACTCAAGTAAGGACGGACTTTTGTATATTAGCGAAGGTATGTGTTTGGTTATCTTTATTAAGTCTTTTCGTAACGGGAATAAAATTATTATTAAAATATAACCGGGATGTGGAGAAAAATCATCCATATAGAAAAATCGCCGATATAAAGAGCTGGTATTTTGTTTATAACATACCTAAAAAGATGACAGATAATCTCAGTAGGAATATTAAAATTGCGCAAGAGCAAGTCGAAAATGTCGAAGCAAGTATGAAGGAATTTGTTAATAGAGTAGTAACAACAGCGAAGGAGCCAAGGGGATTTATTAAGGAAGATTTAGAACAGGTATTTATACTTCAATTACTTCAGCGCTATAAATTTCAACAGGTTAAGAAGCTCTCTGCGATTCTTACATGGGGAATTTTGATTACCGTGATATTTGTTGTCATTGCGATAATATTAATTTTAATATTCGGCGGTAATTATCAATAAAAAGCGGAAATTATAACCTCTATTACCTCATAAATGTAAATTAGAAATGGCGTATCTAATAGAATCTAATAACGAGCTAATGGCGCTTAATGACCTAATAAGGATTATAATTCGTAAGGGTGAGAAGAATGGGAATTATTTAGAGCTTCTAAATTGCCTTCTTACAATTGCTTATAATAGGAGAGACTGGATGGATTATTGTAAATTTATAGATAACATTATCGCTATTGGTGGCGCTATCACTAGGCATGGTTGGAAGAAAGCGACTCTAGTATATACTACATTACGAGACCGGCAAGCCAAGCCGAGCTATTTGAAAAGACTTGTTCAATATCCTGATAAACCAAGAAAATATTCAAAAATAACAAGTATTAATCAGCTAAAAAAGATAGCTTATGAGCTTTCAAGTAAACCTGGCCTTAGTAATCTATCATTCGTTATTTTTAGGCCTTCGGATCTTTACGATTCGTTCCGTCCTGGATATGTACCTTGTCCAATTGCTGGAGATTTCAAGTTTAGGCATGGAAAATTATATTTAAATGTTATGTTTAGAACGTGCGATGCCTTAGCGGTAGCATTTGCTGATATATATTATTTAAGAAAATTACAATTAGATGTGCTGGAATTATCAAAGAAAATATCTACTTGTGATTTAATCAAAAATGGAGAACCTGGACAGCTTTCATTGTATTTTGCCAGAAGCTATATAGAAAAGAACAAAAGGATTAAAGATAAAACGGTTTCATATAGTATAGATACAATGGGAATCGTTAAGGAATTGCTAAAAGAAATTAAAAAGAAAACGAAATTAAAAAAACAATAAATATATAAAGGCTTGATCGATGCATTATATGAGCTGCATGAATATATACCTACATGAGACATAAGCGACTATAGACGGGAAAGTACTCCATGGAGTTTTGGCAACCCGTTAAGCGACTTGAAGTCGTGAGGCCTGATAGACCATACATGTTAGGTGGTTAGTGTGGGGCGTGAAGATCCATTAGAGATCGTCATTTCTATATTTTTTCAAAAGGAGGAATGATAAATCTGGAGTCCTGGGAAATGATCGAAGCATCTAAAGTTCGATAAACGTTTTTTCTTGGTCAAAAAGATAGTAAAGAGAAAATATTAAGCCTTGTTTTGAGAAGCTTCTAGTGTATAAAAAAGTTCGCTAGTGTATAAAAAAGTTCGCGATTTGATCTAGAAGGATGAGCCATCGTAAACTCTCCTTTTATAGACATCAACCATAAGAAAGGAGGTTTTTCTTTACGATGGCTCAAAGAGATTATAAGGCATTGCTGGAGAAAATGCTAACAGGGTTTTTACTGGAGGAGGATCCGCTGAAGGCGATGCTGGAGTGGCTGACAGAGGAACTGATGCGGGTGGAGGCAGAAACTAAAGTAGGGGCTTCTAAAGGCAAACACAGCCAGGCGAGGACAACCCATTTTTCAAGCTACCGGGTAAGGAGACTGCACACTCGGTTGGGTACTCTATATCTGATGGTACCCAAGGTGAGGAAGGGTGGGTACATACCGTTTTTTGTGACGGAGAAGAAGAGAAGCGAGGTGGCGCTAATGAGCCTGGTGCAGGAGGCGTTTATCAATGGGGTATCGACGAGGAAGGTAGAGCGGCTGGCCAGGAGCCTGGGGATAGAGAGTATCTCGGCCTCGCAGGTATCGGAGATAACTAAGGGGTTGGATGAGCGGGTGGAGGAGTTTCGGACCAGGGGACTTCGGGAGGAATATCCGTTTTTATGGATAGACGCCGTATATGAGAAGGTGCGGGTGGAGGGGAAAGTGGAGTCGGTGGCGGTGATGGTGGCCTACGGGGTGGATATGGAAGGACAGAGGGAGGTGTTAGCGGTGGAGCCGATGTGGGAGGAGAGTGAAGACACCTGGCGGGAGTTTATGAAGGGGTTAAAGAGAAGAGGTCTAAAGCGGGTGTGGATGGTAATCTCAGATGCTCATAGAGGCGTCCAGGCAGCAGTGAAGAAGGAGTGGTTGGGGACGGTGTGGCAGAGATGCAAGGTCCATTTTATGCGAAACATCCTGGCTAAGGTTCCCCATCGCGATAAAGCACGTCTAGCAGACCAACTAAAACAGATCTGGCTTCAGCCAGACAGGAGAAGTGCTGAGAGGCTGGCAGAGCTGATCATAAAGGAATATGAGGAGAAATATCCTGAGGCTATGCGTTGCCTGGAGGAAGGTCTGGAAGACTCATTGCAGTTCTATAACTTTCCGGAGATAGATAAACGCCGTATCTCCTCCACGAATGTTCTGGAGAGGACCAACCGGGAGATAAGACGGAGGAGTAGAGTGGTTGGAGTGTTTCCTTCCATTGAGTCGTATATTAGATAGGTCACTGCTTATCTTATCGAATACATTGAGGACTGGGCTAATGAGAATGCCTATATCAAAGCTGATAAGTTGGGACCACTGTTAGAGCAAGAGCTGGCTCAGGCAGCTAATTAGGAGATAAGAATGGAGTGTTTATGATGGCCAAATTGCGAAATAAACTTGACGCGGCCGTCTGTGACTTATCTAATAAATTAAAAAGTTTATCCAAATAAAATATATAAAATTTCTTTTTGAATTCAACATCTTTATCATCAATTTGGCTATCATATGATATGCTTCTATAATTTACTTCTTTGGAATATTCATCTTCTTTTTGATCTTTATATTTATCGAAAGTCTTTAGCTTTGAAACGAGTACGTCACGAGCTTGCTTAATTTTTAGAAATTTTTTCGTTGCCCATGCTATTTCAGATTGAGTCTGATAACGATCAGGATGATATTTCAAAGCTAATTTTTTATAAGCCTTTTGAAAAAACCCATAATCTAATATTCCGTCTAAGCCAAGAATTTTTCTTGCTTGCTGTTCGTTGATCAGAATTAACCAAATTTTAAATTTATAAATATTTTAAAAAATTTTATTAATTATTTCATTGGTATAGAATTATTAAAAGGTAAAATATATAAAAGATATAAAGCATTAGGCTTTTCTTCATTGGCTTTGGTTATATATTTTAAATTAAATTTTGAGCTATCAAATATTACGGGTTCTATGGCAATTTTCGATGAGAGAATGTGAAAGGCACGGCGCGCAACAAGCAAAACCTCGTTGCTAGGAGGACTTGAGCTTGCCCCGCTGAGACAGAGCAGAGATGATCTGCAATGGGGAAGTTTCAAAATCCTTTTGAACCGGCAACTATGTTATGGTTCATTAGTAGGATGGCCGTTATTCCTCTCTTCACCAGCTATGCCGGAGTCGATAGTGTCAATTAAGACTCGAGGTTTACGTTTATCGTTAGTGCGGCGCCGCCGCGTTATATCTCGCATTAAAATGGTTATGATTACTATTCAAGCTCTGACGGTAAGTTTTTGATGCGTCCCTTCCTGAACAGAAAAAGAAATCTGCATATTTTGCATGTTTATATGCACTTAGGAGCTTGTAGGTTTTATTGCGATGGCTTCAACCTGGTTGGATAAGTGGCAGTTCCTTAATTTAACATTCGGCTTGATGGGATGAGCGTTAATTAATGCCATGATAGGTTAGTTAGCCAACATGACATAACAATAAATTATTATTAAGAGACGAGCCAACGATTTAAATTTGTTTACATATAAACCAACTATTATTATAATTTTATCAGCAGGAAGATATTTTATCAAAGGAGAGGAGCATGAAGAAAATTATTGAATTCATTAAAAAAGACTATAAGTTCTTAATTCTTGTTATCTTCCTAGCCATTGCTACATTTGAAATTGTTAAGATTGAAAGAGAAATTATTCGGATTGAATATTCTATCGACTCGATCGATATGAGGATGATTTCTATTGAGTCAGACGTTAGTTCTATCCAATCAGATGTTAATTCTATCCAATCAGATATTATTTCTATCGAGTCAGATGTTAGTTCTATTCAATCGGACGTTAATTCTATTCAATTAGAAGGCGTGGAAATAAAGAGGTGATAACAAAAGAAGGCAGCAATAAAAAACAAGAAAGGTAATCAATATATCCTCAAAAAAATATTAATAATTTTTGTCACATTTACAGCAACAACTTATGATTTAAAATTGGCCTGAGCAATATCTGTTTTTCGCACGATGGTAATTGAATAAATGCCATCATTGAACAAATAACCATAGAAGAATTATTTTGAACATTCTAAAATAGATTATCCTGTGGATTTATTGTTTCACCAGCTCAACCAGGCGTTCTGGGCGCGCCCGACTTCGGTGGAGTTATCGGCTGTATGTTTTTAATGCTCTTACCTTCTGGATTATTTCTCGCCCTTTTATGCTTTCCTTCGTCTTCTGAGCCTGCCTATGCCGATTTTTTTTAACCCTTGTTGCTTCATGAGAAAAACTATAGGAAAGGCTAATAAGATGATCCCTTCGTATTGAGTTGGGAATTATAAATGCTTAAAATAAAAGGGCAGCCAGATCAAAAAATGTACCTTAAACCAATCTCTTTACTGTTCAAAGAACAGGGAGCATCTCATTTTGAAGAAAGGAGGGAAGAAAATGTATAGAGTATCTGATTTCATAGATGTCAAAAAAAAAGCGCGAGAAATAGGATGCAATATACCCTCTCATATGGCATTACTACCTCGCAATTTTGAAACAGCCCTATATAAAGAAGAGCTCATCCATGAAATAACGACACCAACGGTAAGGGCTCTCTGGCGACAAAATGGTATAAATGAAACGCCGATAGAAAAACCGGAAGAAAAAATTCCTTTTATAGATGAAATGGCATTTGAGTGGGTTGGGCCAATTATTTTCGTTTCAGCTATGTTATTGAGCCATGATCCGCATTTGGTGACAATCGCACTAAATGTTATCTCTAATTATCTAATGCAGTGGTTTAAAGGAATTCCACGAGATAGTAGGAAAGCAAAACTTACCATAATTGTAGAGACTAAAAGTAGCGTTTATAAAAAAATAGAATATGAAGGTCCAGTCGACGGATTGGAAAATCTTGCTGAAGTAATCAGGGGGGTGCACAATGAATAAAGAAGTAGATTCTTTCTTGAAGGAATTTAAAGAAGTGATAAGAGAATGCGGTAAATTTTGCTTTATAAGCAGAGGCAAAGAGTTTCAGATAGAGGCTATTACGAAATTGACAAAACTCAAGCAGGAAGCCGCATCTTTAAAGGAGCGAATGATAAGATTTATGGATGAAGAATCTGCAAATGCTATGTTAAGCTTGGAAAGCTTAATAAACGCCATGATTAATGAGTTGGAGATGTGGATTGCATTAAAAGAAGATAATCCCAATAAAGCTTTTGATTCCCTAATAAATGCCCAATCCGCTGTGAGGACATCGGCGCAAGCCCATTGCATAGCAATAGATTTAAATGCAGAGGGATACACAAATAAGTTGCACCTGCTAGAAAAATTGCTTTTTCCGCTTCAAATTTTTTTTAGCCCTGGTCTTGCTTTAGAAAAGGTAGAATGTTCAATATGTGGGAAGGAATATGGAGAATGTGATCACGTGGCGGGGAAAGCTTATATGGGCAGGATGTGCTATAAAATTATAAGAGAAGTCAAAGAGATCAAAGAGATATCAATAGTAGAAGAACCAGCTAATAAACATGCAAGAGTGCTTCAGTTCATTGATGAAGAAGGGACTAAGAGGGACTGGATGACTTGGAGAAGAATTAAGAAAGATGAATAACCTACAATTTCATGTAATAGAGCTAATAGTGTATGGTATTTCGCGCCTTCATGCAAACTTGCTTTTGGGAATTTCAGATATATTTAAATCGTTTGGTGAAATTGCGAGTGCATATAAGAAAAAACTATTAAAATTTTTTATAAATTTATTGTTTCGCCAGCTCCACGCAGCGGTTCTGGGCGCGTCCCGTTTCGGCGGAGTTGTCAGCTTATAACTTACTATTGTTCACCGCCCCACGCTGGCATACTGACCGGTTGTCTGCAATCTATCAGAGCTGATTCCTGCCGCGGTCAGTTAGTCTTTTACTGCCGCTGCCCGCCCTTCAATAACTTTTTGAAAAGGCTGCCGGCACGGAAATTAACAAACGGTAAAGAAAGCGGAGGATTGGCTTTTAACTGATTAAGGCTTTTTATTTAACTTTTTTCCCTGGGCTGTCCGCCCAGGCTGATAGCCCTTTCCATCGCCATCAGAGCAACGGAAGCCGGTGATTGAATAAAAATCGATGACAAAGAGTCCGTATACTCCGAAGGCTCAGTGTTAATTTCAATAATCTGAGCCTGGTTGGCTCTGGCTATCTGAGGAATCATAGCCGACGGGTAGACCACGCCCGAGGTGCCGACAATCAGCAGGCAGTCAGCCTGGTTGGCCTGCTGAAAGCTTTCGCTTAAAGCCTGTTCCGGTATGCGCTCGCCGAAAAAGACAATAGCTGGCTTAATAAGCCCCCGGCATTTGGGACAGCGCGGCACCTGGAACGTCTCAAAAAAGGCTTTAATTTCATCGGCCGGGGCGGCTGATTTTTTCTGCCGAATTTTCTCCGTCAGGGTCAGGAAGGATTCAGGCAAGATTTTTTCTGGGGAAAAATAGGTATGGCATCTAAGGCATTCCATCAGGTCCGCTGTTCCGTGAAATTCAATAACTTTTTCGGAGCCGGCTTTTTTGTGCAGAGCATCAATGTTCTGAGTGATGACTGCTTTTATTATTCCGGCTTTTTCCAGGCGGGCCAGCACCAGATGAGCTTGATTGGGCTCAGCGGAGAGGAGGGGCCACAGAACATGCTCTATGAGCAATTTCCAGCAGGCTTCAGGTTCATCAAGAAAATAATTGATGTCAAAGATGGTAGGGGAAACGCGCTCATAGAGGCCACCCGGACCTCTAAAAGGTGGGATGCCACTTTCCACCGAAATGCCAGCGCCGGTAAAGGCCAGGGCGTGCCGCGATGATTTTAAAATTTGAGCTGCCCTGGAAATTTTTTCTTCGGCCGTGGAAACCATGTTTAACTCCGGGAATTGAAGGCTTTCTTGTTAATTATATAGCATTTTTTGAGCAAGTGATTGTTTTCTGCCCCGTGAGAATTTTAATCAATTTTTTTGATCTATTTATATGCAGGTTGTTTTTATTATTCTTTCTGAGAATAGCCAAAATTTAAATGCGAGATGATGGCAATGGGAATAAAAGCAAGAAGGACTTTTATGATGTTAATTTCCACGTTTTGATAATCTACGTGCGACGAATAAGCTCAAAAAATGGACACGCTCTATACAAATAAGATAAGCATAATAAAATAGATGCGAAAGGAGGGTAAATGTCATGTCAAGAGCGAAGCGCGCACAATTAATTGATGAAATCCAAAAAGAACGGCGTTCACTTCTTATCACCTATATAACTAGTACAAGGCCCAATTTCGAAGTTCCTATGGCCATGGATCAAATTCGAATTATTTATGATCACATCATAAAACTATTAGAGCCACTGAATACAAAACCATCTATTGATTTATTTTTATACACTAATGGAGGTGACGGAACAGTTCCGTGGAGATTAGTGACTCTGTTGAGGGGATATGCATCTAAATTCAGTGTTCTTATTCCTTTCCGTTGCTTTAGTGCCGGAACGTTGACTGCCTTAGGTGCAGATGAAATAATCATGCATCCGATGGGAATCCTGGGGCCTACCGATCCTACTGCTGCTAACCAATTCAATCCAGATGATCCACTTAATCCAGGCCAAAAAATTGGAATAAACGTAGAGGATGTCGTTGCTTATTTAGCACTATTAAAAGAAGATGCAGGAATACATCACGAGGACGAATTAATTCAAGGTATTAATATACTTGCTCAGAAGGTTCATCCGCTTGCTCTTGGTAATGTAAAAAGATTGCTGTCACAATCGAGAATGATGGCCAAAAAACTGCTGTACCTTCATATGAAAGAAGAAGAAAAGTCTCATAAAGTTGATGAAATTGTTGATAAGCTAACATCAAAACTATATTTTCATGGTCATCCAATAAACCGTCTCGAAGCTAAGAATGATATAGGAATCGAAAACATAAAAGACCCGTCTGAAAGACTTGAAAAGTTGATGTGGGATTTATACTTAGAATACGAAAACGAGATGAAGTTAACTGAAAGGTTTGATTTAATTGCGCAATTTTTAAATGAATTCCCAGATCAAAATATAGAAACGCCCCAAATTACTTCTACAAAGATTGCTAAGCTGGCTTATATAGAGAGTATAAATATGTCAGATGTATATGTGTTTTATTATTCTCTTTCTGGAACGAAAAGACCTGATGGCAGAACAGAGGTAATGCTATTAAAGAAAAAGGAGGGATGGGAAAAAGAACAAAATTAATCCTTGACTGAGCGAAGGGGAAAGAGTAATAATATTAACGCCTCGGAGTTTAAAGATGAGAAAAGAAAAAAAATTCAGTAATGTGGTCTCTTGTAATTTAGCAATTCCGAAGACAAATAAGATTTTTCTACCATCAAAGATAGTTATAGATGAATTGACCAGTACTACAACTCCCACACCTTGGTCAATAGTAGACCCAAATTTGAATTCTCAGACGACGTTGCCAATAACCACCAGAATAAAATTTGTTCAAAAAAGTTAGAATTTGGCTTTTCAATTTATCATCTTTTAAGATTGAGTAAAAAGATTCTTTCCCGTCGCCTTTTTGGATTTTAATAATAGAAAATAGCTTAGGCTTTCAGCAGTTTCAGTAGCTTTTCCAGCGGCAAAGTGTTTATTACGTCTTCTTTGCTGAGCCAGGCCCGGCGGGCAACACCCAGGCCGAAACGCATCATGGCAAAACCGTGAGCGTAATGGGTGTCGGTGCCGATGGATATGAGCACGCCTTTTTCCTTGGCTTTCTTTAAGTTGAACTCATCCAGGTCCAGGCGGTCGTAGTAGGCGTTGAGCTCCAGGATTTTTCCGTATTCGGCTGCGGCTTCAATGACCTTATCTATGTTCACCTCGTAGCCTTCGCGGCCGGAAATCAGACGGCCAGTGGGGTGACCGATGATGTCTACCAGCGGATGTTTGAGGGCCGAAATGATGCGCTCGGTGACGTTTTTCTTAAAGCCAGAGTGGATAGAAGCTACCACGATATCCAGCTTCTTGAGGAGGGCCTCGGGCAAGTCAATGGAGCCATCGGCCAGGATGTCCACTTCAATGCCTTTAAGCAGCCTGAAGTTTTTCAGCTTTTTGTTGATTTTATCAATTTCTTTAATCTGTTCTTCCAGGCGCTCGGGGCTCAAGCCGTGGGCGTATTTGGCGGCCTGAGAATGGTCGCAGACAGCGAGGTAGCTATAGCCGAGCTTCTGGCCATGCTCCACCAGCTCTTCCAGCGTCAGCACTCCGTCGCTCCAGTTGGAATGGACGTGGAGGTCGCCTTTGATGTCTCTGGGCTCTATTATTGGCGGCAACTTTCCTTGGAGAGCCAGCTCAATTTCCCCACGGTCTTCGCGCATTTCAGGTGGAAAAACGGGCAGGCCGAAAACGCCATAGACTTCTTCTTCAGTTTTGCCGGCGATTTTTTTCTCCCCGCGGAAAACCCCGTATTCCGAGATTTTCAGGCCCTTGTCTTTGGCCAGGCCGCGCAGCTTGATGTTGTGGGCTTTGGAGCCGGTGAAATACTGGAGGGCAGCGCCGTAGGAATCTTCCTCCACGATCCGCAGGTCAACCTGGCGCTCACCGAGTTCAGTTTCCAGAAGGATGGAACCTTTGGTTTCGCCTTCAGCCAGAACCTGGATGGTCTTGGGATGCTTAACAAAGTATTGAATGATTTTCTGGCCGTCTTTTCCGGTGGCCAGGATATCAATGTCACCGACCGTTTCTTTCATGCGGCGGAGGGAGCCGGCGGTGGAAATGTGACTTATGCCGGGAGCACCTTTTAGGTATTCAATGACCTCTTCAGCGATGGTCATGGCTTCGTAGATGGACATTCTTTCCTCGGCGTGCTCAAAGAGTTCAATGCCTTTTTTTATGTTCTCAACCTTTTTCTTGCCCATGCCGTAAAGCTTTTCCAGACTACCGTCTTCAATGACCCGCTTGAGGTCCTCAAGGTTCTGGAGCTTTAGCTCCTTGTGCATCAGGTGGATGGTCTTGCCGCCGAGGCCAGGGATTTCCAGAAGCTGGAGCAGACCTTCAGGCACATCCTTCATAACTTCTTCGTAGCGCTTGATTTTACCAGTCTTGAGGTACTCTTCAATTTTTTCGGCCATGCCTTTGCCGATGCCCGGGATATCAGCCAGCTTGCCGGAAGCTACGAGTTCGGCTACGTCCTGGGTCAGGTCTTCCAGTACCCGGGCGGCTTTCTGGTAGGCGATGACCTTAAAACCGGTTTCGCCCTTGATTTCCAGGGCGTCGGCAATGCGGTAGAAAATTTTGGCGATTTCTTTGTTGCGGTTTTCCATTTTTTCCTCTTGCTTAAATTTTATACCAGAGAGGCGGGATTAACAAAATTAAAAAATTGGGAAACGAGTATTGTGTCCCCCGATTTTAGATTGACAATTTGGCGGGCTCCTTTTATCTTAAAGGCATGAAAGTCATACTCGCTGGATACAATTTTGATTCAGAAGTCATTGAAGAATTAAAGAAGCATGAGCCAGAAAGGCAGGATGTTACTCCAGAGACTCTTTCGGCCGCTTATGCCCGGATTTCCCGCGACCCGCGTCCAGTTAATGAGCTCAGAGCCATCGCCAGAGCTGAGGTGGAAAGAGCCAGGCGTTCCAACCAGAACATCATCTTCAAAATGGGGCACCATTCAGTGGCCGAGCATGCGGTGTTTAACTTTGACCTGATTGGCCTGAGCCGGCTGGCCATTGAGGAAGTGGAGCATTTTCGGCTCTGTTCCTACACCGAAAAATCCCAGCGCTACATCACTCTGGATGGCGATTATGTTCTGCCTGAAGAAATCAAAAGCGCGGGTCTGGAGGGCATGTTTTCCGAAACCATAGAAATTCAGAACCAGGCTTACCGCTATTTTTATGAAAGACTCCGCGAGCATGTCTTCAAAAAATACGCCAGGCAGGCCGCCAACCCGAAGAATCACCCCATTCTTGACGGCTGGGCCAAAGAAGATGCCCGCTATGTTGTCAGCCTGGCCACTAAAGGTCAGCTCGGGATGACCGTCAACGCCCGCAACCTGGAGCTGATGATTCGCCGTTTTGCCGCCAAAAAGAACGCTGAAATCCAGGAACTGGTCCTCCACCTGCATGATTTAGCCAAGAAGGTGGCACCATCTATCATCCTTTTCACTGATCCTTCGCTGTATGAAGCGGAGATGATGGATAAAGTCAAAGAGCAGGCGCTGGCCTTCATGAATAAGAATAGGCCAGAGAAGAAGGCGGGGAAGAAGGGGAAATCGGAAGAAATCAGGCTGGTTGAATATTCGGAAAACGGCGATGAGCTCATAATCGCCGGCCTGCTTTTCTCCGTGGCCGGCATTTCCTTCAAAGATGCTTTAAAAGAAGTTAAACGCTGGTCCAGGAAGAAAAAGCTGGAGCTGATCAAAAGAGTTTTTGAGCACATGGAATTTTATGACTCGCCGCCGCGGGAATTTGAACTGGCCTACCTGACCTACGACCTGATTGTTTCGGCTTCCTGCTTTGCCCAGCTCAAACGGCACCGGATGATGACTTTGCTGGTGGAGCCCTATGACCCAAAACTTGGCGTTACCGTGCCGCCTTCAATTAAAGAAATCAAAGAGCAGAAGAAGTTTATGGAAGTAATCAGAAAAACTGATAAAACCTATAAGCTTCTTAAAGAAAAGGTCGGCCCGGCCGCCGATTACATCCTGACCAACGCCCACCGCCGCCGGGTGCTGGTAAAAGCCAGCGTGCGCGAGCTTTATCATCTGTCTCGACTGAGAGAAGACGCCACGGCTCAGTGGGAAATAAGGCAGGTGAGCGCCGGGATGTCAGCCCTGGCACAAAAGGTTTGCCCGCTTACGGCCAGTCTGCTGGGCGGCAAGGATGCCTATCCTGAGCTTTACCAGAAGCTTTTTGGCCGCCAGCCGAAAATGCAGCCGCCCGCCCTTTTCGCCGAGTAGTGAATCGTAAAATAATCACCTTAAAGTTGTGGCGGATGGTTAAATAGGGGAGGTATATCTTCATGAGTATCAGACCGGAAGTGAAGCCAGGCAAAGTCTGGAAGCGCATTTTCGGTTTAACAACGCGAGAGGCTACATCAGGGCCTGGGATACCGCACGCCATACGAGGTATATTTTGGACATATAGCCAGCAAAAAATCTGTTGAGCTGGACAATATAAATGATTAAAATAGCAAAACAGGCAGGTCAAATATGCATCTTAAACAAGCCTCTTTATTGTCTAAAGAATGGGGAGTATCTCACTCCAGGGCATCGGGAAGCGTAGTTCTCCCATACCGGCTAAATTTTTCCGTTGTTCTATCCAGCGAGCTTTAATTCAATGGAGCCATTTGTTGAAAGATAAGTTTTCGGTTTGAGATATTTATCGGTATATAAAAGAATCGCCTCTTTCGCCTGTTTAACTTGCCAATCGGCAAACCGGGAGACTATCTCCATAGTCTCTAGGTATGAAGAAATGGCTTTAGCCAGCGGTTTAGAAGGCCTGTATTGATAATATTTGAGAAACCTGTCCACCCAGTAGACATAGAATCGAGCTTTTTCATGGGGGGACCAGACGGTTTCACTTGAGAAAAATTTCAAATTCTGCAAGGTCTTTTTGATGGTTGTCCAATTGGCGCTCTAAGGCTAGATAATACGGCCGTTAAATATACCACTTGACATATAAGATGGATAATTTTAATATAATATTGCGGTTTTGTTGGGATATTAAATGGGATCATATAATATACGACGCCGTAAGGGGAAATTTGTATCAAATATAGCCTGCTGTGCATTAATAGTTAGGTGCCTGATATTAAGTGAGAGATAAGAAGTATGAGGAAATCAAGTGGCATCGCGTAATGCATTCAAGACTACCTCGAGTTTCTTTCGGATGTTGGCGGCTGGCGCTGTCGGTGCTCGTGCGGTCCAACAGTATCTGAATTCGCTCGGACACGATATCGTCGAGCTGGAGCGCGGATCGCTCGCTACCCGGATTTGGCGCGATGTGAAGCGAAAGCGGGTCCGAATACCCGATCTGTGTTGCACTCGATGTGGAGTACGCATCGAGTCACGTGCGAAGACCAATGCAGAGCTGAGTATGTCGCACTCGCCCAGCGACGCGGAGCGAGCATGGCACTACGGTATGCTTGATTCTGACTGGGTTGCCTTTCCCATCCTTTCGGCGGACGAAGGCGTTTGGAGTTCGGGCGGCCTGCATGAGCAGCGCTCACTCTGGAGAGAGCGTGTGTTGACGACTTGGCACGTCGAAGGTTGGATAAACTTGTTTACGGTGGCCTCTTTCAAGCGCGTCGCCCCGAAACAGCTTAAACCCAAGGGAGTCAGTGAGGGGTCCGAGGTTCAGGTGAAGTGGAAGGCCCGGTTTGCGCCCAGCAGCGGGAGAGTCGTTGCGGCAAATGGTGGGCGTCTGGACTATCTGCTGGATGACGGTCCCAGCAAACTCCGGCATTTCCGGCTTGCTACAGACGAACGACCATTCTTGGCCGCCGGAGAACACTTTCAGCCTAACCAAGTACTCGCTGGCCAAATCGAGCCCCTGACAACTGCCGCATCTCGCTGTATAGGAGCATGCGACACAGGTAAGATTGCGCAGATGCTTTCTTCACGCGAGCGCACCGTCCGTTTCACGGGCTGTAAACTCGCCAGGTTGGCGAGAGCTACCGGGCTTGTGAATGAAGTCCGGGAACTGGCGGAAGACAGCGAAGAAGACGCCTACGTTCGCATGGAGGCGAAATCGTACCTCTGCGAGGTCGCCGGAGACTCCGCCGACGATCACTTCCGCGTAATCCTGCTTGAAGATCACGACGAACAGATGCGATTGGAGGCCGCGGTGACCTTGGCCGAGACGCGCACTCCGACTTCTTTCGATCTCCTACGCACAGTACTTGAAGACACCACACAACCGCTCTTCTTAAGGAGCGCTTGCGCTTGGGCAATCGGGTGTCACGCGACCGAGGAGGCTGCACAAGTTCTCGTTGAGGCGTTTGCAGATGTTGCTCCTGAGATTCGTGAAGAGGCACTCGTTGCGCTCCATGATCTTGGGGCCGTCGGATTCAATCCACTTTTAAGGGGGCTGGAGGCATCGTCCGCAGCAATCGCCGGGGGTGCTGCCGAAACGTTGCGCCGAATTCGCGGCGCACCAGCAAAGAAGATTGCGGCAATAGCTGAAAGAGCTAGCTCCACCTGGCCGACTTGGACGCTGGCGCATCTCCCCAAGGATGCGGTCGCACCTTACGTCGCGGCCTTGCAAAGCAAGCGGCCAGATGTCCATTACGCGATCTCGGTGCTCTGGAACTTCCTAGATAGCTGGATTGCCAACGACTGGACGCCGAAGGCAACACCATGACGAGAATTAACGACACCATGCCTTTCCGGGTACTTCCAGCGCCGGTCTATACGACCCGGCGTGGCGCGTGCTACCTCGGCGATTCTCTGGAACTTCTCAAGCGCCTCCCGGACGAATGCGTTGACCTTGTTGTGACATCTCCTCCATTCGCCCTCCTGCGCCAGAAGGCATACGGTAACAAGGATCAATCTGAATACGTAGAGTGGCTCTGTGGGTTCGGCGCTCAAATCCGCCGTGTGCTTTGCGAAACTGGCAGCTTCGTTCTCGACCTGGGTGGTGCATATCAAAGAGGTGTTCCGGTGCGCTCGTTGTATCAGTATCGCGTTCTCCTGAGGATGTGCGACGAGGTTGGTTTTTACCTCGCACAGGAGTTCTTCTGGTACAATCCTGCGAAGCTGCCTTCCCCCATCGAGTGGGTGAACAAACGAAAACTCCGGGTGAAGGACTCCGTAAACACGGTATGGTGGTTCTCCAAATCTGAGTGGCCGAAAGCGGACGTACGACAGGTTCTTGCCCCTTACTCCGAGCGCATGAGGACGCTGCTGAAAAACCCGGACGCCTTCTACAAGCCGAAGGACCGTCCGTCAGGACACGACATCAGCAAAGGCTTTGGTTTCGACAACGGTGGCGCAATCCCTTCAAACCTACTACAGATTCCAAATACCGAAAGCAACTCATCCTACCTACGGCTCGCAAAACTCGTCGGGCTGGAGGCACACCCTGCGCGCTTCCCGGCCGGGCTTCCGGAGTTCTTCATCAAGTTTCTAACGACGGAAGATGATCTGGTTCTGGACATCTTCGCAGGGTCAAACACGACCGGGAAAGTGGCGGAGCAACTTAGACGAAGATGGATTGCGATGGAGATAGATGCGGGCTACGTGGCCAGCTCGGCACTCCGTTTCATGGACCACCTTCCGGAGAGTGAAGTGGTGGATTGCTTCACCAGACTATCCTCAAGTTCAAGGGGCAGCCCTGTTGACCTGTCCGGACCGCCAATGTTGTTCGATCGAGAAAAGGTGGATCGTGGCACCTAACAACGGTATGCAGCGGACAGCGCTCGGCGCCGCCGCTGATGCTAGGCATTAGGGCCATAAGCGCAACACAGAAAGGAGGTTATAATGAACTCGGATGAGCTGAAACGCAAGCTTGGAATCGACGATGACGGGACGTACCGTGTCGATCCCGAAACGGGGCGCGTGCAGAAGGAGGGGTTCTTAGGCTGGAAGGATACCGACCACCGGGTCGACCTGGACACCGGCACCATCCAAAAGGAGGGGTTCTTCGGCTGGAAGGATACAGAGACGCGGATCGATCCCGATTCTGGCGTCGTTCAGAAGGAAGGGTTCTTCGGTCATCGCGACACCGATATGCGAGTCGACCCGGAGACCGGGGTCATCCAAAAACAGGGCTGGTTCGGTTGGAAGGATTCCGACGAACGCATCGACCCTGAGACCGGAAAGCTTCAAGAGCGTGGGTGGTTCGGGTGGAAGGACAAGTCGTAACACGCCGAGTCGGTGCAAAGATGCTGAAAGCGCCTAATAACCGGTTGCGGCAGACGGTCTGCTGCCAGGCCCGCCGCTGAACCGGAGCGTTAGGCTGGCAGGATGAAGGATTATGAATGCGGATGAATACATCGCTGAGCGGCTCGACGACCAGATCGCCTGGTATGACAGGAAGAGCCTCTGGAGTCAGCGCTGGTACAAGCGCCTTCGGGTGGCGGAGTTCGTGGCGGCAGCGCTCATTCCCTTTTTTGCAGCGTATCTCGCACCCGAGCTGCCTACGACGAAGGTGGTTATCGGTCTCCTTGGTGTTACTATCGCAGTAATCACGGCCACGCTTGGTCTCTACCAGTTTCAGGAGCACTGGATCGAGTATCGAACGACCTGCGAATCACTGAAGAAGGAAAAGTACTTGTTCCTGACATCGAGCGAGCCCTATACGGGGGACTCCCCGGACCGACTACGGTTGCTTGTAGGGCGCGTCGAGACATTGATTTCAAAGGAGAACACAAACTGGACCAAGTATATGAAAAAACCCAAAGAGGAGGGCAAAAATGGCTAAAATGAAAGTCTTCATTAGTTTCGACTACGACAACGACAGACACTACAAGAATCTTCTCGTCGCGTGGGACAAGAACGACCTGTTTGACTTCGGTTTCTACGATGGTTCTGTCACCGTTCCCGTCGACAGTGAAGACGCGGCACCTATTAGGCGCGTGATTTCGCAACGCATCGCCGACTGTCCGCGATTTCTCTGTATCGTAGGCGAGCACACCCACAACAGTAGATGGGTAAAATGGGAAATAGACAAGGCCGTGGAACTCAAGCGTAAGATCATCGCCGTCAAAACCGACCGGTCAAACACGACGCCTCCGAATCTGCTGAATGTGGGGGCATCATGGGCGTTGTCCTTCACATTCGATGCCATCAAGAAGGCACTTGAGGACGCTTGAGCAGCCTATCAACCGGTTGCAGCGGACGGTCTGCTGCCAGGCCCGCCGCTGAACAGGAGCGTTATGCGGCATTTGCCAACAAAGAAGAGGGATCTAAAAGATGCTTCCATCCATACATCCAAAACATTATCAGGATGTAAAAGCTAACCTGCAGTGGTACACGACAATTATTCTAGGACTCATTGGATTACTGTTTTACTTATTCGTCCTCCCCGATGGGCATCGCCAGACCGTAAACACGATTTTTGGACAAATTCCTTCTTCCCAAATTGTAGGTTCTGGAATCATTATGGTTCTTTTCGGATTTCTTGGCTGGCTTCTGATCTTTGGGTTTGAAATCCACGATAAGGTTTATGACCACTACCTCACAAGATGGAGATTCTTTTATGACCTCGATTTTATACTTCCGACTTTGGTCCGCCCGTTTACTCACAAACTAGATAGGAGATTCTTCCAGGTCGCTCAAAATAATAAATACGAATTCATGAAACTATTCTATCATTTCGTTGCGGACTATGAACATGAGCACAAAATCAAAGAAAATCTCATAGTCAGGTTCTATGAGGCTGTAACCAAGTATTGGGTTACTCAGATAAATGAAATCGTGCTCTTTTTTCTCCTACTGCTTACATTCACCTATTATTTCGTCTACAGCAGCCTTGCCCTTTCTCTTAACACCATTGTCAACATAAACTTCATTATTGCGACTTTATTCATGATTAACCGCTATGCTGTTCGGCGCTCGAAGGAGACGGTCAGAATCGCAACCACTGATGAAATCGAGGATATACACAATAGGTTCTTGAATGAACTAGAAGAGGAGTTAAAAGAACTCCACGAGAAGTTTAACCTCAAATATGGCCAGAATTGAAATAAATTCAGCATATTCTGCGCAACCGAGTATTGCAACGCCCAATCCTTTTGTGGAGATTGCAATAAAGTATTGTTTAGAAAATGGATTGATCTCTAGAGACTCTAATAAAACAAGAATCGCAGATCAGGGTTGCGGAAATCTCAGACATCTGACGATCCTCTGTCGATATTTCGATACAATCTACCTGGTAGATAAAGAATTTCAATTGAATCGGTTGAAAAGGTTGTTTGGTTTAGATGGGACCAATGTTAAAGACTATATTAGCAGCCTCAAAATGAGCGGAAAGAAATTTACCGTGCTTTCTGATTCGGTTTTTGATTCATCCAATCTTAACCTAGACATAGTATTCAACATCTGCGTTTTTGATGTTGAGGTACCCAAAACTAGAAAAGCTATGACCACCGCTGCTTACAAGAATCTCAAGAAAGGTGGTTTTTATGTTGTGATCATTCCTAGAAACGACCAAAGTATTCTGGTTAGGTGCACAACAAAGAACCGATATCTTGATGGACATATTTTTCAACACCATGGAATCACATCCTTTTACAAGAACTATCGTGACACAAGGTCACTGATTTACACTCTCGCAAAGCATGGCTTCGTACTAGAGACTGATCTATCTGTATACAGACAGGTGTGTTTGATCTTGAGAAAGATGGATAGTTAATCGCCGCATAACAACGGCATGCAGCTGATGCCGAGCGTTAGGCGAATTACAAGGAAGGAGGAAGTGATGTTGCAGGATAAGAGCTTATGGTACTATGGTACCATTTATTACCGAATGATTGATGGAAAACTGGAGGAATGAAATGCTCTCCAAAAACTTATATGTTATCTCAAAGAGGAAATAAAGCATTAGGAGGAGAAAGGAAAAGTTGATATTTGATAAAAAGGCCATAGAATCTTCTCAGGTGGTTTGGAGTGTATCTACCAACAAAAAATGAGAAGTCGGACACGGCTGTCTCTTTGTCCAGAATGTTGGCCCAAACTGCACGAGGAAAGTGCCTGTTAAG
>Ga0315282_10005924_pt1 | contig 20631 bp, 13 predicted proteins | sample YL17G07_20_MG_FD_203693 | JGI IMG/M metagenome (GOLD analysis project Ga0315282, IMG submission 203693) | Sediment microbial communities from Yellowstone Lake, YNP, Wyoming, USA - YL17G07_20 | ecosystem: Environmental > Aquatic > Freshwater > Lake > Sediment | place: USA: Wyoming | collected... | reverse complement strand
GCCGGCAGTGTCGGCATCGGCGGGCGTGCCGATGAAGGAGATAGTGTACTCGACGCCGGCCTTGGGCTGGACTTCAAGTGACAGCGTGCCGCGCTCCGCGTCATAGTCGAGCGTCTTGAGGAGCACGCCGGTCGAACAGTAGAAGTCGCCGCGCTCCAGCGCCGCGATGAGCGCCTCCGTCGTCAGTTCCCGCGCGCGGACCATCATCCACGATACGCCGGGCACGGCCCCGGTGGCGGCGTGGTAGCTGTGCGTGTCATCGGACGCGACGCCGAGCAGCGGCGGGATCTTGAGGCGTGCGACGCGGACGGAGTTGGCGATATCCCAGAGCCGTTCGACTGGAGGATGCTGCGCATCGCCGTCGCTGTGCACAATCGGGTGCGCGTTGGCGACCTCGACGAACCGCGCGTCGCTGGCTTCCACGAGGTCTTCCGCCGTCAGCGCGTAGTTGAAGTTCGGATGGTTGATGAAGACCAGGACGCCCGGGCCCGCCTTGCGCAGCGCGGCGATGCCGGCATTGAGCGTGGCTGTGATGGTCGCCCCGCCGGGCGGCTTGAGGCACTCAGCCAGGTTGAACGCCGTCAGGTGGACGCTGCCCTTGTCGCTGAGCTCTTCGCCGCCGATCAGCAGGAACTTGCCCGGCTCCTCGAACTTCCCGCGGAAATCGTCGAGGGTCTTGAGTCTGACTTCGAGCTTGCCGTCCTGTGTGCGCGTCTGGTTCCAGTCCGGGCCGAAGCGCTGCGCGCACTTCTCCAACAGCTTCTTGGACTGGTCCAGTTTGGTGACGTCCTTCCAGCGCTCGCCGCGCGCGATGATGTTGTGGTCTGTGAGGACGAGAAAGGCGTAGCCGTGCGCCTTGTACCAGTCCGCGGCCATCTCCGGCAGGCCGTCGCCGTCGCTCCACAGCGAATGAGTGTGGGTATTGCCTTTGAACCACGTCGCCTCGCCTTCCCCGCCAAGCGCGGCGGGGAGCGCGAGCAGGCTGAGAACGATGCCGGCGCAGAGGAGCGGCCAGAGCGGGTGTGCGTTTCGAGCTTGCGAACTCACAGGCTTCCCTCCGTGGCCCCTTGTTCGTTTCGACCGCATACACCGCCAACGTTGCGGCACACGCCACGAATGCGGAAGTGCCGAATGGGATAGAAACCGGGCGCTGTGCGCGCTTTTCCCGAGGGCGTTTCAGGCCGCGCCCGTCAGTTTCGCGATGGTCTTCTGGTTCAATATGTCCGCGCCGCCGAGCGTCACGACGCGCGGCAAGACGGGCTCCGCGGTGGAAATGGCATCCAGGTTCAGGAGCCGGGAGTCAACGAACAACTCCCGCGCGCACTCCTCCAGTCCCCACTTCTCCAACGCGGCGACGACGAGGTTCGGGAGGGGGATGGTCTTCTCGACAACCGTCTTGTGGACCAGGACGGCTGCGCCGAGCACGAAAGGCTTGCCGTCAGGACTCAAGCAGTTCAGGCGCAGGCGAACACCGGTCGTAAGTCCCTTCGGGGTCTGGTCATCAACGCTCTGTATGGTGATGGTCATGGATGAAAGCCTCCCCTTACCAGTCAACGCGGTGCGTAGGCCAATGTCAAGCCACAGAGCGCAACGCAGTGCGGGCGGCGAGACGCCGCCCGTACAGCCGGCGGTACAGGGCGGGCGCGGAGTTCCGCGTTTGCCTTTTGACTTTTGCCTCGCCGGAGCGCAGCCTGTCACGTATCGTCTGTCACATCTTGGCCGCGAAAGTGGGAGAATCCTGCTATGAAACGCACCGGTCGCCGGTGGACCTTGGTCTTCCCGTTCGCGTTCGCCCTCGCGGCGCACTGCTTCGCCGGCGCGGTGCCCGACGGCAAGCTGGGGCGTTTCCTCGTCCCGCGCATGTCCAGGCCGCCTGTGATGGACGGCAGGATTGACCCGGACGAATGGAAGGAGTCCGTCGCCGTCAGCGGCCTGGCGCAGCAGAACCCCGGCGGCAACTACCTCATCATGCGTCCGACAACCTACTTCGTGGCCTGGGACGCCGACCACCTCTACGTCGCCTGCCGCACCTGGATCATGCCCGGCTACAAGCCGCACGTGGGCGGACGCACGCCCGGCGGTGTCACGGCGTTCGACGACGGGATGGAGTTCGACTTCAAGCCGACGGGGAAGAACGTCGCGCCCGGCCGCGCGGACAGTTCGTACAAGTTCTTTGTGAGCTGCATCGGCAACGACGGCGATCTGGCGCGCGTCTCCGTGGGCCAGCTCTTCCGCAACTGGCAGCCGCACATCCAGGCCGCCACGCGCCTGACCGAACCCGGCAGCGCGCCGCAGGGCGGACGCTGGTGGGAAGCCGAGGTAGTCCTCACCCCGCAGGACTTCGAGCTTATCGGCCCCAACCAGGCCGGCGACGTCTGGCGCATGCTGCTGGCCTTCAACCACATCCCCGGCTGGATGCAGGCGGCCATCCCCATCAACAGCAGCTACTTCGACGCCAGCGGCTTTCCCGAGTTCGTCCTGGCGGAGAACGTCCCCGCCGTGCAGGTCACCATGGACGACCTTCCCGGCCCGCTCGACGGCGCGGCGTCCGTGCAGTTCCGCGTTTTCAACCCCACCGCGCAAGCCGCGCAGGTCAGCGTTCTGGCGCAGTACAGCGAAGCGCGTGAGAAGGCCGGCGCCAAGACGCCCGACCTGGAGGACGTGCTGAAGAAGGAGCAGACGCTCACTGTGCCGGCGGGCGAAAGCGCGGTATTCAAGATTGCGGAAGGTCTGCCGCGCGACATCGGCAAAGGCACGGGCGCCATTTTCTACCGCGCCGCGCAGGGCGACAAGGAACTCTTCCGCTACTTCGCGTGGTTCAAGCTGGGCTACGAACAACGCTGGACGAAGTACACGCCGCCGACGGAAGCCTTCCCGCTCTCAGGCTCCTTCAACCCCGTGCGCAACAACCTGCTGCTGCAGGCCGACACGTACTACCTCGACAAGCCCGCGCTGGCCCAGGAACTCCGCTACCGCGTCGTGCGCGATGGGACGCTGGAGGCCGTGGCCGAGGGCAGCATCGCCAAGACCGAGTTCTTCTACTTCGCCAAGCTGCTGCGATTGCCGCAGCTCGCGGAAGGCGCCTACAGTATCGAAGCGACGATGAAGCTCGACGGCGGCAAGGAACTCGGGCCGGTGAGGACGTCGTTCAAGAAACTCGACGAAGCAAAGGTCTTCGGCGCGTGGTGGCAGAACAAGCTCGGCGACACGGAAAGGGTCATACCGCCCTTTGAGCCGCTCAAGAAGAAGGACAACGCCGTTAGCGTCTGGGGCCGCAGCTACACGCTCGACGCCCTCGGCCTGCCGCGCGAAGTCGTGTCGCAGAGAAAGCGCGTCTCCGCCGCGCCCGCGCGCATCGTCGCGGTGATTGGCGGCAAGGAACACGCGATCAAGCTCGACGACAGCGTCAGCTTCAACGAGAAGAAGGACTGGCGCTACGCGTTCAAGGGCAAAGTGAAAGCGAAGGAAGCGGGGTTGGCGTTCACGAGCACCGGCGCTGTCGAGCAGGACGGCCTGGTGTTGCTCAACCTCACATACGAGCCGGCCGGAAAAGAACCGGTCACGGTGGATGCGCTGCGCATCGAGTTCCCGCTGTCGAGCGACGAGGCCGAGTGTCTGCTGTGCGGCGGACCCGGCGGGAATTTTGCCTCGCTTTCCCACATGATCCTGCCCAAGGACAAGCAGGGCCGGCTCTGGTCCACGCTGGATACCGGCAAGGGCGGCTCGATGATGACCGTCGGCTCGTTCTACCCGGACGTCTGGCTCGGCAACGAACGCTGCGGTCTGCTGTGGTGGGGCGACAGCAACCAGGGCTGGGTCCCCGACGATGCCGTGCCCGCGCATGAAGTGCTGCGCGACGGCGCGACGGTCGTCCTGCGCAACAACATCATCGGCAAGCCGTTCACGCTCACCGAGCCGCGCACAATCGCGTTCAGCTACATGGCGTCGCCGTTCCGGCCGCTGGTAAAAGGCTGGCGGATGGCGATCCATTCCGAAGACGGGACCTTCGACGGCCCGCACAAGAAGCGCAAAGACCCCAAGACGGGCCAGCAGGTTGACGGCTGGAACTGGCTCAACCCGCCGTCGCGCGATCCGACCGAATGGTCCGAGCTCTGGGCGGAGCAGAAAAAGGAGGCCGACGCGAAGGTAAAGCGCGAGCAGCCGTTCAACCCGGCGCAGGCGCGCAACCGGAACTACGTCCACACGTCGGTGCCGCTGGTCGGGTGGGGACCGCTGACGACCGACCCGATAGCGCCGGGATACTTCGGGCCGGAATGGGGCGAGAACACGCTCGGCCCCACGCAGCAGGACTTCCTGCTGTGGTTGTGCGACCGCGCGTTCGGCGAAGGCGGCCTGCGCACGATTTACTGGGACATCTTCTACATCCATTGCTCAAGGAACGAACAGAACGGCACGGCGTACCGGCTGCCGGATGGGCGACTGCAGCCGACCTTCCAGGGCTTCAACCTGCGGCAGTACATGATGCGCCTGTACGCGACGATGCACGACCACGGCCTGACGCCCGGCTCGAACGTCTCGCACGCGACGAACAGCTACCCGCTCGTCGCGTTCCCCTGGATGGACGCGCTGCTCGACGGCGAATGGGCCGAGATCACCAACGCCACGCCGCGCGACTGGGTGGACTTCTACCCCGTCGAGCGGATGCGGCCGATGGCCGTCGCCGAGAACTTCGGCACGATCATCAGTTGGATGTGCCTGTTCCACGTGACGGACAAGGAGCGCGAGAAACGCCTCTTCCGCGGCTTCATGGATTACCAGCGCCTGCACGACACGTGGACCGGCCAGGACGGCCGCTTCCCACCGCAGGCGGTGCTCGACTTCGGCCTGAACGACGAACGGCTTGAGTACGTGCCGTATTGGCGCAACACGGCGTTCGTGACCGACGACAAGGATATTCTCGTGTCGCAGTGGCGGCTGCACGTGACCGAGGACCGCGTCCTGGTTTTGGTGTTCAACAATAATCGCGAACAAACAAAGGACGTGAAGCTGCTCGTTAGAGCGAAGATGACTGGCGACGGTAGACCTGGCGAACTGGAGCTGGGACTTCACGACTGCGTCGCGTGGGAACTTGGCGAGTGCGGTGATCCCGGCGTGTCGTTTGACCGCAAGGCGATGACGCTCTCGGTGCCGGCCCTCCAGCCGCACACCGCGCGGTATGTGGGCCTGCGAAGCGAACCGGAGTGGCTGAGGGCGACACGCTCCATGCAGTTGCAGTTCGAGGGGATACGAGGCATCCACGATCCGGGGCCGGGGAAGTGGGGCAAGGAACTTTGGGCCGCCCTCGATGCCATCCCAAGAGATCCACATGCTGAAGGCAAGCGCGCACTCGTGCCGGAAGTCCTCCTTGATTGGGGCTTCGCCGGAGACGAGCAGAACGTGACTTTCACCCGCTTCGGTGCCCCAAAGAAGGGGATCGCGAGCGGCGACCCGGAAGTTGATACCGCGATGTGGCAGCAGCGAGACCGTGTGCTACTCGCCATCGTCAACACAAATGAGAAGACAGCCAAAGACGTGACGCTCAGCATTGACCTCGATGCGCTGGGCCTTGTGCCCAAGCTGCCGTGGCAGGAGTTCGTCCGCGTGCGCACGTTCGGGGCGCCGAAGACGCCGGAGGCGACGCTGGACTTCTACGCGCGCAAGCTCACCGTGCCAAAGCTGGAGCCGAAGATGGTGCGGCTGGTGGGAGTGCGGCGGTACTGAGGGCGGCTATTGGCTCTTGGCCCTCTCCCGCAACGAGGATAGGGCGCATGGGCGAGACGCCCATGCTACTTCGCAGGCGCGGGCTGTTTCTCCTCGCCCGAACTCGCGTAGCCCATCGAGTAGACTTCGCGTTTGTACGGTCCGAAACTCTCGCTCTTCAGCCGCGCGTACGCGATGCGCTGCTGCTGGCTGGCCGAGACCTGCTGCAGGAACTCGAGCAGCTTCGGGTACTTCTCGGGCGCGATGCGCTGCGCGGGCATCAGGTACGAGCGCGTGCAGGTGAGCGTGCGGCCCTTGACGTTGAAATCGGCAATGTAGAAACCGAACTCGGTGCAGATGAACACGTCGTCCGGCGCCTCAACCCAGGCGCAGCCTTCCGGCGCCGTGTACGTGACGGTGTGATCGAGGTCGGCCAACTCGTCTCTCAGCAGCAGGTCGCTCTGCCGTTCCGGCGGCCCGCGCAGTTCCAGCAGCCGCGGGACGTTGAGGAAGGGCGCCAGGAAGAACGCGCCGTCGGCCTGGGCGGCGAGACCTTTCACGGCGCAGGCATAGTCGAAGACGAGGCGCTGGTCCGGATGGTCCTCGCCGCGGACAGCGCACTCCTTGAGCTCGCTCTTGGGCCACGAGAGGCGCACGACCCATTCGCGGATCTGGTTCTGCCGGCGCGGGTCGCCCAGGGCGTCGCGCCACTGGCTGGCCGAGTTGCCGAAGACGGCGAAAGTGCCTTTGGCGGTCCCCGTGCCGGTTTCATCCAGCGCCACGTCCACGCGGTGCGCGAAGGACTGCGTGCCGAGCGTCTCGCCACGCACACGCTTGAGGCGCGCGCCGTCGTCGCCAAGGCTCAGCGCCAGCGCGCCGGCCTGTCCGGGGTTGAGATCGAAGGGCCAGGCGAACTTCGGCGACCGGCCGGAGAACTGCGCCCAGCGGTCCGGCTCGCCGGCCTGTTCCAGCACGAGCATGCGGCCGCCGCTGCCGAAGTTCGACAGTTGCATGGGCTCCCAGAAATGCGGCGCGTTCTTCGTGTGCCAGGTCCGCCCGGGGACGTAGGCGGCGTTCACCCAGGCCGAACGCGCTTTCAGCCCCACGCTCCGAGCCATCGCCAACGCCAGGTCCGCCATCTGGTCGGCGCGTCCCGTGCGGGAGTACCACACATCGGCGAGCGTCTGCGAGTCGTTGCCGGCCTGGATGGCTTTCCACACCCACAACACGAGCGCCTCGAACTTGCTGCCGTCGTCCTGGCGCTTGAGCATGGCCGGACTGGTGATGCGCCGCGCTTCGTCCACGGCCGCGGGCGGAATCTCGTGCTTGTCCCGCCGCATCAGCCAGCCGCCGGCGCGGAAGGGGCGGTCCTTCATCTCGACGATCACGAGCGGGATGACTTCCTGGTCGTTCTCGGGCGGCATCAGGGGTTCGAGCTTGATCCCTTCCACCTGCGTGTTCGTCCACTGGTAGACGGTGCAGCCGGGCGGGCCGGGCGGGTTCTTCTCCTCGATCAGCTCGGGCCTGATCTTGCGGATGTCGAGCTTCTTCTTCACCTCGTCGGGGACGAGCACGACCCAGCGCGAGACTGCGCGCGGCGAATCCAGCGCGTTGAAGTTGAAGCCCATGGTGAAGGCCGGCTCGTCCTCATCCGCGGCCGTGTGCATGACGTAGGCGTGTTCGAGGATGGAGCCGGGGCCGACCTTGTACATGCTCGCCGACTGCGCCAGGTTGAAGTCCAGGACGTTCCGCGGCTCGTAGGAGCTGCCGTCGGGGTTCAACGTGCGGACGAAGAGCATGTTGCCGCGCTCGGCGCGCACCAGCAGTTCGGACAGTTCGTTGATGCCCTGCAGGTTCAGCACTTTCTGGGCGATGTGGACGTACGATTCGGCGGACAGGTCCGGCAGGATGCGCGTGACCATGAAGTCCACGATCCAGGCGTGGTTGGCCGCCGGGTAGTTCTGGTTGGTGAAGCGCGACGTGTCTATCTCCTTCACCTTCACGTCGTAGGGTTCCCACCACCGCGGCAGCACTTTCCGTTCGAGTTCGCTCAACTGCTGCCGCAGCTCAACGTCGCCCGTGTGCTCCTTCAGATACCCCTGCAACAAGGCGCGCGCCTCGTCGTCCTTGCCCAACCGCAGGGCCAGTTCGACAAGCTGCACCAGCGCCGGGCGCTTCCGGACGTGATAGCGCGGCCGTGCTTCGTAGACCTTGCGCAGCAGCTTGTACGCGTCTTTCAGCTCGCCCTTCTCCTCCAGCCAGCGGACCCTGTCGTCCGTCAGGTCGTCTTTGCGCTCCGGGAAATACTTCTCCTGCTCGTCGAGCACCTTGCCCGCGCGGTCCAGGTCGCCGCGCTGCAGCGCCGTCTCGAACTGCGACTCGAGGCCCACGCGCCCCAGCGCGGTCTGCTTCTGCTGCAGTTCGCGTGCCCGCGCGCGGTTGCCGTCGGTCTCGTGGAAGGCGATCAGGCGCGTTAGGTACGCCTCGTCCAGCGCCGCGGCTTTCTCGTAGCACTGCTCGGCCTCGACCAGGAAGCGTTTGCGCTGGTACGCCGCGCCCAGCTCGGCCCGCGCCAGGGGCGATTCCGGATGCGCGTCCACGCAGGCCTTGATCTTCTCGAACGCCTGCTCCTCCAGTCCCCGCTCCTGGAAGAAGTGGTGGAGCGCGAGCAGGTGCTGGTGGCTATCCGGCATCTTCTCCAGCGCGTGCTCGCGCAGACTCCGCGCCTCTTCCACCTCACGCGCGGCGCTGTTGCCCATCGCAGCGCCAACGCCCTGCAGGATCGAAGCACTGACGTCGAGCACGCCTACGGAATCGGGAAAGGACGCCGCCAGCGTTCGGGCCAGAGCTTCGCGCGCCGGCACGTCGTTCTCGCGCAGCAGCGCGATGTCCAGCCACACCGCCTCGGCCACGTTGAGCGCGCCGCTCTCCGCCAGCGCTTTGAGCGCGTCCTTGGCGGAAGGCGGCGGCGCTTCCTTGTCCGCCTTGGCGTCGCTGGCGTAGCGCTTGAGGAAGTAGTCGGCCGTGGCGCCGGGTACTTTCTCCGACAGCAGGCAGCCGCGCACCGGGACCACCTCCTGCGCCGAGAGCGCGTCGCCGCCGAGCGCCTTCACCCGCACGCCTTTGGCCGGCGCATAATCCGCCGCCATGACGCGCACGCTCACCGAGCCGGCGTTGCCGGTCTTCAGCAGCAGCGCATTGGCGCCCTGGGCCAGCCTGACGCGCACCAGTTCGCCGCCCGAGCGGCGGAACTGCTCGTCTTCCGGTTCCTGCAGGATGGGCAGCCCGCGCAGGAACACGCGGTAGGGCATGGGCATGGAAACGCCCAGCACCACGTCCTGCGCCTGATCGCTCTCCAGGTTGGTGAAGGCGTAGAAGAGCCCTTTCGCGCCGGGATACAGCGTGTACAGGCTCAGGTCGCGGTCGAGGACCTTCACATCCTTGTGGACCTGGATGCGCTCGCCGCCGGGATCGGTGAACTCCAGGCTCTTCAGCGCGCGCTCGGGCGCGAAGCGCCGCTCGATGGTGTTGTTGTGGTCCTTGCTGCCGAACGGCCCGGCCGCAAAGAGCCACTTGTCCACATAGCCTTGGCTCTGCAGCGTCTTGCGGCCCTCCTCGGGCTTGTTCATCCGATAATACAGTGTGGCGATGTAGTCCTTCAGGCTCGCGGCCACCGCCGGGCCGGCGCGCTCCGCAAGCCTGCCGAACGCCGCCAGCACCTCCGCCTGGCTTTCGACGTAGTACAGCGCGTCAACGGTCCGGATGATGAAGACGTTGCACAGAGCGCTGTCGGCGGACGCCTCGGCCATCTGCAGGTTGAGCTGCTGCGACTGTTTGTAGTCGCCGCGCGCGATCAGCACGGCGCGCAGGCCTTCGAGGAGGCACAGGTCCTTGGCGTTGTTCTTGAGCGCCTCGCGGAAAGCCGCTTCCGCGCCGGCAAAGTCGTTCTTCAGGTATGCGTCCCAGCCCTTCTGGGCGTCGCCGCCGGGCACTTTGAAGGGCTTGCCGGCGGGCGGCGTGCGCAACGGACGCGGGCCGGCTTTCGCCGCCGGCTTGGGCGCTGGAGCCGTCCCGGCTTCCTCGGCGCAGACGGGCCGCGGCACAAGCAGCGCGCCGGCGAAGAGCAGCGCCAACGACGCGAGTCGGGTACGGCGGCAACAGCTACTGCGGAACATGTGCAGGTTCTCCGGAACCACTCGGCGGTGTATACAGCATTCCCCGCTGCTTGAAAAAGAACAACAGGCCAACGCCGATCACGACAACCAGCAGCGCCAGCCAGTGCGACGTCGTGAGCGACGGCACCGCCGCGAACGCCGCGGGTTCGTCGGCGCGCAGGAGTTCCTCGAAGAAGCGCGTCACGCCGGCCATGATGAGGGTGAGCGCGAGGACCTGCCCATCGTAGCGCCTGCGCGGCCAGAAGGAATACAGGACGGCCGCGACCAGCCCTCCGCCAATCGCGGCGTACAGTTCCGTCGGGTGCACGCCGGCCGAACACGCGGCGTCCGGCGGGATGAGACCGGCCGCGACCTGCGCGTCCCAGGCGGGAGCGTGCGGCGGGAAGTGGACCGCCCACGGCAGGCCGCTCGGTTTGCCGTAGCAGCAGCCGAAGAGGAAGCAGCCGATGCGTCCGAAGGCCTGGCCCGCGATGAGGCTGGGTATGGCGAGGTCCAGGAACGGCACGCCCGGCACCTTGTGGCGCCTGCAGTAGAGCCAGGTGAACGGCAGGACCGTCAGGAGCACGCCGTGGAAGGCAAGGCCCGCTTCCCAGAACTTGAACCACCTGCCGATGCGCGACAGGTCGAAGCCGTCGTGGAACGGTGTGTACTGAGGCCAGAACATCAGCACGTGCAGGGCGCGCGCGCCGAGCAGACCCACCACCACGCCCCACACGCCCACGTCCATACAGTGTCGGGGATCAATGCCCAGGCGCGGCGCGCGGCGCGCGGCCATCCACACGCCGCAGAGAAAGCCGATGAGGATCATCGTGCCGTAGCTGCGCAGCGGCACGCCGGTGGCGCCCCACTGGCAGTACCCAAACACGCCACCCGCCACGGCGCCGAGGACAGCCAGGATCACCACAAGCGAGCGCTTCGCTTCGCCCGCGAACGCCACCACCAGCAGCACGCCGCCGAGACCGGCCAGCAGATACGCGGGAACGTCAAAGAGCTTCGGATACATGGCGCCTCAACGGCAAGTGACTACTCCTGCATGCGGACGACCTTGTTCTTCTCGCCCAGGAACGCCACCTTGGGGCGGTGCGAGCGCGCTTCCCTTTCGTCCAGGAGCGCGTAGACGATGATGATGAGCTTGTCGCCGATCTCGCCCAGCCGCGCGGCGGCCCCGTTCAGGCAGAAGTCGCCGGCCTTCTTCCCGGCAATGGCGTAGGTTGTCCAGCGCGCGCCGGTGTTCAGGTTGACCACATCAACCTGTTCGCCTTCCCGGATGTCCAGGCGCTTCATCAGACCGGCGGGAATCGTCATCGAGCCGATGTAGTCCAGGCTTGCCCGGGTGACGGTGGCATGGTGAATCTTGCAGCGGCAGAACGGTCTGAGCATGTGCACATCGCTTTCCGAAAAAGTGTCTCACTCCTCCACACAGTGTAGTATACAAAGGCCGCAGGCGCAACGGGAGCAACGCGGGGCGCGGGCGGGCGGCGGGACGCCGCCCGAACAGCCGGCGAGACGCCGGCGGTACAATCCTGGGGCGAGACGCCGGCGGTACAATCCTGGGGCGAGACGCCGCAAGCGACTCACTGACAACGGACAACGGACTACGGACGGCTGACGGCGGAATGTGTACACACTTGTTGACACATGGGTCGGGCGCGAGTAGCATGTTCCGGTGGAGGCAGTGGCCATGAGAATCGCCGGCGTCCGTGAATTGCGTGCCCGCACCGCCGAACTGCTGGCGGGGCCCGAGCCGGTCGTCGTGACGAAGCACGGCCGGGTTTCGGGCGTGTTTGTGCCGTTGGAGGACCCGGACCGTCTCCCGACGGACCTGCGGCGGGAACTGGCCGGCGTCCTGGGGCGGCATCTGGCGCGGCTGCTTGCGGCCCGCGGCATTACCGGGAAGCAGGTCGCGGAGGACTTCCGTGCGCATCGCCGGCGTCGTCGCTGATGCGAATGTGCTGCTGTCCGCGGTCGTGGGCAAGGCCGCGCTGCGGGTATTCAGCGACTTCGGGCTGACGGTGCATGCGGCGAAGTTCACTGTGGACGAAGTCGCCGAGTACCTTCCCGCGATGGCGGCACAGTATCGCCTGTCCGCCGAGTTGGTCGCCATACAGTGGAAGCTGCTGCCGCTGCGCGTGCACCAACGGCACGACTACGGACGTTGTTTCGCGGAAGCGCAGGCCGACCTGGCGCGCCGGGACCCGGAGGACGCTCACGCCCTGGCGCTGGCGCGCTGCCTGCGGCTCCCTTTGTGGTCTAACGATCGGGACTTTGAAGGGCTGGGCATCGAGTGCTACCCGACGGCCCGGCTGCTGGCGCTCCTGAAACACGCGAAAGAGGCCGGCGAGTGACAACGGACAACTGACCAAGGACCACTGACCCGATGGCCTTGCCGCTCATGTACAGCGTCCGCAGCATTGCCGTCCGCAAAGGCTCGACGGCCATGGCCGTGCTGGGCATTGCGCTCGTGGTCGTGGTCTTTGCCACGCTGCTGGCGCTGGCCGCGGGGTTCAGCCGAGCGGTCGAATGCTCGGGCAGCCCGCAGAACATCATCGTGCTGCGCAAAGGCGCGGACGCCGAACTGCAGAGCCAGGTCAGGCTCGACACCGCGCGCCTGATCAGCGAACTGCCCTTCGTCGCGCGCGACGAGAACGGGCAGCGGCTGTGCGTCTGGGAGAGCGTGGTCATCCTGGCGCGGACCAAACGGGGCGGCGGGGAAGCCAGCTTCACCGTGCGCGGCACGCGGCCGTTGTCGCGCGTGATCCGCAGCGACGTGCGCCTGAAGGAGGGCCGCTGGCTCACCCCCGGCACCAATGAAGCGATCGTTGGCACGGGACTGGTGCGCCGCATGCAGGACCTCGCGCTGGGCGAGACCATCCGCATTGGCCGCGACAGTTGGCGCATCGTGGGCGTCTTCGAAGCCGGCGGGAGCTCGCTGGAGACCGAACTGTGGATGGACGGCCCGCTGATGCAGAGCGCGTTCCGCCGCCGCGGCGTGTTCCAGTCCGTCCTGTTCCGCGCCGCGGGCGACCCGCAGGCCGCGCTGCAGCAGCTCGAGGCGCTGATCGGCGAAACCGCTGACGGCAGCGCCGCCGGCGGCCCCGGTTCTCCGGTCCTGGCCGACCCGCGCCTGCAATCGGTGCAGGCGCTGGCCGAGACCGAGTATTACCGCAAGCAGGCCAAGCTTGTGAGCGACCTCATCACCACGCTCGGCGGGTTGCTGACGGCCATCATGGCGGTGGGCGCGGTGGTCGGGGCGATGAACACCATGTACGCGGCCGTCAGCCAGCGCAAACGCGAGATCGGCTGCCTGCTGGCCATGGGCTTCACGCCCGAAGCGGTGTGGATAGCGTTCATGGCCGAATCGCTGCTCCTCTCCTGCTTGGGCGCTGGTCTGGGCTGCGGGCTCTCGGTGCTCCTCGACGGCATGAAGACCGGCACGACCAACTGGGCCACCTTCTCGGAGACGGCTTTTGAGCTGCACGTGACGCCCGAGATCCTCGTGGGCGCGTCGCTCCTGGCGTTGCTGATGGGCTTCATTGGCGGCGTGGCGCCGGCCTTCCGTGCCGCGCGCATGAAAGTCGTGGACGCCCTGCGCCGGGCGTAGGCCGCATTATTCACCGCAAAGGCGCGGAGGCGGCGGAGCCGCAACTAAACGGCCAGCAGACGCGGGGACACGGGGACGGGGAGACGGGGGAAAACGGCTACCGGCATAATGAGTTGCTGGACAAACGCAGCGAAAGTAACAAAGAAAACGTCCACCGGTAAGCGGCGCCTGCTTTTGCGCCGCGCCGGCGCGCGTTACGGCGGCGGTCCGGCCACAACCGGCACCCCGGGGAATGGAGGCGCTTATGAGGACGATCATCCTGCTTACGGCAATCGGCGCGGCATGCACGGCCTGCGCGGCGCAGATGCCGCTCTCGGCACCGGAACGGACGGCTGCGCCGGCGGAATCGCGCTTCGAGATTATCCAGATCACGCTACTGACGAACATGACGCTGAAGCTCGATAAGAAGACTGGCGCAACGTCCGTGCTCGGCGGCAACGTGGTGCTTGCCGGCAACCCGGTTGTGCCCCGGGGACAGTGGGTGACGATCGAGCGCGGGAAGCATCCCCATGACAAGGCGGACGCTGTCAAAACCGTGAACTACCAGATCGTCTCGAGCGCGAACAACGACACCTACCTCCTGAACGTAGCCACCGGCGCCACGTGGCGGCTGGCGCTCAATGCCAAGAACGAGAGGTGCGTCTGGGAACCGACTGCCGAGGAAGGGGCAGTGGAGGCGCAGGAGAAGTAACCAGGAAATGTCGCCCGGCAGGCGAGGAAAATCACACCACTTGAAGGACGAGGCACGTGAGGTAGCGGCCTTGGTCGAACCCCGGCGGCACGGGATGGTCCGGCGCCGCGCCGCGGCGTTCCAGGAGCAGGGCGCGGCGTTCGGAGAGGCGCAGGCCGGCGGCGACAGCCCGCTCGAAATCCACTTCGGAGACGTTGCCGGAACACGAGCAGGTGAACAGGATGCCGCCGGGCGCCAGCAGCCGCGCGGCCTGGGCGTTGAGGTCGCGGTAGGCCGAAAGCGCCTGGGGCACGTTCTCCTTGCCGCGCGCGAACTTCGGAGGGTCGAGCACGAGCAGCTCGAACAACCGGCCCTGCTCCCGCAAGTGCTTGAAGCCCTCGGTCCATTCGGCCTGAATGAGGTCGGCGTCAGCGATGTGGTTGCGTTCGAGGTTGGCCTGGGCCAGTTCGAGCGCCGCGGCGCTGGAGTCCAGCAGCGTGATGCTCCGGGCGCCCGCGCGCGCAGCGTGCAGCGCGAAGCCGCCGCCGTGGCAGAATACGTCCAGGACATTTCGGCCCGGCGCCAATGCGGCGAAGCGGCGGCGGTTGTCGCGCTGGTCAAGATACAGGCCCGTCTTCTGGCCGTGACCCAGGCGCAGGTCGCATGCCATTTCGATGCCACACTCGTAGACGGGGAACGGCGCCGCGGGCACCTCGCCGAACAACGGCGCGGCAGAGGGCGGGTCCATCTTTTCGAGTTGCCGGGCGTGGTTATCGCTGCGGTCCACGATGCCCTTGAGTGGCAGGCGGCTTGAGAGCGCATCCAGGATGGTCTGCTGCTGGCGCGCCATGCCAGGCGTGCCAATCTGCACCGCGGCGTAGTCGCCGTAGATGTCCACAACAAGGCCACCCAGGCCGTCGCCTTCGGAGTTGACGAGGCGGTAGGCAGTCGTGGGGTAGACGGCGCTCATATCACCGCTTGCTGACGCGCGCAGCGCCACGGGCGGGGACACGGGCGAGGACGCCCGTGCTACGGGCGCTTCTGAGAGAAGCGCGTCGCGCTGCCTGCGCAGGTCGGCGGTTTCCTCAAGCGCGTCCATGCCGTATTGGGCGGCGAACGACTGGACTTTGGCGATCTGCGCATCCAGCTCGGCGAGCAGGTTGCTGTCCTGGGCGTTCAATGCCGGTGAGGCAGGCGGGGTGGCGCGGGCGGCCTGTGCCAGCTCGGCATGGGCGGCCTGTGCCGGCTCGGCCGCCCCCTGGCCCGTGGCGCGCGGGAAGGCGACGCCCAAGGCGAGGACATCACGGCGCAGACGCAGAGCCTCGTCAATGCGGGCGGCAAGCAGCGCGGGGGTGATGGGGGCGTCAGCGCGGGTGATGAGGCGCACCGCGATGGCTGAATGTGGCGAGTAGAAGCCGCGGCCGACGCAGGTGCCGCGTTCGTCCACAACACGCACCTCGCAGCCCGGGCTTACGCCCGGGCCTTCGATGCGGGCCACGGCGCCGGCGAAGACCCAGGGATGGCCGGCGTGGAGGGGCTTGGCAGAGCCTTTCTTGAGATGAAGAGTGGGCACGCCTTCTGACATGGCGGTGCTCCTCGGCAAGGCGCACCACGTGCGAAAAAAAGGAAGGAGCTACAACGCTCCTTCCCCTTCTCGCAGCACAGAAAAGGCACTCATCAGCCAACGGTGAAGCTGGACTGGCCCGGCTACTTCTTCTCTTATTCCTTCTTTGCAGGCTCGTCCTTCTTCACAGGCTCGTCCTTCTTCACAGGCTCGTCCTTCTTCACAGGCTCAGTCTTCGCCTTCGGTGGCGTGGTGTCCTTCTTCGGCTGCGTTGGCGGCGTCTCTCCGCAACCCGCAACGACAAAGGCAAACGCCACTGCTACCAACAAACTGCAAATCCTTCGCATGTCCTCTCCCTCCACATGAACCGTGGCGCGTTTCAGCACGCCCCCCTTGAAAGCTCGCCATATTGAATGACGGGCTTCTTATAACACGACCCGCCCCGCCCTGCAACTACTTTCTCACAAACTTATCTGCCCGCAGACGCGCAATACTTCCAGAAGCGGGGTAACTCCTTGCGCAGCCTTGCGGATGCCGTCGGTGACCATCGTCGTCATGCCCTGGCTAATGGCCATGGCGCGGAGCTCCTCCAGCGTCGCGCCCTTGCGCAGCGCGGCGGTAATGACAGGCGTGACTTCGAGCGTCTCGGCAATCGCGGTGCGCCCGCGGAAGCCCCCATTGCACTTGGCGCAACCGACCGGCTCGCGGAACTGCTGCGGGTGCGGCAACTTGTCCCAGGCCAGGCCGCCTGCACGGGCCAGTTCCTGCGCTTTGGCGAGCAGTTCGGGCGACGGAGCTCTCTCGACGCTGCATTCCTTGCACAACTTGCGCACGAGGCGCTGGCAGGCGACGAACTTGGCCGCCTCGGAGACGAGGAACGGGTCGCCGCCGATGGCGATCAGTTGCGGGAGCACCTTGACGGCTTCGTCGGCGTGGACCTGAGTCATGACCAGGTGGCCGCTCAGGGCCGCGTCCAGGGTGAGCCTGAGCGTGCCGGCGTCACGGACTTCGCCCACGGCAATGATGTCCGGGTCCGAGCGCATGACGGCTTTGAGCGCCGCGGGGAAATCGAGGCCCAGTGCCGGCTGGACGCGAATCTGCTGCACGCCCGGCAGGTGGATGGCGATCGGATCCTCGATGGTGAAGACCTTGTGTTCCGGCCGCACGAGGTGGTTGAGACAACACAGGAGCACCGTGGTCTTGCCGCTGCCCGTGGGGCCCGAGAAGACCAGCAGGCCATAGGGCAGTTCGAGGGCGCGGGCGATGCGCGCGCGTACCTCCGGCGAGAAATCCATCTTCTCGAACGGCAGCACCCAGGAGGACGTGGGGAACAGGCGGCCCGTGAGTGATTCGCCCTGGTCCGTTGGGATGAAGCAGACGTCCGCTTCGATCCGTTGTGCCCCGGCGGCTTCCCCAATATCCAGATAGACCAAGCCGTTCTGCGGTCGGGCCTTTTCCTGGACGTTGCAGCCGGCGAGGACCTTCCAGCGTTCCACCAGCGCCGGCAGGAGACGGATGTCGGTCTCGGCCACAATGCGTAAGGAGCCGTCCACGCGCAGGCGGATATGGGCGGACTTGATGCCGCCCGATGCCGTCAGCACAGGCTCAAGATGGATGTCGCTGGCGCCGGCCCGGTGCGCCAGCAGGATCATCAGTTCGACAGCCGCGGCAACGTCGTTGCCGGCCGGCACGCCCTGCGGCCCGCCGGCCTTGACGCACTGCTCGCGCAGGTCTTGCACGAACGGGCCAATGGCGACGGGCAGCTCGATGCGCGGCTCTTCGCCTTTCAGGAAGCGCTCGACAGCCTCGCGTTCGAAGCGCCACTGGCGGCCGACCTTGAGGCCCTTGAGCTTGCCGGCGCGCAACCAGCGGTAGAACGTGGGGCGGCTGGTCTTGAGCATGGCGATGGCCTGGTCCATATCGAGCAGGTCCAGGCCGGGCGACGTGGGTTGAGTGCTGGCGGCAACCCGAGTGTGCCGCGGTCTACGGGAAGCGCGTGTCCTGGCAGCCATGTTTTCCTCCTCCCAAAGAGTCTGTATCACACAATATCATAGACGTTATGATACGTCAAGAGAAAAAGCGGTCTTCCAGCGTCCCGGTGTTCACACGCCGGGCGCTTTCTAGCGCTTGGCAGGCGGCGGCTTGGGCGCCGGCGGCGTCACGAGGACATCGAGGGCTTCCAGGCGCAGCGAGAGCTTCTGGTTCCGCGCGGCAAGCGTTCTTGTGCCCAGATAGTCGGCCTTGAACTTGAGGAACGCGCGCTGCGCGGCTTCGTATTGTCTGGCCACGAACAGCGTCTCGGCATCTTCCCATGCTTTTGCGGCAAGCGCTTCCTTCCTGTCGGCCTCGGGCGGGGGCTTCTTCTCGTCCTCGGGCGCGGGCGCGGGCTGCTCCGGCGCGACTTCCTTGGCCTGCTCCTTGGGCGCCTCGGGCGTGCTCTTCTTCAGCGCCGCGAGCTTCGCCTTCGCCTTGCCGGCAATGGGCTCGTACTTGAACTGCGCCGCGGCCGTGTACGCTTCGAGGATGGCCTTCTGGTCGCCGGCGGACTCCAGATCGGCAGCGCGCTTGAGCAGTTTCTCGCCTTCAGCCTGTGCTCTGGCGCGGATGCGCGTCATGGCGGTCTCGATCACCTCTTTGCCGGAACCCTGCTGGTACTGCTGCGGGAATGCCTCGAGCAGGGCCAGCGCCGCATTGTGGTCTCCCGCATTGGCCGCGTCCCTGGCCTTTGTGACCGCGTCGCTGATCGCCTTTGTTGCCGCGGCGGAGAACTTGATGCTCAATGCATCGAGTTTGCTGTCCGCCAGTTCCACGTGCCGCCACGCGGCGCCGGTGGTCCGCACCTCCGTCCACGCCTTGCGCTGCGCCTCGAAATCGTCGGGCTGCTCCTTCTCGACCTTCAGCGCCGCGGCCAGAAGCTGTTCCCCCCGCTGCCGTTCCTGTTCAGCGGCCACAGTGGCGGGGTCGGGGCCGGTCTTCTTGCTCGCAGCTTCCGGAACGGCGCCCGCCTTTGGCCGAAGGGCCACGTAGTAGTAGGCCCCAGCGCCGCCGATAACGAGCAGCAGGAAGACGACTGCCAGCGGGAGGAGCGAGCTGGAGCGTGCCGGCCTGTCGCGCTTTGTGAACGCCCTGCGCTTGAAGACAGGGGCGGCTTTCCCGGTGCCGGCGTGCCGCGAGGCGGGCGGGGCGCCCGCCGTTCCCGGCTCTGCCTCTGCAGTGGGCGCGGCCGAGCCGCTGATGGCGGCCTCGAAATCCTCAGCCAGCGCCGCAGCGGACTCGTAGCGTTCCCGGGGTTCCTTCGAGAGGAGTTGCAGGAGGAGCGCGCAGAACTCGTCCGGCAAGTCAGGGTTGAGCAGTTTGGGGTCGGGAGGGGCTTGAGTGACATGCTGCGTCATGATCGCCACGGCGGTGTCGCCCTCGAAGGGCGGACGACCCGTGGCGAGGTGGAAGAGGGTTGCGCCCAGCGAGTACAGGTCGCAGCCGGGCGTCAGGTCTTTGCTGCCGCGCGCCTGTTCGGGCGAGGTGTACAGGGGCGTGCCAAGCGCGATGCCCTCCTGTGTCAGCGAGCCGTCCTGGCGCACCAGACGGACGAGGCCGAAGTCCATGACCTTGACGGTCAGCCCGCCGCGCTCCTCCAACAGCATCAGGTTCTCGGGCTTGATGTCGCGGTGGAGCAGGCCCTTGCGGTGCGCGTGCGCGAGCGCCAGGGCGGTCTGGCGGCCGATCTCCAGGATGTCCGCGAACGGCAGGGGCCCGGAGGCCTCGAGACGCTGGCGCACGGTCTGGCCCTCGAGGAGTTCCATCGCGAAGTAGTGCAGACCGTGGGCCTCGCCCACCGCGATGGCGCCGACGATGTTGGCGTGGTTGAGGGCGGCGGCGGCCTTGGCCTCGCGGCTGAAGCGTTCGAGGAACTCGGCGTCCTTTGCCACCTTGGGCGAGAGCACTTTGACGGCGACCGGCCGGTTCAGAGACTTCTGCATCGCCCTGAAGACCACGCCCATGCCGCCTTCGCCGATGCGTTCGAGCAGCACGAAATCGCCGAGGTCCTTGTGCGGAACGCCCGGCGGCGGTGGCTTGCTCCGTTCCGAACTAGACGCGGTCGCCATGCGTGCGGGGCCTCGATACCCATGTCGGAGGTGCGCCAGATACTCATACCTGTGTTCCGGCTCTTTGCAAGCTTCGCGCGCGAGCAGGCTGGAAATGAGCGGCGGGCTACTCCTCCCCGGCCTTCTTCGCATCCTCCGCGGCAGTGACCGATTTCCAGCGTTGGGTGCGGCCGGCGAGCCATTCGGCTTCCGCCGTCAGCCCCAAGCGCTGGTAGAAGTCCTTTAGCGCGGCGAAGCGTTTGAGGGGCTCGAAGCCGATGTTCCAGAGCAGCTTGCGGTGGCACACGGGGCACTCGTGGATGGGCGTATCGTCGGCTTCCGGCAGGCTGTCGGAATAGTTCATGGAGCAGCGGTAGAAGGTGCAGTGGCGCAAGCCGAACATGTGGCCGGTCTCGTGGTTGAGCACCTTGCAGGCGCGGCGCAGGATACTCACGTTGCCGCTGCGACCACGTTCCAGACCCTCGAACTCGGGGTAATACCGGCACAGACTGAACACACCCACGCGCTTGTCCAGACTGGCCACGCCGAACACGAATTTCGTCCTACCGGAGTACAGGTCGGCCATGGTGACGCCCAGGTAGACCACCGCATCAGCAGACAGCTTGGGGGCCAGCAGTTCCAGCATCACGCGGTCGCCGTTGTACTGCCTGTCATACGTGCCGTGGCGGTTATTGATGGGAACGATCTTGTGCAACTGCGCGCCAGGCACCTCCAGCGCGATGGGCTTCTCCAGCCGCGCGGGAAGCTGGAAGAACGTGGCGGCGTATTCGCGCAGCAGTTCGAGCACTTTGGCCTGTTCGGCGGTGAAATCGCCCAGC
>Ga0315282_10005923_pt1 | contig 20633 bp, 17 predicted proteins | sample YL17G07_20_MG_FD_203693 | JGI IMG/M metagenome (GOLD analysis project Ga0315282, IMG submission 203693) | Sediment microbial communities from Yellowstone Lake, YNP, Wyoming, USA - YL17G07_20 | ecosystem: Environmental > Aquatic > Freshwater > Lake > Sediment | place: USA: Wyoming | collected... | reverse complement strand
CAGGCCCGGTGTTGGCTGATAGACAAGGGCAGCGCGGACTGGCCTGGGGAGTTGCTTGCCCAAATCAAGGGCTTCCTGGAGGGAACCCGGAAGACCCTCGCGCGCGCGCGCGTCCGCGAGGGCCTGGACGAACTGTTCGGGGCCTCAGAGACCGGTTCGGCCAGGGGGGCCTACAAGGGAGCGGGGTTCGAGCGGTGTGTGACCCATGAACTCGAGTCGCTCTGCCACGACATTAGCCGCCTCTGGGACGACTTGGACGACGATCTGAAGAAGCGAGTGAACGAGCACCTGACCGTGCTGTGTGACGGGAGGAACGTCAGAGTAGGGTTAAAGTGAAGCGCTTACCACCGAGTGCCATCCTCAGAAGGGGGGAACAGCCCCGTGGTGATCCAGGACGATGTTCTCAGAGAGAGAGTGGAGAGGCTTGAGGCCCTTCTCAGGGAGACGCTTGAGACTGAGCACTTCATCATCTGCTTCGGCCTGCGGGACTCCCCCAACGGCCGCGGCATAGCACGTGAAGGGGTCACGAGGCGCGGCCAGATCCGACAGTACGCACACGCGCTCGAGCTGGCCTTTGCGCACCTTGAGGCCGCTCCCCTCGCTCTGCCCCTCCCTCCGTTCGCGTCGGACGGGAAGCTCCACGTGTACGTGCATGATGTTCCCAGGAGCTACGGTTTTACCCAGTTCGTCCCAGGGGATCCCCCGGTGATCGAACTCGCCTGCCGGGGCGCGGAACCCACCCCGGAACAAGCGCGTCACCGCTCCTACGCGGCCGCCGCGCACGAACTGACCCACGCCTTCACGCTTCCACTGCGGCTGCCGACCTGGGTGGAGAAGCCCGATGGTTCCCATGCGAGCATTGACATTTGGCAATGGCTTCACGAAGGCACCGCCATGTTCGCGGAAACCTTGGTGTTCCCCTGCAATCACGACTGCATGCGCTACCTGGTCGGCTGGTGCGATGAACCCCATCGTTCGCTCGACCACTGGAACGCCCAATACCAGGCCGGAGTGTTCATCGGCTTCCTCGTGAGGCGCTTCGGACACGACTTCCTCGGGGAGCTGTGGTCTCTCGCGAGCCAACACCCCAGCCCCACCGCCCTTCTGGAAGCCGTGCTCTCCTCACGGGGCCGCGCCTTCGCCTCCCCCGACCCTAACGTGACTGACGTCTTCGCCTGCGGCTACTGTGGTGACGCCTATTTCCTCTCTGACCCTTCAAGCGGCTGCTTTCATCCCGGCCTCTTGGAGCGCCACGGGGGCCGCCTCATCACGCATGCTCTCGTACCGGAACCTTCCCACCCGGAAACCACGGGGGTTGACCGCGTGGACCATCTGGGGTGCCGCTACTACCAGTTGTTCCCGTCCGCGGCGGCTTCGGCGCTGGAAGTGACACTTTTCTGCGACCCCCCGGAGGCTGTCGTCCTTCGCGGCGAACTGCTCCCTGTCGGGACGCAGTTCGCCCGCCTCCCCGGCGGCGCCGTGTCCCTCCAGCGGGTTCCTGCCGCCCAGCCAGACGGTCGCTCGGCTCTCCGCGCCGTCTTCCCTGGTTTCTCCACGGCCAACGGGCTCGACCACGTCGTGCTGGTCGTAGCGAATTGCAGTTACGGGGCTACCGCCCGCGACAGAGTGGGGCTCCAACTGACCGCTCAGCTCGTCTGAGGGGCCCAAGGCCTCCCCGCGCCCCGCCGAGCGGTCCACACGCACGACGTTGCCCGCTGGGGACGGCGGCCGGGATGGGCCGGGACGGGGAAAGGACGCGGGCCGACGACAAGACGCGGAGAAGCTGTTCCGGGCGCCCGCAGAGGGGCGCCCCTACTTACGAGCCTCCGCCATCCGCGCCGCGAGGATGCGCTTGGCCTGCTCCTCGGCTACGTCTTCCGTGAGGAAGTCCTGCATCTCTGTCACCGAGGGGGCGGGTTCGACGATGTCGAGGAAGCGCTGGCGGACGTGGACCCTGGCGGCTTTCTTGGGGGCGAGGCCGAGGGCGATGGCGACGCCGTAGAGGATGGCCTCGGGCCGCGGGGGGCAGCCGGGGACGTAGAAGTCCACCGGTAGCGACTTATCCGCGCCGCCGAGGACGTTGTAGCTGTCGTGCCAGATGCCCCCGCCGCAGGCGCAGGAGCCGATGGCGAAGACCAACTTGGGCTTGGGGACGGCCTCCCACAGTCGCTGCACCGCAGGGGCCACCTGCCGCGTCACCGGGCCGCACACGAGGATCACGTCCGCGTGGCGCGGCGAGCCCACCAGCTTGATCCCGAAGCGCTCCGCGTCGTAGTAGGGCGTGAGCACGTTGATCACTTCGATGTCGCAGCCGTTGCACGCGCCCACGTTCGCGTGATACACCCACAGCGACTTCGGGAAGAGCTTGGCAAGATAGTCTTTGATGGACATGGTCATAGTCTCCAGAGGGGCCCGGGTTCCGGGGCCCGGGGCCCGGGCAACTCTTACGGTATGTGCGCCAGCATCTTCGCCGCCGGGTCGAGCAGGGGGAAGAGCAGCTTCGGGTACACCCCGAAGACAATCACCAGGGAGGTCAGGGCCGCCATCGGAACGAGCATGGTGAGGGGCACCCGCTTCGCCGGGGTCACCGCGACGCTCGCGTCGCCGTCGCTCCAGAACACCTTGTAGCCGGCCCGCACGAAGGCGGCGAGGGTGAGCAGGCTGGAGCCGATGGCGATGCCGACGGCCCACCAGAGGTGGGCCTCGGCGCCCGCGAAGTAGAGGGTGAGCTTGCTCCAGAACCCGCTGAAGGGGGGGACGCCGGCGATGGCGAGGGCGGCGATGAAGAAACAGACGGCGGTGGCCGGCATGCTCTTCGCCAGCCCGCGGAGGTGATCCATGGAGCGCCCGGCGGTGGCGTAGAGGACGGCGCCGACGGCGAGGAAGAGGACGGCCTTGGAGATGGCGTGGTTGACGATGTGGAAGACGCTGCCGTACCCGCCCAGGTAGCCGACCTCCCCGCCCAGGCCGATGCCGACCAGCCCCAGGCCCATCGCGATGTAGCCCATCTGGCTCACCGACGAATAGGCCAGCATGCGCTTCAGGTCATCTTGGGCCATGATCATGATGGCGTCGAGGAGCATGGTGAAGGCGCCGATCACGATCAGGAACATGGCAACGGGATGGTAGGCTCCCACCGGGAAGAAGATGGTCATCACGCGGGCGAGGGCGTAGATGGCGGTTTTGATCATCACGCCGGAGAGGAGGGCGCTGACGGGGGAGGGGGCCTCCGCGTGGGCGTCCGGCAGCCACGGATGGAAGGGCGCGAGCCCGGCCTTGGTGCCGAAGCCGACGATGAAGAAGGCCATGATGAGGAGCGCCATGCCGCTGGGGATGCGCCCCGCGACGGTGGCGAGGTCAGAGATCAGCAGCGCGTGGATGCCCCCGGCGCGGGGGAACAGCGGGGCCGCGGTCGCGTAGAGCAACACCGAGCCGAAGAGGGCGAAGGCGATGCCGACGGTGAGCAGCATCAGGTACTTGTAGCCGGCCTCGAGCGAGTGCTTATCCCAATAGAAGGCGACCAGCAGGCCGGAGGCGATGGTGCTCGCCTCCACCGCGATGTAGAGCATGATGATGTTGTTGGTGAGACAGGCCCAGAACATGGTGGCGATGAAGAGCAGGCACAGGGCGTAGAAGCTGGCCACCCGCCGGTCGGTGATGTCCCGGCCGGCGGCGTTGGTGATGCGGCGATGGGTGATATAGGGGATGGAGTAGAGGAGGGCGACGACGCCCACCACCCCGATCAGCACCACCAGCAGGGAGGAGAGCGAGTCGGCCCGCAGCTCCCGGTGGAGGCTGGTGTACACCTGGCCCCGCGCCGTGTCCACGAGCATGGGCACCGCGAGCGCGGTGGTGGCGGCCAGGCCGAGCACGGCGAGCGCGGCCCCCAACGGGCGCCACAGGCGGGCCAGCGGGTAGGTGACCACCGCCAGCGCCGCAGGGATGGCGCAGATCAGGATGGGGGTCGTCGAGATCACGTTATGCATTCCCCGTCTCCTCTACCAGTGCAACTCGGACAACTCGAAGGTGTCCGTGGTGCCGATCTTGTCTTGAATGCCGGAGATGACGTACAGCAGGAGGGCGACGGTGATGACCACCTCGGTGGCCACCCCCACCAGCGCCGTCTCCCGCAGCATGGGGGCGATGCTCACCAGGGAGAGGTGCACCGCGTTCTCCAGGAGGCAGAGCCCGATGACCGTTTTGACGGCGTCCCGGCGGGTGAGGATGGCGTAGATGCCGAGGGCGAAGATGGCCATGCTCACCGCGAGGTTGGTGCGGAACACGCCGGTTTCGGCCATGGGAGTGGGGGCGAGGAAGTGGATGTACTTCTGGGTGAGCCCGTAGGCGGCGATGAGCAGGAGCGCGGCCACGGCCACGGAGGGCCCGAAGCCGATGATGGCCTTTTCCCCGTTGGCGCCGCGCCGCTTCACGTAGCGGACGAGCAGCCAGGGGATGATGGTGGCCTTGGTCACCAGGGCGACCCCGAACCACAGGTAGAGGGCGCTGTTCCCCGCGGCGAAGGCGAGGAGGAGGCCGCAGATGAGCAGGGCCTGGGCGCAGAGCGCGACCGCGGAGCGATAGAGGTTGCGGCTCTCCACCGCGAGCAGGGAGGTGACGATCAGCAGCAGACTGAGGGTGCGGATCAGATGCTCGTTATACACGCTCCACCTCCTCCGGCACGCGCATACCGGTGACCATCAGGCGATCGAGGGGGGAGGGCGGCTCGTAGCAGCGGCCGCAGCGCCGGCAGGTGCTCATGAAGACCTCCACGGTCATGTGCATATCCTCGTGCACCGCGTTGGTGGCGGTCTCGAATTCCTTGGTGCTGGTGATGGCCTGCTCGGGGCACACCTCGGTGCAGCGGCCGCAATAGGTGCAGCGCTCGAGGGAGAACTCCAGCACCCGCTTTTCCGGGGAGACGTCCTTCACCTCGATGAGGCGGGGCGGGCAGACTTCCGCGCACCCGGCGCAGCCGATGCACTTCTCCGCGTCCACCACCACGCGCCCGCGGAAGCCGTCCTCGGGGATGCGGGGGGTGAAGGGATACCCCAGCGTCACCTTTCCGGCCTTGAGGCAGATCCACGCTTCTTTCAGCTTGCTCAGTATCATCGTCTCACCCTGCAATTCGAGAGTCGAGAGTCGAAACTCGAGAGTCGAACGATCCTTACGCGCCGATGAGGGCGAAGGCCAACGCCAAGGCCGCGACCCAGATGATGACGCGGGAGTAGTAGTACATGGATTGGTCAATGCGGACGCGGGGGTTGACCACGTCCACCAGACCCACCAAGAGGAGCACCACGGCCATCTTCCCGAGGGTGGCGAGCAGGCTCAGCCCGGGGTGGGCGATGATGGGCCAGGGGACGAACACCGTCACCAGGAGGGCGGAGAAGATCAGTAGCCGGGAATGCATGGCCCACTTGAAGAGGGCCAGCCCGGGGCCGGAGCGCTCGATGAAGGGCCCCTCCATGATCTCCTGCTCGGCCTCTGCGATATCGAAGGGCAGCTTCCCCACCTGGGCCTGGAGGGCCATGAGGAAGGCGATGCCGGCGATGGCCATGGAGATGGAGGCCTGATGGTTGGCGAGCACGCCGGCGAAGGTCATGGAGTGGGCCTTGTAGGCGGCGACGAAGAGGGCGATGACCATCACCGGCTCCACGCTGAGGAGCATCATCATCTCCCGGCTTCCGCCGACGGCGCCGTAAGGGTTGCCGGAGGCGAAGCCGCCAAGGATGATGGCCACCGCGGCCATGGAGGCGAAGTAGACGAAGACGATCATATCCCCGGCGTCCCCCAGGGCGGGCTTACCGCCGAGGGGGGTGAAGAGGGCGAGCACCATGGTGGAGCCGAGGGCGAGCGCGGGGGCGACCCGCCACACCCAGCTCTGGGTGGGGGTGAGGTCTTCTTTCACCAGCAGCTTGGCGATGTCGAGGTAGGGCTGGGTGATGGGAGGGCCCTGGCGGGAGTGGATGCGCGCCTTGAACTTGCGCAGCAACCCTTCGGCCAGGGGGGCCAGCCCGATGAGGAGGAACAGACTCAGCACGGCGGTGACGACCGGTGACATTACTTCCTCCCTCGCAGGCGGTCGGTCTTCTCCCGGGAGAGGGCGAGGAGCTGCTCACTGGTGAGCACGTTGCGCTCGCCGGAGCGGGCGCTGACGATCTCCACCCGCTCGGTGCAGGAGAAGCAGGGGTCCATGCTGCCCAGGATGATGGGCACGTCGGCGATGGTTTCGTCCTGAATCATATACGGCAGGGCCTGCAGGTTCTGATAGGTGGGGGCGCGCACCCGCCAGCGCTCGGGGCGGTTGTCGCCGCCGCTGAGCACGGCGTGGATGGCTTCACCCCGCGGCGCCTCTACCACGCACACGCCCCACTGGCCGGCGGGAATGGTGGAGGGCACGTCCGCCATAATGGGGCCGTCCGGCATCTCGGCCAGGCCCTGGCGGACGAGGCGAATGGACTCGATGGTCTCCTCCAGGCGGACGACCACGCGCGCCCAGTTGTCGCAGTCGGGGTGGGTGACCACCTTGGGGACCAGCTCGGGGTAGGCGGAGTAGGGATGGTCCACGCGGGCATCAATGTCCACGTTCGAGCCGCGCGCGGTCGGTCCGACGACGGCGAACTCCCGCGCGGCTTCCGCGGGAAGCACGCCGACTCCACTCAGCCTTGCTTTGAGGGTGGAGTCGCCGGAGACGGCGTTGATGACCGCGACCCACTCGTCCTCGATCTTCTTGATCACGTCGAGGATCTCGCTGTGGATGTCCTTGGGGATGTCCCGGCGCACGCCGCCGATCAGGTTCATGCCGTAGGTCTTGCGGTTGCCGGTGATCTTCTCGCACAGCCACATGACCGGTTCCCGGATGCGCCAGGCCTGCATGAGCACGGTATCGAAGCCGAGGATGTGCCCGGCGATGCCCAGCCAGAGCGGGTGGGAGTGGATGCGCTCCAGCTCCAGCATGAGGGAGCGGATGTAGCGGGCGCGATCCGGGGCCCGGACGCCGAGGGCCTCTTCCGCGGCCTCCACGTAGCAGGTGGAGTGAATGAAGCCGCAGATCCCGCAGATGCGCTCGGCCATGAAGGGGATTTCGTTGTAGGTGAGCATGCTGTCGGCGAGCTTCTCGATGCCGCGGTGGCTGTAGAAGCCGCGGTAATCGCACCCCACCACTCGCTCGCCCTCGACGAAGAGGCGGAGCTGGGCGGGCTCCTCGAGCACCGGGTAGAAGGGGCCGATGACGACAGTGGAGGCGCCCTCCGGGGGTTTCTTGAAGGGGTACTCGACGTCGGCGTTCTCCCGGCGGGGGGGCCAGTCGCCGTAGCGCACGTCCTTGCGGAGCGGGTAGAGCGTCTCCGGCCAGTCATCGGAGACGACGAGGCGACGCGGGTCGGGGTGGTTGTTCACGGTGACCCCGAACATGTCGTGCACCTCGCGCTCGGCCCAGGAGGCGGCGGGCACGTCCGGGGTGATGGCGTCCACCTGGGGCGCGTCGGCCGGGGCCATACCGGAGACGATGGCGAAGAGGTGGTCCTTGTCCAGGGAGAAGATGTGGGCGACTTCGTAGCCGCCGCGGTCGGCCCGCGCGTCCACCCCCGCGGTGATGACGAAGCGCGCGCCCAGCTCGCGATAGAGATAGCGCGACACCGAGACCAGGCCGGCCGGGGTGACCTGGAGGCGCACCTTTCCGGGGACGCGCTCGGTCACGCTCAGCAGGTCCGGCCCGAAGGCCGTGCGCAAGGTCGCAATCAGTTCCCCACTGCCCATACCTACCTCCTACCGGGCCCAGAGAAACAGCGTGATGACCACGAGAATGAGGCCGGCGATCTGCCAGCTCAGGTACAGTTGCGGGACGCCGGAGTGCGTGTGGCTAATGGCCCGCATGGTCTTCTCTCCCAGCCCCAGCAGCGGCTGGAAGAGCCAACGGTCGAGATCGAAGATCTCCATGAACCGCGTGGGGTAAGCCGCGCGGGGTGGGTTGACTTTGGGATAGACATTGCGGAAGACGTGCTTGAAGGCGTCGTAGAAGCTGTGCGCGGGATAGCGGGTCTGGTCGCCCGGACACGCCGTTCCGCAGTTCCACAGCGGCACGCTACGGCGCTGCGAGGCGCCTATCCGGGAGAACCCGTGCGCCAGGATCACCAGGAACACGAGGGCGAGCAGCCCCACGACCGGCAACCACACTCCGGTCACCACGCCCCCCGAGAAGGAGAGCTGCAGCCCCAGGGGACTGCTGCCGATCAAGCCGGACAAGGGGCCGGCCTGGTGGAGCGACCCCAGCGGGGCGAGCGCGGCGTAGATGCCGCTGAGGGGCAAGAGCGGCACCACCCCAAAGAGCACACAGGAGAGCGCGAGCAGAAGCTGCGGAAGCTGCATCGTCCAGGAAACATCTCCTTGCGCGGCTTGCTCCGGCGTCACGGAGGGAGGGCCCAGGAAGGCTGCGCCCAGGAACTTGAGGAAGGAGGCGAGCGTGACCAGGGAGATGAAGGCGGCGATCACTCCAAGCACCACGAACAGCCACATGCCGGGCACGCCCAGGATGGTGATCTGGTAGAGGAGCCATTTGCTGGCAAAGCCGTTGAGCGGGGGCACACCGGCGATGGAAAGGGAGGCGACGAACGCGGCGAGGCCGGTCAGGGGCATGAAGCTCCACAGTCCGCTCATCCGGTTCAGGTCGCGCTCTCCGGTGCGCAGCAGGGCGGAGCCGGCGGTCATGAAGAGGACGCTCTTGTAGCAGACGTTGTTCAGCAGATGGAAGAGGCCGGCCATCAAGGCGAGCATTCCCAGGGCGGGGGCGCTGGGAAGCAGGTAGATGCCGGCGCCTACGCCCAGCACGATATAGCCCATCTGTCCGATGACGTGCCAGGACATGAGGCGTTTGGCATCACTCTGGGCGAGCGCGGAGAGGGTGCCGGCGAAGATGGAGCCGGCGCCGAAGACGGCGATGATCAGGCCCCACGTGCGACTGACCTCGGAGGGCGGCAGCAGGTCCACGAACACCCGGAGCAGACCGTAGACGGCCAGCTTGGTCATGGTGCCGCCGAAGGCGGCGGAGGCGCTGGTGGGGGCGGCCGCGTAGGCGTCCGGCAGCCAGTCGCCGAAGGGGAGCAGCCCCGCCTTGGTGGCGAAGGCGACGAACCAGAGCGCCAGCAGCAGGTGCAGGAGCGCGGGATAGTGCGCGGTGAAGTGGGCGAACATGGCCGCGGTGGCGGCGAAGCTGAAGGAGTGCGACGCGTTCCAGCTCACGATGATGGCGATCAGCATGAGCACAGTGGCGGCGTGCGTCACGATCATGTACTTGAGGCCCGCGCGCTGGGCGGCCGGGTTCTCCCGCTCGAAGACCACGAGGAAATAGGAGCAGACGGTCATCAGCTCCCAGAAGAGGAGGAAGAAGAACCAGTCCGCGGAGCAGACCACGGCCACCAGGCTGGCGAAGAAGACGAGGAGCAGGGGGTAGTAGCGCACGAGGTGCTGGGTGGGATAGCGGCGCAGGTAGCCGATGGAGTAGAGCGTGGAGAACACCGCGATCCCGGAGATGAGCAAGAGGAAGAAGGCGCTGAGGACGTCGACGCGAAAGGCGAACTCCGCGTTGAGGGTCGGTACCTGAAAGAGCGGGCCGGTAGTCACAACCTGCCGGCTCAGGAGCACGGAGAGCGCGGCCGGAAAGATCAGCGCCCCTGCGGTTAGCACGAAGAGAAAGGAGAGCGCGCTCACCAGGCGGCGGCGGGTTGCGGCGACGGCCGCGACCAGCGCCCCGGCGAGCAGCACTCCGCTTCCGACGAGCACCAACTGCGCTGCGTTCATACCTTTTCCTCTTTGCCCCTAAGGGAGCACCAGGTTCACCAACGGCAGGCCCACGAGGGGGACCACCAGACACAACACCATCCCGAGCACCAGGGCCGCGCTCATCCAGGGAGGGGCATCCGCGGCGGCCACGGCGGCCGGCGAGGGCGCTCCCAGAAAGACCTTGTGGGCGATGTGGAGCAGCCAGGCGAAACTGACCACGCTCTCCGCCGCGAGCAGCACCAGCAGCAGGGCGCCGCCGGGGGATTGCAGCGCGCCGGAGAAGATCATGAACTTGCTCCAGAAGGTGGCGAAGGGCGGCACCCCGGTGACGGCCACGACTCCCACCATGAAGGCCATCGCCTCCAGCGGCATCTTGCCCGCCAGCCCCCGAAGCAGACTGATCTTGCGCGTGCCTGCGCCGTAGGCGATGGCGCCGGCGGCCAAGAAGAGCGTGCCCTTCGCCACCCCGTGGCAGAGGACGTGGAGCAGGCCGCCCCGGAAGCCAATCGCCGAGCCCCACATGCCCAGCGCCATACCGACGAACATGTAGCCGAGATGGGCGATGGTGGAGTAGGCCAGGAGCCGCTTCAAGTCATCCTGGCGGAAGTAGCTCATGATCGCCATGAAGATGCTCAGCATGGCCATCACGGCCACCACCACGGCGAGGCCGGCGGAGAGGGAGGTGGTGGACATGATGACGCGGGCCAGCAGGAGGATAGCGGGCTTGACCATCACGCCGGAGAGCATGGCGCTGACCGGGCTGGGGGCCTCGGTGTGCGCGTCCGGCAGCCAGGTGTGGAAGGGGATCTGGGCCCCTTCCGCCCAGGCGGCGACCAGGAAGAGCAGGAAGACGGCGGCCGACATACCGCTGCTGAGCCGGTTGAGCGCGCTGAAGTCGAAGCTCCCGGCGAAGACAAACAGCAGACACAGGGCGACGAGGAAGCCCAACCCACCGATGTGCTTGAGCAAGAGGGCTTTCATGCCCGCGCGCTGGGTGATATCGGTATGGGCGTGGGAGATCATGGCCCAGGAGCAGATCGTAGTCATCTCCCAGAAGATGAACATCTGCAGGAGGTTGGGGGAGAGCACCAGGCCGACCATCGCCCCCAGGCAGGCGAGGACCCAGAAGTAGTAGCGATTGTCGCCGTTGCGGTAGGGGTGCTCGGCATTCCCCTCGCCCATGTACTCCTTGGAAAACATCACCACCGCCAGCCCGAGCACGGTGACGAGGAGGAGAATGGCGGAGCTGAGGGGGTCCACCAGCAGGCCGAAGGCCTGGGACTTGCCGAGGGCGCCGGGCAACCAGGGGAGAGTACCGAAGGGCAGCACATTCGCGCCGGGGTAGGTCAAAGCCACCTTGACGCAGGCCAGTGCGGCGGTGGCCAGGGCGGTGAGAATCGCGAGGGTTTTCGCACCGCGCGGGACCAGGCCGCACACCACTGCGCCGGCGAAGGGAACGAGAAGCACTGCGATCACGATCGGGTCCATGCCGCCTCCTGCTGCGCGGAAGCCTTCCGTGTGAGAGCCGCGCGCACCCGCGCGGCCGTCGCTTGCACCGCGGGGTCCATCTCGGCGCCGAATGCGGTGTTCCCGGGCTGAACCCCGAGGACCGCGACGGGCTTGCCATAGGAATCCTGAAGATAGCGCGCCAACAGCGCCAGCCCGGTGGTGTGCGTCGTGCCAGCGCCCTCGCGAAGCTCGTCGGCGGCGCAGAACGCCACCTCTCCCGGGGCGCCGCCGAATTCCATCGCGTCAACGAACAGCACCCGGGAGACGGCCGGATCCCCGGCCACCCCCAGGAAGCGCTCCGGAGCGTCCCCGCAGTCCACCACATGCGGGACGCCGGCCTCGGCGCACACCAGCGGCCCGAGCGCGTCGTCGCCGCGCTGGGGATGGCCCACGCCCAGGACGAGCGTCGGTATCTCCAGCCAGCGCGCGAGCGCCGCCTCGGCTTCGGGGCCGCGGATCATTGCTGATACTCCACCATTTCGTTGAGCTGCTGACAGGTGAACACCGGGCCGTCCAGGCACACCCACTTATCGCCCATCATGCAGTGATTGCACTTGCCGATGCCGCAGCGCATGTGCTGCTCGAGGGTCGTGTAGATGTCCTTGGCGGCAAAGCCCATGGCCTCGAGGTCGCGCACGACGAAGCGGATCATGATGGGAGGACCGCACACGAAAACGACGCCCTCGGCCGCGGGGTGCTTCCACTGGGGAAGGAGCGTGCCGACGACGCCGACGTTGCCGGCCCACCCGTCGGTGGCCACGTCCACGGTGGTGAGGCAGGTCATCCCCTCCAGCTTCTGCCACTGCTCCAGTTCATCGCGGTAGACGAGATCGGCCTGGGTACGCGCCCCGACCAGCACGGTGACGGAGGCGAACTTGTCCCGCAGCCGGTAGACCTCGTGAACCTGGGGCCGCAGCGGTGCGAGGCCGATGCCGCCGCCCACGACGAGGACGTGCTTGCCGTACACATCTTCCATGGGGAAGCAGTTGCCCAGGGGCCCGCGCAGGCCGATCTGGCCGCCCACGCCCAGGGCGTGCAGCGCCTTTGTGACCCGTCCTACGGCACGCACCGTGAGGTCCAGCGTATCCCGGCCGTGCTTGGCGGAGGCGATGCAGAAGGGGGCCTCACCGGCGCCGAAGATGGACACCTCCAGGAACTGGCCGGGCTTGTAGAGGAAGGCCTCCCGTTCCGCCGCGTCGTCAATGCGGAGGGTGAAGGTGCTGGTGTCGGAGGTCTCCGGCTTGATGCTCTCGATGGTGGCCAAGATGGGAAGATAGGGGTTGTTCACTTCACCACTCCTCGCCGGATCGCTTCCGCGGCCGCGGGCATGTGCGCCCAGGCCTCGCAGGTGCTGAGACAGCGGCCGCAGCAGACGCAGCCGTGCCGGGTATTGCGCAGGGCCCATTGATGGCTGAGCTTGTGGAAGAAGCGCGCGTGCAGGCGGGTCTTGCGGTGGGCGCGGGGGTTGTGCCCGCTCGCCTCCCGCGCGTAGCAGCTATAGTTGCAGGCATCCCAGTGCCGCTCGCGGATGCCCTGCTCGCCGTCGAAGCGGTCGGTAACCGTAAAGCAGGAGCAGGTGGGACAGACGAACGCGCAGCCGCCGCAGTCCACGCACCGGTCGGCCAGCTCGTCCCACACCCCGCTCTCCACTTCCTCCAGGCTCAGCTTTCGCATTGCCGCGGCCACGTAGGCGCGAAAGTCGCCGAACTTGGTCTCCGCCTCTTTGGCAAGCAGGTGGCGGCGCTTGATGTGCTCCAGTTCCGCGGGCACGAGCAGGTCCGCGTGCTCCTCGGCCAGCTTGCGGCCCTTCTCGGAGCCGATCTCGATCAGCATCCCCTCTTCCAGGCGGGTCCACTGCTGGTCGTAGCCTTTCTTGAGGAAGGGGCCGGCGTCGCCGCACACGCAGAAGCAGGTATCGTCCGGCTCCTGGCAGGAGTAGGCGAGCACGAGGGAGTTGCGCCGCCGGAGCAAGTAGTACGGGTCCTCGTACTGGCCGCTGAACATGACGTCGAGCACGCCCAGGCCGGTGACGTCGCAGCAGCGGGCGGCGAGGAAAATGCGGGCCTTGTCCTCGTACACCGGGGAGACGCGGAGCTTGCCGTTCTGCGAGAAGAGCAGGATCGGGTCGCGCTGGGGCATGAAGAAGCGCTTGAGCGGCTCGGTGGGAATGCCGTAGCCCCAGGAGACCTCAGAGGGGGCGCTGATCTGGCCATACAGCAGGTCGCCGCCGGCGGTGCGGCGGGGGGCAATCACCTCCGCCGCCCGGAGCAGGCGGGCAACGAATTCCTCCACTCGGCTATGCAAGAGCAACCGTGACGTCATCCGCCACTCCTCCTGACCGACGGGTCTACGCCGACTTGATCGCCACCGGCGTGGGTGCGAGCACGGGCCGTTCGGTCTCCGAGCCTGCGGCTATCTCCATCACTCCCAGGCGGAGGGCCTGCCAGTGGGGCACGAGGACCACTCCCCGGGGGGTTTCGTCGGATACGAGCACTTTGAGCGAGGCCTCCCCCCGCGCGGAGCGCACCTGGACGTTGCGGCCCGCGCGCACCCCCAACTGCTTGGCGTCTTCGGGGTGGAGGTAGAGCATGCCAGTCGGGTAGTCCCGGCCGATCAGGGTGAACTCCACGGCCACCGTGAGGGTATTCGCGATGCTGGTTTCCTGATCCCACGGGCCGAGGGTAGCATCGGCGAGGAGGAGGAACGGGAACTCGGCACTGGAGCGGGGACCGGACCCGTTCCGGGGGAGGGGCTGCAGCCCGCGCTGCCAGGCGAACGGTCCCCTCATGTCCGCGGGCCAGCTCGCGCCTCCCGCCCGCTCCAGCGTCTGATAGCTCACTCCCCGGTACATGGGCACCACAGTGGCGATCTCGGCGAACACGTTCTCGGCCGTCATGTAGGGCATGGACGCTCCGAGGCGGGCGCTGAGTTCGGCGACGATCTTCCAATCCTCCCAGGCCTCCCCCGGGGGGGTCACGGCCTGGCGGATCCGCTGCACCCGCCGCTCCTGGTTGGTGTAGGTGCCGTCCCGCTCGGCGAAGGCGGCGGCCGGCAGGACCACCTGGGCCTGCTGGGCCATGGGGCTGAGGAAGATGTCCTGGACGATCAGGAAGGTGCTGGTGAGGTCGGGGGCGGCCGGGGCGCGGGTGAGGTCGTCGCCCATGACATAGAGGGCTTTGACCTTGCCCGGCATCTCCCAGGCGGAGAGCCCGCGGACGCGGCAGAAATCGGCGCCCCACGCGCGGGCCAGGTCCGGCACGCTGTCAACGAGCGAGGCATAGCCAGGCAGGCGATCGGGCGAGACGCCCATATCGAGACACCCGCGGAGGTTGTTGCGGGGGAGCAATTCGAGCAGCGTCGCCTTCGCCCCGGCGCGCTCGCCCACGGCCGCCAGATCGGCGAGGGCGGTGCGGGCGGTGGCCGCGGCGGGCAGGGCGGCAAGGGAAGACGAGTACAGCAGGGCCACCTGCTTCGCGCCCGCGAGGAGGCGGGCCGCGCCCTCCACGTCCGCGGCCGAGAGGCCGGCGGTTTCCGGAGAGGCCTGCGCCACGCTCGCCTTGAGGGCGGCAAGCGCCTCGGAGCGCTGGTCCGCGAGCAGGGCGCGCAGCAGCGTGCGGATCACCTCGGCTTCCCCGCCCGGCCTCGCCTGGAGGAAGACGTCGGCCAGCCGCGCGAGGGCGTGGCGGCGAGTGGCGATTACCACCAACCGGGAGCCGTTGAGGCGGCCGCGATAGAGGCGGGCCGAGACGGCGGGGTGCTCTTCGTTGGGGTCGTTGCCGACGAGCAGGACGAGGTCGCTCGCTTCCAGGGCGGCGAGGTCGCCGGAGGTGGGAAGGGAGCCGGTGCGGTGGCTGCAATCGAGGTTCGGGGTCTTCAGGGTGGCGCGGGCGAAGCGCGCCAGGGCGTAGTTGTCTTCATTGGCGGCGCGGGCGGAGCCGAGCACGCCAACGGCCTGGGGCCCGCCGGCGCGGAGGGCGGCGTTGAGCCCAGCGGCGGCGGCGGAAAGCGCTTCTTCCCAGGAGACGGGGGCAAGGGCGCCGTCCTTGCGGAGGAAGGGACGGGTGAGGCGCGCGGGGTTGTCCATCAACTCGTGTGCGTGCCAGCCTTTGAGGCAGAGCCGTCCCTGGGAAACGGGATGACAGCGGCTCGGGGCGACGCCGGAGATGCGCCCCTCGGCCACGTGCAGGTAGAGCCCGCATCCGCACCCACAAAACGGACATGTCGTCGCGATGTCAGCCAACGGCCCGCTCCCTTCTACGCGAAGCTGGGGATCCGTACGGAGAGCCTATACGCCGGGATTCCGCGTGTTCCTACTCGCTCTGTTCTAAGTTTCACAATGGTTCTGGCGCGCGTTCTGCGCGGGGGACCGAAATATTTGGACTCGCTTCGGAAAGCAACCGGGTCGGCGCGGAGGGCCTGGCAGGAGAACACCTTCCAGGACCGTTATTGGGCAATCTGCGCCAGTTTCCTTCCGCCGACCGGGCACGCCAACTGCGGCTGAGGATCAGCCCGAACCGGCAACTCCTTGCATAGAACCGGACTTTGTAGAAATTATCACAAACTAAGCCCGCTGTCAACGGCCGCGAGTCGGCCGCGGCGGTCGCGCGGGCCGATTCTTCCGACAAGAGAGGGATAGGTGAAGCTGCGAGGGCAGAAGGGACGCCTCGGGTTTCCCGCCCCGTGCTAACAAGGCCTCGTTTTAATTGGCTGGCGAGAGCCGGGATGAAGGGCGAGCGGAAGGCGAGGAGGGGAGTGTCTCTCCAAACGTGGAGCAGGACAGCCGAGAGCCGCCGGCGATGCGGGCCGGTCCGGGGTGCGGAGCATGACGCAGACCGGCGGGTATGGAACAATGTTCCTGTGAGTTCTGTTGACGGCCAAGCGTGGCATGGGTAATGTTTGACCGGTACGCTGGTCTTAAACCTGACGCAAGGGAGGATGCACGGCCATGAGGAATGGCGCTTTTTGGGCGGGAATGCTGACCGGCGCCGTGATCGGCGCGGCGATTGCGTTGATCTATGCGCCGAAGTCGGGCGCGGAGACGCGGGACGACGTCGTCCAGGGCGTGCGGAAGATGAAGGAAGCGGCGACCGAGCGGAGTCGCCACCTGTTCCGCCGCCGGCGGGCGGAGGGCGAGGACGTATCCGAGCAGGCGTGAGGTCACGGACAGCCTGATCTGGTCACCCGTTACCGCGGACAGGCGAGCCGCGCCTGTCCGCGGCGCTATGGCCTCCCCCCTACTCACGAATGGTCGCCCCCAGGTCCGCGCGCAGGGCGGCGCGGAGGCGGTCCATGGCCGCCTCCACCTCCTCCTCGGCAAGCGTTCGGTCGGAACGCCGGAAGGTAAGAGAGTAGGCGAGGTTCCGGCTGCCTTCGGGCAAGGGCTTACCTTCGTAGACGTCGAACAGGCGCAGCGATTCCAGATCCGGGCCGGCGTGCTTGCGAATCACGGCCTCGGCGTCTCGCGCGGGCACCCTCCGGGGTAGCACGAAGGCGACGTCCCGGGTCGAGGCCGGGAAGCGACTGAGGGGGACGAAGTTCTCCTGCGGCCGGGCGTGAGCGCGCACGAGGTCCAGATCGAGTTCGGCGACGAACACGGGGTCAGGGAGATCCCACGCGGCGCGGACGGCGTCGCTGAGCTGGCCGATACATCCAATGGTCTCACCGTTGAGGGAGAGGCGCGCGCTCTGCGAGGCGGCAAGCATTGGCAGCGGCTCGGGGGTGTAGTCGGCCGAGACCCGCGCCACGGCGCGCAGCACCTCCTCAATCACTCCCTTGAGGGCGAAGAAGTCCCACTGCTCCGCGCCCTTGGGCAAGCTCCAGAACCCCTGCCACCGCCTCCCCACACCGGCGAGGGCGAGGTGCTGCGGCTGATGGGGAAGCCGGTCCGGCCCGGCCGGCAGGAAGACCACGCCGAGGTCGTAGGCGCTGACGTCGGCCACCCCGTGGCGCTGGTTGGTGGCAACGACGTCGAGCACGGAAGTCATGAGGGTGGTGCGGAGCTGGGAGCGGTCCACGGTCTTGGGGTTGCTGAGAAGGACGGGGCGGGAGCGGGGATCGTCCTCCGACAACTGTAGGCGGGCGAGCATCTCCGGCCCTTCGAGGCTGGAGGTGATCAGTTCGGTGAGGCCCAACCCCCGGAGCACGCCGCGCACTTCGTCGTCGAAGGCGATACCGAGGTCCTGGCGACCCACGCCGGCGCTCTCCCGGGGCAGTGTCTCGAGGATATGCTGGTAGCCATAGGCGCGGGCGATCTCCTCCACCAGATCAATCTCCTCTTTGATATCCTGGCGGAAGGTCGGTACCTGTACCACCAGCGTCTTACCCACCGTCACCTGGAGCTGGAGGCGGGAGAGGTGCTCGGCCATCTGGGCCGCGGTGAGGTCGGTGCCGAGGAGGGCGTTGGCGCGCGCGGGGCGGAGCGTCACCACGGCCTCGGTAACGGGGTTGGGATAGGCGTCCACCGCGCCCGCGGCGATCTCCACCGGGGTGGGGTTGAACTCCGCAATCAGCTCGCAGGCGCGATCCAGGGCGCGCACCGTGCCGCCCGGGTCCACGGTGCGCTCGAAGCGATAGGAGGCCTCGGTACTCATCTGCAGGGCCCGCGCGCCCCGGCGCACGACGCCGGGGTTGAAGTGCGCCGATTCCAGCAGCACCTGCGTGGTGCCGTCGTTGATCTCACTGGAGGAGCCGCCCATCACCCCGGCGATGGCGACCGCGCCGCCGGGATCGGCGATGACCAGCGTCTCCGAACTCAGCGCCCGCTCCTCGCCGTCAATGGTAACCAGCACCTCGCCCGGTTTGGAACGGCGGACGATGACGGTCGGCTTACCCTTGAGCAGCGTGTAGTCGAACGCGTGCAGGGGCTGGCCCAGCTCGAGCATCACCAGGTTCGTCGCGTCCACGACGTTGCTGACGGGGCGCAGGCCGCACTGTTCGAGGCGGCGCTGGGCCCACTCCGGGGAGGGGGCGATCTTGACGCCGCGGACGATGCGCGCGGAGTAGCGCGGGCACAGGTCGGGGTCCTCGAGGATCACCTCGGCGAGATCGGCGGCGGGCGGGCCGGTCTCGGTGAGGACCGGGGCGTGCCCGCGCATCTCCTGGCGCAGGGCGGTGGCCAGCTCGCGCGCGACGCCGACCACGGAGAGGCAGTCGCCGCGGTTGGGGGTGACCTTGATGTCGAAGACGGCGGCGCCGGCGGCGTCCTCGATGGCCTCGACTTCGAGGCCCATGTTGGTGAGCACGTCGGCCAGCTCGCGGAGGGGCAGGTCGTTGGGGACGTATTCGTTTAGCCAGGAGACGGGGAGGCGCATGGGGAGGCTCCAGGGGATAGGGGATAGGGAATAGGGGATAGGGTTTCGGGAACGGCCCCCCAAACTTGTTCGGTAGCTCTACTGTCCAGAGGTTGGCGCTGAAACCCACCGTAGCTCGCGGTGACGGCGTAGCCGCAGCGGGCGAGGAGCGGGGGGACTTCCTCGGGGAAGATGTAACGGGCGCGCATGGCGTGGGCCAGCGTGCGCGTGGTGCGATCGGCGGCATCGCGCCACTCGTAGCGCAAGTGGGAGACGAACACCTGGTCCTCGCCGAACTCGGTCCAGCTCCAGGCCACCACCTCACCGTGGCCGTCCGGCGCGGGGAAGCGGGCGGCTTCCATTTCGGGAGTGCGGCCGCGGGCGATGATCTCTCGCGGGGGGACGAAGAAGGCGAGGATGAGGGTGCCGCCGGGGGCGAGGTGGGCGCGGATAGTGCGGAGGGCGCGCTCCTGATCCTCGACGGTCAGCAGATAGAGGAACGTGCGGAACGGGACGATGGCGAGGGGGAAGGCCTGCCGGAACGCAAACTGCCGCATATCGGCGGCCACGGGCCACACCCGGCCCGCCAGCGGTGCACCTTCGGCCCGCTTGCGCCGCAGCACCTGCAAGGTGGCGAGGGAGTGGTCGAGCGCGACGACGTCAATCCCGATGGCGGCCAGACACAGGGACAGTCGCCCGGTGCCCGCGCCGAGTTCCAGCACGGGGCCGCCGCTGGCCGCGGCTTCTTCCGCGAAGAAGACGATGTCTTCCAGGTAGTTGCCGGGGTAGCCGTCGTATAAGGTAGCTATCGGGTCGTAGGGGGCGGGCATGGCCGTTGAGAGTTGAGAGGAGAGAGTTGAGAGTGAACGGCCGCAGCTACTCTCTAGTCTCAAATCTCTCATCTCACCTCCTAGAACTGCCGCAGGAAGCGCATATCGTTCTCGTAGAGGGTGCGGATCTGCTCGATGTTGTAGCGGCGCTGGGCGATGCGCTCGATGCCGAAGCCGAAGGCGAAGCCGCTGACGATTTCGGGATCGTAGCCACCCGCGCGCAGCACGTTGGGATGCACCAGACCCGAGCCGCCGATCTCCACCCAGCCGGAGAACTTGCAGAAACGGCAGCCGTCGCCGCCGCAGAGGTCGCAGCTCACCGAGAAGTCCGCGCTCGGCTCGGTGAAGGGGAAGAAGTCCGGGCGGAAGCGGATGCTGGTGGTGGGCCCGAAGAACTCGTGCACGAAGGCGGTCATGGTGCCCCGCAGGTCGGCGAAGGTGATGCCGGGGCCAATGGCGAGACATTCGAGCTGGTGGAAGATGTCGCCCTTGGTGAGGGTGACGCTCTCTCGTCGGTAGGTGCGCCCGGGCGCAACGACGCGGATAGGGGGCGGGGTGCAGCGGCAGTGGGAGGGCACCTCCAGGGGCGGGACGTGCGGGCCGAGGCTGCGGACGGGGCAGTCCTCGGCGTGGCGCTGCCGCATGGCGCGGATCTGCACCGGCGAGGTCTGGGTGCGCAGCAGGATGTCGTCGGTGATGTAGAACGTGTCCTGCTCGTCTATGGCGGGATGGTCGGGGGGATAGTTGAGGGCGGTGAAGTTGAGGTCGAACCACTCCACCTCCGGCCCGGTGACCACCTCATAGCCCATGGCGATGAAGATGGAGACGAGGCGCTGCATGGTGATGGTGAAGGGGTGCAGATGGCCCACCTCGACGCCGCGGCCGGGGAGGGTGACGTCAATCCGGCCGGCGGCGGCTTTGCGGGCGGCGGCCTCGGCCTCGAGCGTGGCGCGGCGCTCCGCGAGGGCGGCTTCGACGAGTTGGCGCGCCTGATTGGCGGCCTGGCCGACGGCGGGCCGTTCCTCGGCCGGGAGCTTGCCGACGCCTTTGAGGGCCGTGGAGATCTTGCCCTCCTTGCCCAGGTAGGCGACGCGGACGCGGTCCAGCTCGGCGAGGGTGGCCGCGGCGGCCATTTCGGCGCGGGCTGCGTCGGCGTAGGCCAGAATCTCGGTTGCCATGGTTGCCATGATCGTCCTCGTTCTTGTAGGGGCGCCCCACGGAGGGCGCC
>Ga0315282_10005922_pt1 | contig 20635 bp, 22 predicted proteins | sample YL17G07_20_MG_FD_203693 | JGI IMG/M metagenome (GOLD analysis project Ga0315282, IMG submission 203693) | Sediment microbial communities from Yellowstone Lake, YNP, Wyoming, USA - YL17G07_20 | ecosystem: Environmental > Aquatic > Freshwater > Lake > Sediment | place: USA: Wyoming | collected... | reverse complement strand
TGCAGCTCGTGCTCCAGGGTCTGGATTTCGTCCTGCAGTTTCTTGATGATATGCGGCGGCATAACGCGGACCCTGTCGTCAGTAGGCCTTTTCATTATAGGGAAAAGCTCTGGGCGAAGCAACCTGAGCGGTGGTCAAGAGGTAGGCAGGGGTGTTCGGCCCCGATCCAGACGCTGGGGCAACTTCAACCTGCCCAAGGGGTTACGGCGGAGACGGCACGGGCCGAAGGTAGGCCGGAGTGCGTTGACTTGAGCTAGGTCGTGTGTTAGCGTAAACTGGCGTCGCACACGATATTGGAGCCTGGGAATGGCCTTTAATAAAGCCAAAGCGATGCGGGAGGCCGAGAAGTACGTCAGCCAGGGCAAGAATGCTCAGGCGATCAAGCAGTACCTCTTCATTCTGGAAAAGGACCCCTCTGACGTCTCGCTCCTGAACACCATTGGCGATCTCTATTATCGTGACAAGAATGTTCCCGAGGCTCTGAAGCATTTCCACAAATTGGCCGATGCCTTCACAAGAGACGGGTTCACCGTCAAGGCGATTGCCATCTACAGGAAGATCAGCAAGATCGACCCAAACGCGGTCGAGCCGCTGATCAAGCTGGCGGAGCTTTATCTGCTTCAAGGACTCAACCGGGAGGCGCGCGAGCAGTACGCCCAGGCCGTTGAGTTCTACAAAAAGAAGAACCAGCCTGACAAAGCCCTGGAAGTTTTCCGCAAAATCGTGGGCCTGGATCCGGAAAACCGGACTTACCGCACCCGCTTGGCCGAGTTCGCCGAGCAGTTGGGCCGGAAAGACGAGGCGGCCCAGGCGTACCTGGAAGTGGCTGAAATCGCTTCTCGCAGTGGCGAGCCCGCGGCAGGGGAACCGGCGCTGAAGAAGGCTCTGAAACTGGGGGCCAAGAGCGATCAAGTGTGCCTGCTTCAAGCCCGCCTGGCGCTTAGCAAGCAGGATTACGTTCAAGTCGAGAAGACCCTGGATGCCGTGCCGGAGTTGAAGGCCAGTCCCGCAGGTCGTCAGCTCTTGTTGGAAGCCTATCTGGCGGCGCAAAAGCTGCAACTGGCGGACAGGCTGGTGGCAGAGACCTTTCATGCCAACCCTGCTGATTTTTCGCCCGTGGCTTCGTTCTCGGCGCTTTGTCTCAAGCAGGGGAATGTGGACGCCGCGGTAAAGGTTCTGGGCGAAGTTGCCGACGTGCTGCTGGAACGGAAGGAAACCGCCCCGCTAATGGAGACACTGCGCCAGATTTGGGCGAAGAACCCCCAACACATCGCAGCGCTCGAGCTGATTCACAAGATTTGTGAACGGACCGCCGACGAGTTTGCTTTGCCGGAGATCCTGGGGGCCCTCGGCCGCGCGTACGAGGAGGCGGGAGAGGTGGGAAAGGCAGAGGAAGCGTACCAGCAGCTCGTTAATCGCGAGCCGGGGAACGAAGACTACCGGGGGCGGCTGAAACGGGTTCTGGAGAAACAGGGCAAGGAGTTGGCGGTGCCAACCGCGGCGGCGCTGGCGGACGTCGAGATGGCAATTCCTGCTGAGGTGGAGGCCCCTCCGACCCCGGCGGCTGCGGAAGCCGAACAGGCCGCCATGGTGAAGGAGGCGCTCGAGAATAGCGATCTCTTTTCCCGCTATGGCCTTGTGGACAAGGCGGTGAGCGAGCTGGAAAAGGTGCTGGGCACCTTTCCCGAGCAGGTTGAAATTCATCAGCGGATCCTGGAGGTCTCGCAGCGAACCCAGCCCGCACGCGCCAGCCAGGCGGCTGAAGCCTTAGCGAATATCTTCAAGAAGAAAGGCGACTTGGCCAGTGCGAAGAAGTACGAGCAACGAGTCGCGCAACTGACCAGCGGGCTTCCGGCTGAGGAGTTCCCCCTGCCCGCGGTGGCCGTGGAAGCACCCGTCGCCCCTCCACCTGCCGCGCCCACCCCGGAGGCGGCGGAGGTTGATCTCTCCGCGGTGTTCCCGGTCTGCGCGCCGGAGGAGATCCCGAAGGAAGCACCACCAGAAATCCCACTGAATCTTGCCGCGCCGGCCCCTGCGGTCGAAGAGCTGGATCTTTCTACCGACTTGGAGGGTCTGGCGGCAGGGATGGAAACTCCCGTCGTCGAGAAGCCGGTTGCGCCTTTCAATTACGAGGAGGCCCGGGTGGAGATCGACTTCTACCTTGGGCAAGGTTTTCTCGATGAGGCGCGCAATGCCGTCCAAGCGCTGGAGGAGAAGTTCCCCGGAGATCCTCAGGTGGTCGAACTCCGCCGCCTTGTGGAGGCCCAGGCCGTCGCGCCCGAGGGGCCGCCTGCCGAGGTTGCCCCGCCCGTGGTAGAGCCGACGGCACCCCCGGCCACTGAGTGGGAGTTGCCTACCGCTTTCGCTGGGCCGGTTTCAACCCCGGTGACCCCTGAGGTTGCGCCGGAGCCCGTAGCGGTACCCCCGCCGAGGCGCAAACCCTTGCCCCCGCCTCCGCCTCTGGAGACTCCGGTTGTAGCCGCCCGTCCTCCGGCCCCTCCAGCCCCACCTGCGGGCGGTGACTTCTTGGGCAGTTTGGTGGGTGACCTCGAGGCTGGCCTGGAGGGATTTGGTGAGCCCTCGCCGCCCCCCTCGGCCCAGGCGGCGGCCGGGGGACCAGTATCAGCCCCCGCAGGGGCCGGCGAAGCCGGATCCCCTTTGGGCGACCTTTTGCAGGAATTAGGAGGGGCAGCCGGACCGGAGGCGGAAGAGGATCCCGAGAAACACTACAACTTGGGTGTGGCCTTCCGCGAAATGGGTCTCCTGGATGAAGCGATCGGCGAGTTTCAGAAGGTGGTGAAGGGCGCCCAGAAGGACAAATTCCCGCCTAACTTCCTTCAGGCGTGTAGCCTGCTCGCCGTCTGCTTCATGGACAAGGGGATGCCGGTCATTGCCGTGAAGTGGTACAAGCGGGCGCTCGAGTTGCCCGACCTCGACGAGGAGTCGACCCTGGCGCTGCAATACGACCTGGGAGTGGCGTATGAGCAGGTGGGTGACACCCGCAACGCCTTGGAGAGGTTTTCCGAGGTTTATAGCCAGAACATCGACTACCGCGCCGTCGCCGAGAAAATACGCACCCTCCAAAAGAAGGCAACCTAGACGTCCTGCCCGGGGACCTCTCCTGCCGCCTAACACGCGGTGGGCTTTTCGCTCCATGGCATGAGCCGAGCGCTGATCATTCTCTACATCGTCTTTTGCTTTGACATGGGAGTGTTCCTCTTTCTTCTTCCCTGGACTCCTTTGTGGAGCCGCAATTTCTTCGTCGCCCAATATCCCTGGGTTTCCAGCATTGCTTTGAACTACTTCGTGCGCGGGGCGGTTTCCGGGATCGGCTTGGCCGACATCGGGCTGGCGGTTTATGAGCTTTGGCGTTTTCGCCGACAGGTAGGCTTGGTTCGAACGCGCACGACGCGTTAGGCTCGTCAGGGGCAGCATCGGCAGGTCCACGCAAAGCTCTCCGCCGCGACGCTGCCTGCCGCCAATCCTGGTGCACCACGTGAGGACCCGACTTCATGCCTGCCGCTTTTGAGCTTTGCTACATCACGGATCGCCGGGCACTCGAACCCCGCCCGCTCCTCCCCGTGATTGTGGAGGCCATCCGCGCCGGCGTGGACTTGGTGCAAATCCGCGAGAAGGACCTCCCCACACGGGAGCTGCTGAGCTTAGTCGAAGCCGCGGTGGCCGCCGCCCGAGGGAGTGCAACGCGGGTGGTGGTGAACGACCGGCTGGACGTGGCGCGGGCGCTGGGGGCTGCCGGGGTCCATTTGGGGACGCAATCGCTGCCGGCCCGCCTGGTACGCCAGCAGGTGCCGAAGGAATTCCTCGTCGGGGTCTCCTGCCATTCGCTGGCAGAGGCGCGCGCCGCCGAAGACGCGGGCGCAGACTATGCGGTTCTGGGACCTATCTTTGAGACACCTTCTAAGCTCCCCTACGGCCCGCCCCTCGGTCTGGCAAGACTCCGCGAAGTCGCGGCCCGAGTGAAAATCCCGCTCCTCGCCCTGGGTGGGATTACGGTCGAACGGGTGAAATCTTGCCTGGAAGCCGGGGCGACCGGCATCGCCGCCATTTCCATCTTCCAGAGCTGCGCGTCGCTGCAAGAGCGGGTTCAGCAGTTGCGTGCGCAGTTCAAGCGCGTCGTCCCTACCGAAGAAACCCAGCAGCAAAAGAGTTGATGGACTGAGAGCGCGATACCCTTTTGACTTTCACCTCTTAACTTTCGCCTTCTCCTTTATCCTTCGCCCATCCAGGCGCCGTAAGGCTTGAGAGTACGCACGTTATCGCAGACGGCCTTGAGGGCCGCGGTGATGGGCACTGCCAGCACCAGCCCGATCCCTCCCCACAGCCAGCCCCAGAACATCATGGCGATGGTCACTGTCAAGGCATTCAGCTTGACGCGCTGGCCCACCAACTTCGGTGTCAGGAAGTTGATCGCCAGGAAGTGGACGATCACTACCGTCAGGGCGATCGTGAGGAAGGGTTCCAGGCGGTCGAATTGTACGAGCGCGATGAGCATCGGGGGCAGCATGCCCAGGGCTACGCCGATGTAAGGGATCAGGCTCAGCAAGGCGGCGAGCGGCCCCATGAGCAGGGCGTAGCGTAGCCCAATGACCGCGAAGACTGGCGTAATCACGGCGGCGGAGATGAGCGCCACCAGGAGATTTCCCAGCACGTACTCGCGCGCCATCTTGCTGATGCCGCGCAGCACATCCTCCGCCTGTTGCCGACGCTCCAGCGAAAACAGGTTCAGGGTGGCCGTCCAGATCTGGTTCTTCGAGGTCAACATGAAGAACACTAGGAAGGGGATGAACATCACGGTGACCGAAAAAGCGTAAACCGACCCGATGCCCCGCAGCAGAAACTGGACCCAGGGGGATTCCTGCTGCACCCGCACCGCGGGCAGGCTGGCGTCGGCACCCGAGGGGAGAATCGAGGAAGTGCTCTGCTGGATGCTCTTGGTGGTCACTTGGATGTGGGCGACGATCTGCCTGACGCGGCCGGCATAGCGCGGCAAGTCGTCCACGAACGCCACGACACGATCGTAAACCAGGTAGATCAGCAGGTAGAGCACCGCCAGGGTCAGCAGCACCATCAGCAGCGAGCCCAACCAGCGCGGCAGGCGCAGGCGTTCTAGCAGCTTGACCCCCGGATCGAGTACAAAGGCGACCCCAATTGAGCAAATCAGCGTGATGACCACGGAACTGGCGTAGTAGATGCAGGCGCAGAGGATCGCTGCAGCGATGATCCTCAGGCTGGTGGCTGCGGCGGAAGCAGCCGGAGAGAGGTCGGTCTTCGTCTCGGACATGGGCTCAGCTCCCGCCGAGGATTCTAGCCTGCCCGGGGGCCAAAAGCCAGTTGTCGTGGCGGACCCATCCCGGCCGGGGTGAACCCGAGGCCCGAGAGGGTCCGCCCGCCGACCGGGGACGCCATTTTCTCCTTGACAGCGAAGATGGGCAATGGGTATAAAAGCATATTTATACGCATTATGTATAATTATTCTCCAGCGCGGAAACGGCATAAGTGAGTAGGCGCGCGACAACCCTGGAAACAGAGGCGGCGACCCGGACGACGGCGGAGGTTGGCGCCCAGGGTACAGTGCGCGTGGCCGTCGCGGGGGCCACCGGCTATGCGGGCGGCGAACTGATTGCCCTGCTGCTTCGCCATCCCTTCGTGCGCGTCGCCCGCTTACTGGCTGACATCCCGGAGCCCTTACCCATCGAGCGGGCGCACACGGCGCTGCGGGGCAAGGCCCTGCCCGTTTGCGAACTGCCGCGCTTCGAAGACCTCGCACCGGCGGAAGTGGACCTGGTGTTCCTCGCCACGCCGCACAAGGTGGCGCACGATGTCGTGCCCGCGCTCCTCCACCGAGGCTTGCGGGTCATTGACCTGAGCGCGGCCTTCCGTCTGAAGGACTCCCGCGCCTACGCGCGCTGGTACGGCTTCGAACACCTCGCCGGCCGCGCGCTCGCGGAGGCTGTTTATGGCTCACCGGAGTTGAACGCCGCGGAGATTCGCGGGGCGCGCCTGGTGGCCAATCCGGGCTGCTACGCCACTTCCATTATCCTGGCCCTCGCGCCGCTGGTTCGCGCTGGCTGGGCAGACAGGGCGGCGGGCATTGTCTGCGACGCGAAATCGGGGGCGAGTGGCGCAGGTCGGAGCCCCAGCGACGGGCTGCACTTCCCCGAGGTGAACGAGAATCTGCGCGCCTACAGCCTCTTCCATCACCGCCACGTTCCAGAGATGCTTCAGGCCCTCGAACTGGCGGAAGAGAATTTCATCTTCACCCCGCACCTCCTGCCGATCAATCGCGGCATCCTGAGCACCATCTACCTGCGGCTGGCTGCCCACCGCACCCTGGAAGAAGTCATCGCCCTTTACCGGGACTTCTATGCCTGTGCTCCTCTGGTGCGGGTCTATGACCAGGGGCAGTTGCCGGAGATTCAGGCAGTGGCACGCACCAACTATTTCGACGTGGGCTTGGCCCTCGACTCAGCCACCGATCGTCTGATCGTTATTTCGGCTCTCGACAATCTCGGCAAGGGGGCGGCCGGGCAGGCCGTGCAAAACATGAACCTGATGTTCGGATTCGACGAGGAGACGGCCCTGGTATGAAGGTCGTGATCAAAATCGGCGGTCAGCCAGCCGAGGACCCGGGACTGCGGCGGACCCTGGCGCGGCAGATCGCCTGGCTGTGTCGCGCCGGCCATCACGTGGTGGTAGTGCACGGCGGCGGCAAGCTGCTGACGCAGACTCTCCAGCGTCTAGGCATCCCGACGGAATTCTATGAAGGTTTGCGCGTCACCGATGCGGCCACGCGCGACGTCGCGCTGATGGTGCTCGCAGGCATCGTGAACAAGCAGTGGGTCGCGGCCTTGGAAGCGCAGGGCGCGCGGGCCCTGGGGATTTGCGGTGGTGACGCCGGGCTGGTTGCGGCGCGCAAGGTTTCGCTCCGCTCGAACGGGCAGGTCAAAGACCTTGGATTTGTCGGCCGGCCGCAGAAGATCTCGACCGCCGTATTGGAGATGGCGTTTCGGCGGAGGTTCGTTCCAGTGGTGGCCAGCCTGGCACTCGGTCCCGGGGACGAGTATTTCAACATCAACGCGGATGACCTGGCCGCGGCGCTGGCGACGGCACTGAAGGCTGACCGTCTGCTCTATGTCACCGAAGCGGGTGGCGTCTGGGACGCGGAGCACCGCCTGCTGCCTGTGGTCAAAGGCAGCGAGATCGGGAGCCTGATTCGCAAGGGCATCGTCCGCGATGGGATGATCCCCAAACTCCGCTCCTGCGCGCGCACTCTCCGCCGCAAGGTGGGTGAGATTGACCTGCTCTCGCCCGCCGCCCCGAACGGTCTCGTGCGGGCCGTGACCACCGGTGACGCTATTGGCACACGGATTGTGAGACAGGCATGAACTTCGATCAGATCGCGGAAGTCGAGAAGAGGGCTCTTATTCCCACTTACGACCGTCTGCCGATTCTGGCGGTCCGGGGAGAAGGTTGCTACCTCTACGACGACCGGGGAAAGAAGTACCTGGATTTTCTCGGTGGCTTGGCGGTGAACGCGCTTGGCTACGCGCACCCGGAGATTCTGGCGGTGCTCCGGGACGAGTCCGAATCCCTCCTGCATGTCTCGAATTTGCTCTACCACCCTTACCAAGCTCCGCTGGCCGAGAAGCTGGCGCGGCTGGCCGGGCTCGACCGCGTGTTTTTCGCGAACACCGGGACGGAGGCCATCGAGGGCGCCATCAAGCTGGCGCGCGCCTATGCCCGCCAGCGTCATCCCGCTGAGCCTTGTGAGCAGGTGGAGATCCTGGCTGTCGAGAATTCCTTTCACGGGCGGACGCTGGGAGCTTTGGCGGCAACCTGGCCCGAGAAATACCGTAAACCCTTCGAGCCTCTGTTGCCGGGCGTGAAGTTTGTGCGCCTGAACGATGCCGCGCACCTGCGCCAGAGCTTTACGCCGCGCGTCGCCGCCGTGTTGGTGGAAGTGATCCAGGGCGAAGGCGGCGTTGTGGAACTCCAGGAGAATTTCCTGAAATTGGCCGAGGAGCTTTGCCGCGCGCACGACGCTCTCTTGGTCTGCGACGAGATCCAATGCGGCCTGGGGCGCACGGGGCGTTGGTTTGCCTTCCAGAAGCACGGGCTGAAGCCCGACGTCGTGGTGGTGGCGAAGCCCCTGGCAGCCGGCCTGCCTCTTGCTGCCATTATCGCGCGGGAGGCGGCGGCGCAGGCTCTTTCACCGGGCATGCACGGCTCGACGTTCGGGGGCGGCCCGCTGCAGTGCCGTTTGGCGCTGAAGGTCCTGGAGATTCTCGCCCGGCCCGGGGTCCTCGAGCACGTCTGTGACGTCGGGGCTTATTTTCGCGCGCAACTGGAAAAGCTCCGCGACGACCTGCCGCTGATTCGCGAGGTGCGCGGCGAGGGATTGATGGTAGCGGCGGAGCTGGCCGTGCCCGGCAAGTCCGTCGTGCGGCAGGCACTCGAGGCGGGTTTCCTGATGAATTGCACGCAAGAAACAGTATTGCGCTTCTTGCCGCCGCTCATCATCGAGCGGCGGCACGTGGACGACCTGATCGCGGCCTTACGGCCGATTCTCGCCGGCCTATCGCTCGGCGAGAGGAAAGAGGTGACCGCATGACGCCCGTATTGACCCCTACGCTGGAAAAACAGGACGCGCTCAGTGTGCCAGACCTGGTCGCGGAGCGCGACCTTACCCGCCGGGATCTGGAGTTGATCTTCCAGCTCGCCGCGCAGGTGAAGGCTTCGCCCGGGTCCTTCGCTCAGGCGCTTCAGGGCAAGCAATTGGCCCTGATTTTCGAGAAGCCCTCGCTGCGCACGCGCGTCACCTTTGAAGTGGGCATGACGAGCATGGGGGGATGTGCCATCTACCTCGACCACACCAAGCCGCGCCTGGGCGAACGCGAGTCCATCAAGGACATCGCTCGGAACCTTGAGCGCTGGGTGCATGGCATCGTGGCCCGGACCTTCGCCCACGCCTCGGTGCTGGAGCTGGCCGAACATGCCTCCATTCCGGTCATCAATGCGCTGACTGACCTTCTCCACCCTTGCCAGGGGCTGGCGGACTTCTTCACGCTCGGGGAAAAGTTCGGCCGCCTGAGGGGATTGAAGCTGGCGTTCGTGGGCGATGGCAACAACGTCTGCCACTCGCTGCTGATTACGGGGGCGAAACTCGGGGTCTCCGTCAACGTGGCAACCCCGCCGGGGTTTGAGCCCAAAGCGGAAATCGTTGAGGATGCGAAGGCGTTTGCCAGAAAGAGCGGCGCCAAAGTCCAGCTCTTCAACGATGCTCCAGCGGCCGTCGCGGGGGCGCAGGCGGTCTACACGGATGTCTGGGCCAGTATGGGCCAAGAGTATGCGACTCACTTGCGCGCGCAGGTGTTTCCGCCTTTTCGCGTCACGGAGGAATTGATGGCGGCCGCCGATCCTGGCGCGGTCTTCATGCACTGCCTCCCGGCTCATCGCGGCCAGGAAGTAACCGCTGCGGTGATTGATTCGCCGCAATCGGTGGTCTTTGACCAGGCCGAGAACCGGCTGCATGTGCAAAAGGCGCTGCTGCTGTTGCTGCTCATGCAGAACGGGCGAGTGTAACGGCGGGTTTCAGCCGAACATTGTAAGGGAGCGCCTTCAAGGTGCTCCCGCAAACACCAACTGAAGGGACACAGTGCTGACGATTCGCAAAGCCGAATTGCGCGATGTGCCGGCGCTCTTCAAGATGGTCAGCCACTACGCCCGCCAGCGCGTCATGCTCCCACGGCCGCTGGCGGAACTGTACGAGAACATCTGGGAATTCACGGTCGCGGAAGACAACGGGGAATTGCTGGGCTGCGGCGCCCTCAAGTTCTACAGCGCTGACCTGGGTGAAATCCGTTCGCTCTGCGTGGCGCCCGGCGTTGAGAACCGCGGTCTGGGCCGCGCGCTCAGCGAACAAATCCTCGACGAGGCTGAACGTTATGGCCTGAAGACCGTTTTCGCCCTCACCGTCGTTCCAGGCTTCTTTGGGAAGCTCGGGTTCCGGGAGGTGCCGCACGAGCACTTCCCCACCAAGGTCTGGCGCGACTGCCTCCCGTGCCCGAAATACTCCCAGTGCGACGAGAAGGCTATGCTCCTCGACCTCGCCCAGCGCGCGGCTTGCGCGGCTGAGTCCCGCCTGGAACCCGCCAGGGTCTTGGCATAACCAGACTCCTCAACCCACTCTTTCTCGTTCCCTCCGACACGCAGGAGTCGCCCGGTGTATCATGGCAACGGAGGGGAAGCGTGCCGGAGCGGATCCTGGCTATCGACTTTGGTCTGAAGCGGATGGGCTTGGCCATCTCAGATCCCTTGGGTATCACGGCGCAGGGACTTGCGACGCTAGAGCGCACCCGCCTGGACGACGATCTCCGGCACATAACGAGGCTCGTCGCCGAGCACGCCGCCGGGCGCGTGATTCTCGGCCATCCGCTGAGCCGCGCCGGGGGGGAGACGGCAATGTCGCGTCAGGTGGCCGCGTTTGCCGAGAAGCTGCGGCAACGCCTTGCCTGTCCGGTCGAGTTGTGGGACGAGCGCCTAACCAGCGTGCAGGCCAACCGACTGCTGCGCGCCTCGGGGATAGGCATCGAAAAGCGCCGGCGCGCGGCGGACCGCGTCGCCGCAACGCTACTCCTGCAAAGCTACCTCGACTACCAGGCCAACGAAACCGCACGCCGACAAGTCTCCAGTGAGGAGCCATGAGGAAGCGGCTCTTGATCGCGCTTGCCGCTCTGCTGCTGGTGGGCCTCGCCTGGACCGGCCGAGAGCTGTATTGCCCCTATCGCGGCTATACCGGGAATCTGATTCTCCTGCTCGAGCCGGGCACCCAGGCTTCCCAGGTAGCCACCCTGCTGCTCGACCGCGGCGTGCTGGCGCACCGCTGGCCCTTTCTTTTCCGCTACGGGCTGGGCCGTCCGGGCCACACCATCAAGGCCGGCGAATACCTCTTCGACCGGCCGTTGCGTCCCATCGAGGTTTACCGAAAACTCGTGCAAGGCGATGTCTACCTGCACGCGGTGGTCATCCCGGAGGGCTCGGACCGCTTCGATATGGCGCGCATCCTGCATCAGCAAATGGGCATTCCGCCGGAAGCGTTCCTGCGCGTCACGGAGCAGGCGGCCGCCATCCGCGACCTTGATCCGCAGGCCGCGACGCTCGAAGGTTATCTCTTCCCCGATACGTACCGGTTTCCCCGCGGCGCCACGGCGGCCACCGTGGTGCTGACGATGCTGGCGCGTTTTCGCCACGTGCTTGATTCCCGATTCCCGCCGGACCTCCGCTCGTCACCGGGAAGACTGCATGAGGTCATCACGCTGGCCTCGCTGGTGGAGAAGGAGACGCCCACGCCCAGTGAAAGGCCTGTCGTCGCGGGCGTGTTCGCGAAGCGGCTGGAGAAGCGCTGGCCGTTGCAGTGCGACCCCACGGTCATCTATGCGGCGCGCTTGAACCATCGTCCCCTCGGCCCCATCACGCAGCGCGACCTGGATTTTGATTCGCCCTACAACACCTACCGTCACGCCGGATTGCCGCCGGGACCCATTGCGAGCCCCGGCGAGGCGTCGATTCGCGCCGCGGTGAGTCCCACGGCTGGGAACTTGTTCTACTTTGTCAGTAACAATCATGGCGGGCATATCTTTTCCAGAACGCTTGCGGAACATCAGCGTAACGTGGCACGATATCGGCGAGAAGTGGCGGCGCTTAACCGCGTTGCGGCCCGGAAAGAGAAGGCGGCAAGGCAGGCAAGCGAGGGCGGGCGACGCGGAAAATCTGACGCTACCACCAGTTCGAGTCCAGGTGCCGAAAGCAAACAGCAAAAAGCGACTCATCCTCGGCCTGGGCCAGGCCCAGGGCCTGGAACGCGCCGGGGAGCGCGAGATTCGCGCCCTCCAAGCAGAGCTCCGTCGCCGTCTGGGAGCTGACGACCGGACCTCCCCTTCCTATATCGCCAACGTGCTCCGGCAGGCGGGCGTGCGCGTCGACTACGACGACCGCTACGTCGCTCCTCTGATGGAGGAGCCTTACGCGACTCGGCTGGCGGGTGCGCTTCAGTTTCATGACCTGGAAAGCGCGGAAGCGTCTCTCCAGAAGCTGGACGCCATCTATCGTGAGTACCGGGACGCTTCGGACCGTGTGGGGACTGCCTTGGTTCGCTCGCTGGTCCTTAAAGGGAGACAGCGAGCGGAGAGCCTGGCGGTGAATTCCCGCGTGAGCCCTGAGAAAAGGCGTGAAAAACAAGAAGTCGCTAACTGGTTCAGAGTCTGGCTGGAGACCTCCGATCTATGCTTCGATTGGCTGGAGCTGCGCAAACAGTCGGAAGAATTCCAGCGGCTGTTCTCGGACCACCATGGCCGGCGCCGAACGCCGCGCCCGGCTTAACAAACCCTTTTCTCCGACCGCGTGACTTTCCCATTCAACTTTCTGCCACCTTCCACTACAATGGCGCGTCTGCGCAGGTGAAGGAGTAGGGTTGTGCTACCCATGCGCGGTGGCAGGCTGAACGCGGCACGAGGGCAGGAGCGATGTCGGCACGAGACAAACTGATTGTGGCCTTGGACCTACCGAGCGCCGAGGCGGGACTGCGCATGGCCGAGCAGTTGCGCGGGCGCGTGGGAATGTTCAAGGTGGGTCTGGAAAACTTCACGGCGGAAGGACCCGCGCTTGCCCGCTTCCTGGTGGCCGTCGGGGAAAAGGTTTTCCTTGACTTGAAACTGCACGACATCCCGAACACCGTGCGGGCCGCAGCGCGCCAAGCCGCGCAACTTGGCGTCCAGATGTTCAACGTCCACGCCTCCGGCGGGCGCAAGATGATGGAGGCAGCACTCGCGGGCACGCAAGAAGGCTCGGCGGGCCGCGGGGCTGGATTGCGGCCGCTGGTGCTGGCCGTCACGGTGCTGACCAGCTTGGCGGGCGAAGACTTGACCGAACTCGGCATTTCCGGCAGCGCTGAGGAAGCGGTGGTTCGGCTGGCGCAGCTGGCGCAGCAGGTCGGCTTGGACGGTGTCGTGGCTTCGCCACGCGAAGTGGCTGCCTTGCGGCAGGCGCTAGGCCCAGGCTTCACGATCGTCACCCCGGGCATTCGCCCCGCCTCCGCCGCGGCCGACGACCAGGCCCGCATCGCGACACCGGGAAGCGCCATCCGGGCCGGAGCCGATTATCTGGTGGTGGGCCGGCCGATCACCAAGGCTCCCGACCCGGCCGCCGCGGCAGACGCCATCGTGGCGGAGATGGAAAACGCCTTACGACCCGCCTAACATTTTCGTGGGCGCCCAGGACAGCGTGTGGTGAGTAACAAGTATACGGCGGTGATTGAGCGAGACGGCGAGTGGTACATCGCATGCTGTCCGGAAGTTCCAGGGGCGAACGGACAAGGGCGGACAGTCGAGGAGTGTCGAGTAAGCCTTTATGAAGCCATTGCTTTGATACAGGAGGACCAGAAGAAAGGTGCGCTGGACTGAGAAATGACCGAAGATGAGATCCTGGAGATCTTTCGTGCGCACGGCGCCTTGCTTGAAGGGCACTTTATTCTTTCCTCGGGCCTGCACAGCGATCGGTACATCCAATGCGCGTTGGTCCTGCAGCACCCGCGGGTCGCCGAGGAATTGTGTTCCGCGCTGGCGGCGAAACTGCGCCATCTGGGCGCGACGGTGGTGGCTGCGCCGGCGCTAGGTGGCGTGATTGTGTCGCACGAAGTAGCGCGAGCTCTCGGTCTGCGCGCGGTCTTCACCGAACGCCAGGAAGGCGTTATGCTGCTCCGCCGCGGATTCAGCCTCGCTCCCGGCGAACCGACGCTGGTCGTCGAGGATGTCATCACCACCGGCGGCTCCACGCGCGAGACCGTGGCCGCCGTGGAGCAAGCCGGCGGCAAAGTAGTGGGTGTGGGCGCGCTCATTGACCGCAGCGGTGGGACGGTTGACTTGGGCGTCCCCAAGACCGCGCTCGTCACGCTCTCCGTGCAGAACTACAATCCCGCAGAGTGTCCCCTCTGCAAGTCCGGCCTTGCCCCCGTCAAACCCGGCAGCCGCACGAAGCGGTAGCGCAACATTCGTTTTTCAACGCTGTCTGTGGAGTGCGGGAGCTTGCTCCCGCCTTTCAAAGCGGCGGCGAGCCGCCGCACTCCAGGGCCGCAAGATTTGAAGATGGATCCTCCGCTACGCGGGATGGCCGGGCGCGGGAGAGCTGAGGACTTTTCTACCGCCGGTACACGATCTTTCCCGCAGCGATGGTGGCAGTGGCGGCGCCTTTCAGTTGCCAGCCGTCGAAGGGGGAGTTGCGGCTTTTGGAGCGGCCCTCGGCGGCGCGGTACGTCCATTCGAGGTTGGGGTCGAAGACGGTGATATCGGCTGCGCCGCCCACTTGCAGGCGGCCGAGCGGTTGACCGATGATGCGCGCCGGGTTGGTGCTCATCAGCACGACAAGGTGCGCGAGCGAAATCCTGCCTGTGTGGACCAGTTGGGTGAGCGCCAGGGCCAGTGCGGTCTCCAGCCCGATGACTCCGAAGGGCGAGTCACCGCTGAGAGGCTTGGCCTTAAGCTCGGGCGCGTGCGGCGCGTGGTCCGTAGCCAGAGCATCCACGGTGCCGTCGGCGATCCCGGCACAGACCGCCTCGACGTCCTGGGCGCTGCGCAGCGGCGGATTCATTTTGGCATTGGTGCCGTACTTTTCCACCGCCTCGTCGGTGAGGGTGAAGTGCTGCGGCGTCACCTCGCAACTGACGCGGATACCGCGCCGCTTCGCCGCGCGCACCATCTCCACGGCACGCGCGGTTGAGAGGTGCGCCACGTGCAGATGCGCTCCGGTAGCCTCCGCCAGAATCAGGTCGCGACCCAAGCAAACGTCCTCGGAGCAATTGGGAATTCCCCGCAGCTTCAAGCGCTGAGCGACGGGACCCTCGTTGACGACGCCCCCGGGGTGCAGGCTGGGGTCTTCGCAGTGCTCGATGATGGGAGCGCCGACCCCACGTGCCTTCTCCATAGCGCGTCGCATCAGGCCAGCAGTCTTCACTGGCCGGCCATCGTCCGAAAACCCCACAGCCCCCGCCGCCTTCAGAGCGGCCATGTCTGTGAGCGACTCCCCCAGACTGTCCATTGAGACGGCCGCGATGGGAAACACGCGTGCCAGTCCAATCCGCTGGGCTTTCTCGATCGTGGTCCGCACCAACTCCGGGCGGTCGATGAGGGGCTTCGTGTTGGGCATGGGACAAACGGCGGTGAAGCCGCCAGCGACAGCGGCTTGTAGCCCTGTCTCGAGCGTTTCGGAAATCTCTCCCCCAGGCTCGCGCAGGTGGACGTGGATATCCACCAACCCGGGCGCCACGACTTGCCTGCGAGCGTCAAGCGTCTGGTCGGCGGCTGCGGTAAGATTCGGACCAATCTCGCGGATCACACCCTCTTCGACCAGGACGTCAAGTTCACCGTCGAGGCCGTCTTCGGGGGAGAGTACGCGACCGCCTTTGATGAGCAGCGTTGCCATGTGCGAACCATCCTCGCCGCAGGCTTAGAACCCGGCCGACCGTTCGAGGGAGTATAGCACCGCTTTGGAGTGTGGCGGTCGGGTCCCCGTGTCGGCAGGGGAGCGCCTTTACGGTGCTCCGGTGGGGGGGCGCAGGGCCCCTCTCCTACACCGCCTGCCTGAAGGGGAAAAGCGGAAGCAAGTAGTCTTTTACTGGCTGAAAGGTCTTGCGATGCTCGGGGCAAGGGCCGTAGCGAGCCAGGGCCTCGAGGTGCTCGGGGGTGCCGTAGCCCTTGTTGCGCGCGAGCTGGTACTGCGGATAGAGCCGGTCGAGTTCCTCGAGATGCGCGTCGCGCGCCACTTTGGCCAGAATCGAAGCCGCGGCGATGGAGACGGAACGCGCGTCCCCATGGATGATAGCGCGGTGCGGTATGCGGAAATCTTGACGTTTACCGCGGCGCGCGAGCGGCATGGCATCCGTGAGGACGAAATCAGGCGACGGGTTGAGGGCTTGCAGCGCGCGGATCATCCCCACGCGGGAGGCCTCGTACACATTCAGCGCGTCCACTTCGACTGCCGGAATCGCTACAACCTGGAAAGCCAGCGCTTGCGCGCGGATCTCGACGGCGAGTGCGAGGCGTTCGGCAGCAGAGAGTTTTTTGGAATCGTCCACGCCCCCAATGGTTCTTTCCGGGTCGAGGATGACAGCGGCGACATAGAGCGGCCCCACCAGCGAGCCGCGACCGGACTCGTCGCAGCCGGCAACCCTACGCCAACCCTGGCGGAAGGCCGCCGCCTCTAAGTGGCGGGTGCAGGTGAACTCAAGCGGGGCGCGTCCGCGCGGCATGACGGGAGTTTAGCGCACGTGCCGCCGCAGACGCAAATTGTGTGGAGAAGCCGGAAACGTCGAACGTTCTGCCCTGGCTGGCGCCGGGGACACGCTCGCCTGACCGCGGAGGCCTTGGGCCTAAGCACGGGGCGGGAATAAAAGGTCGCGCCTCCAAGACGCGAGCACGCGCTACGCCTCTTGTTCGACGTGGGCTTCGCGGATGCGGGCGGCTTTGCCACGGAGCTTCCGCAGGTAGTAGAGCTTGGCGCGGCGCACGCGGCCCGCGCGGACGACTTCGATCTTGTCGATCACGGGCGAGTGCAAGGGGAAGATCCGCTCCACGCCGTGGCCGAAGGACATCTTGCGGACGGTGAACGTGGAATGATTCGCGGCGCGGCGCAGGCTGATCACTGCGCCTTCAAAGACCTGAATCCGTTCCTTGTCCCCTTCTTTGATCTTGACGTGGACGCGCACGGTGTCGCCCGCGCGGAAGGCGGGAATGTCCTTCTTCATTTGCTGCTGTTCGATCTTCTCGAGAACTTTCATGGTCGTTGTGCTCCCAAACCTCTTCAACCTCTTTGCGCTGCCGCTTCACATGCGGCGCGCTTGATTTCCTCAAGCATCTTTCGGTCGTCGTCGCTGAACGGCCCGCTCGCCAACAGATCCGGCCGTTTCCGCCAAGTTTTCTCCAGCGCGCGCCGGCGACGCCACCGGCGAATCTCCTCGTGGTTTCCAGAAAGCAGAATCTCGGGAACAGTCCAGCCGCGGAAGTCCGCTGGCCGAGTGTAATGCGGACAATCGAGAATTCCCTTCCCCACCGGGCCTTCCGCGCGGGCAAACGAGTCCTGCGCGGAGGATTCTTCGTTCCCGAGCACGCCGGGCAAAAGGCGCGTGACGGTTTCCATCACCACGGCAGCCGCCAGTTCGCCGCCGCTCAGCACATAGTCGCCGATGGAAATTTCGTCGGTGGCTAAATGTTCTGCGACGCGCTCATCCACGCCCTCATACCGCCCGCACAGCAGCACCAGGCGCTCCTTCCGCGCCAGCTCTTCCGCAACGGCCTGCGTCAGCAGGCGTCCCTGCGGGCTCAGCAAGATGACCGGAAAGGCCTCTCCGGGAGCTTCCGCCTTCACCCGCTCCACGGCGCGGAAAAGAGGCTCTGGCTTGAAGACCATGCCCGGGCCACCACCGAAGGGCCGATCGTCCACCGTGCGGTGGCGGTCGTCGGTGAAATCGCGCAAATCGTGGAGCCGGATGTTTGCTTGGCCGCCCGCGCGCGCCCGCTTGAGCAGCCCATGCTCCAGAATGCTGGCGAAGAAATCCGGAAAAATCGTGACAACATCGAAAATCATGTTCTCGGGACTTGGGGTGCGGGTCTCGGGCCGAATCCCACACCGTGCGTTCTCACTCCCTGGATCCGAATCGGCCGATGCTGCCTTAAAGCGCGGGGCTACTCGTTCAATTCCAGCAAATCCGCGGGCGGATCGATGACGATGATTTTTGCCGCCGTGTCAATGCGCCTGCAGATATCCTGCGCCAGCGGGACAAGCACCTCACCGCGGCGCGTCGCGACGTGCAGCAAATCCACGCCGCCGGTCGGCTCCACGTCGGTTACGGTTCCGACCTCCCTCTGTGCTCCCTGGCACTCCGTGACCACCCGGCAGCCCATCAATTCCCAAATGTAGTACTGATGCGCGGCGAGCGCCATCCGTTCGTCCCGCGGGATCAGCACGTGCCGGCCCCGCAGCGGCGTCGCCTGGCTGATGGAATCGACGCCGGAAAACTTCAGAATCACGCGCCCCTTGTGAGGCCAGACACTCTCGACCCCGACGGGTTCAGGCCGGCGCCCTGGATTCTCCAGGTAGGCGCGGCGTAGCTTCCCCAGGCGCTCCGGGAAATCCGTGAGGATCTCCGCCGCCACCTCTCCCCGGCGCCCCTGCGGCCTGACGATGCGCGCCACCGCCAGGAACTCTTCTGTCTCCGGCAAGACTTCCAAAGCCTCGGAACTCCTGTGCTGGGCTCAAGAGCGGATCCCTGGGGAATCCTATTCCAGGATTTCCAGCGTAAACCGCCTCTTCAGCTTCATGCCCGCGGCCCCCAGAATGGTGCGAATGGACCGCGCGGTTCGTCCTTGCTTGCCGATAACCTTTCCCAGGTCCGAAGGGTGCACCCGCAACTCCAGAACCGTGACTTGTTCCCCTTCCACCGGCCGGACTTGAACCTGATCAGGATTATCCACAAGCGCTTTGGCGATGGCTTCGATGAGCTCCTTCATCTGGCCCTCCCCTGCAACCGAGTCGTCCGGAATCCTCACAAGGAAAGAGTGCGTCCGCGAACCTATGAAATGAGACCCGGCCCCGCGGCGGAGTCTCGCTAACTTTTCTTTTGCGCGGCTTTCTTGAGGAGACTCTTGACGGTCTCGGAGGGCTGGGCGCCACGGCCCAGCCAATACTCCGCCCGCTCGCGGTTGAGCACCACTTCCGGTGGATTGCGCCGGGCGTTGTAGTGACCCAGAATCTCCACAAAGCGACCGTCGCGAGCCTGCTCCTTCTCAATCACCACGACCCTGTACGAACTTTGCTTTTTGGCTCCGGTCCGAGCCAGCCGTATCTTGAGCAATCAACCCCCCTTGGGGACGGGTCTCGGACCCGCCCCGGCAGATCATACGTGCTTACACGGGCCCGCCCGGGCCCACGGGCACCTTAAGCCTGCCGAGCTGCGGTCCAAACAGACTCCGTCCCAGAGACTTCATCATCTTGCGGGTCTGAACGTACTGCTTGAGCACCTGGTTCACCAGTTGCACGCTGGCGCCGCTACCGCGCGCAATCCGTTTGCGCCGCCTGCCATTGATGATCTCATGGTTGGCGCGCTCGCGTATGGTCATCGAATCGATGATGGCCTCGATGTGGACCAATTCCTTCTCGTCCACGCGGACCTTGCCGGCCTCCTTGAAAATCCCCACCTTGGGCAACATGCCCATCATCTGGTCCACGGGGCCGAGCTTGCGCATCTGGCGAAGCTGATCGCGGAAGTCGCCCAAGGTAAACGTATCGGTCTGGATCTTGCGCTGGACTTCCAGGGCTTTCTGCTTGTCGATGGTCTCCTCGGCCTTCTCGATGAGCGAAAGCATGTCCCCCATGCCCAGGATGCGGGAAACGATGCGGTCCGGATAGAAGATGTCCAGGGCGTCGTATTTCTCGCCCACGCCGATGAACTTGATGGGCTGGCCGGTGACGTGATGGATGGAAAGCGCCGCCCCGCCGCGCGCGTCGCCATCCAGCTTGGTGAGAATCACGCCGGTGGTTCCCAGCCGCTCGTGGAATTCCTGCGCGCTGCGCACAGCGTCCTGGCCCATCATGGCGTCGGCAACGAGCAGCACCTCGCTCGGCCGGAGGCGGGTGCGCAGCTCGCTCACTTCCTGCATCATTTCCTCATCGATGTGCAGGCGGCCGGCGGTGTCCACAATGAGCACGTCGTGGCCGCGGTCCGCGGCGTCCTTCCGCGCCGCCAGGGCCAGCTCGATAGGCGAGGTGATTCCTTCGCCCGGGAAGCAGGGGATCTCAACGGCCTGGGCCACAATGGCCAACTGCTCGCGCGCCGCGGGCCGGTAGACGTCGGTCGAGACCACCATGGGCCGCTTTCGCTTCTTCGCCAGCCAGAGCGCCAGCTTGCCCGCCGTGGTCGTCTTGCCGGAACCTTGCAGTCCGACCAGCAAGAAGACGGTAGGATAATCCCGGGAAAAAGTCAGCAGCGCCGCCTCGCGCCCCAAGATTTCTACCAGCTCGTCGCGCACAATACGGACGACTTCCTGGACGGGGGTGAAGCTTTGGCGCACTTCCTCCCCCAGCGCCCGCACGCGCACCCGCTCGAGCAGCTCCTTGACGACGTTGACGTTGACGTCCGCTTCCAGAAGCGCCAGGCGCACATCCCCCAGCGTCTCGTCAACCAGGGCTTCATTGAGGACGCCCTGGCCGCGCAACGTCTTGAAAACCCGCTGGAACTTTTCCTGTAACGCGTCAAACATGGCAACTCTGCCAGACTGGACACAGCGCCTTGCGGCCGCATCTAGCCGGGCCCATCCCGCTGAACGAAATTAGCCGAGTAGTTATTTTACACGCGTTTCCGGGAAAAAGGAACGATGCGCCGCAGCCGAGGCAGGGCGGGGACATTGCCTGCTTTCCGTCTCCAGCAGCGCGCGCTTCCGCCCGAGTCCCCAGCGGTAGCCGCCGAGCGAGCCGTCTGAGCGCAGGACGCGGTGGCAGGGAATCACGAGTGAGACAGGGTTGGTGGCGCAGGCGCGGGCGACGGCGCGCACTGCCCGAGGCTGGCCGATGG
>Ga0315282_10005921_pt1 | contig 20642 bp, 16 predicted proteins | sample YL17G07_20_MG_FD_203693 | JGI IMG/M metagenome (GOLD analysis project Ga0315282, IMG submission 203693) | Sediment microbial communities from Yellowstone Lake, YNP, Wyoming, USA - YL17G07_20 | ecosystem: Environmental > Aquatic > Freshwater > Lake > Sediment | place: USA: Wyoming | collected... | reverse complement strand
AAGGTCGCGGGGTTGAAGAAATAGTTGGGCATGAACTTGATGATCAAAGCCATGTTCACGTGTACGGTTCCCTCCAGCTTGGGCAGCGCCCGGATATCCCTGGCCGCCATCTCGAAGTAGGTATCCTCCTCGAATCCCTTGGCGGCGATGACGTCCCAGAGCAGGTTGATGACCTCCTCGCCCTGGGTGGTCACCTTCATCTTCACCATGGGATTGTAGAGGAGGTACCTCCGGTCGTCTGGGGAAGCGGAGCGCATGTAATCCGCGGCCCGCAGGGAGAAGAGCTTCATGGCCGTGAGGCGGGTGTAGGCGTCTGTCAGCAACTGCCGGATGTGGGGGAAGTCCGTGACATGTTTGCCGTAGAGCACCCGGTTGGCCGCGTGGTCCACGGCCTCGTACAGCGCGTGGGTGCACATGCCGATGGAGGCCCAGCCCAGGTTGAACTTGCCCACGTTGACCGTGTTCAGGGCCGCGTCCCAGGCGTCCCTCCCCTTGGACAGGATATCCGACTCGGCGATGGGGTAGTCGTTGAGGGCGTACTCGGCCACAAAGTTCTGCGAAGCGACCACGTTTTTCACCAGCTCGTAACCGCCGTGCTTGGAGCTCACCGCGAAGAAGACGTAGTCCCCGCTGTCGGCCATCTTGCCGAAGGTGGAGACCAGCGCCGCCTCGTTGCCGTTACCGATATAGTATTTGCGGCCGTTGGCCCGGTAATCGCCCCTTCCCAGAGGCGCCAGGGACATCTCGGTGGAATAAAGATCGGCCCCGTGTTCCTTCTCCGAGAGGCCAAAGGCGAAGATCCCGCCGTCCCGGAGCAGTTGCGCCGTCTTCCGCTTGACCTCCTCGTTCTCACTCATCCAGATAGGCCCCAGGCCCAGGATGGATACCTGCCAGGTGTACCAGTAGGCCAGGCCGTAGAAGGAGAGGATCTCGTTGAACTCGCAGTTGCGCCAGGTGTCCCAGCGGGAGTCTGCATCCAGGGCGTACCGCGAGGGGGTCAGGAGGTTGGAGAACAGCCGCTCCCCCTTCTGAAAATCCAGAAAATCGGCATACCACACCCTCTCCTGGTCATCCTTTTTTATCTTTCCCCTGCCCTTCCCCTCGAAGAAATCGATGGTCTTGAGCATGATCTCCCTCGACCTCTCGTCCCCGGGGTATTCGCGCTGGTGCTTCTTGGGGTTTAAGAGAATCATTACCCGATCACTCCTTCACCGCTCGTGCTCGATCTGCGGTTGGGGCAGATGCAAGCTAGGGATAAGCTTCAACAATATTATATCCCCTCTCAGCCGGTCGACCCTTGTCCTTTATCGCAGGGAGCGTCCCCGACCTCTCTTCGTGCTCAAGCTGCTCAACGTATTCCCGTCGAGCGCAACTGTTTCAGCCTTGTCTGCCCATTCTCGGCATGCTGCCTGCTAAAAGGCCGGGTGTCTAACCCGGCTTTTTAAAGTGGAGCCCCTGGCGGGAATCGAACTCGCGCACAGGGATTAGGAATATTTCCCAGCGGTATATTTGGCGTAATATCGTTTTCAGTCTTGGCATGGCTTGTAGTGCTTAATTCCGCATCAGACCTTGGTTTTATCTATATCCTGGTATATCCACATGTTTCCTTCAATTCTTTGATGCATCCTGTTGTGTGGTCATATTGTGGTCATGTAAACCTTAGGCATCTCATCTTATTGGTGACTTGAGTAATCAACAATTCTAGCGAGCGGGACGGATGACTGCATTGCTGTTGAGGATGTTAGAATGTGTCAGGGAAGCTGGTGACTTCTACACTTTATGAATTTTTAAGTCGCCTCCCCAAATAAATCTTCGTGAAGCGATTCCTGGTTCTCGAGTACCAGCTCTTTGGCCTTCTCCTCCGAGATCACCACCGCCAAATAGGGTGGGCCGAAGTCGTCCTCGCAGCGGAAAAGAAGCTCTCAGAAGCCGTCCTCGTGCTTACGCTGGACGATGCCCTCGGGCAGTCGCTCGAATAGCAGGCACAGTACCTGCCGTCATCGAGCTTACCTACGCCGAGGTGACAACCGAGAGCTTCATGGCGCCGCCTCATGCCGTCCCATGAGTCCAGGTTCGTGGTGAGTGGGACGGACCCGATGTTCTCGTCGCCGTCGTAGAGAGGCACGAATTTCATAAAATCAGTGTAGAATATCGCCTCTTTTCATGCATAACTTCTAGGGCACGCCCTCGTTTCCTGCCCTTTTTCGGAGGCAGCATTTTCCAGGCACGACCCAGGTTCACGGCGGAGAGGGTTTTCGGGGAATTGGGCGTTCTGTCGATGAGGAGACTTCCTCGCAGGAGCATGGCGAATGCCTTGGGGTGAACCCCGTCCGAGAGCCCAGCGCGGGAAAACCGCACGCCGGGTTCGATGAGCGCTCGCAGGATACCGGGTATGGTCACCGGGGCTGAGGCCACTACCGAAAGGAGAGAGGAGCATATCCACCCGGGGCCTGTAGCTGCGGCGCCTGCGTTCGATACTTTAATGGCAGAACCGCAATCAAAGCACGTTCATTGAACCCTGGTCCCCTCATCAAGCCCCCCGGAGATGATGAGGATTTCATCCATGAGCCGGTATTGTTGAAGGTGGCTTCTTGGTGGGTTTGTGGTTTTCTAAAGTGGGGTATTAAAAGGTTCGACTATATTAATGAGAGAAAAGTTTCTCCTAAAATGATGGAAAGGAAAGGAAGAATGCAGGGTGTCCAACTATGTCCCGAGTGCAAGGTCCCAGAGATATTTTCCGCGGAAAACCTCTGGCTGAACAACGGGGACATAGTCCAGAAGAGAGACCAGGGCAGCCGCCTGGCCTTCCTCGAATGCGAGAACCTCGACCCGCTGTTCGCGAACATCGGCGAGATAATCGGCATGCCGATAGAGCGCATGATCATCAATATAACCGCCAGGGGAGTGAAATCATACCTCAAACGCATGATACCTGAAGATATAAGATCCGTGCTGCTCAGCATGAAGCCGGGGGACGCGGTCCTCGGGGAGAGATGCCGGCAATTGATCGATCCGTTAACCGAGACGAACACCATGCTGGCCCGGATAATGGGATATGGGAGATACGAACACAGAGGATACCGCTATGAGAGAGATGAAGAGGACTTCTCGACTATTCGGGTTACCGAACCGTATTCGGTGCCCTTGGTAGTCGGCAGCCATATCGGGCATAACGCGGCCCTGGTGGGAGGAGAGACCGCGGTCGATTATGAGGAGATATCCCCCGGCGTTTACGAGCTCATCGCCCATTGGGCGGCCGGCGACGAGGCCCTCGAGGAGAGATTGAAGATCGAGGAATACGTCCACAAGGACGGTGATGTCGAGCTGGAGAGGTGCGGCACCTGCGGTGGCCCCGCTGTTTTCTCCGGTTACGAGTGGGACCTGGACAGGGGGATCATAAGAAACACCTTCACCGGCAGGCGCATGGCCATGATGGGGCCGAGCATGCTGGACCCCATCTTCGAGGAGTTGGAGGCGGAGCTAGGCGAGGCCATCCCCCGCGCCGTGGTGGAGGCGCAGCGCCGTTTCGTGAAGACCGGCTTCTACTCCATCGAGGAAGTGCGCGATGAGGGGGACATGCGCACCCAGTTCGCCTTGAGGGGCCTGGGCAATCTCAGGCAGATCGAGATGGGTAAGAAGGGCGTGCGGGCGCGTATGGACAACACCGCCCTGCACCTGGTGGTGGTGGGCCTCGTACAAGGCCTGTTCGATATGGCCTTCGATATAGATTCGAACGTCGAGTGGGAACTGTCGGAGGAGAACGACCTCCAGATGGAGGTCACCCCCCGTTGAAACCGTTTATCGTTGCCTAAATATTGAAGCTGGTAATCTGGTTCTTCGCTAAATCGTATGGGTAATCCAGATATAGGCAAGGATAAAGCTTATCTTGGGCAGAATGCAACGGTGGACCCAAGGTAGGAAGTACGAGAAGATCTTTAACGAGAACACCCTGGATATTATAAAGATATAGTCAGTTCAAGCGAGCATTATTCTAAGCGGGCTTTTCCGCCTCGATCACCAGCCGGATCGATTGCGCATGGACAAGCCCCTCCTTATCAGCTGGCCAGAGCTCCATGTATACATCCACCAATTCATGGATAAATAGCTCGCGCACAGCCTCGGGTATCTTCTGGGTAAAGGGGAGCCAGGTTGTCCGGATCCAGGCCGCCACCCCTTCCCTCCCCTTGATGGCCATATCCCTGGGCACAAGTTCCACCCGCTTCGGCGTCAATCCGGCCTCCTTGAGCCACACCTCATAGTCCTGAGGGCTGTGAAAACCGAAGGTATAGCTGAAATCGCTGAAATAACCTCTCCAGGCCTCTCTTCCCAATACATCCGCCAGGACGTTCACGATATCGAGGTGGCTTCCACTCCCACCCATCTGGAGGAAGGCCCTTCCGCCCGGCTTCAGGCCTCTCTTGATACCCCGGAGGATCGGCAGGTGGTCCGCGACCCAGTGGAGCGCGGCATTCGAGAAGACGATGTCGAACTCGCCATCAAAAGCCAGATCGCTTGCGTCCATCACCCCAAAGGCCAGGTTGGGAAAACGCTCTCTCGGATAGGTGCTGCTCGCGAAGAGTATCATCTCCTCCGAGCTGTCGATGCCCAGAACCGAGCCTCGGGGGAGGCGTTCCGCGATCTCGGATGCGAGCATACCATCGCCGCACCCGATATCCAGTACCCTCTCATCCCCAATGAGGTCCAGCTTCGATATTAGCTCCCGCCCCGATCTCTTCTGCATCGGCGAGGACCTGCTGTAGTCCTCGGCATCCCAGACAAGCCTTTCCTCCGCTCTTTGGCCCATCTCGTCCTCCTCATACAACCGCTAGTCATGGTTAGTATCGTGGCAAGCATATGCCGGCGCAATAGCTTATTCCGTCTTTCGAGTCATAGTCAAGCCTCAGAGCCGGCGATCACTCCTTCTTGTTAACCGATCGCAATGCGTTATTGAGTGGAAGCCCGGCATCTTCACCAGCTGTTACACTGACTCAGCGATCGTCAGTCGATTGAGAGTATATGATGAATGACATTGGACGCCGTCCTCAGGGAGAGATGCCGGCAATTGATCGGTGCGTTGAACGAGGCCAACACAATGCTGGCCTAACTGCATTGCGATTCCCGGCGAGAATGCGCCGTAATGCTCCGAATGATTGACTACAGCATCTAAATGATATAACATTCGTAAAGATGACAAAACATTCCGTTTTATGACATAACGTTCCGAAGCCAAAGGCGGGGTTATGGCCAGGGTGAAGATCTCCGATATCAGGCGCCGCGAGATAATCGATGCGGCGTACAAGGTCTTCTCGGACAAGGGCTATCATAAAACGGGCATAGCCGATATCGCAGCCGAGCTCGAGATGGGCCACGGCACCCTGTACCGCTACTTCAAGAACAAGCTCGATATCGCCACGAGCGTGATCGACGATATTATCGCAAGGATCACCGAGGTGGTAACCGCCGAACCCGCGCAGGAGATAACCACGGTCGAGGAGTATCGCGAACGCCTGGTTAGGATCGGAGGCCGTTTTTTCGACCTGCTCGAGAAGAATCCCGATGCGCATCGCATACTCTTCTACGAATCGCTCAATATCGACGAATCAATAACCCGCAAGGTCAACGCCCTCTTCGACCTCTTTGCATCGATGACGGAGGTGTACCTGCGCAATGGTATAGACAGGGGGTTCTTGAAGCCGGAGATCCACATTCATGAGGCGGCCTACGCCATAAACGCGATGCTCTTCGAGGCCGCCAGGAGGCTGTCCCAGGCACCTGAGATCGACGAGGATGCGAAAAAGGCTTGGTCCGATACCATCATCGGCCTCATGCTGGACGGCCTCGCCGTCTAGGCATCGACCGCGAGCGGTGCCGGCTATCGGCTGTAAGGCACAAGCCCTCGCATGGCAGCTACGGGCTCTTGGCTTGATTCGACGTCCTCGAGACCGTTCAGGTCAGAGATAACAGGCGGGCTCCTTAAGATCCCGGCCCATGTAGGGCGCATAGGAGCATCGTATCCCGCGGGTTTGGATAACGGCATAACCGGATAACACCGGCTGGGGGAATGAGAAGGAGGGGGTCGCATGGTTCAAGTGGATGTGTTCTGGTCCTACGGTATCGGCTCAGCCTTCGCCCTGGCGGCCTTCCGCCAGTTGCGCAAGTTGCGGTTGGAGAACGATGCGAGAAGGTGGAAGCTGGGCTGGAAGGCGCAACCTGCATTGCGGGAGTTGATGGAGGAGGGAGGTTGGGAGGAGGCCCCCAGCGAAGCCAGCGAGGGAAACGGGCCGGGGCTTCGGGGGCTCGTGCACGAGATGCGTGTCGGCGGCATCGCGTCGGGCGGATCTACCCGTGAGATCCTGAAAGAGATCCAGGAGCTGGCGAAGGAGTGGATGGGGAAGTACAGCGGCGCCGTCAACAACGAGTACTTCATGAAAAACCTCCTCTTTCTGTCCCTGCTCTTCGTGCCCTCGGGTGCGGTGCTGCTGTGGTCCAATCCGAGCTGGGAGACCATGCAGGTTGGAAGGTTCGACACCATCCCGCAGTGGCTGGTGGGCGTCTTCAGCACCGCCAACGTCACCCAGGGCATCCTGGCGTTCCTTGTCACCTACAAGCTGCTCATGAAAGGTAAATATTACCAGGCCACCCTGCAAACGGTGCTCGCCCACACGGCGTTCTTCTTCATCCTGGTAAATGGCTGGGACAAGACGGGCTACCAGCGTTTCCTCTCCAAGGACCGCGCGGCCTTCGACGACTGGAAGTGGAGCAACGTATTCGGATGGCTCAACTCCGACGTGATGAAGATACTCCTTACCTATGGTGTGGCGTTCATACCGCTGCTCATCGGAGGGATGTACCGCTGGCTGGCGCAAGGCTACCACATGGACGACGAGGTCGAGAATCCGCAGGACCGCTACGAGAGCTACCTCCAGATGGCCACCGTCAACACGGACCTTCTCACCACGGTGTTCGGGGTCACCTTCGCCAATGCCCTCACCGCCCACCTGCTCATCAGGTGGTTCGGCTGGGTAACGGGAGGGACCGCCGCCGCCGCGGCCATCTACCTGGGCTCGTTGAGCAAGTGGGGCGTCGTGCCGCGTCTCGCCAAGAGGATACTCAAGGTGAAGGATCTCGAGGCCCCGCCCGTCTGGGAGCTGGTTGCCTCGCAGGTTGCCAACGGGCGACCGGCGGTTGCGGGCATCGGAGTCGGAGGGCGCGTATGAAGGTCTTCATCACCGGCTCCACGGGATTCCTCGGTACGTACTTCGCCAGGCGCTTGGCCCGGACCGACCACGAACTTTACTGCCTGGTCAGAAAGACCAGCAAGGTGGACCACCTGAGGGAGATCGGCGCGAACCTGGTGTACGGAGACGTCACCGACAGGCAATCCGTTCTGGAAGGCATGCGGGACTGCGATTGGGTCGCCCACCTGGCGGGCATCTATTCCTTCTGGGAGCCCGATAAGCGGGTGTTCACAGACATCAACGTCACCGGGACGCGCAACGTCATGGAGAGCGCCCTGGAGGCGGGGGTCTCCAAGGTGGTTCACGTGAGCACCATAGCCGTGTACGGCAGGCCGGAGGGAGGCTATACCGGCGGCGGAGACGCCTACCGTACCAGCCTGCGCAGCGATTACTCCCGCACCAAGTACGCGGGTGACATGATCTGCTGGGAGCTCCACGAGAAGGAAGGCCTTCCCCTGGTGATGGTGTACCCCGGCAGCATCCTGGGCGCGGGCGACACCAAGCCCTCGGGCGAGTACATCGACAACATCATCGGCCGCAAGCTCCGTTTCTCCATCCTCGCCAACTACGTCAATACCTACGTGTACGTCGATGACGTGGCGGAGGCCATCCTGAGGGCGTTGGAGAAGCCGGACAACATCGGGGAGAAATACCCGGTGGGCAATTGCGAGATGACCTGGGGGGAGCTGAACAAGCTCATCAGCGAGGTCTCGGGGGTGCCCGAGCCCGCGATAAGAATCCCGGACCCGCTCCTCACCTACTTCGCGGTGTGGTCCACGTGGTTCGCCGAGCTGTCGAAGCTGCCGCCTCTCCTGGGGCTCTCCATAGGGACCGTCGGCACCATCAAGCAGAACCTCCTTTTCGACGGGGGCAAAGCGGAGAGAGAGCTCGGCATCACTTATACTCCCATCCTCACGGCTATAGAGGAGAAGGTGGCGGCGAGCAAGCAGAAGAGCGGTTAACTCTTTGTTAAGGGGCGGGCAAGTCGCGAGCTTCACAATTCATTCGCTTTGACGGGTTTCGGATGGTCAAAACAAGCGAGCAGATATCCTGCTCACCGGTCATTTCCAAAAAGGGGGTTCTGAAATGGAAAGAACCGGATTTTCGAGTCGTGAGGCGATACGCTTCGGTTGGGATGCGATGTCGGACAGGATAGAGTTCTACGTGGGCACCTATATCCTGTATGGGCTGGCCCTGCTGCTCCCGGGGGCGTTCCTCGCCTTGACCGTGTATTTCGCCGTGGAAGCAGATTATCTCCTGGCGGCCTTGTGCGGCCTCATCACCTATTTATTGGGGCAGTGGTCTATACCGCGATATTCATCGGCTACGTGAAGACCAGCCTTCTCCTCGTCGACAGGAAGGACTTCGGCATCTCGGACCTGCGGCCGACCTTCAAGGAGATGTACAGGGTTCTCGTAGCCGCGGTCCTCTACCTGGTTATGGTGGGGATAGGGCTACTGCTGTTCATCGTCCCCGGCATCATCCTTGCTATCATGTACTACCCTTTCGGCTGGCTCATCATCGAGCAGGATCTGGGACCAATCGCCGCCCTGAAGAGGAGCTCCGAGCTCACCCGGGGCATCAAGGGGGGGCTTTTCAAGTTCTTCTTCATGTGCAGCCTCGTGCTGCTGGCCGGAACGCTCTTCTGTCTCATCGGCCTCATCCCCGCATTCCCTACCGTACTGACGGCCACTTCATACGTCTACCGCAGGATAAGTAAACCGGAGGCTTCCCCGCCGTACACGGTGAAAGAGATGGCGCCGCAGAGCGTTTAGCAACGCATTAACCGGAGAGGAGGAGCATGGGAGCGATACTTGAACTTTACGGCAAGACAGTAGGCAAGATCGGGAGCATCGGCGAGGTCATCGAACGCGTGGACCCCAACATCATCTCTCGTGTGTTGGAGGTGGGTTTCAGGAAATTGCGCCCAGGCAATATGGGATGAAAGCATGCGAAGTGAGGGCCCGAGAGCCCCAGTTATGCAAGGTCCCCGAAGGGATACGCGACGAGAACGTCGTCCTCACCGAGCCCATTCTCATCTGGAAGCCGTTTAAACGAGCCGGGACATGCGCCGTCGCGGCCTGGGACTATCGCTTTCGCAGACCGTCCAGGACCAGATCGAAGCACTTTCTGCCCGCTTCCCGCAAGTCGAAAGAAACGTTGGGAAGGCACCAGCTATAGAGCACGCCAACGACGCAATTATAGAGTGACGCCGTTATATCGGCCGGGCTCATGTCGGTTCGGATCTCCCCGGCCTCCTGCCCCTCCTCAACGATCTTTTCAACGATGTCGTAGGGTTTCAGCAGCGCCGCGATGCTCGGCGAAGCCTTGAAACCCGGCCCGATCTGGAGACGGTAGGCCGTCTTGAGGGCATCGACTCCCACGTCGTTTACGTACTCCAGGAAGATATTGATGAACGCGGCCAGCTTATCGATGCTGCTTTTGTTCTCCTTCTGGGCCCTGCTATATATCTCCTTGAAAAAGGCGTCGGACGCCAGGGCAAAGGGTAGGTACCTTTCCGACAGTATCTGGTCTTTAGACTCGAAATAGTAGTAGAAAGCCCCCGCTGAAAACCCCGCTTTCTCGCATATCTCCGCGATACTGACGTTATCGTATCCCTTCTTATCGAAAAGCTCGACGGCCGTTTCGAATATCTTCCTGCGCGATTGCTGCGCCTGGATCGCCCTTGATGTCAGCGGCTTAGTCGACATGGCAGAGCCCCTTCGGCTGTCAACGGTCACATTTTCTTGGTCTAGCATAACCTCATTATTTCTCATTAAACAAGCCGTTTGACGACCATTAAGTCGATGTGTTAATTTTAACTTAGTCGGTTCAGTGAAAGCAATTAGTTAAAAGTCGGGAGCGTAAAGAACGCCTTGGTTGTCGGACCCGGGAGAGCGACAACGACAGGTGAAACTGAAGGGGTATATGAAAGGGGTGTGTTGAATGGAAATCATGGAAATCACCAAGACGCGCGGCATTCCATCGCAGAGGACGAACAGGCTCAAGGAGCAGCTGTTCGAGAGTCCCTTCGACATCGACCTCGAACGGATTCGCGCCTACACCAAGGTATGGAAGGAAATGGGTTCTCAAGGGGATAGGGTGCCTTGCATGCGCGCGGCCCGGGCTTTCGCGGAGACCCTGCGTAACATCGGGATCTTCATCGGTGAGAGCGAACGGTTTGTTGGGACCAGGGGGCCAGGGCTTCGTTATGAGGTATTCGGCGTCGAGAGGTGCGCCTACAGTAGTTCGTACGATCTAGTAGTTCAGAACATGGTGCCCGGGGTGCACGTAAAGAGAGCGTCAGAGAAATGCCGGGACGAACTCGAGAAGAACCTCCTTCCCTTCTGGGATGGCAAGACCCAATCCGATTATTGTGCAAAGCAATGCAAGGAAGAGGGGCTCCTCAAGCGAAACCGCCCGATGGGGCCAGTGGGCACCTACCGCCTGTTCAAGGGCTTAGGTGGATTGAACGGTAGCCCCGAGCTAATACGGAAATCATTGACCGCGGGGGCCGAGCTACTGGAATCCGATTTGTTCAGGGCCCTGGCTGATTTAATGGGCGAGGGTGGAGATAGCAAGGAAAGCGCAGGCCGGCCATCTCTTCGTGAATATGGTTCAAAGATAGCAGCGGTTGCCAAGCAGCTAACGATAAGAAATCTTGTGTGGGCGTTGAAAACAGGGCGCGGCGGCGCCAAGTTCATGGCCGATCAAATTCCGGATCGCTTATGGTTGGTAAGATGCCAGCAGGGACACCTCATCCCAGGGTTTCCCCGGGTCCTGGAACTCGGCTTTGCGGGGATCGCCGAGCGCGCGAGGCTTGGACTGCAGCAACTCGAGGAGAGTGACACGGATTACGATCGCCGCAATGACTTTCTCGAGTCAGTGATAGTCTCTGCGGATGCCGTAGGGGAATACTCGAGGCGCTATGCCGATCTGGCCGAGCGCAAAGCGGCCGATGCCACGAGCCCGGAAAGGAAGGCTGAACTCCTGGCAACAGCCGAGTGGTGCCGGCGGGTGCCCATGAGACCGCCCGAGACCTTCATGGAGGCCCTCCAATCCATCTTGATGACCCAAACCGTTATGAACATAAGTTACGGCGGCGACAACATCTTTACCCCAGGCAGAGTAGACCAGTATATCTATCCCTATTATCAGAAGGACATAGAATCCGGGCGGATCACCAGGGAGCAGGCCCTGGAAGCCGTGGAGGAGTACATGGTCAAAATCTCGGGCAACGGGATATTCGGCCCCAACCATGTAACCATCGGCGGGCTGGATAAACAAGGCAATGACGTTACCAACGAAGTCTCCTATCTCTTTCTGGAGGCGCTCGAGAACATCAGGGGCATGGGCGATGGCCTTGCAGTCAGGATCTCCCACAAGACGCCCCGCGAGTTCCTGCTCCGCGCCTGCGAGGTCAACCAATTCACCGCTGGCGCGGGCTTCTATAACGACGATATCATCGTCGGTGAGCTCGTGGCTGACGGCTATTCGCTGGAAGACGCCAGGAACTACAGTGTCATAGGTTGTGTCGAACTCGCAGGCACCGGCGACAGTTACTCCCCTACCGCCTTGAACGGTTTCTGGCTGGCCGGCGTACTCGAGATGGCGCTGAACCAGGGACGCAGATTGTTTACGGGGACCAGAACGGTAGGCGTGCGCACGCCCGATCCGCGCCAGTTCCGCTCTTTTGAAGACGTGAAGGACGCCTTCGAGAAGCAGCTCGCCTTCACGGTTGAAAAGGGCGTGCTCATGAAGGAGGTAAGCGACAAGGTATTTGCCGATTTCTTCCCGGATCCCGTCCTTTCCGCCACCATCGAGGGCTGCCTCGAATCTGGACAGGACGCCACCCGGGGAGGAGCCCGTTACAATCACGGCTGCGTTAACGCCCAGGGGCTGGGCACCGTGTCCAACGGGCTGGCCGCCATCAAGTGGGCCGTCTTCGACGAGAAGATCGTGACCATGGATGAGTTGCTCGATGCCATGGCAAATAACTTCAAGGGTTATGAATCGCTGCACCAGACGCTGCTTAAGAAAGCCCCCAAGTACGGCAATGACGATCCCGGGGCGGACGAGATAGCAGCTTGGGTGTCGGAAGTCTTCACTCGTGAGGGCAGGAAGTACACTAGTTTTCGAGGTGATCGTTACCGCTGCAGCATGGTTTCCTCCGCGACCCAAGTGATCGAGGGCCTCTTCTGCGGCGCACTGCCTGATGGCCGCCTTGCTTTTGAGGCGATCTCCAACAGCATGTCGCCCTCAAACGGCACAGAACAGAATGGGGCAACGGCGGTTCTGCATTCGGCCGCATCAGGTGGCACCGCGGGCGGCAGGGCCAACTATAGCCTTGGAACGGCCCTCAACATGAGGCTGAATCCCGCGGCGATCAAGTCCGAGGAGAGCATAGACAAGCTTGCCTCGCTCCTGGAAGCGTATTTCGTAATGGGTGGAAGGCAGGTCGCGTTCAGTCCACTTGACGCGGAAACCCTGCGGGATGCCCAGGCACACCCTGAGAAATACCCCGACCTGACGGTGAAGGTCTCGGGATATTCCGCCCGTTTCGCCGAGCTGGTCAAGGAGCTCCAGGACGACATAATCGCCCGTACGGAGTTCGACCGGCTGTAATAGGGCACGAGACGAGATATGGGGCACCAGGAAACAATTTTATCGGTGCCGAAAGGAGAGAGTTGAATGAGCGAGATAATCTTGACGGGTGACTGCAGGGGAGTATCGAGCGCGCACATGGAGGTGGCAAAACACTACTCGAGCCCGTTCCTGCTCGGCCCGCCCATGTGCGACGGGCTGGTCGCGCTGGTCGAGCACATGTTCACCGAGGAAGAGGCCGAGGTGGCGCGGCACCTCAAGCCCTTGAGGGCCCGGACGGCCGGGGGGCTGGCGAAGGACAGCGGGCGGCCGCTCCATGAGGTGAACGAGATAATGGCCCGCCTGGCCCACGAGAAATTCGTGCTCGGCTCGGTGGGAAACGGCTCGAGGGAGCTCTTCTCGATGCTGCCCATCCTGCCGGGGACTTTTGAACTGGTCATGACGTTGACCGACCCCGGGGCGGTTACCCCCTGGCACAAACGCTTCGCGGAGCTCTATGATTCACTGATCAACACGGGCTATCTACCCGATTACTTCAACAAGCCCGTCGATGGAGTTCGCTACCTTCCGGTCGGTGAGTCGATAGAGAATGAGCCTATGGCCTATCCCTCGGACAAGCTCGAAGTGATACTCGACCGCTACAAGGATTTCGCGGTGAGCAACTGCTGCTGCCGCCTGACGAAACAACTGTTAGGCGAGGGTTGCGGGAAGGCGCTGGAGACGTGCACGATAATGGGCGAGGCGGCTCCGTACCTGGTTTCGCAAGGGAAGATGAGGACCGCGACGCGGCAGGAGGTCCTCGACATCAAGCGCGAAGCGGAGAAGCAGGGGCTGGTCACCTATACAATGAACGAGGAGAGCGGCAGGTTGTTCGGCAATATCTGCTCCTGTTGCGCCTGCTGCTGCGGGGCGCTGCGGACGATCTCGCAGTTCAACGCGCCGGGCTTCATCGCCCCTCCCCACTTCATGCCGCGCGTCGACGAAAGCAAGTGCAAGAAGTGCGGGAAGTGCGCCGCCGCCTGCCAGATGAAGGCCCTGGTCTTTCTAGGGGAGGGCAAGGCCAAGCGCCTGCTCCACGAGCGGCCACGCTGCATAGGCTGCGGGCTCTGCTCCGTCGCGTGCCCGAACGGTAACATCAGCATGCAGGCGGTACCCGGCTACAAGGCGCCTCCGAAGGGATGGCTCTCGTACCTCGCGAAATACGGTCCGCGCTTCCTCACCAACACTCTCAAGGTCCGCTCTTCACGTAAGGGTGCGTAGCAGCGATAAAAATGAAAAGGCGCCCAGTGGAAGTCGAGAAAGAGCGCTAAACCGGGGGTTAGAAGACGGGAGGACATTCAATGGAAATCAAGGAAATCACCAGGGCGCGCGGCGTTGCATCCGGGAGGACAAACAAGCTCAAGGAGCAGATGCTGGCAAGCCCCTTTGACATCGACCTGGCGCGGATTCGCGCCTACACCAAGGTGTGGAGGGAAATGGGTCCCGAGGGGGACAGGATACCCTGCATGCGTGCGGCCCTGGCTCTTCAAGAAACCCTGCGCACCGTAGAGGTTTTCATCGGGGACGAAGAACGGATTGTGGGCACGAGAGGGGGAACCCTGCTTACCGATTCCTTTGCCATAGAAAGATACCCCTTCAATAAGGTTTGCAACGTGGCGGGGTTCCATGTTTTTCTGCCTGTCACGAAGGGGATCCACAGGCGGCAGCTGATGCAGGCGATACGGAAAGCCAAACCTGAAATGGAGAGAGATATCCTGCCCTTCTGGCCGGGGAAGACCGTGGAGGAAATAAAGTTGGAGCGTTGGAAGAAAGAAGGGCTTGTAAAGCGTAACCTGCTGATGGGACCTGTAGGGGCGTACCGCTTGTACAAGGGTTACGGCGGGATCGGCGGATTGCTTGGGCATTTTTCATTAGCGGAGGGATCTATTTTCGACTTCTCTGACATGCGCCTTGCTAACGGATCAGAGAAAGCATCCCCAACATCGGGGGGCTCAAGCGGCAGGGTTTCATCAGTGAGCAAGATAGCGCGCAGATTGCCCAAGCCCCGGGAGCTCTCCTTGATGCTCGCCAACGCCATGCAGCTCGGAATGCAGTCACTGCCCGATTATCTCTGGCTTTCTGGTAAACAGCAGGGCCATATGATCCCGGGCTTTTCCCGGGTGCTGGAGCTCGGTTTCGAGGGCATCGCCGATCGTGCGAGGCGGGGGTTGGAGGAACTCAAAGAGGGCGATGCGGACTACGGCCGGCGCAGGGACTTCCTAGAGTCGGTCATGGTGTCCGCCAAAGCGGTGGGCGAATTCTCGCTGCGCTATGCCGAGCTGGCCGAGCGTCAAGCTGCCGAGGCTACTTCTGAAGACAGGAAAGCTGAGCTACTGGAGGTGGCGGAGAGGTGCCGCAAGGTACCCATGAAGCCGCCCGAGACCTTCATGGAGGCACTGCAGTCCGTATTCATGACCCAGGTCCTGATTATAATAAGCTATGGCCTCGATAACGCGTTCTCCTGCGGGAGGCTGGACCAGTATATCTATCCCTATTACCGCAAGGACATCGCATCCGGCCGGATCACCAGGGAGCAGGCTCAGGAGGCCCTGGAGGAGTACCTGGTCAAGGTCTCTCAGAACCTGTTGTTCGGGCCGAACAACATAACCATCGGAGGGCTGGGCAAGGAGGGCAACGACGCGACCAACGAGGTATCCTACCTCTTTCTGGAGGCCCTCGAGAACGTAAGGGGCATGGGCGACGGCCTTTCGGTGAGGATCTCCCATAAGACACCCCGGGAGTTCCTGCTCCACGCCGTCAAGGTCAACCAGATCACGGCGGGGGTGGGTTTCTTCAACGACGATATCGTCATCCCCACCCTTTTGGAGGAAGGCTTCGCGCTGGAGGACGCCAGGAACTACAGCGCCACGGGATGCACCGAGATCGCCGGCACCGGCGACAGTTACTGCCCCGTGGCCGTGAACGGTTTCTGGCTGGTGGGCGTGCTGGAGATGGCCCTGAACCGCGGGAGGAGGCTGATCACCGGGACCCGCACGGTGGGCGTGCGCACCCCCGATCCGCGCCAGTTCCGCTCCTTCGAGGACGTGAAGGACGCCTTCGAGAAGCAGCTCGCCTACGTCGTGGAAAAGACGGTGCGCATGGCGGAGGTGAAGGACAGGGTATACGCGGACTTCTTCCCGGACCCCATCCTTTCCGCCACCATCGAGGGCTGCCTGGAGTCGGGGCAGGACGCCACCCGGGGAGGAGCCCGCTACAACCATAACTCCGTGAACGCGCAGGGCCTGGCCACGGTGGCCGACTCCCTGGCCGCCATCCGCTGGGCCGTCTTCGACGAGAAGATCGTGAGCATGGAGGAGCTATTGAAGGCCATGTCCGTCAATTTCAAGGGATACGAGTCCCTCAGGCAGACGCTGCTTAAAAAGGCCCCCAAGTACGGTAACGACGATCCGAGGGCGGACGAGCTCGCCGCGTGGGTCTCCGAGGTCTTCACCCGGGAGGTCAGGAAGTACAGGAGTTTTCGCGGCGATCTATACCGTTGCAGTATGATATCCTCCGCAACCCAACTCGTTGAAGGCCTCTTTTGCGGCGCCACTCCGGACGGCCGCCTGGCGCTGGAAACAGTTTCCAACGGCGCATCGCCGGTGAACGGGACGGAGCTGAACGGGGCGACGGCGGTCCTGCGGTCGGGCGCGGTGGGTTGTAAAGACGCCCTATACGGTATCGGGACGGCCTTCAACATGAACCTGGACCCCTCGACGATCAAGTCCGAGGAGGATATAGACAAGCTCGCCTCGCTCATCGAAGCCTACTTCGTCCTGGGGGGCAGGCACGTCCAGTTCAATCCGCTGGACAAAGCTACCTTGAAGGACGCCCAGGCGCACCCTGAGAAATACCCCGACCTGACGGTGAAGGTCTCGGGGTACTCCGCCCGCTTCGTCGAGCTTCCAAGAGAGATCCAGGACGACATAATGGCCCGCACGGAGTTCGACCGGCTGTAGCGCGGGAAAGGAGGACCGACCCCCGGTCGTCGTGGCTTGGCGTCACCGGCTTAAAGATAGTCAAAAAGGAGGAGGCCATTGCCCGTGAATCTCACGGACCCTGAAGCCGGGATCCTCACCGGCGTCGTATTTAACGTCCAGCGTCACTCGACCGAGGACGGCCCGGGCATCCGCACCACGGTCTTCCTCAAGGGTTGCCCCATGCGCTGCCCCTGGTGCCACAACCCGGAGGGCATGTCCGCCCGCCCCGAGCTGGTCTGGTACGCGTTGTGCTGCATCGGGGCGCGGGACTGCCTGACCGCTTGTCCCCGAGCCGCCCTCGCCCTCACCCCGGAGGGCATGGTCATCGACAGAGAGGCCTGCGACGCCTGCGGCAAGTGCGAGACCGCCTGCCCGGCCGCGGCGCTGGAGGTCATCGGCAAGGCACGAACCGTGGAGGACGTGGCGGCCGAGGCCTTGCGCGACCGCGTCTTCTACGGGAAATCGGGAGGAGGGGTGACCCTCTCGGGGGGCGAGCCCGGCTTGCAACTGTTGTTCAGCCTGGCCCTCATCGCCAGGCTCAAGCAAGAGGGGGTACACGTGGCCGTGGATACCTGCGGCGGCCTCTCCCCCGAGCGCTTCCGTGCGCTGGTGGAGCCGGCCGACCTCGTCCTCTACGACCTCAAGATCATGGACCCCACCCTGCACAAGGAATACACCGGGGTTGATCTCGAGCTGGTGCTGTCCAACGCGGAGTGGCTGGCGGAGACGGGAAAGGCCCTCTGGGTGCGCACCCCCGTCATCCCCGGCTACACCGATGCGGAGGAGAACATCCGGGCCATCGCCCGCTTCATCGCGGACAAGCTGCCCAACGCGGAGCGCTACGACCTGCTGGCCTTCAACAATACCTGCGAGGCGAAGTACAGACGGCTGAACAAGTCCTACTGCCTGGCGGGCGTGGGCCTGTTGGGCGAGGCGGCGATGGAACGGCTGCATGCGGCCGCGCTGGAGGAGGGAGTCGTCTGCGCCCGCTGGTCGGGGGCCACCCGCCCCGAGCGGCAGACGGCAAGGGAGGCTTGAGGGATGGACCTGACCGATCGTCCAGATAGCCGATGCTCTGCCTGGAAAATGCTGGGCAAGTTGATGCGTGCGTCGCTTCGCGAAATAAAGATGCGACAAAAGAGTTAACGCTGGCTCGAGGCCGCGCACTCGTGGATTATCGATTTCTCAAAGGGGCCATGACGGGGTTGACGCCGAGGTAAGATAGCGTATAATAACAATTGGTTAACCCAATATTCATAATGGGGTAGTGCAATTGACAGTTCAATCCGAAGAACTCACCCGGCTTTCGAAAGACAAGACCCTTCCGAGGCGGATCGCGGACCTCCTTATAACCCGCATCTTCATCGGAGAGCTTAAACCGGGAGACAGGCTGCCCGCGGAGCGAGTCCTGGCTGAACAGCTCGGGGTCGACCGCACCTCCCTTCGCACGGCCATCAACCAGCTGGCCAGCATGAACGTCGTCCGGCCGGTCCGCGGTTCTGGCGTCGAGGTCCTAGACTACCGGAAACACGCCGGCATCGATTTTCTATCCGCCGTCTTTGCCATCGAGGGGTTGGAGCTGGGGGGCGCCTTCTATCTCGAGCTTCTCGACAACTGGGTCAACCTCATGCCCACAGTCATAGCACGGGCCTTGAAGCGCGCGACCCCTTCCGACATTGCTATGACGGACGCTTTTTTTGCCCGGCAGCTCGAGCTGCTCGATGCCGGTTCGGGTATCGAAGAGGTTGCCGAGACGGAAGTCGCCCTCCAGGACGCGCTCATCCGGTTTGTCGGGAGCACCATGCTCAGGCTGATCTCTAACTCAACGCGGGGTCTCCGCAAGCGTATAGTGCAGATGTTTTTCGAGACGATCGATGTACGCGAGCACATCGCCTGGCAGAGGGAGCTCGGCCAGCGGATCGTCGCGGGAGCCGTCCAACCCGGCGAAGTCGATCCCCTCATGAGGACATATCTGTTGGAAGAGACACGCTCCCTCCGTGAGGTCATCGCGCGGCTGCCCGCGAATCCATGCGCCGGCAATTGGTAGGGCGACCTCGGGCGGTTTAAAAAGGATAGGAAGAATGACGCGATCTTTGGCTTTGAAAACGCAGACGGCGGACCTGGACCACGTTTTCAATCCCCGATCGGTAGCCTTTGTAGGCGCCACGGAGGGCATTGCCAAGTGGGGCTTCATCATCTTCAACAACCTGTTGTTCGGCGGCTACGAGGGCAGGCTGTACCCCGTCAACCCGAGCAGGGAGACCGTGCTGGGGATAAAGTGCTACCCTTCCGTCCTCGACATCCCGGACGATGTGGACCTTGCCGTCTTCACCGTCCCGGCTAGAGCCGTCGTCAGCGCCCTGGACGACTGTGCCGCGAAGGGGGTAAAAGCGGCCCTTGTCATCAGCGCGGGCTACAAGGAGATGGGTGAAGAGGGAGCCCTCCTCGAGGCCGAGATGGTGGCGAAGGCTAACGCCGCGGGGATGATGCTCGTGGGCCCGAACTGCGAGGGGGTCGGCTGCCCGGCCGCGAGCTTCTTCCCGTGGATGCCGACCCACCAGCCCAAGCCCGGGCCCGTCAGCGTCGTCGCGCAGAGCGGCAACATCCTGAACATGCTCATCGGCCACGTGCTCAACTGTGGATTCGGGCTGGCCAAGGGCGTGTCGAGCGGCAACGAGGCGCAGCTCAAGACGGAGGACTACTTCTCTTATCTGGCGGGCGACACAAGTACGGAAGTAATCGTCTCCTACATGGAGGGGGTGGAGCAAGGGCGCCGTTTCCTCGAGCAGGCGCGCGAGGCGACCCTCAGGAAACCTGTGGTCATGCTCAAAGGTGGGCGCTCGAACACCGGCATGCGGGCGGCCATATCGCACACGGGCGCGATGGCGGTCGCCTACGATATCTTCGAGTCAGCATGCAAGCAGGCGGGAATCGTGCTGGCCCGGACCATCCGAGAGGCGGGGATAATGGCTTCGTCGTTCCTGAACCGGCCGCTGCCTCGCGGGAGGCGGGTCGGCGTAGTCACCGGGGGAGGCGGACTCGGGGTCGTAGCCGCCGATGCCTGTAGCGAGTACGGGCTCGAACTCCCTTCCCTCTCGGAGGAAACCCTCGCGAAGGTCTCGGCATATCAGCCTGACTACTTCGTGCCCGGCAACCCCGTCGACCTGGTCGCCGGCCTCAACCCCACCGTCATTAAGCCCACCATCGAGACGATCATGCGAAGCGGCGAGGTGGACGCGGTGATGTTCATCTACATAGAGTCCACGCGCAAGCGGAGCTCCGACGAGCAAGCGACGGCAGGTGGGCGGGAGTCCCCGAGGAGAGGCATCGATATAGGCAAGTTCTGGGGCGAGGCGATGCAGGGCATCAGCATGGAGATAGGCAGGCTTAACGACTTGGCGATGGAGATCGGCGTGCCGCTCTATATAACCGCCAATATCGACTCCGGCAGGTTGGGCAACGACCTTAGATCGCGGAGCGCCGGCTTACCGATGCTGTACAAGGAAGTCGAGTCGTGCTGCGCCGCCATCAGCGCCATGGCGCAGTACCACGAATACAGGCGGCATACCTAGGAGCGACGTATATGGCAAGGGCAGGCAACGGCATCGAGGCCGGGCAAGCGGATCCGGTTACCGGGGAGTGGTGGGAATGAAGGACTTCAACGGCAAGATCGTGGTGGTCACGGGCGCCGCGAGCGGCATCGGGCGAGAGACGGCCCTGGCGTTCGCACGTCGCGGGGCGCGGCTGGTCATCGTCGATATCGACGCCGTGAACCTCGAGA
>Ga0315282_10005920_pt1 | contig 20642 bp, 19 predicted proteins | sample YL17G07_20_MG_FD_203693 | JGI IMG/M metagenome (GOLD analysis project Ga0315282, IMG submission 203693) | Sediment microbial communities from Yellowstone Lake, YNP, Wyoming, USA - YL17G07_20 | ecosystem: Environmental > Aquatic > Freshwater > Lake > Sediment | place: USA: Wyoming | collected... | reverse complement strand
AAGATGGGTTCCCGCATGCGCACCGTGGGCCAGGTGTGCTTCTCGCCCCAGTCGATGTGGCAGCCCAGAGCGGAGGACTCCTGGACGATGGAGAAAACCGGCATGACGGAGTCAAAGCCGAGTTCGGCATGGCCGGCGGCGGCCAGGCGAGCCATGGGTTCGGCAAGGCGGTTGGAATCCGGGAACGGAGCTCGGGCCAGGTCCATCAGCTCGAGGGTGGCGATGGAGGTCGGATTGACGACCGGTGTGCGATCCACCGGCTGGCGGCGCAAGGCGGCGAGCACGCGCTCACGGCTGTTCATCGGGCCGGCTCGATGGTGTAAGTTCCGGGGAGATTGGGCGGGTGGTAGCGGGGCAGGGCCTGCATGCGTTGAAAAACGCTTTCGTGGATCAGGGATCCATCCGCGATGAACCTGCGCCGGCCCAGGGGGAGCTTCCACTTCTTCTTCCTCTCGGCGGAGCGGAGGCTGGTGTAGCGCCTGGGGATCAGCTCGGCCCACCACCACCATTTCAGTGAATTGTGGAGCGTGGCGGCCGGATCCGGCAGAGCGTAACCGGCGCCGGAACGGCCCAGAATCCGGTCGAGCTCGGGCTGGTTGACCAGCAAGCCCGCCGCCCGCGCCTCGGCGACCATCCACTCGAGCGCGATCTTCGATAGTCCGCTGTCCGGTTCCGGGTAGCCCCCGCCCACGTCGCAATGCGCCCCGGCGAACCAGACTTGCTTGATGTTCTGCCCCGGCAACGGAAACCATAGATTCTGCCGGTAGAAGGCACGGCGTTCATCGATGGCGACTGCATGGCGGCCGATGAGGATATCGGGGTTTCTTGCAGAAAACGGCAGCTTCACGGGATTGTACAAGGCGCCCACGGAACTGACCGTGTCCCAAACGCCGACGAAGTACGGTTTCACCTCTCGCGAAAAGGTCCGCTTGAAGCCCTCCGCAACGGTGAACGTAACATCCTTGCACTTTTTCAGCATGCGCACCGCATACGGGATCAGGATGTCATCGTCCTCGCGAATCAATCCGAACATGCGCAGCGTGGAACAGAGCGCCCGGGCGGTGTAGGCGCCACGGCTGAAGCCGAAGACGAAGATGCGGTCCTCGGGTTGGTACTGCTCCATCAGGAAGCCGTACAGGTCCGCGATGTGCTGGGACAGCCCGTACCCGAAAGCCAGGCCCAGTATTCTGGTCCACCATTTGGCAGGCGCCGTGAGGGCGTTGGGAGCGCCCATGGTGCCCAGGCCGGGATGATAGTAGACCACCTGCCGGGCGGGGTCAACTTCCAAGACGCTGTACAGCTTCACCACATTGGTATTCTCGGGGCCGTACTCGTTCTTGGTGCCATCGCAGCAAATCACGATGTTCTTCGGCATGTTGTCCTCGCAGGCTTGGGATGCTGCTATTGTAGTCGAACGCGCGATGGAGGGGTATGGGAGGGCGGTGGACCACGGCGGAGGACGAACTGGTTGGGGACGAAGTCCAGCACGGCGTCATAGTCCTTCGGATCGAGAGTGAGGCCTTCTGGCCCCGCGAGTTTAGCGAGGTGTACGGTCATGGTCAGATCCCCGGACGTCAGATGAATGAGGAACATCGCGGTAAAGACACCCTCCGGATAGGGGTCGTTCAACACGAGCGCACAACCGCCGCGTGGTAGCGCGGGTAGAAGCATGCGGATCTGGTCGTGGTAGAGCCGGTTCGCATTCTGAGCATTGTGAGCGAACAGTAGCGCGTGGCTGAACACCAATGCGTGCAAGGGGGCGAGCCAGAGGGTGACGACGCCGGCAAGCGCGGCTTGGGTGGCCAGGTGGAGCCAAAATGCGACGCCCGGTTTGTGGAAGGCTGCGCTCAGCCATCCGGCGCAACGCGAAAGGCACTGAGCGAATATGGCCCGCACTGCCACCGCCATGCCCGCGGTCCACAAGGCCCACGGCAGCGCAGGAACGTAAAGGGCGGAGACGCCTCGCGGGAGGATGAAGGCCAGCGGGAGGAAGGCCAGGAGGATCATGAACGCGGCCCACTTCAGATGTCGCTGACTGGAGATGAAGCTGGCGACAACTATCCCGCAAAGCAGGATGAGCATTGCCGCAGCCGGCAGCTCGCGCTGCGCGTAGGTCAGTTGAGACAGGTAGTGAGAGTAGTTTTGAAGATACAAGACTCCGGAAAGATGCGGACGATAAGCCGGGTTAATGGTAATGGACTGTGCCCCTGTAAGCTTGCCGACGATGTAGATCAGATCGATGAGGGCCGCCAGCAGGCTCGTACGACCCGGACCGGCAAACCAGCCAGCCAGAGTTCGTAACCGGAAATCGCTTGGGCGGTACCAGAACCACTCAAAGAGCAGAAACGCAAACGGAAGGCTAACCGCAATCTCTTTCGAGTTCAATGCGGCAACGAAAAGGCACAGCAAAAGAAGCGTCTGAAGAGAGTTCGGCAAGCTTGCTACTCCCGCGGAGATGCAGGTAGTAGAGTAGCGCGGAGTAGTAGAAGAAGAAGGCCAGGACATCGTAGATCATGCCTGTGTCGTAGTAGAGCAGCACAAAGCGCGCGTGCAGACCCGTCAGAAACATCGCCCAGATGGCCGTCTCCACGGATTCAGAGATCTTCCTCACTATCGCGAACATCAGCCAGAGGTTGAGGGAGATGAGAATCAGGGCAACCACCCTGAACGGCAGAGGATTGAAACCCCAGAGGGCATAGACCGTGTGGTAGAACGTCGCCCCCAGTGGCCTCTGGTGAGCGCTCCAAAACACCAGGTTGTCGCGGATCAGGTCCCAGCCGACGACAGGCATGGGCACCTTGCCGCCACGCGCTGAGTCCGGTACGAGGCGGGATAGGGAACCGTGGAGATTCATCAAATCGTCGCTACTGAACCACGACGCGAGGCCATCCAGCGTGTAGTGCAGGAAAAAAGCGTAGAATCCCGCGGCGAACAAGACCAGGCCCAGGCGCCGCACCCACAACGGCGCGGGCCAGGCGCCACGTTGTGACGCCGCATCTGGAATAGCGGCTTGATGTGCAACGCCGGACATGTCTAATTCACCCCGGATTTCCAGTCTGGGCTTCCGACCAGGCGGCAGTATACGCTAGATCGCTTCCTCTTTGCCCGCCTGGCACGCTTGGTATGTTGCTATTGTAGTCGAACGCGCGACGGAGGGCTGTGGGGATCTGGGGGACCACGGCGGAGGACGAACTGGTTGGGGACGAAATCCAGCACGGCGTCGTAGCCGCTCGGGTCGAGGGTCAGCCCTTGGGTCCGCGCGGATTTAGCGAGGTGTACGGTCATGGTTGGATCCCCGAAGGTCAGGCTAATGAGGAACATCGCGTTAACGACACTCTCCGGATAGGGGTCGTTTAGCACCAGCACACGAGCACTGCATGGCAGCGCGGGTAGAAGCATGCGGATCTGGTCGTGGTAGAGCCGGTACGCATTCTGAGCATCGTGGACGACGGGCAGCACGTAGCTGAACGCGCGGGCGTGCCGGGGGGCGAGCCAGAGGATGACGAGGCCGGCAAGCGCGGCTTGGGTGGCCAGGTGGAGCCCAAATGCAACCGCGGAGTTGTGGAAGGCTGCGCGCAGCCATCCGGCGCAACACGCCAGGCGCCGAGCGAGCAGGGCCCGCAATGCCACCGCCAGGCCCGCGGTCCACAAGGCCCACGGCAGGGCGGGAACGTAAAGGGCGGCGGCGCCTCGCGGGAGGATGAAGGCCAGCGGGAGGAAGGCCAGGACGATCATGCACGCGGCCCACTTGAGATGCCGCTGGCGGGAGATGGAGCTTGCGACGATCATCCCGCAGAGCAGGGCGAGCATTGCCGCAGCCGGCAGCTCGCGCTGCGCGTAGGTCAGTTGAGACAGGTAGTGAGAGTAGTTCTGAAGATACAGAACGCCCGAAAGGTGCGGATGATAAGCCGGGTGATTGGTAATGGATTGTGCTCCTGTAGCTTTGCCGACGATGTAGATCAGATCGATGAGCCCCGCCAGCAGGCTGGTTCTGAGGGGACCGGCAAACCAGGCAGCCACAGTTCGTAACCGGAAATCGCTTGGGCGGTGCCAGAACCACTCAAAGAGCAGAAACCCAAACGGAAGGCTGACCGCAATCTCTTTCGAGTTCAAGGCGGCAACGAAAAGGCCCAGCAAGAGCAGTGTCTGAAGAGAGCTCGGCAGCCTGCCGCTCGCACGGAGATGCAGGTAGTAGAGCAGCGCCGAGTAGTAGAAGAAGAAGGCCAGAACATCGTAGATCATGCCGGTGTCGTAGTAGAGCCCCACAAAGCCCTCGTGGACACCCGTCAAAGACATCGCCCAGATGGCCGTCTCGACGGATCCCGAAATCTTCCTCACCACGGCGAACATCAGCCAGAGGTTGAGGGAGACGAGAACCAGGGCAGTCACCCTGAAGGGTGTGGGATTGAAACCCCAGAGGGCATAGATGGTGTGGTAAAAGGCCGCACCCATTGGCCTCTGGCAGGCGCTCCAGAGCACCAGGTTGTCGCGGATCAACTCGGGCGCAGCGACAAGCCTGAACACCGGCTTGCCAGGGGCTGGGTCCCATACACGGCGGAACACGGAACCGTGCAGATTCATCAGATCGTCGTGACTGAACCAGGAGGTGAGGCCATCGAGCGCGAAGTGGAGGAAATAGGCGTAGAATCCTGCGGCGAACAAGAGCAGGCCCAGGCGCCGCATCCACAACGGCGAAGGCCAGACGCCACGCCGCGAGGCCGCGTCCGGAATGATGGACCCGACTTCATTGTGTTTCCCCGCCATGTTATCCTCGGGCGCTTAGGATGCTGCTATTGTAGTTGAACGCGCCGGGCGCCCAGGAGGGAGGCGATGTTGAAACTGTTGTCCTGTCCCGCCCAAATTTTGACAGCGGCCGGGTGGGTTCCTGTGGGGCGGGCGCCCGCGCCCGCAGCCCGACCCCCTGGTCGGGCTTGGCCTGGTTCCGAACCCAAGCCGGACGGGGGCGTCCGGCGCGGTCCAGGGGGACCGCCCCACAGGAGTTGTCAATGATCGGACGGGACAGGACACTATGGTGGTCTGTTGTCCTGCTCAGCCTGGCTTTTCCATTGGCGACGCGGGCCCAGACGCCGAAGCAGCACAGCGCGTTCTACCCGCCAGGGCTGATGGAACGGGCGAAGGCGAACGCCCGGAAGTATCCGTGGGCGGCGCGGATCGCAGAACGAGTCATCGAAGGGGCGCAGCCCTGGATGAAGTTTTCCGACGACCAGCTATGGGAGCTGATGTTCGGCTGCACGATCACCCGCTCGCACCACGTCTGGTCCAGCGGATTCTGCCCATCCTGCAAGCGGCCGGTTCCGATGTACGACTGGGAGATCGAGGCCTTCGAGCGGCCGTGGAAAGTGCGCTGCCCGCGCTGCCGGGAGCTGTTCCCCAAAAACGATTTCTACAAGTACTACCGCAGCGGGTTGGACGAGCAGGGCGTGTTCGACCCCCGGCGGGCGGATCGCGCTTTGCTGTTTAACACGGAGCATCCCGAGGCGCAAGACCCGCTCCACGGCTTCGGCGTGGACGACGGGGAGGGTTACGTGGAGGGCGGCAACCGCTGGCGTTTCATCGGCGCCTATCTGCTGTATGGGCAGTGGTGGCAGCTTGTGGAGGGCGGCATTGCGAGACTGGCGGCTGCTTATGCCGTGAGCGGCGAGCCGGTCTACGCGCGCAAAGCCGCCGTCCTGCTGGACCGTGTGGCCGACCTGTTTCCGACTTTTGACTACGGCGCGCAGGGCCTGGTGTACGAGCGGGCGCGGTATGGGGGAGGGGTGGCCGGGTACGTGTCCTACGCGATTGATTCGGCCTATGACGTTCGCAGGCTGGCCCTGGCCTACGATCAGATCTTTGAAGCTGTGCGCGACGATCAGGGGCTGGTGCGCTTCCTCTCTCGAAAGGCCAGCCGGAAGACCTCGTTCGCTGAGATCCAGCGGAACATCGAGGACCGAATTCTGCGGGAGGTCCTCGCTCACCCGGAGAAGATCCGCACCAACTATCCGGGAACGGAGGGCGCCATCACGATGATCAAGACGGTGCTCGGCTGGCCGGAGAACCGCGCCGAGGTGCTGGCGGCGATCGACGAGATCGTGGCCGCAAGCACCGGGGTGGACGGCCTCTCCGGCGAAAAGGGCCTGGCCGGATACGCCGCCATCGCGCCGCGGTATCTGGGCGAATTCATCGAGCATTATGCGAGAGCCGACGCCGGGTTGCTTCCGGGGCTCATCGAGCGTCATCCCAAGTTCCGCCAGACGTACCGGTTTTTTGTTGACACTTGGTGCGGCCGCGAGTATTACCCGAACTCGGGCGACGCGGGCACGTTTGCCGCCAAAAACACTCAGTACGCGGGGGTGCTGTTCCGCCGGGGAGAGGCTGGGGGGAAAATGGAGACCGATCCGCCGGTCTCGATGTACACTTTCCTGTGGCGCTTCTACAAGGCGACCGGCGACCCGGTCTATCTTCAGATTGCCCGCCTGGGCAACGGCAACAGCGTGGAAGGCTTGCCGTTTGATCTTTTTGCGGAAGATCCCGAGGGTCTTGTGAAAGACGTGGAACGGGTGGCCGCGCAGGAGGGGCCGTGGCCGAGAGTGGGCAGCGTCAACAAGCAGGAGTGGCGCCTGGCGATTCTTCGCGCACCCCAGAATCCGAATGCGGGCGCGGTGTGGCTGGACTATGATTCCATTCCCAACTCGAAGCTCAAGAGCCATTACCATTTCGACGCCATGAATTTGGGGCTGTATGCGAAGGGACTGGACCTGCTGCCGGAATTCGGATATCCGGCCGTGCAGTTCGGCGATTGGCACACGCCCCAGGCGCGCTGGCACGGAATGACCGCAGCCCACAATACCGTGGTGGTAGACGGAAAGAACCAGGCCGGGGGCGAAGGCAAGACCACGCTTTGGGGGGACGGCCAGCAGTTCCGAGTCATTCGGGCGTCCTCGCCCGAGCAGATCCGGGGCCGGCAATACGAGCGCACCGTGGCGATGGTGGATAGCTCGGGCGCCGATTTCTATGTGCTGGATGTGTTCCGGGTGGCGGGCGGCACGGACCACGCCAAACTCACGCACAGCCACTTCGGCGAGCTTTCCACGACCGGCTTGTCGCTCGGGCCGGCGCCGGATTATGGCCACGACACGCTGATGCGGCAGTTCCGTGTCGATCCGCAGCCCGCGCCGGGATGGAGCGCGGATTGGAAGGTTGAAGACCGTCTGGGGTACCTGCCGCCCGGCTCGGAGGTCCACCTGCGCTACACCGACCTGACCGCCGGGGCGCAGGCGTACACCTGCGAAAGCTGGACCGTGCGCAGCCCGACCTCGACCGAAGAGTTCTGGATCCCCACCGTGATGACGCGCCGCCAGGCGAAGGAAGGCCCGCTGGCGTCTACCTTTGTGAGCGTGCTCGAACCCTACGAAAAGACCGCCCGGCTCACGAGGATTCGCCGCCTTCCTTTGGAGACGCCGCAAGGGGCGGCCTGCGGGGATTCGAGTGTGGCCGTGGAGATCCAACTGGCGGGCGGTGCGACCGACCTGTTCATCGCGGCCGAGGCTGGGGATCCACTGGCGGCGGCTGTTGTCCAGAAGGAATCCGGGGTCCGGCTATCCGGGGAACTGGCGCTCATTCGCAAGAGTGCGGCGGGAAAAGTGGAGAGCATCGCGGTGTGCGAGGGGGAGTTCGTGAGCGCCGGGGAGGTTGTGCTGAAGCTCAAGAAGAAGACGGGTTTCGTGGAGGTGGCCTTCGAGAACGGGCGCGCGAGGGTAAGGTCGGGAGAGCCGCAAGATGTTCAGGAGATTCTGATCCAGGGGAAGCCGGTGGAGTGGTGGTAGGGGCTGCGGAACGCAGGACGATCTGACCGCTTTTGCAGGCCCCGCCAAGTCTTCCGCGTTCGGCTGCACCCAGAAATACGCTTGGGGACACTATGGTCCGCGGCTTCCTGGGCCGAGGAAAGGACTGAACAGCGAAACCAAGATCCCGCCCCCTGTTCAGCACCTTCCCAGAGCGCTTCTGGGTACTATGTAGAGCTGACTCATTCTTCCAAGTTGGTTCTTGCGTCACCAGCAAAGCGAAGGCCGGACACGGCTCCGCTGCTGAAGCACACCAGACTACGAAGCCTGACCGCGCTGTCCGGTGTGGCGATTGCCGGGCTGCGCCTCAGCGGAAAAGCCCAAGCATGTAGGCTACGAGGAGAATCAACAATATGGTACCCAGCCCTATACCTGTGCCTCCACGGTAACCCCAGCGGCCGTAGCCGTAATACCCTCCACCGAAGCCGAAAACCAACAATAAAATGATAATCAGTAATAGCATTCTGGACCTTCCTTTCTTCTGAATCTCAGCGCCGGCGCAGTGCCCCGGCTACTTTCTGCCTACTACCACGAGCGCAATCCCGCCAATGAGCGCCAGCGCGCCTGCAATGGGAGGCAACGGGATGTTGTGTGTCTTGTCGCGAGAAGCGTGAATCGGCCCGATGTCGACGATCTTTTCCCTAGTCGTGTAGCCAAAACCTCCCCACACAAGACCGATCAAACCAAGAACAATCAGGATAACCCCAAGCGTTCTTATCACGGCAGCCTCCTTCGGCGGCGACTACGTTGCAGCGAAGCCCAGGTACAAGGGCGACGGCTGCCCGGTATATACCCACAGCGGCAGACCGGCGCATCAGTCGCTCCGAACTGAGAGACATGGTCCGGAAAGAGCCGGTTTTATCTACTTCTCGATCACGTTTTCAATTTGCCCGACCTTTTTCTGAACTTTGCCGGCGAAGCTTTCAACTTTGCCTTCAGCTTCTAAGTCAGAATCATTAGTGACCTGGCCTACCTTCTCTTTGACTTTGCCTTTCACTTTATGAAGCTGGCCTTTAATCTGATCTTTCGTACCCTGTTTCATGTGTTGTCTCCTTATCGTTGACTTTTGTCTATGTCGGCAAGGGGCGGGGTCTCCGTTACCCGCCAGTAGACTTAATGCCGGGATCGCAATTCTTCTATGGCACGAAACCAGTCGTCTTCCGGTGATCCTTCTGGACGGCACCTGGCTTGCCAGAGTTTATAACCGAGTGCGGCGATGTCCTGCTCTCTGGCTTCATGAGCAATCACGTTGATGCCCTGCTCGGTCCCGGCCTTCTGATGCTCCTGCAGTGGGTGTAGGTAAGCCTTATTCGAGTGTTCGAGGGCTTGTCTGGAGCTTTCATCTCCGGTCAGGTGATCTTCTCTTCCGTGATGCTCGGCAGCAGTGCGATGGGCGTGGGCAGCAAGGTCGTGGCGCTCAGCGGCGATCTGTTGCGATTCGTGCATAGCCGTTGCTAGTGCACGTGCGGCACCGTTTTTCGCGTCAAGACAGATAGAGGTCTGTCTGGGCACCAAAGGCGCGTGCGAAAGGTGTGACTACATACAGCGCCATTGATGCCTGCGCCAGCTTCCAGACCGCTCGCTGACGCGCGCAGTTCCGAGTCTACAGCGGAGCCGCGACCATGAGGGAGCGGATGCGGAATCACTTGTGACGCTGCGTATAGAAGTGCAGGATTTGCTTGGAGCATGCAGGTTTTGCCGCCTGAGCACATCCGGCTAGCTCATGGCGTCAGGAAGGCCCGGCCTTGGTGGAAGACGAGTCTCGGCACTTTGCTTCTGACAATCGCCTTCGTCTTGCTGGGAGGCTGCACTATGGGGGTCGTGCTGTATGGCGGAATGGTTGGCCGGTTTCTGGCCGCGAGTTTTGGCATGGGCACGGGGTTCCGTCTAGCTTGGCGGGTGCTCGAATGGCTACTTCTGGTCGTCTTTGCGTTTGCATTTTGTGTTCTCACTTATCGCTTCGCCTTGGACCTGCATGCGCCGCACTAGCCGGGATTTCTCAGCAACAACCTACTGCGGCGCGCGATAGGGCCGCATCTGCTGCGTGGCGCTGGGCCGGCGTCCGGTTTGACCAACCCTTGTGGGAGGCGCCGGGACCTGCGTGGAACCAACGTCGAACTGTTGGCAGATCACGATAAGTAACGAGCAGGCTGCTATACGCAGCGTCACAAGTGATTGCGCATCCGCTCCCTCAGGGTCGCGGCTTTGCTGTAGATTCGGAGCCGCGCGCGTCAGCGAGCGGTCTGGAAGCTGGCGCAGGCATCAATGGCGCTGTGTATAGAGTCTTGAAACTGGAAGGTTGGTGCAAATGAGTCAAGTATTGGTTTTGCGCAGAGGCGCGGAGGACCGAGAGATGTCGCAGAGAAGAAACAATCATGGTTTTCTCTGCGTTTCCTCTGCGATCTCTGCGTTGAATCCTCTGGCCGGTCTGAGGTGGAACCTCGGCAGTGTTTACGATAGAAGGCGATGACAGCCCTTCGCATCACCAATTCTCCTGAACCGGGGGCCGCCTCACTCCGCAAAGTGCAGAAACTCCAGACGCCGGCACGAAGGCCGGCGTTGCCGGCCGGAGGCCCGCTCCACGTGCGGGCTGAGCGGACGCTAAGGCAATTCGTTCAGGATCTGTTTTGGAAGCCAGTCGAGGAACATGCGCCGCTTCAGGCCGGGGCCCCGCATCCAGGACTGGTCAGGCTCGGGATCGCGCAGGACTTCCGCGACGGTCTTGAGGCGGGGGATGAGTTCGCGGTCCGTTGTTCCGCGCTGGGTGATCCAGCGAATCGCGCCTTCGCGCGCGATGGCCGCGACCAGCTGGTTCAGGATCCGGACGTCTGTCAGGACATAATCCATCACGCGCTGGTAGTTACCGGCGCGCCATTCCCTGGGGGCCTGGGCGGCGTCCATGAGTTTCCCCTGTTTCACCCCCATGGCCCGGCCCACGGCCTCCAGCCCTACAGGGAATCCACGCTGGTTGAAGAACTGGAACATGGGGTCGTAGAGGCTGAGCGCCACGCGGGCGGCGCGTTCCAGGTCACCCGCGTTGTGCCCGATCCACCTCAAGTCGAAGTTGAGCCCGTTCCAGGCGCATAGCATGTAGCCCGCCTGCTGGGCGGCTTGGAGGTGCGCGAGCAGCTCCTGGGCCTTGGCTCGGGTCATTTCGACAGCCGGCGTACCATGCTCATCGACGGAATACCACAGGGTTTCCTTGCCCTCCGAATCCACTGTGGCAGCGACCGAGATGTGAAAAGGCGCGTACTTGCGCAAGTCTTCGCCCGGCTTCAAGTCGAAGAGGTCGGAGATCTCAATGTCGAAACCAAGAAACTTCATGTGGTGGCGGCTCCATTAGCTGAGAGTATCAGGCGCGCAGCCAGCGGTCGAGCCAGGCATACGCGAGGCGGGCGGCCTCCGGCGGAAAGCCGTGCCCGCCGCGGAAGAAGTAACTCCCGAGGCGAGGCTCCGCGCCCAGGAGCTTGTAGAGAGGCTCGAGGCGAGCCAGGGCTTGCCGGGCGCTCCATCCGGCGTTGGGAAAGACGGAATCTTCGTCCGAGGTCGACAGAAACAGCGGCCGCGGCGCGATGAGCGCCAGGACTTCGTGCAGATCGAAGGGCGTCCGGATGGTTTCCGAATCCGGCGCCCCGGCATAGAACCCCATGTGGATGTAGGGGCTCGAGATGTAGAAGCCCAGCCGCGGCATCAGCGCGGTGGCGCGAGACCAGCGCCAGACGTTGCCGTCGTAGCGGAAGGTGTCGAAGCCGCAACTGCTCACGCCGGCCGCAAGGCGCCGGTCCAGAGCCATCGAAAACAGTGTGGTGTAGCCGCCGTGGGAATGGCCGATCGAGGCGATGCGCGCCGGGTTCACGAAATCCAGGGTCTCGAGGTAGTCGATGGCGCGGCTGAGGTCCCAGGCCATTTTGCCGATCAGGGACCAGCCGGGATGTTTCCGGTGGAAGGGGATGGCATCGCCGTAGTGGCCGCTGGCAGGATTGTGGCGCTCGCCGAAACAGGCGGCGTCGTAAGTGAAGGTGACGTAGCCGCGCTGCACCAGATGGAGGGCCATGTGGAGACGGGGATTTCCGGCCAGGCCGGCGGGTTCGTTTTTCCCTTCCTGCACGGTCTGGTGGGGACAGACGACGGCCGGGGCGCGGCCTTGAAGATTCTTCGGAACCAGCAAGAAGGCCGGCACGAATTCGCCCGGCTCGGTCTGGTAGACGAGCTTCCGACGCATGTAGCCAGCGAGGGAGACCTCCTCGATGATCTTGGGCTGGAGCGGGGGCTTGCTCGAAGGCGGCGATCCCAGGATCGCCCGGATGAGGTCCAGGATGTAGGCGCGGCGCGCCCCCCACTGCTGGGCCGAGGTGACCCTGCGGCCTTCGTGCGTCAACAGATCGACCAGATCGGCCCTGCCGGTTTGATCGGAGGTCAGGTGCGGCCGCGATTCACCGGTAATCTCGCGCCAGCGCTCCCAGCTCCAATCGACGTAGCCGAAACTCTGGCTGGAGGGCTGCGGCTGCGCCGCGAGTCCTGGCAGAGAAAGGAAAGTCCGGCGCTCCATAGCTCACCTGCTCACTCGAATCACGAGTGAGCGCGAGAACGCTGGCAGGGTGAGTTTTCCCCGGCGGAGGCGGGCCTGCGACCACCGGCCGGGCCAGGGATCGTAGAGCCGCGCGGTGCGCGGGAGGCGGCCTGGAAAGGCGGGGCGCAGGTCCAGCTCGACGCCTTTGAGCACTTCCGGTTTCTGGCCCTGAGCCAGCTCGGAATCCCAAGTGTTGCGCGTATCCCGGCACCACGCCAGCAAGGTTCGCCGCCCGCGCAAAACGTAAATGCGCAGGCGGTCGTGCTTGAGCATCATGGGCTCGAACGCTTCGGCCGGCGGGTCGAGACCCCGGACCGCTTCCGCGAACCTGCCGAAGTGGCGCCACAGGTCGTTGGCGGCCACGTAGGAGTCCCAGTGCCAGATCTGGCCCGGCCCGGCCGCGCCGGCGAAGAACGGCGCGAACAGGATGTCGTGGAGCAGCATGCCTTCGCGGTCGGCACGGTAGAGCCGGAAGGGCCCGGAGTGTTTCGGCTCGACGGCGCCAGATTCGGCCAGGACGATGGGGCGGCCCGGCTGGTAGCTGAGCAACTCGCGGACCGCATCCGCGGCCATCAGGTCAACCGGCCCCTTGCAGACTTCCAGGCTGGCGCCGAGGTCCAGATAGCGGTGCACCTGCGCCATGTCGTTGCCCGCGAGCGTGCTGTGGCGCCGGTAGAGTTCGCGCACGCGCGCGGTGTCGAAGCTGCCCAGGCTCTGCATGGCCAGGTTCTTGGGGAACGTGCGGTGGAGTTCGGGAAGCATGACCTGGGTCCAGGCCATATAGTCGCCGTTGCCGCTGACGGCGTTGATCTCGTTCCACAATTCCCAACCGTAGACGACGGGCTGGTCGCCATAGCGCTCTCCGTACCAGCGGATCTTGCGCTGGAACTGGGCGCGCGGCGCCTCTCCGTCGAAGAAATCCGCCATGGATTGGGCCGGGCCGCCGTTGGAGACGTGATGCAGCGGCTTGTCCGCCCAGGGCTGCCGGCCTCCGCCGATGCTGCGGAAGTGCTCGAGGGTCATCTTGACGCGAATGCCGTATTTGCGACAGAGCTCGAGGAGGCGGTCGATGCGCCGGGCTTTTTCGGCATCGAAGACGCCGCTCTGGGCGTGCTCGATGTCCCAGAAGGGATTGCTGAGCCAGACGCGGATGTAGTTGCCGCCATTGGCGGACAGGCTGGCCAGCCAAGCCTCCATCCCGCGCAGGGCCGCTTCTTCGTCGGCGTTGGCGTCCGGCGGGCTGATCATGTTCAGACCGATCGGGATGTAGGGGGCGCCATCGGTGAGCTCGAGGTAGCGGTGGTCCCGCGGGCTGACGCGCACGAACGCGCCGCTCGGGGCGGCGGGAGCCGGCAGGCTGGAGACAGCCATCAGCAAGGCGATCGAGAGTTTCACGTTCATCCTCTGGGCGAGTATAGCAGGCTGGCTGGTACGCACAGCCGAATTGCGGCCTCGTGTGGTAGACTAAGCGCGGGAAATGATTATGAGCAGATTCTTCGTGTTGTTGATGGTATTCGCAGCGAGTTCGGCGTATGCGGCCGACGCGCGGTTCAACGGACGGTGGGACATCACCGTAACCAGCCAGCCTCGCAATCGGGCATGGTGGCTGGAGATCACCGGGGCCGAGACGGCCAGTCCCCAAGGCAAGTTCGTCACGGCCTTCGCCGGGGACATGAACGTGATTCAGGAGATCTCGATTCAGGAGGGCGAGTTGCGCTTCGGATTTGTGCGCAAGGAGCGGGCCAAGCCCGGGGAAAACCCCACGCCCAGTCACCTGGTCTACAAGGCGCGCCTGGTGGGGGACAAGCTGGAAGGGACCTTCGAGATCGAGGGTCAAAACCGTCCTCCTCTGCGATGGGTCGGGGTGCGCGCGCCGGTGATCCCGGACAAAGACGAAGGGACCTGGCGGGAAGGCAAACCCGTCTCCCTGTTCAACGGAAAAGACCTCACCGGCTGGCAGGCGGCTGAACCGGGCAGGGGGTTGGGTTGGTCGGTCGAAAACGGCATCCTGGCGACCACCGGCAAGGGATCCAATATCATCACTGAGCAGAAGTTCTGGAACTTTAAGCTGCACCTGGAATACCGCATGCAACCGCGCAGCAACAGCGGCATCGGGCTGCGGGCACGCTATGAAGTGCAGATTGCGGACGACTACGGCAGGCCGCCTAACGAGCATTCCAACGGCGCACTTTACAGCCGCATCCCGCCCAGTGAGAATGCCACCAAAGCGCCGGGCGAGTGGAACATTTACGACATCCGCCTGGTAGGGCGCCAGGTGACCGTGGTGCTGAACGGCAAGACCATCATTGACAAGGGCGAGATTGAAGGGCTGACGGCCATCGCCGTGGATTCGAACGAAGCCGAGCCCGGTGCCCTCTATCTCCAGGGCGATCACGGGCCGGTCGACTTCCGCAACATCGTGGTCACGCCGCTCATCAAGAGATCACGGTGAGCAGAAATCTGGAAGGCAAAGTCGCGCTGGTCACCGGCGCGAGCCGGGGCATTGGGCGTGCCATCGCAGCGCGGCTCGCCCGAGAGGGAGCCCTGGTTGCTGCCCACTACGGGCGCGACAAGAAGGCGGCTACGGCGACGGTCAGGGAAATCCGGAAGAGCGGCGGGAAGGCCTTCGCGGTTCAAGCGGACCTGAGTTCCCTGCCCGGGGTGCACGCGTTGTTTGAGGGGCTTGACCAGGAGCTCGAGAAACGAACCGGCGCGAAGGAGTTCGACGTGCTCGTCAATAATGCTGGAGTCTCTGCCGTGGCCCCGCTGGAACAGACCAGCGAGGAGACGTTCGACGGGATCTTCGCGGTCAACGTGAAGGCACCGTTCTTCATCGTGCAGCAGGCGCTCTCACGCCTCCGAGATGGCGGGCGCATCATCAATATCACGTCGGCCCTTTCGCAGATGGGTTACCCTGCCAAGGTCGCCTACGCGATGAGCAAAGCGGCCATCAACAACTTCACCCTGGCGCTGGCGAAACAGCTTGGGCCGCGCGGGATCACGGTCAACGCGCTGGGTCCGGGAATCGTGAACACCGACATGAATGCCGGCTGGCTTCGCACTCCCCAGGGACAGAAGGCTGCCGCTTCCGCGGCCGCACTGGGCCGCGCGGGGGAACCGGAGGAGATCGCCGACGTGGCGGCATTTCTGGCCTCTCCCGAGAGCCGCTGGATGACCGGCGCCTATCTTGATGTCAGCGGCGGCTCGCTGCTGGGATGAACTGGCAAATTGAGTCATTGAGTCATTGACGATTGAGTCATTGACGATTGTTTTGTTGGCGGCCAGGCCGCGGTAGAGCTAAAGCTTGGCCGCTTGGCGGGCCGCGAACACAGCTCGGGTCAATAGGGAAAGCGCTCGGTCAGTTCGGCGTCGCTGAGCTCTTTCAGGAACGTCGAGATGCGGTCCAGGAAAATCTCCACCAGCTTGCGGCCTTTCTCGGCGGTGGCCTTGGTGGGGTCGCCCAGCCCGGTGTTGTCGCTCACGTAATTCCAGGGGCGCATGAAGGCGATATAGGGCGCTTTCATGCTGTTCAGCTTGAGCTCGGAATCGCGCGCCTTCACCGCCCGGTCCATGTGCAACTTTTCCGGGAAGAGCGCCAGCGCGACGGAGGTTTCCTCCTCCGAGGAATGGTCGCCGCCGGTCTGGATGATGTTGTGGAGCTGGTCGAGGTAGGGAGTGGAAGTTTCCACCATGGCCACAAACATCCGGCGATTGCTGGCGAACAGCTCGCGCAGGGTGGCCCCCAGCGTGGTGGTGTTTCCGCCGTGCCCGTTCAGAATGACGACCTTGCGGACGCCCTGCCGCTCCAGGGTGTCGATGACGTCTTTGACGAACTGCATCAGGGTGGGCGGGCGAATGGACTGGGCGTAGGGGTTGGGCACCTGATTGGAGTTGACGCCATAGGGCATGGTGGGCAGCACCAGCACCTTGGCGCCCTTCTCATTAGCCCTGGCGGCCACGCGGGCGGCCAGAATGTCGGTGGTCAGCGTGTCCGTCACGTAGGGCAGGTGATTGGCGTGCGGCTCGGTCGAACCGATGGGCAGCAGCACCACTCTGACATCGAGCTTGCGGACCTCCGGCTGGGTCAGATTCTCGAGCTTGACCCGGCTCTCATCGGCGGCCTTGGCGCAGAAGCCAAAGGCCAGCCAGAATCCCAAAACGATTGTGGAATATCGCATAGATGCACCTCTCTCAACCGAACAGTTATACCAAACCGCGGAGGGGGAGCCACCGGCGCCGGTCATCCTGGCTTCTCCCAACATGGAGGAGGCGCTGGCCCGGAAGCTCTACGAGTCGCCACCGCCCGGGCAGCGGGAGTTGTACATGCGGATGTGCGACCGGCACATCGAGTTGCGCCCGCGGGTGGAACTGCGCGGGTGCGTGGTCAAGAGCCTTTGGGACAGGCTCCGCCGTACAATTGAGTGAAACGACCATGAAAGCCCTGTTGCTGACCAAATACAAGGAAATGGAACTGATCGAGATGCCGGCGCCGGAGATCGGCCCGGAGGAGGTGCTGGTGCGCGTGAAGGCCTGCGGCATCTGCGGCAGCGACGTTCATGGGTTCGACGGGAGCACTGGCCGGAGGATCCCGCCGCTGGTGATGGGACACGAGGCGGCCGGAGTGATCGCCGAGGTTGGAGCGAACGTCAGGAAGCTGCGGGCCGGCGAGCGCGTGACCTTCGACTCGACGGTCTCCTGCGGGGCGTGCTTCTACTGCCGGCGCGGGCAAGTGAACCTGTGCGACCACCGCCAGGTGTTGGGGGTCTCCTGCGAGGACTACCGGCGGCACGGAGCGTTCGCGGAGTACGTGGCCGTGCCTCAGCACATCGTCTACCCGCTGCCGGATGGCCTCGGCTTCGAGCAGGCCGCCATGATCGAAGCGGTGTCGGTGGCCGTACACGCGGTGGGCCTCACTCCGGTGAGGCTGGGCGATACGGCGGTGGTGGTCGGGAGCGGCATGATCGGCCTGCTGGTGATCCAGGCGCTGCGTTTGGCGGGATGCGGGCGGGTGATCGCCGTGGACCTGGATGAGGCCAAGCTGAGGCTGGCTAAGGAACTGGGCGCGGACGATCAATTGAACCCCAATACCTGCGACGTGCCGGAGCATGTTCGCGGCTGCACGAATGGGCGCGGCGCGGACATTGCCGCGGAAGTGGTAGGCGCCACCGAGCCGCTGAAGACCGCTCTCAGCAGCCTGCGCAAGGGCGGTGCGCTCACCCTGGTCGGCAACATTTCTCCGAGCGTGGAGTTGCCGCTCCAGGGGGTGGTCACGCGCCAGATCAACCTGATCGGCTCGTGCGCTTCAGCCGGCGAATATCCGGCCTGCATCGAGCTGCTGGCCCGCGGAGCCATGCGGGTCGAGCCGCTCATGACGGCCGTGGCGCCGCTTTCGGAAGGGCCGGGCTGGTTCCACCGGCTCTACAACCGGGAAGCCAACTTGATGAAAGTGATTCTGCAGCCTTAGGGTCGGGACTCGTCTCGACCCCAAGGGCGCCGAGAGGAGTCTCGGCGCGGCAGGCACGAGTGCCTGCGCCACGGTCGCAGACGTGAGCGTACTTGTGAAATGGATTGCTGAGGGAGGCTTATGAGTCAGCCATTGTTCGACCTGTCGGGAAAAGTCGCCATCGTCACCGGCACCAGCCGGGGATTGGGGCAATACTTGGGCCGGGCGCTGGCCCGAGCCGGCGCGGACCTGGTCATCACCAGCCGAGCCGTCGAGTCGCTGGCCGGTTTCCAACACGAGATCGAAGGACTGGGCAGACGAGCCTTTCCGCTGGAGCTGGATGTGCGCAACTACGAGAGCATCCAGCAGATGGTGGAAGCCGCGTATGCGGCCTACGGCAAGATCGACATCCTGGTCAACAACGCCGGATGCAACGTTCGCAAGCCAGCCGTCGAGGTGAGTTGGGAAGACTGGAACCTGGTGCTGGACACCAATCTCCGCGGCACGTTTTTCGTGGCCCAGGCGGTGGCCCGGAAGATGATTTCCCGCAGGTACGGCCGAATCATCAACATTGGCTCGGTGACCAGCGTGTTCGGCTACGCCGGGCTTACTCCGTATTGCGCCAGCCGGGGCGGGGTGAAACAGTTGACTATGAGCCTGGCGGACGATTGGGGGCCCCACGGCATCACGGTCAACTGCCTGGCGCCGGGCTGGTTCAAAACCCAGCAGAACCGGGTGCTCTACGAGAACAAGGAATGGGTGGAGTATCTGATCGACCGCATTCCGCTGAAGCGCCCCGGCCGGCCGGACGATCTGGACGGGGCCGTCGTGTTTTTGGCTTCCGACGCCAGCCAGTACATCACCGGACAGACTCTGCTGGTGGATGGCGGCATCTCGACCGGGGCCACGCGGGCCACGGTGCCTCCCAAGAAGGCGGAGGCCTGAGAAGGCGAGCGGGACATGATTGTCACTCTCACGATCAACCCGGCCATCGACCACAACGTGATGGCCGATCGCCTAGTCTTCGAAGACCGGGGCTACATTCTGTCGACCTCGGAATCCGCGGGCGGGCGTGGTATCAACGCTTCCTGCGTGATCCATTCGTTCGGCGGGGAGACGGCTGCCATCGCCACCTCCGGCGGGAAATCCGGCAGCCGGTTCGAGAAGTTGCTCCGCCAGTGCGGCTTCCGCGTGGAGTTCGTGGCGATCGCCAACGAGATTCGAACCAACCTGGCGATCACGGACCGGCAGGGGCTTACGGTGAAGCTCAACGAGGTGGGGCCGTACATCAGCGCTGCGGAGCTGGATCGGCTGGAGGCGGCGGTGCGGAAGAACCTGGCGGGCGCCGACTGGCTGATGCTGTGCGGCAGCGTCCCGCCGGGGGTGCCGCCGGGTTTTTACTCGAAGCTGGTGAAGATGGCGCGCGAGCATCACGTCAAGACGCTGCTGGACACGGATGGCCCGGCGCTGATTGAGGGAGTGGAGTCGGGGCCGACCGTGGTGGTCCCTAATCAGCAGGAAGTCGAGCGGCTGCTGAACACCGCCCTGATCACGCGCAGTCATTTTTTGGAGGCCGCGGCGCGGCTGCGGAAGATGGGGCCGGAATCGGTGGCGGTGTCGCTGGGCAGCCGGGGCGCAGTGGGGGCCTTTGACGACCGGCTGATTGAAGTGATTCCGCCGCGAGTGGACGCGGTGTGCCCGATCGGCGCGGGGGACGCGCTGGCCGCGGCCTTCGTGTGGGCCGTGTCCGAAAAAGGGGATTTTGGGGACGCCCTGCGGTGGGGCGTAGCGGCGGGGACGGCCTCGGCGCAGCTACCGGGCGTCACCTTCGCTTCCCTGGAGCAGACCAAAGAGATTTACCAGCAGGTGGAAGTGCGCACCGCTCGGCAGGCCTGACGTTTTCCTGACAAACATTTTGCCGTTACGTTGCAGAGCAGCGACGATTCCGGGACAAGCCCTGACACTGCGGATGGTAGTCTGCAAAAGTGAATGCTTTGGACCGAAAGGGTAAACGAATGAAACAGCGGATGACGGCCACGATTGCAGCTCTTTTCTGGATGAGCCAGGGGCTGGCGCTGGGCGGAGAACCCAGGCAGTTGCAGATGAAATGGTCCGAGCTCGACTCGATCATAGCGGGCCGGAAGGTCGCGTTGGTCCTGCCCAGCGGGACGCACATTCGAGGGAAGGTCCTGAAAGTTGAGCCGGAGGGCTTGCGGCTGAACATAGCCAAAACTTCGGACCGTAAAGCCCAACCCAAGGGAGAGCACCTGATTCCCAGGCAATCGGTATCCGTGCTACGCTACACCGAGTACCGCAAAATCGGGAGGCTGATCGGGACGCTCGCGCTTCCCGCTGCGGTCGCGGCCGGCGCGCTGGCCGCCACCCCTTCCTATCTGGAGGGCGGGGCGATCGCGGTCGCGGCTGGGGCCGGAACCGGATGCGTCGTGGGAGCGGTCATCGGCGGCTACTACATCGGCAAGAGAGTGGACAAGAAAGTCACCGAAATCCGGGTGGCTCGGGGGGAGTGAAGTGGACTTACGTGCGATACTCACTCTGGTCGTTGTGTGCTTGACAGGCGTGACGCCGACGTGATTGCTTACGATCAGGTGAAGTCCATTCAGAGGAAGTCGCTGGGACACTCGATCGCCCGGAAATTCCTGGCGGTGGGAATCGTCTTGGGGTCATTGCCGGCGGTATTCTCCTCGGTTGCGCGACGCACGACTGGTGTAACGGTTAGCCGGACGCGGTTCGGCGGGAATTCCTGCAAAAGGTTTATAATCGTCCT
>Ga0315282_10005919_pt1 | contig 20644 bp, 22 predicted proteins | sample YL17G07_20_MG_FD_203693 | JGI IMG/M metagenome (GOLD analysis project Ga0315282, IMG submission 203693) | Sediment microbial communities from Yellowstone Lake, YNP, Wyoming, USA - YL17G07_20 | ecosystem: Environmental > Aquatic > Freshwater > Lake > Sediment | place: USA: Wyoming | collected... | reverse complement strand
ATACGCCACGGTTAAGACCTGCTCACGGCCGCGTGGAAGGACAGCCGCGATCCGGGCGCAAGGCCCCCTGATACGCCGGAACGTCGGTTTGTTGACGGGGCTTTTGGTTGGTGATAAATTGTAGGCGGTGCGCCTGCATGACGGTGTAATAGAGGATGCGGTTTCTTCGCCAGCATCTTGACGCCGAGGGATGAGATTCTCACCCTAGGATGCAGAAACCGGGAGAGCCCGGAGTTATAGAAGGAGGTGAGAACCGGAAGCCCAGGTTCTGGTCTTCAAGGAGTTCTTAATTCAGAAAAAGAGAGGTGAATTATGGCGTACGACTATGAACTGGTCAAAGTCGATATCCAGGGGGGAGTAGCCACCATGACCCTTAACCGGCCTCCCCTCAACCCGCTCAACGTCGAACTCTTTGACCAGATAGGAAAGTGTGCCGACGAGCTCACCCTGGATGACGAGGTTAGGGCCGTGGTGCTCACCGGCGGGGAGAAAAATTTCGCTGCCGGCGCCGACATCAAGGAGATGGCGGAGGCGAGCTCCGTTGAGATTTCCAAGTTCATCGGCGTCGGCCAGGCCAGCTTCAGCAAGGTTGAAAACATCCCCAAGCCGGTTATCGCCGCCATCAACGGTTTTGCCCTGGGGGGCGGGTGCGAGCTGGCCATCACCGCCGATTGGCGCTTCGCCCACGAGGATGCCAAGATAGGGCAGCCGGAGATCCTCCTCGGGATAATCCCGGGGGCGGGCGGCACCCAGAGGCTGCCCCGGCTCATCGGGCCGGCCAAGGCCAAGGAGATGATCTACGGCGGCCGCTTCTACAGCGCCCAGGAGTGCCTCGAGTTCGGCCTGGTGCAGAAGGTAGTCTCCGGCGATGAGTCGGTGATAGCGCTGGCCCGGAAGGTGGCGTCCAGGTACGCCAAGGGACCGGCGGTGGCCCTGGCCATGGCCAAGCGGGCCGTGAACAAGGGCATGGAGTGCTCCATGGAAGAGGGGTTGATCATCGAGGCCCAGGGCATCGCCCTCTGCTTCGCCTCCGAGGACCAGAAGATAGGTATGCGTACCTTCCTCAAGGAAGGGCCGGGAAAGGCCCAGTTCACGGGGAAATGATGCGCGTACTCAATTGATATAGATTGGGTAAACCCGATACGCCCGGGAAGAAACGCAAGAGGTGAACCCGCAAAGGAGTTCGAAGAGGTAAGGAGGTTCATTTATGGTTGATTTCGAACTCAGCGAAGAGCAAAAAGCAGCCTGCAAGATGGCCCACGATTTCGCGTTAAACGAAATGCGGCCCATCGCGCTGGAGTGTGACAAGGAGGGAAAAATCCCCGATGAACTGGTGAAAAAGGCCGCCGCGGCCGGCCTCACCGCTATGGCCATCCCGGATGAATACGGCGGAGGCGGTCTGGACCAGGTGACCGCGGCCATGGTCAGCGAAGAGCTCTTCTGGGGCTGCGCCGGCATAGCCACCACCCTGGGGGCCAACAGCCTGGCCACCACGCCCATGATGCTCGCCGGCAACGAGGACCAGAAGAAGAAGTACTTCCCCCGCCTGTGCGACCCCGACGACCCCAAGTTCGCGGCTTTTTGCCTGACCGAGCCCGGGGCCGGGTCGGACGCCGCGGCTATCTCCACCACCGTGCAGGAGACCGATGACGGCTACATCATCAACGGGCAGAAGTGCTTTATCACCAACGGCGGCATCGCCGATTTCTACTCCGTATTCTGCACCTTCGACAAGGAGAAGAAGTACGGCGGTATAGGCGCATTCATCGTTGAGCGCGCCTACGACGGCGTCTCCATCGGCAAGAAAGAGGACAAGATGGGGATCCGCGCCTCCAACACCGCCGAGGTCATCTTCGACAACGTCAAGGTGCCCAAGGAGAACCTGCTGGTCCCCATGGGCCAGGGCTTCTACAACGTCATGCAGACCCTGGACATGACCCGTGCCAGCGTCGCAGCCGGCGCCGTCGGCGTGTCCCGCGCCGCCTTCGAGGAGGCCCTTAAGTACTCCAAGGAGAGGGTGCAGTTCGGCCGCCCCATCATCGCCCAGCAGTCCATCAACTTCATGCTGGCGGAGATGGCCATGAAGATAGAGGCCGGCAGGCGTCTCTACCAGTTGGCGGCATGGAAGGCTTCCAAGCTGCTGCCCTGCTCCCTGGAATCCTCCTATGCCAAGGCCCTCTGCGGCGATTATGCCATGGAGATCACCACCAACGCCGTGCAGATCCACGGCGGATACGGCTACATGAAGGAGTACCTGGTGGAGAAGCTGATGCGCGACGCCAAGATCATGCAGATCTACGAGGGGACCGCCCAGATCCAGCGCCTGGTAATCGGCGCCAACCTCATGGGCGTCACCGACGCCTATCCCTGGGGCTAAACGCTCACGAAACAGGGGCGCCCCCGGGCGCCCCTGTTCTTTAGCATGAAGACCCCAGAAGAGCATAAGAACAAAGGAGCAAAAGAAACAAAAACGAAGGATAAACGATAAAAGCTCATTTCATCCGTTTCGCCGATTACTCTGCTCCCACCTCTACGATTTTTCCTTTTGCGTCCATATGGGATAGGCCGCAATATTATCACGACATAAGGGCCATGGACTTGCAGGCCGGAGTGCTAGTATCGTTAAACCATGGCCAAGATAGGTATAACCACCACGGTGCCAATCGAGGTGATCTACGCCGCCGGGCACGTCCCCGTGGATTTGAACAACGCCTTCGTCGCCCGGCCCGACCACCGCGAGCTGGTGGAGGAGGCCGAGCTGGTCGGGTTCCCGCGCAACTTCTGCGCCTGGATCAAGGGCATCTACGGCGCGGTGAAGAGGAGGGACGATCTTGCCGCGGTGGTGGCGGTCACCCAGGGAGATTGCTCCAACACCCACGCCCTCATGGAAACCTTGCAGATGGAGGGGGTGGAGGTAATCCCCTTCGCCTATCCCTACGAGCGAAATTACGACCTCCTGCGGGTGCAGATGGAGATCTTTGCGCGCCGCCTGGGGGCGGAGTGGGACGAGGCTGAAGGGGCCATGCAAAACCTCGACCGTATACGGGGCAAGGCCCATGAGATAGACCGGCTCACCTGGAAGGAGGGTCTGGTGAGCGGGTTCGAGAACCACCTCTACCTGGTAAGCTGCAGCGACATGGAGGGAGACCCGGAGGCTTTCGAGAATAAGTTGGATGGTTTCCTTGAGGAGGTCGAGGCCCGGGCGGGCGAAAGCGCGGGGCTCGAGAACGCGGGGAAGATGGTGCGCCTGGGCTACCTGGGGGTCCCGCCCATCGCCCCCAGCCTGTACGATTACCTGGAGACCCTGGGGGCGAGCGTGGTGTACAACGAGACCCAGCGCCAGTTCAGCCTGCCCTTCGACACCCGGGACCTGGTGGAGAAATACCGCCTTTACAGCTATCCATACTCCATTTTCTACCGCCTGGAGGACATCAAGAGAGAGGTGGAACGCAGGCGGCTGGCGGGGCTCATCCATTACGTGCAGAGCTTCTGCTTTCGCCAGGTGGAGGACATCATCCTGCGCCGGTCCCTGGACCTGCCCATCCTTACCGTCGAGCTGGACTACAGCGACCGCCTGGACGCCAGGACCAGGATGCGCTTGGAGAACTTCGTCTCCATGCTCGGGGGAAGGGGCGGGGGATGAGCGTCCTCTACGGCGTGGACCTGGGCAGCCGTTACGTGAAGGTGGCCGCCGAGGAAGACGGGAGCTTCCATTTTATGGGACCCTACGATACGGCGGGGTTCTACCGCGTTTACGTGAAACCCGATAAGGAGGGCGGCATCCTGCGCAGGGATTTATTGGGCCTCGAGGGAGGCGCCCCCCTGGCCGCCACCGGTTACGGGCGGGCCCGCCTGGGGAAGGGGGCGGTGATGGTCCCGGAGCTCGAGGCCATCGTGGCGGGGGTGAAGGCCCTCACCGGCCTCACCGACGCCGTCATCCTGGACGTGGGGGGACAGGACTCCAAGGCCCTGCTCATCCGGGAGGGCCGCATGGTGGATTTCGCCGCCAACGACCGCTGCGCGGCATCCTCCGGGAGGTTCATGGAAAACATGTCCACCGCCCTGGGGATGAGCCTGGACGAGATGGGGCGGCACGCGGAGAACCCCGTGGAGCTCTCCTCCACCTGCGCCATCTTCGGCGAGACCGAACTGGTGGGTCTGATGGGGGAGGGCTATCCCCCGGAGTCCCTGGCGGCGGGGGTGAATCACACCATCCTGAGGCGCCTCCTTCCCCTGCTATCGCGCTTTCGGCCGCGCAGTCTGGTCCTCACCGGCGGGGTGGCTTACAATAAAGCCCTGCGCGAGCTCCTGGGCGAGCGGCTGGGGGTGGAACCGGTGATCCCCGAGCCGCCGGACTTCGTCGCGGCCGTGGGGTGCTGCCGCCTGGCGAGGGAGCACGCGAGCAAGGGGGATTGAAGGGGGATTGAGGTGTACGAGATAAATGTCGGCGCCCACTTCGATGCCGCCCACTACCTGCCGGGCTACCGGGGCCCCTGCTCCCGCATGCACGGCCATACCTGGAGGGTGGAGGCGGCGGTTGCCGGCTGCGAGCTTGGCCGGGGGCAACTGTTGATAGATTTCCACGACCTCAAGGGACTGCTGGAAGAGGTTGTCGCGCCCTTCGATCACCGCTGCCTCAACGAGGTAAATCCCTTCACGGAACTCTCTCCCACCTCTGAGAACATCGCCCGTTTCATTTATGGGCGGCTGGAGGAGAGGCTACGGGAGCTGACGCCCGAGGTGCGCCTGGCCTGGGTGGCCGTGTCCGAGTCTCCCGACACCCGGGTGGTTTACCGGGAAGAGGGATGAGCATGGGCCGCAACCTGGTGCTGCTGTCCGCCGGGCTCGATTCGGTGGTCAACTTTCTCATCGCCCGGGAGAGGGGCGGGATGGGGGCCGCGGTTACCGTGGACTACGGCCAGAGGGCGGCCCGCCGCGAGGTGGAGAAGGCCCGCGACCTCTGCGAGACTTATGGTGTGAGGCACCTGGTCCTGGAGGCCCACTGGCTGGGCGAGGTCTCGGGCGACGCCCTCACCTCCCGGGAGGTCCCTCTCCCCGGGATCGAGCCCGGCAAATTAAGCGACCAGGCCTTGATGGAAGCCGCCATGCGGGCGGTATGGGTCCCTAACCGCAACGGCCTCCTGGCCAACATGGGCGCCTGCGTGGCGGAGGCGCTGGGGTTCCCTTGGGTGGTCATGGGACTCAACGCGGAGGAGGGTGCGTTCTTCCCCGATAACTCGGCGGGGTTCGTGCGGGAAATAAACCGGGCCCTGGGCTACTCCACCCGGTCCGGGGTCAGGCTGCGGAGCTTCACCATCAAGTGGAATAAAATGGATATCCTGCGGGAGGCCATGGCCCGTGACCTGGATTTTCGGTTCATATGGTCGTGTTATAATGGGGGAGAGCTGATGTGCGGCTGCTGCGAGTCCTGCACCCTCCTGATGGCGGCGGCGGAGCGATTGGGCGCTTCGGCCGAGCTGGACGGGCTTTTCAACGAGCGCGAACGGTGACCGGGGATACCGATTGGAGGCGGGGGAGAGTTATGAAAGGAAAATATATCAAGGGTAAGAGGATAACCTATGACGGCACTCAACTTCGCTCCTTGCATGCTTTCACCGAGCATAACGTGCAGGGTAACTCCATCGTGGCCTTTCGCGGGCCCTGCCAGGTGGGGGTGGAAGAGCTGGTGGACATGGAGGACCGCAAGAACCGCCAGGAGATATTCTCGGAGGACATGGCCCACTTCATCGTGGAGCTCTTCGATTCCGATCTGGACCGTACGGTGGTGATGCAGCGGCTTTTCCTCTGCGTGATCAAGGACGTCATCGAGGAGATAATGCCGGAATTGTTCATCAGCCGGCGGGGTGACGACCTGTATATCGAGGTCGAGGAGGAGGGCGTAGAGGACCGCAAGCTCACCGTATCCGTGGCGACGGCCAGCCCGGTCTCCACCCTCATCCATGTCGGTATCAACATAGCCAGCGCCAATACCCCCGTACCCACCCTGGGCCTCGAGGACCTGGAGATAGCGGTGGACGATTTCATCCTCAAGGTGCTCCAGGGGTTCATCAACGAGGTTAAGGGGATCGACCAGGCCCGCTGCAAGGTCCGGAGCGTGCCCTGACGGGGGAAACCGAAAGAGAGAACCGAAAGAGGGGATAGCCGCTGTACATCCACGAGATATTTCCCTCCTTTCAAGGCGAGGGCGTCCTGGTAGGCGTCCGGCAGGTGTTCTTGAGGCTCTCCGGCTGCAACTTGAGTTGTTCCTATTGCGATACGCCCGGGGCCCGGGAGGGAACGGACCGCTGCACTATACTCGATTGGACGGGGATAAGGGAGGATCTCCCCAACCCGGTGGAGGTAGCGGAGGCGGCCCGCATCATATTATCCCTGTGGAATCCAGCCATGCATTCCGTGAGCGTAACCGGCGGTGAGCCCCTGCTCCAGGCGGGGGAGCTGGCCGGGCTCCTGCCCCTGCTCAAGAGAGAGGGCATGGGGATCTACCTTGAGACCAACGGGACCCTGCACGAGGAACTGCGCGGCCTGCTTCCCTGGATAGACTGGATAGCCATGGACCTAAAGCTCCCCTCCACCCAGGGAGGCGTGGACCTCCTGGAGGAACACCGCCGTTTCCTGCGCCTGGCCCTCTCCCGGCGGGTCTTCCTGAAAATGGTAATTGATGCGGTAACGGGGGAGGAGGAGCTGACCCGGGCCTGCCGCCGCCTGGGGGAGGAGGCGGGGGGCGTCACCCTGGTCCTGCAGCCCGCAACGCCCATGAAAGGTGAGAAGGGCATAACCCCGAAAAGAGCGGCCGAGCTGCACCGCCTGGCGTCCGGGTACTTCCGGGATGTGCGGGTGATCCCGCAGGTGCACCGCCTCTGGGGCGTCAGGTAGGAACGGGGTCCCTGGAAGGGGACAACGGGATAGCCTCGTCATCTCCATGGAGGCTTGGTGCATAAAAACAAAGAAGGTAAATACGGGTGAGTCACGATATCTTTATCAGCTTTCTCCCCCCGCTATTTAACCGGTGAGCCCCTGTTAGCTCAACCCCTTTCATGACCCTTTGCCTGTTCAAGGCGGGGGTGCATGGTTTATGATAAGTGGAAAAGTGCCGGTTAACGAGCACGTGGAAAGGAGGCCGATGGCGCGCGGCGGCAAGGGCACGGGGCCTTGAGGAGCGGTGTGCCGGCGGAGAACGGGAGACGATGCGCAGGGTTTTGGTTCTCAATGCTTCCTATCAGCCCTTGAATCTGGTGAACGTCAAGCGAGCTGTAATCCTGGTCCTCAAAAACAAGGCGGAGATCATCGAGGAGAGAGGGGGATATATCCATTCGGAAAGGTTTTCCATGCCCTTCCCCTCGGTTATCCGGCTGGTTTATCTCGTGCGCGTGCCCTATCGCGCGGTATCATTGAGCCGGCGGGCAGTCTTCATCAGGGACAAGCACACCTGCCAGTACTGCGGTGGCCGGGCGGAGAGTATCGATCACGTCATCCCGCGCAGCCGGGGCGGCGAGCATACCTGGGATAACGTGGTGGCCGCATGCCGGCACTGTAACACCCGCAAGATGAACCGGCTTCCCTCAGAGGCGGGCTTGAAGCTGACGCGCAAACCCGTCGAGCCCCACGACCATATCTGGATCTTAAGCCTGGCGTCAGACATCCATCCGACGTGGGAGCCTTACCTGGAAACGGCCCTGGTGGGATGATACCTTCCGGGATGGATTACGCCGAGATAGTCAAGGTAATCCGCGAGGGCATCTACCATATCGACATCCCCATCGCCCACGCGCTGGGGAACCTCAACCTCTACCTGTTCATGGGCGGGGAGCCGGCCCTCATAGACACCGGGCCCTATCATCCCCTGCTGGAGGGGGTGATCATGGGGGCCCTGCGCTACCTGGGCGTGACCGAACTCTCCCGCATCCTGATCACCCATTCCCACATAGACCATTTCGGCATGGCGGCCCGGCTGCGCAGCATGACCGGGGCCCGGGTGGTAGCCCACCGGGAGGAGAGACCCCGCATCGAAAACGTGCGGGAGCAGTTGAGCAAGGAATACGACTGTTACGCCTCCATGGCGTCGAACCTGGGTTTCCCGGATGAAATAGCGCGTTCCATTTTAGGCCTGGCCAAGGTCTGGATAGACCTGTCCGAGCCCTGCCCCCTCGCGGTCAAGCTGAAGGGGGGGGAGACCATTAAGGCCGGGGACCGCGAGTTGGAGGCGGTCCTTACCCCCGGGCACACCGCGGGCCACCTCTGCTTCTACGAGCGGGAGGAGAAGCTCCTTTTCTCCGGGGATCACCTGATGCGCACCATCACCCCCAACCCCGAGCTGTACTGCCCCCCGCGGCGGGGACTCGTAACCGGCCTGCCCCAGTTCCTGGATTCCCTGCGCATACTCGAGGGATACGACGCCCGCTGCGCCTATCCCGGCCACGGCAAGCCCATAAAGCACGTGCAGAGAAGGGTGGAGTTCAATCTCCTCCACCACCGCAAGCGCCTGGAAAAGACGGAGGAGGCGGTGAGAAAAGGGGATCGCACGGTGTGGGAGGTATCCCTTCGCCTTTTCCCGCAGATAAGGGATGCCTCACCGGACGTGGACCACTTCCTGGCCCTCAAGGAGGCCCTCGGCCACCTGTTGATCCTGGAGGGGGAGGGGGCGGTGAACCGCAGCCAGAATGGTAATCTATGGATATTCGAGCCGGCCTGAACGGTGGTTCGCCGGCTGTTTGAATGCGGAAAGGGCGCCGATACCGGGGACAAACCTTCGTTGAAAACACTTAACCGCCTTGTTAATATGTAGATGTCGCTAAGGGGTTTTCGGTGCCCTTGTAGCTCAGTGGATAGAGCAGTGGCCTCCGGAGCCACGTGCGGGAGTTCGAATCTCCCCAAGGGCGCCATTTTTATCCAAGGGGAACTTAAGGTGTCCGAGACAATGCGCTGCTTCAACTGTACCAAGGAGATTCCCCTGGGAGTCGATAACTGCCCCGTATGTGGTTTCGCGCTGTCCGGAGGACGTATCGAGGCGATCAAGGAAGCCGCGGACCTGAATTCCCGCGCCCAGCTCCTGGATTCCAGGGGGAAATTCGAGGAGTCGGTTCCCATGTACCAGCGAGCGGTGGAGCTCTACCCCGAGTTCGTCGTGGCCCAATACAACCTGGGCATCGCGTTGGGGAGGATATCGAGGTACGAGGAAGCCCGGGAGAGCCTTACGCGGGCCATCCGGCTTAAACCCGACTTCGCGGCGGCGTACACGGCCAGGGGGGACATATTCACCGGCGCGAAAGACTATGATTCCGCCATCCGGGACTACACCCTGGCCATAGAGCTTTACCCCGATTACGCCGTGGCCTATTACAAAAGGGCCTTGGCCTGGATGGAGACCGGCAGCGTGTACGAGGCCAGGCAGGACCTGGAGGATTATCTTTTCTACAAGCCCCACGACACGCGCGCCCGCAGGCGCCTGCAGAAGCTTAAGGAAGGAGCGTGATCGGCTTGACCGACCCGGAGGGATACCGGCGCTTATACGAGGACCGCATGGGATCGGAGGTCATGGTCTGGACCGCTGGGGGCCATTTTTTCCGTGGCATCCTGCGCGATGTCGACGACGCCGGGTTACTGGTTCTCGACGACGTCAGCTGCACCCTGGCGGGCGAGAGGCAGGAGAGGGAGCGGGTGTACGTCGATATCGACGCGGTGGATGCCGTCTCCTGAGGCCGGGAAGGTACCCCGGCACGGCTGGTGCCCCGGCCTGGTAATGTCAAGGGCGGCGGAATCTATAGACCGCCTTTTCCGATCCTGCCTTGTCAGTTCCCACCCGCGCGGCTTCTTATCTGCACGAAGTTCAACTGCAGGTTGGCCAGGGTTCCCTTGAAGGGCTGTATGGCCCCATCGGGAATTTTCCCCTCCGCCGCCTTCAACATGGCCTCCAGGGTATCTATGGCCAGCCGGGCCTGGTCGAAGTCGCGGTACTTGAGGTTGACGCTCTCCGGGATGCCCATCTTCATGTAGCCCATGCTGGCCAACTGGTTCATTATGTTGAGCACGATGTCCGCCACGGTAACCCTCTCCAGGCTCTCCTCCACCAGGCGGCGGAGCTCCTCCTCGCTTAGCTCTTTCTCCTCCTCGGGCCCACCTGCGACCTCTTCATCGAGAACGCCCTTTCTTTCTTCCTCGGGTTCGACTTCGGCCTCTTCCCCGGTGGCGCCCCTGGCTTCCTCCCCCATAGCGAGCTTGACCTCTTCCCCGGCGGTGGGCTCCTGCGGGGCCGCCTCGACTTTATCCTCTGCCGGCTTCCCCGGCTTCCCCGGCTTCCCCGGCTTCTTCTCACCTGCTTTCACCGGCTTCTTGGCCCCGGCCTTCCTGGCTGCGGTTTTTCGGGCCCCCGCCGCGGCCCCGGCCTTGTTCACCTTTTCATTTTCGGGTTGCTTTTCGTCCTGTTTCTTTTTCTCAGCCATGTCCTGACCCTCCTTTCAACCGCATTATACCCAAATTACCGGGTATCAAGCTCTGCCGGCATCAGGATTGAGAGATGCAATGGCTCGGCGGATCGGGAGATCGGCAAAAGGGTTGGAATGACGGCATAAGGAGTCTCGTAATAGGCTAATGCCGAGTCAAACCCATAAAGGATTACGGACAGCAGAAACGGGAAATAGGAGTTGCCTTGTCGCTGGGCTCGAACCAGGCTAGGGCTAGCTCCCCGGAACGTAGCCTGTTGAATCGTGCCCGCCTTTTCACTATTAACGCAGAGCTGAATAATTACCTGGTTGATCGGCGTGCTTTCGCTTCTGCATACCTTGAGTTATCATGAAAAGGAGAGACCCCCTCGGGGGCTTTCGAGGAGATTGAAAAGCGCATAAAGGCCATGTAGGGGTGTTCCCAAGCGGGGGCTGAGAGCATACCCTGGAACCTGATCTGGGTAATGCCAGCGTAGGAAACGTGGTAAAGCAACGCAAGCCGTTTCGCGCTGTATCCCAGTCCAGGGATGCGGCGCTTTGTTATGTGGGAAAATAGTGTCGGAGCACGGAGTGAAGGAACGGAGGAGTAGAGAAATGGCCATCGAAGAGGCAGCCATTACCTCGGCTATCGTGCGCTCTTTCACCGAGGAGTTCCTGGAGGGCCTGGAGCTCGACGTGGCCGTAGCCGGTGCGGGTCCCTCCGGGATCACCGCGGCCAGGTACCTGGCGAAAGCGGGAGCCAGGGTGGCCGTTTTCGAGCGCAACCTCTACGTGGGCGGGGGAATGTGGGGAGGGGGAATGCTCTTTACCCGCATCGTCATCCAGGAGGAGGCCAGGGAGATGCTGGAGGAGGTGGGGGTGAGGCTAAGCCCCGCGTCCCCCGGTCTGTACGTGGCGGACTCCGTGGAGGCGGTGTCCCGTTGCTCCGCCGCTGCCCTGGACGAAGGGGCCCGCATCTGGGTAGGTATGGCCGTAGAGGATCTGGTCCTGAGGGAGGGAGACCGGGTGAATGGGGTTGTGCTCAACTGGATGGCCGTGGAGAAGGCCGGGCTGCACGTCGATCCCCTGGCGGTGAGGTCCCGCCTGGTAATAGATGCCACCGGTCACGAAGCGGAGGTGGCCAGGACCTTGGCCCGGAAAGTCACCGGCCTGCGCCTGCTCACCGTGGACGGCTCGATAATCGGGGAGCGCCCCATGTGGGCGGAAAGGGGCGAGGGCGCCCTGGTGGACAACACCCGCCAGATCCACCCCGGCCTGATTGTGGCGGGAATGGCCGCCAACGCCGTTTTCAGCTCCCACCGCATGGGAGCGATATTCGGGGGCATGCTCCTCTCCGGCAGGAGGGCGGCGGAGCTGGCCCTGGAATTATTGGGGAACAAACGATGAAGGAGTTAAGGCTGGCACTGTACGTAATAACCGGTACCTACCCGGAGTTATGGAGGGGCCATCTTGAAGTGGCCCGGGCGGCCCTGGAGGGCGGGGCGAGTGCCTTGCAACTGCGGGACAAGGGACTCGGGGGTCGAGACATGTACCGGCTAGCCTTGCAGATGCGTGACATGGTGGACAGGAGCGGAGGCGGCTGCCTGTTGTTCGTAAACGACAGGGTTGACGTGGCCCTGGCGGCGGGCGCGGACGGGGTACACTTGGGACAGGATGACTTGCCCGCTTCGGACGCCCGCTCCCTGGTCGGAGCGAACATGATCATGGGAATCTCCGCGTCAACCGTGGATGAGGCGGAGAAGGCCCGGGCGGATGGCGCGGACTATTTAGGGGTTGGACCGGTGTTCGCCACCCCCAGCAAGGCGGATGCCGGGATGCCCATCGGCGTCGAGGGTTTGCGCAGGATAGCGAAATCCGTGGATGTGCCGGTGGTGGCCATCGGAGGCATAAACGAGGATAACGTTGGACAGGTCTTGGAGGCCGGTGCGGACGGCATCGCGGTGATATCGGCGGTAACCGCCGCCGGGGATATGCTCGAGGCCGTTCGCCGCCTGCGCCTGGCAGTCGATTCCTGCCTGTCAGGGAGGTAAGACGATGAGCAGAAAGACGTTGCTGGAGGGATTGAGGGAAGGACAGCCCCCGCCAATGCTGGAGAAACTGGCCGCGGACGAGGGCCTCGATGCCGGGGACCTCATCGAGGCCATGCTGCGGGGGACGGCGGTGGTCCCCTATAACCTCACCCGCGAGATTAAGAGGCCCTGCGTAATCGGGGCCGGGTCGCGGGTCAAGGTCAACGCCAATATCGGGACCTCCAGCGATTACACCGGCCTGGATGACGAGCTTGGCAAGCTGAGGGCGGCCATAGATGCGGGCGCGGACGCGGTCATGGACCTGTCAACGGGAGGTCCCCTGGATCGAGTTAGGGAGGCCGTGGTCGCCAACTCGCCCGTTCCCGTGGGCTCGGTGCCTATTTACCAGGCCGCGGTGCGGGCCCAGGATGAGAAGGGGAGCATCGTGGCCATGACCCCGGACGACATGTTCCGGGCCATCGAGGACCACTGCGCCTCCGGCGTGGACTTCATCACCGTGCACTGCGGGGTCACCCTGGGTGTGCTCCAGACCCTCAAGGCCAACCCCCGGGTTGCGGATATCGTCAGCCGCGGGGGCGCCTTCCTGGCCGGGTGGATACTCCACCACGGCCAGGAAAATCCCCTTTACTCCGGCTTCGACCGCCTGCTGGAGATCGCCCGCCGCTACGAGGTGACCCTGTCTCTCGGGGACGGCTTGAGGCCGGGTTGCATCGAGGACGCCACCGACGCGGCGCAGGTGGCCGAGCTGGTGGTCCTGGGCGAGCTGGTGAAGCGCTGCCGGGAGGCCGGGGTGCAGTGCATGGTCGAGGGGCCCGGCCATATCCCCCTGCACCAGGTGGAGGCCAACGTGCGCATGGCCAAGGGGATAACCCGCGGCGCCCCCTTCTACGTGCTGGGACCGCTGGTGACCGACGTTGCGGCCGGATACGACCATATAGCTGCCGCCATCGGGGGAGCCGTGGCGGGCATGGCCGGGGCGGATTTCCTATGCTACGTGACCCCCCGGGAGCACCTGGGCCTGCCCACCGAGGAGGACGTGCGAGAGGGAGTCATCGTCACCCGCATCGCCGGCCATGCCGCGGACATAGCCCGGGGTTTTCCCGGCGCCGGGGAGTGGGACCTGCGCATGAGCAAGGCGAGGAAAGCCCTGCGCTGGGAGGAGCAGTTGGAGCAGGCCCTGGACCCGGCGAAATCGCGCCGTCTCTTCGGCGAGCGCCAGGTGGAGGGCGAGAGTGCCTGCACCATGTGCGGTGATTTCTGCGCCATGCGTTTCATAGCGGATTACCTGGGCCGGGCGGACATGCCCGCATGTGACTGAGGAAGAACGGGGGTGCGCCCGTTGCGAGTGGCGGATGCGGGCGAGTTTGGCCTCATAGCCCACCTGCGCCGCATGCTGCAGGAAAAGGGCGAGGACCTGGTGCGCGGGGTAGGTGACGACGCCGCCGTCTTCCGCGCCCGGGAGGGCGGACTTTGGGCTTTTACGGCCGATGCCATGGTGGAGGGGGTTCACTTCGATCTTCGCTACGTCTCCTGGTATGCCCTGGGTTACAAATCCCTGGCGGTCAACCTCTCCGACCTGGCGGCCATGGGCGGCTCCGGCCCCTCCTTCGCCCTGGTAACCCTGGGACTTGAGGACGACACCGAGATCGAGGCGGTGGAGGCGATGTACCGGGGAATGAGGGAGTGCGGGGAGGAGTTCTCCTGCCTAGTGGTGGGGGGAGATGTCGTGCGGTCCCCCCAGCAGGTATTCATCTCCGTTTCCCTGGTCGGGTTCATCCACGAGGACAGGTTCATTACCCGGGATGGGGCGCTTCCCGGGCAGGTGGTGATGGTGACCGGTTATTTGGGCGATTCCTACCTCGGGCTCAAGTGGTTGATGGGGGGAGGGGGAGAGGAGAACGAGTGCGCCGGGAAGCACCTCTATCCCCGGCCCCGCCTGGAGGAAGGCAAGCTGGCCCTGGCCCTGGGGGCCACGGCGGCCATCGACGTGAGCGACGGGCTTGAGCGCGACCTGGGCCACATCTGCGAGGAGAGCGGTGTAGGGGCGGAGATCGTAATGGAGCGGGTGCCGTTGTCCCCCGCCGCCCTGGAGACGGCGGAAAAGTTGGGCGAGGACCCGGCCGGGGCGGCCCTTTTCGGCGGGGAGGATTACGAGCTCATACTGGTCGCGGATAAAAAGGACGTACCCGCGATACGGGCGGAGCTTCGCGTCACCGTAATAGGGAGGATAACCGCCGGAACCGGCGTCCGTGTCCTGGACACCTCGGGGCGCGAGATAAACGTGGAGAGAAGCGGCTACGAGCATTTCAAGGAGGGGTAGGTAGTGTACCTGCCGGTGGCGCTGACCATCGCCGGCTCCGACTCCGGGGGCGGGGCGGGGATACAAGCGGACATCAAGACCTTTTACGCCCTGGGCGTGCACGGGGCCTGCGTGATAACCAGCGTGACCTCACAGAACACCAGGGAGGTTGCGGCGCGTTACGACCTTCCGGCCGGCGTGGTGGTCTCCCAGTTGGAGGCGGTGCTATCGGACCTGGAGGTGAGGGGGGCGAAGACGGGGATGCTGGCGGACGCCGCCATCGTGAGGGCGGTGGCGGAGGTCCTGGCCGCCCGTGGAGTGGAACGCCTGGTGGTTGACCCGGTGGCCTTCTCCTCCAGCGGGCAACCCCTTCTCGACGAGGGCGGCCTTGAGGCCGTGGCCGAGGCGCTCCTCCCCCGGGCCATGGTGTTCGCCCCCAACCTGGCCGAGGCCTCGGCCCTTACGGGCCGGGAGATAAGGGACCGGGAGGGCATGAGGGAGGCGGTCCGTGTCCTTAAAAAACTGGGGCCCGCCTGCGTGGTGCTCAAGGGCGGTCACCAGGAGGACGGTGAGGATGTATACGATGTCTTCTTCGATGGGAATAATATGGTGGAGCTGGCGGGGCCCCGGGTGACCACGGAGAACAACCACGGGACGGGGTGCGTCTTCTCCGCGGCGGTGGCGGCGCGCCTGGCGCTGGGGGAGGCGCCCCTGGAGGCGGTGACGCGGGCGAAGCGGGACGTCACCAGGGCCTTGGCGAACTCCCTGGATATCGGCGGGGGAAGGGGCCCCGTTCATCCCCTTCCCGAATTATAGGGAGCCGCTGAGCGCGTCGGGCGCATAGCAAATCAAGTGCATCCCCGTTACCGGGGGGAGAGAAGAAGAGGAGGAGGAAGCATCATGAGAGTGGGGTTGATCAGCGATACTCACGGCGACGCCGCCGCGTGGCGCGAGGCCTTGAAGATATTCCGTTCCTGCGAGCTCATCCTGCACGCGGGGGACCACCTCTACCACGGGGCCTTCAATCCCATCCTGCCCACCTATAACCCGCGGGAACTGGCCGGGGAGATGAACGGATGCGAGACACCCATACTGCACGCCCGGGGAAACTGCGATTCGGACGTGGACCAGCTTGCGATCAAGGATCCCATCATGTCCCCCTACGTGATCTGCCGCCTGGAGGGGATAAACATCATGATCACCCACGGTGACGCCATGGACGACCTGGAACTGGTGGAGCTAGCGAAGGGATACCGGGCCCGGCTCCTGGTGCGCGGCCATACCCATGTCCACGGCATCTGGGACCACGGGTCCCTCCTGGTTTGCAACCCCGGCAGCCCCTCGTTGCCCAAGGGAAACGAGGTACCCTCGGTGGCGGTCCTTGCGGACGGGAAGGTTACCCTGTATGACCTGCGGGACGGCACCGAGCTGTCCGGCCGCCCCCTTCCAGGGTAGGCCGGGAGAGGGGCAGATAACGCGGCGGCATAGCCGGTCCGCCCCTGGTGAAAATGAGCCCGGTGCGGTTGGTGCGGTATAATTCTTATGGTTTTTCTCCCTGAAGCGTGGGTGCCGGGTTACCGGTTTTATCACGCTTCGACGATAGGTGTTCTTAAACAGGCATATTAAAGGAAGGGGGCCGGCCGCCAAGGTTCGGTTCACCCATACTTTATGGAGATGGGCCATTATTGTTTATCCGGACAGGAGATGAAAGGGACCGCTTGGAACAACCCGTCCGGGCGCCGCATCACAAACGCGAAAGAAGGGAAAAGCGGCTGGGGGATTGAATATAGAAGGGTGAATTGCAGAAAAATGGGAGTGTACAGGAGGTAAGACTATGAAGAAGGCGCTTGTTGTTATCTTGATCGCGGCGCTATCCCTGTCCATGCTGGCCTTCCTGGCCGGTTGCGGCGGAGAGAAGAACAAGGATGAGGCGAAGCAACTCATGGGAAAGGGCGACGATTACATGGAGGCGGTTGAGACAGGCTGGACCGGCCTGGAGGAAAAGCAGGCCGCTTTCGTTGCCAAGGCCATGCAGGGGGATATGTCCGCATTCACCGGTGCGGCCGGAGAAGCGACCATGAAGGAGTTCCAGGACAGCTTCGCCGAGATCGATAAGGACCTCAAGGCGGCCAATGACGAGTACAACGCCATCATGAACCTGGAGGGCGTGCAGGATTACAAGGACTATGCCTCGAAGACGACGGAGGCCATCGCGGTGTTGCAGAAGCAACTACAGGCCGCGGAGAAGCTCCTGACCGATTTGAGCACCACCCTTGCCAATACATCCCCTGATCAGCTGAACCAGGTCCTGATGTCGTTGGCGGGGAGCGAGTCGCTCCAGGCGCTCACCGACCTGGGGGAGCAGGCGGACGCCCTCATCAAGGATGCGAACCAGATAAAGCAGGAAAAGAAACTCGATCTGTAAGGGGCGCTTAGAGGGGTAACCGGTCTCCTGGAGTTATTTAGAGGCGGGGAAGACCGGGGAAAATGTAAATGGGAGCGGAAGGCACGATTGTTCTTCCGCTCCCTTATTTTTCCTGCAAGTATCCCTGGTTACTCGATTTCCCCCCGGTCGTATTTCTCGCTTACCAGCAGCTTGATCTCCCGGTAATGTACCTTGCCCGTGATAAGACGGGGTAATTCGTCCACGAAGAGGATATACTTGGGGGTCTTGTAATCGGCCAGGCGCTCCTTGCACCAGGCCTTGATAGCCTCCTCGCCGGCGGCCTCGCCGGGCTTGAGCTGGATCACGGCGGTCACCGCCTCGCCCCAGCGCTGGTGCGGCACGGAGGTCACGCCGGCGAGTTCCACGGCGGGATGCAGGTTGAGAATTTCCTCCACCTCCTCCGGGAAGACCTTTTCCCCGCCGGTGTTGATACAGCCGGAGCCGCGGCCGATAAGATGGATGGCGCCTTTTTCGTCCACCATGCCCATGTCCCCGGTATAGATATAGGTATTGTCACCTATTTTACGGTAGGTGCGGGCGCTTTTCTCCGCGTCCCGGTAGTATCCGGTGGAGCCCTGGTGCTCCCGCGCCACCACCACTTCCCCGATCTCCCCGGGCTGGATCTCCCTCCCGTCCTCGTCCACCACCTTCACCGTCTCGCTGACCTTGAACACGGTCTTTCCCAGCTCCCGGTCGGCAGCCGTATAGGGAGTTATGGAGATGTAATGGCCCTCCGTCGATGCCAGGATGTCCAGGATAATCAGTTGGGGCAGGCGATGCAGCAGCCGTTTCTTGACGTCCACGGAAAGGGCCATCCCGCTGGAAAGGATTACCATGAGGGACCTCAGGTCGTACTCCACTCCCTCCGCCGCCGCCCGGTCCAGCTCGTCGGCAAGGGGACGGCACTGGCCGTCCCCCACCGCCACCAGCACGTTGGCGCGTTGCTTCTCCATGGTCCGGATCATCTCCACGATATCGAAACCCTTGGAGGGGAGGAGGATGCTGGTGAAGCCGCCGATCATGCCGATGATGGCGTGATTGTAGGCCCAGGCGTGCATCATGGGGCTGGCCAGGAGCATCCTTATCTTTCCTCCCGATATGCGGGCCAGGGTTGACAGGATGGCGCGCACCACCGGGTCCGGGGAGTTTTTCAGGAAGGGGCCCGCCTTTTTCCCGATCGTTGAAACGACCCGGTGGGTGGCCTCTTTGGACAGCAGCCAGGGGAGGATACGTGCGGTGCCGGGTATTCCCAGGGTGCGCTGGATGCCCTCGAAGACCTCGCGGGGGGCGTGCGAAAGGTCCTTGAGCCCGCCGGCGAAGTTGCGGATCATCGCCTCCAGGGGCGCGCTGAGCGCCTGGTCCTGGGTGTAGATCACGCCCTTGGGATACCCGGTGGTCCCTCCCGTGTACATGAGCACCACCATGTCGTCATCGTGAAATGCCTCCCAGGGAGGGGAAGGCGGCGTGGACGGCCTGCCCCGGAAGAGTTCGTCGTAATTGAGCATGCCCTCGACGCGGCGGTCGCCGATGATCACGTAGCTCTTGACCGTGGGGAGTTCCGGCCTGAGGTTGACCATACGGTCGGCCATGTCCTCGTTGAAGAAGAGGGCGGTCATTCCGGCGTCCTCGATGACGTGTTTCAGTTCCCATTCCTTGAATTTGAAGTTGAGGGTGACGGCGCGCGCGGTGACTTTCCAGGCCGCGGAGATTACCTCGAGAAAAGCGGGGGTGTTGTACTCCGCGATCCCGATATTGTCGTCGCGCATCACCCCTAAATCCAGAAGAGCGTGGGCCAGGCGATTGGTCTGCAGGTCGAACTCCCCGTAGGTTATCTCCCGGTCACCGTAAATAATCATCGGGTAGCGGGCGAAGCTCTTCAGGATATCCTGGTAGAAGTGGACGAAGTCGGTCATCGCAAATCCCCCTTTTCCGAAGCATCCCTGCATCTGGGCGGTTGCATGTTCCGCCTCGCATTATTATACGGTTTTTTCCGGTCCGGATATATCGCCGGCGGTTGAGCGTTCCCGGATGGCGATCGGGGGGCATGGGAGGGAAGAGCCGGGGCCGCGTAGAAAAGTAAAACGGAAGAGGCAGCGGCGCATACGGAGGTGCGAGAGGGGCGAGGTGATGGAGGGCCTGGCGGTCGACGTAAAGATACTCGAGGAGTTCGAGCGGGGATTGGACCCGCGCCGCCCCGAGCGCAGCCGCGTACCGGCGCGGGTGCTGGGCTACGGGGAGATAAGCACCGTCTTCGAGATAGCGGCCGAGGGGATAAAGGGATACGCATTCAAGCGCCTCCCCATCTTCAAGAGCGGCGACGAGGTGGAGACATACCGGGCCACCTACCTTGAGTACAACCGCCTCTTGGACGAGGAGATAGGAATAGCGTTGCCGCCGTATGGCTACGTTGCTTTCGTCTCCGACAGCGGCCGCCCCATCTTTTTTATCGTCCAGGAGCAGCTTCCCGCCCCGTCCATAGGAAACCAGGCCATACACCGTCTCCCCAGGGAAGAGGTGCTCATCCTGGTGAGACTGATATTGGGGGAGCTGAAGAAGATATGGGATTACAACCGCGGCCAGGATCGCTACGAGGTAGCCGTCGACGGCCAGATCTCCAACTGGTCTATCGTGGATTACGACGCGGAGGCGCCCCGTGTACACGGGGGGTCCCACCTGCGCTACATGGATACGAGTACCCCCCTGTTCCGGGTGGAGGGAGTGGAGCAGTTGGATCCGGAGCTGTTTCTGCGCAGCGCCCCCTCCTTCCTGGTCTGGATAATCAGGCTGCTTTTCCTAAAGGACGTGATGACCCGGTATTACGACTGCCGGCTGGTGACCATCGACCTCATCGCCAACTTTTACAAGGAACAGAGGCCGGAGCTGATCCCGGATCTCATCCGGACGGCGAACGAGTTCTTCTCGGAAGAGGCCTCCTGCCTGGGGATAGAGCCCATCACGGAAAAGGACGTGCGTTCTTATTACCGGGAGGATGCCCTGATTTGGTCCTTATACCTCTCTTCGCGCAAGCTCGACCGTTTCTTGCGCACCCGCCTGCTGCGGGGGGAATATCCCTATATCCTTCCGGGGAAGATAAGGAGGAAGATAAGGATATAGAGCAAGAGAGCAAAAGACTGCAAGGGCTTAAGGAAAGCCAGCCCAAAAGGGCAAAAAGGCGGAAGGCGAAGGTGCGAAAAGAGTGGGTTGTGAATATTCGAATGAATGGGACCGTGCGGCCCCATTCCATAAGGGGGTGAGGGGATGGCCTTGATCGGGCAGGATCCCAAGGAGAGGGTCATCGAAAGGTTCTCCCGGCACGTCTCCAGCGGCAAGGCGGCGTTCTTCCAGCAGGTTGGTATAGACTTCATCTTCGCCCGCCGGGAGGGCGCTTACGTATGGGACCTGGACGGCACCC
>Ga0315282_10005918_pt1 | contig 20648 bp, 19 predicted proteins | sample YL17G07_20_MG_FD_203693 | JGI IMG/M metagenome (GOLD analysis project Ga0315282, IMG submission 203693) | Sediment microbial communities from Yellowstone Lake, YNP, Wyoming, USA - YL17G07_20 | ecosystem: Environmental > Aquatic > Freshwater > Lake > Sediment | place: USA: Wyoming | collected... | reverse complement strand
AGACGTTCAAAACGAGATGAATCAAAAAAAAATGGAGATGGAAAAAACTCTTTTTATCGTCCTTAAAAAAGTGATTCAAAAGCTCGGGGCCGATGAAGGTTACACCCTCATCCTGGAGAAGAACGAGAACATTGTGCTTTTCGCTTCCAAGCCCACAGACATCACTGACCTGGTCATCAAAGCTTATGATGCCCAGAAGAAATAGAGAGGAACGCCATTACAGAAGGAGAAATTCAAAGCGTGAGGATCTTGGTTTCCCGTGATTGGAGCGATGAGGCAGATAGCTTCGAGCAGGAGGACTCATGATGAATATCATTGAGAAAAAGGTTTATGAGGATGGGGAGCCGTATTATCTCAACACGGAGACAGGGGAGAAATATGGGGAAATCGTGGGTGGCCTCGCCTGGCCGGAGGTAAAAGAGGGCTTCCTTGTGATTGCAGCCGTAGATTTGTTTGAGGATGCGGAGCTGGAGGCTCGACACATGAGGGTTCTTGCAGAAGCGAGTGAATCGAACATCGACATTTTCTTAAGATACGCTTTGGAACTGCAGAAAAGGTTTTCTCCTTTCTTGCAGACCATTCGATTCTATGGTGATACGACATCCGTGGCAAAAATGGAGCTTCTGGACGAGTTCAACAAAGATCGTCGAAAGAGGAACCTCGACCCCTTTTATGTAACGGAGGCCCCGCAGTTAAGGACTCCCCAAAAACTTGAGTTCTATGTCCAATTGATAAGAACATACACCCAGCCCGGAAGAAAAATCTTGCATTTTCGTAACACGGCCCTTCCCAGTTACCTTGCAGGCGTTTTTCTTAGCGAGATAAACGACACCATTTTAGACCATCCACCCATAGCGGCCCTCGGCTATGCCATGGCTGCCCTGAGCACATGGAGACCCCGGAAAGGAGTGAAGCGATCAGGAAAGGAGGAGAGCGGGGTAGAGGGAAATACAATAGCACAGTGATGCAGTGGATCGAGATTTCGTGCGGTTCAAGGGACAGTTGTGAGTGGTGTGATCAGGTTTCTCAGGCTGTAAAATGCTAAGAAGCGAGCAGGAGGTGTAGGAAAATGTCGGTGAGAATTATTATCGACCGGAAGGTCAAGAAAGGGAAGGAGGCGGCCTTTGCGAAGCTCCTCAGAAAATTGAGGTCGAGCGCAATTTTTTCGAAAGGCTATATTTCAGGTGAGATGCTTCGAGCCCGCGATGACCCTCAGAATTATATTGTGATCACCGCTTGGCAGAGCGTCCCTGACTGGGAAAAATACGAAAGGGTTCCAGAGACGATCAAGACCCACGCCAGGATTGAAAAGCTGATGGTTAGGCCCACGAAAGTGAGAATATGTATGCATGCTTGAATGGTTGTCTCCAGAGGAGAATAGGTTGCTTCCAGCATAGGGAGACCGGAAATATCCTGGCTGCGATAACGGTTGACCTTTGCTCTGTTTCTATAAAGCGAGAATGAAGCAGCGGCGTCAGCCTTTGAACTGCCAGGGTAGGTAAGAAAGAGATGAGCCAATCTAAACGTAGGATACCCGATGGGGTGCTCGAAGAAATCTTCCCACAAAAGCTAAGCAGGTTGCGTGCCTCGGAATGGGTATATTCTTTACTGAAACAACAGATTCTTTCCGGGGAATTTAAAAAAGAGCAGAGGTTATTACGGGAGGAGATTGCACAAAAGTTTAATGTGAGTGAGACGATCGTCACCAAGGCTTTTTCACAACTTAAGAAAGACGGTTTGATCATTATCAAGGGGGGAGTGGGGTCTTTTGTCGCCTGACCTTTGAGAATATTTAGATTTACAAATCCCCTGCCTCCTTTCCAATTCTTATTGACACCCTAATATTAATCTAATACACTCCTATTCAAACTCAAGGCATCTGTCAGCAATCTCTAATCCATCAGAGGGGAAATGCCTGTAAGGTCAGAATAAAGGAGGTAGAAATGGGGAAAACTTTCTTGCCCGTATCTCTGTGTGTGTTGATTCTGTTGAGTTGTGTTCATCGAACGCCGCCACCGAAAGCGAACACTGAATTCCTGCTGACGGCCTCAAGCTCTGAAAGCAGCAAGACCGGCAGTCTTGAAGAGAACATGGAAAAGAAGAAGGCTGTTTACAGGGCCCTCAAGAACCTGAGCAGTAAGAACAATGTCGTGATCATTTACGACGCCTCGGGCAGCATGAGAGAGAAAATTGGAAGCGGACCCAGAAAGTTTGAAGCCGCCTACGAAGGCCTAAGACAGATCGGCACGCTCTTCCAGCCGAGCGACAACGTCAGACTGATTGTGTTCGGTAGCAAGAAGCGTTCCGGGATCACGAACGAAGGCATCATTCCCAGAAAGGATTATATCAGAGCCGTAGAGGCATCGGGTGATGTCGAGTTAGTTTACGGTTCTCCGGAGAAGGAATTCAATCAGAAAGATTTTTTGGCGACCATAAAGTTTCTGGGTTCGGAGAATACTTATATCGGTGACACGCCGATCGGCTATGCCGTCTTGAAGGCCCATCAAATCTTAAAAGGAACTCCAAACGCGAAAGTCATATTGATCACGGACGGGGAGGAGACGGGCCCCCTTCTGGCGCAAGACATCTCAAAAGATAAGATGGTGGAAGAGAGATTGCGAAAGAAATATCCAAATTACGATCAGGTGACGATTTCAGCCTCCGAGGCCATCAAAAAGTTGCTGGAAGACCGTATTCACTTCAGCCCGATTCTTTACGGGCTTAGTGGGTCCAAGGGTGACCAGTCCGTCCGCGGGAAAGAAAGTGAGAAGATCAGGAATTTTTATCAACGGCTTGCAACCGAGAGCGGAAGTGCTTATCTCGAGGCAGTCACCTCCAGCGAGCTTCTCAATGCATTTATGGATGCCGAGATGATGTCCTTGACCTACGGCCTTTACGCACTGGAAGGTAAAAGGGACCAGCCGGTGACACGAGGAAAGGTGGGTGTTTCCATCATGGTCGAGGAGGGACGATATCTGTTGAAAACGGAAACTGAGCAGCCTTTCGAGCAAGCGGTTGAGTTGAAACCCCAGGTAAAAAATGTCTATTATTTCGATATCGACAAGGATGGGAAGTTAAGGATTTTCAGGGAAGGAGAAAAGGGAAGCTGAAAAGATTGCCTCCCTGAATAAAGAACCCCGCCCACAGGGCGGGGCTTTAAAGCATAAATTCTGTAAACCCCAAACTGAGATCCCGAAATCGTTAGATCCTGAATCAAGTTCAGGACCTGGTTCGGGATGACAAAAAGACTAGAACCAACCCGACATGTCATGCTGAACTCGTTTCAGCATCTGGTTTGCTTTTCTCTTCTTTCAGCAGACACACCTTTCATCCCCGTCCACAGGACGGGGGTTTCAGGTGCGATCTCAATAAAAAGCAAGCTGCGAAGAGAGAGATCAGACCGGGTGTGTCCTGAGCACAAAAGGAAGAAAGTGGTTGAATAGGGATGTTGTCATTTTCATTTGTCTGCTCTCGCTTCTTTTAACTTTTCTGGAATCCCAGGAGGTGAAGAGCCCCCCATGCCGATAAAAGGGTGGATCTCCTGATTCCTCTCCGGGTTGGCGATCGCACGTATCCTCTGATCAATGACCTTCAATTTTGAGAGTTTTTTCTCCACTTCTTTAATCTTGGTTGAGAATAATTGGATCTGAACCTTCTGAATCTGCGACTCCTGTTGCAACTGATTCAGGCTGAGCTGTTTTTTCTTGACCTGTACGTAATCACACAGGAAGAACACAACAGAGAGCTGAAAAAATGCGAGAAGATAAACGAGCACTTTGAACGTTTCCTTTCGTATCCTCAGACGCCTGGTCCCGAAGGTCGTATGTTCGAAGACCAAGACATTCAAATAATCTTTTTCCATATGGAATCCCTCCCTCGGACTCATTAGAATGGAATGATAAGGCCCGGCCCCTTTTCAGAAGAGGGAGTGACATTCATCTCTAAGACCATATTTCGACTGGTCGGGGTAAATGAAAAGCGAAGCCCCATGAATATTTCTCTTAATATTTCTTCCTTCTTCGAATCTAAATGTCTAAATGTTTCTAATTTCGTTCCGCCCTCAAAATATTTGCTGCCGGCTGGGAATGGCTTCGAAATAGATCGGCTAAAATCTGTATTTGAAGACTTGGCCGTGGGTGCTTCCCGTGGGCTTAAGAAATCACTGTAAGAGGTGCTCGGAAGAAATTCAGGTGAGTAAATGATTTGATCGAGATCGATCAATCGAATCTTCCTTTTTTCTTCGACTGCTTTTAAGAAATCCACATCTCTTTTTACGCTTCCCATGGCTGCTCCATCATCCGGACAGCAAAGAGCAGCTTGAGACTTGTTATTTCTTTTTTTTATCGATTTAAGCGGCTTGGGCGCTGGTTTCTTTTTTTTCTGTATGACGCCCTTATTTTCTTCCATTTTCATTGTCATTACCCGATTCGCTGCATAAGTCGTTGATTTATCTGGATCACTCCGGGCGTGAGTGACGGTTGCAAAAATGAACAAAGTCAACAAAATTGAAACCTTCGTAACGGTCATTCTCTTGAACTCTTTTCAGTCGAGAGATGTGGAAGCTATGAATAAACAAACCTTATCAGGTCTTGCAATTTTGAGCTTGAAGGAGATGTAGATTTTAATTAGATAATGAGCAATTTAAGTGCCAAGAGTCTTCACTGCCATGACAAAAGATGGGATGGGGGATCAGACAGAGGGAATCGAAAGCATTTGACCTTACGATGTTAAAGCAATAGAATGCAGATACGCCGCTGCCATTCGTGTATGGAGGTAAAGGGGGCCGATATGGGCAGGGACGATGGATAGGAGCCATCGTGGTTGTAATACGCGCGTCGAGCGCTCCTTGGGTTGATGCGCTGGAAGAAGATCTCATGACCAATCCAACGCGGCCGGGGGTGACATTTTGAAAAATGAAAGGAGAAATGGTAACCTCTGAAAAGACTTGGTCCGGAAATCGGAATAGATGCGAAAGATTTACGCCGAGAGGTTCATCTGTTAGAATTTAAAGAAAAGAGGTGGTTCAATGAAGAAGACTCCAAGATTATTATTAGTGATTTATGCCCTTATTCTTGTAAGGTTTGTTCTTTCCGGTCAGGATGCTCTTTGTCAACCTCGAAAAAGTTTTTTATGGAAAATTCAATCAGAAGCGAACACGGTTTATGTGTTAGGCTCACTCCATTTCTCTAAAAGAGAGATTTATCCTCTCCGCCAGGAAATCGAGAATGCTTTTGATCAATCTGATTTTTTGGTTGTGGAGGCGAATGTTAACGATATCAGAAAGGCGGATGTCCAAAAATTAGTGGAGACTGCTCTCTATCCGGCGAATGATACATTGGAAAAGCATCTTTCTGCGGAGACCTATGAACGGGTCAAGAAAGAGATTGCCGGGCTTGGTATTCCTACTGAACTCATCAATAAACAGAAACCATGGTTTTTGGCCATGACGCTTGTTGCTTTAGAAAGCGTCAAGCTGGGATTAGACCCAAAATTCGGGATAGACATGCATTTTCTTTCAAAGGCCGAGGGGAAGAAAAAAATATTGGAATTGGAGAGCCTTGATTATCAGATTAGCGTCCTTTCCGGCCTTTCCGATAAAGATCAGGAGCTATTTCTATTATATACGTTAAAAGATCTAAATATCCTGGAGCAAGAATTAGACAAAATGATACGGGCCTGGACTTCCGGGGACACAAAAGCCATGGAATCTCTTATGACAAAAGGTGTCTTAGAGGATAAAAGTCTATCTTCCATTTATGATAAACTCGTTTACGAAAGAAACAAGAAAATGGCTTTGAAGATTGAGAGTTTCTTAAAGGCAAAGGAGACCTATTTTATCATTGTCGGGGCGGGCCATCTGGTGGGCAACGAGGGGATCATCGAGCTACTGAAAAGGGATGGGTACCGCGTCGAGCAATTATAAGAGCAAGCAACATAATGGTTTAATTCAGGATTTCCCTGACAGATGGCGTAGGAAAGCATGACGGGGCGTTTTCAAAAAGTTCCACGCGATATATTACAATTCGTCATCGCCAATAACGATGATGGCATTCTCGTTAAACTGTAAAAGGAGTGTGAAAGATGGAGCCGACCAACAAACTGGTGAATCCCATGTTGACCGATTTCTACCAGATCACCATGTCCTATGCTTATTGGAAGGCCGGGGTGCATGAGGAGGAGGCCGTATTCGACCTTTTCTTCCGTAGAAATCCTTTTCGCGGAGAGTTCGCAATTTACGCCGGACTCGAGGAGAAGCTCAGGCTTTTCGAGAATTTTCATTTCAGCGACGATCACATTGCCTATCTTAAGGAACAAATGCCGCAATGCGAGAGGGGATTTTTCGAATGGATCAAGAGCGTCGACTGCTCGAGAATGAAGATTTTCGCCTTCAAAGAAGGAACGGTATCTTTTCCTCGGGAGCCTTTGATGAGAGTACAAGGACCGATCGCAATCGGCCAGCTGCTCGAGACGTCCATCCTTACGCTCACCAACTATCCCAGCTTAATGACCACCAATGCGGCGAAATACCGTTTAGCGGTCGGGTTTGACAAAGGCTTGATCGAATTCGGTTTGCGGAGGGCACAAGGCCCGGATGGAGGGGTTTCAGCTTCCCGTTACAGTTATATGGGCGGTTTTGATGGGACGAGCAATGTCCTTGCAGGCTATCTTTTCGGCGTGCCGATAAAAGGAACCCACGCCCATTCTTACGTGCAATCTTTTACAGGCATCGAGGATTTGAGGAGCGGTACGCTTGTCGGAGCAGACGGAAAGGTAAATGATTTTGTCAAAATGGTTTTGCAAATCCGGGCAGAGTTGGGTTTCCATTATACCAATGAAGGAGAGCTGGCATCATTTATTGTCTATGCGCAAGCTTTTCCCAGGGATTTTTTGGCGCTTGTGGATACTTACGACACCCTGAAATCGGGCGTTCCTAACTTTATTTGCGTCGCCCTCGGGCTTCTCAAATTAGGCTACAAGCCGATAGGGATAAGATTGGATTCCGGGGACCTTTCCTATTTTTCGAAGGGGACGAGGAAAATGCTCAACGACATGGGTGCCAAAACAGACCCTGCTCTTTCGAAATGCCTGATTCTGGCGAGCAACGAGATTAACAAGAGCGTCCTGATTTCTCTGAAGCAGCAGGGCTATGAAATCGATGCCTTTGGTATCGGCACGCATCTCGTCACGTGCGATGACCAGCCTGCAATGGGATGTGTCTACAAACTCGTTGAGGCAAAGGGCATCCCCCGGATAAAACTTTCCCAGGAATTGAGCAAGATGACGATACCCGGGAAGAAAGAGGTTTACCGTCTTTTTGGCGAAGACGGTTATAGCTTGCTGGATCTGATGATCAGAGTAGGAGATGGGCCACCGCAGCCACTCAAACGCGCATTATGCCATCACCCATTTGACCATATCAAACGAGTGTATGTCACTCCGTCAAAAGTGGAGCCACTCCATCACTGCGTCTGGGATGGAAACAGGGTTTACAAAGAAGTTGGGTTAAAGGAGTCCAGAAACTATGTTTTGAATCAGCTGCAGAGCACAAGAGAGGACCATCTGCGGGATATCAATCCCACCCCGTACAAAGTGTCGGTGAGCGAAGAGCTTTACAACTACGTCTACCATCTTTGGGCAGAAGAGTCTCCTGTAAGGGAACTGAAATGATAGATTTGCAAGCGCCCAACGACCTGAGGGAGGCGGACTTCTAATGGGCTGACTGAATGATCGTCAAGAAGGCTTCCTCCAGTTGCGCCCCGGTTGCATCGGGTGTAAATCCAAGCATGAGTATCCAGCCCGCCTTGGTCTCGATGATTCCCATGGGTGCTTGAAGAAAGACTTTGGTGCCGCTCGCATCCGCAGCGCCCCGCCATAATTCAACGACGGCGGTCAACCCGCCATCCGTCTTAACTTTGGTCTCCTTCTTGAGCATCTCCTGCCCCTTGGGAAAAACCGACGCAATAGTTTTCAGACCGATGATACGGACGCTGCTGTAGTTGTATCGCCCACCCTTATAACAAAGGATCAGAATAGAAGTGCCGGGAATGTCCTGAGATTTAAGAGACCCGATCAGTTCCTTTTCAGACCCCTTCGAGATATCTTGTTTCACCCAGCCTTCCGGCAAGGTGAGGGAAAAGTTGTTATAGCTGAACGTCTTCTCCTGAGCAAACGTGTGGGGGGCAAGTCCGATCAAACCAAAAAGAAAAATGTTGAGCCACAGAGCATGGGACAGCCAAGATCGCTTGAACATCTTCTCTCCGATTTTACGCAGCTTAGGATTGGCTGATACTTGATCTATTATACAACGAGGTGGTTGTCAAGAAAAATTCAAGAGAGTTTTAAGAGTTCCCAGACCCAGGGAACATTGAATAACCGCATCCGAAAGTTCTGGAATTACGCCCCTCTGTTCACATCGAGGCGGGCAGCGGCAGGGGAAATATTTTTATAGACAGGTGCGGTAAATTTCTGTTATATGAGAGGAAATTCTGATTCCATTTGTGGAGAGAAACGAATGTTCCATATCGCAAACCCGAAGGAAATAAAAGAAGGGAAATTGACGGATATCTATTTTGTGAGGACGATGGAAGTTCTCAAGGCCAAGAAGATTGATAAATGGGTGAAGGCCGAATTTATTGCCAAACGGTTTCCGGAAGACTATGGATGGGGTGTATTGGCTGGAATCGAAGAAGTGGCTTATCTTCTGAAAGGCCTGAAGGTCAACGTCAGAGCGATGAAGGAGGGGACAACCTTTCGGGCTTTCGAGCCCGTCATGGAGATCGAGGGAATGTACACAGATTTTGGGCTCTACGAAACCTCTCTGTTGGGACTGATCTGCCAGGCCTCGGGCGTGGCAACGAAGGCCGCCCGCTGCAAAAAGGCTGCCGGGAACAGGAAGGTGATCAGTTTCGGGGCGAGGCGAATCCATCCCGTGGTGGCTCCCATGGTGGAGAGGAACGCCTTCGTGGGCGGGTGTGACGGGGTATCCGTGGTGAAAGACGCCGAGTTGATCGACGAGGAGCCCTCGGGCACGATGCCTCACGCCCTGATCCTGATCATGGGCGATACCGTGGAGGCCACCAAGGCGTTTGATGAAGTCGTCCACCCCAGAGTGAAGCGGGTCTCCCTCATCGATACATTCAATGATGAAAAGATAGAAGCGATCAGGGTTGCGGAAGCTCTCGGGAAAAAACTCTTTGGAATCAGGCTCGACACGCCGAGCTCGAGGCGGGGAGACTTCACAAAGATCATCGAGGAGATTCGCTGGGAACTGAACTTGAGAGGGTTCGGACATATTCAAATCTTTGTCAGCGGCGGATTGGACGAGAAACGAATCCTCGCCCTCAATCCTGTGGTAGATGCTTACGGGGTGGGGACTTCGATCACCAGTGCGAGGGTGATCGACTTTGCCATGGACATCGTTGAGATTGATGGAAAACCCCTGGCGAAGAGAGGGAAGATGTCGGGGTCGAAACGTGTCCTCCGGTGCCCGAAATGTTTTCAAGATAAAATAGTTTCTTTTGAAAAAAAGCGAAGAGGATCCACTCCGGTTGTGGATCGATGCTCTTGCGGCGGTCGGTTTAAAGACCTCCTCATTCCTTTTATGCAAAACGGAAAGACCCTTTGGGACCTCCCCAAGCCACAGGCCATAAGAGACTATGTTCTTGGACAACTTCCTCATTTCGATCTTTAGAGTCCACCCTGTATTCACCAGGACAGATCCTGTCCGGAGATAGGAAAGATGACATGAAGGAAGCCATGTTTTACAGCCCCTTGGAGGATGGGAAGGTGCGATGTTTTCTCTGCAACCATCGATGCACCATTTCCCCTTCCAAAAGGGGATTCTGCGGGGTGCGAGAGAATCGGGAAGGAAAGCTCCATACCCTTGTTTATGGCCGTGCGATCTCTCTGAATGTGGACCCCGTTGAAAAGAAACCTCTCTTTCATCTCTTTCCAGGATCGACCTCTTTCTCGATGGCCGCTGCGGGTTGTAATTTCCGATGCCTCCAATGTCAAAATTACGAGATCTCCCAGATGCCGAGGGACGGGAGTGGTCGGATTGAAGGTTCAGAAGTCTCCCCTTCCAAGATCATATCCCTGGCGAAACAGTACCGATGCCGATCTATCTCCTACACTTATACCGAGCCGACCATCTATTTCGAATATGCATACGATATCGCTTGCCAGGCGAATCGGGAAGGAATCAAAAATATCTTTGTCACCAACGGCTATATGACGGAAGAAGCCCTCGAGAAGATCCGTCCCTACCTGGATGCAGCGAATGTCGATTTGAAGAGTATCAAGGGGGAATTTTATAAAGAAATCTGCGGGGCGAAATTGGAACCGGTTTTGGAAAACTTAAGACGGATGAGACAGATGGGGACATGGGTGGAGATTACGACCCTTGTCATTCCTACTTTGAACGACTCGGATCAGGAGTTTGAGGAGATCGCCCGATTCATCGTTTCCTTGGGGCCGGAGGTGCCCTGGCATCTTTCAGCCTTCTATCCGACCTATAAAATGCTCAACCTTCCGAGAACCCCTGTGCCACTGCTCCATCGAGCGCGGGAGATCGGAATCAAAGCAGGGCTTCGATATGTCTATTGTGGAAATATTCCTGGCGAGGAAGGCGAAGACACCTTCTGCCCGCACTGTGGCCAGAGGGTGATTGAACGGATAGGATTTCGGGTGACAAAAAACGATGTGGTGAATGGGGCATGCCGTCATTGCCACGGAAAGATCGATGGCGTGTGGAATTAAGGAACTGTTTCGTAATGGCAGAGAAGGGACGGAAAGCCAGCGCCTCTCCGTCTCATGGCCGATTAATGAACCTCCCCGCCCACAGGGCGGGGAGGTTCACGGATAGCCGAGACTTTCCAGTCTCGGCGAAAATGCAGCTGCCAGACAGGAATGTCCGGCCTATCGGATTTTTGAAATCGCTGCATTCATGCCCGCCCACAGGGCGGGGCATTCTGCAGTATTTTCGTAAAACTTTGGAACCCCGATTTTCTGCGTTCTTCCTATTACGGCACAGCCTCTGAAGGGCGGTTATGGGATTAGAAAGAGCTTTCAGGGTGGGGCAGGCTCAAACCAGCAATCGGAAGATGATCTGGACGATCGGCGGTGGCAAGGGAGGTAGCGGGAAGAGTTTTATCACCGCCAACCTTGGCATCTGCCTTTCGAAACTGGGCATCCGGGTTGTCCTCATCGATGCCGATTTGGGGGGTGCAAATCTTCACACTTTTCTCGGAATCTCTCCTCCCGCCCTCTCCCTTTCCGACTTCATCAAAAAGAGGGTTTCCCATCTTCGCGAAGTCCTGATCCCGACAGCGGTTCCAAATCTTCAACTCCTGACCGGCGCGCAGGATCTCCTCAACGCGGCCGATACGAAGAGTGTTCAGAAGCGAAGATTGATTCGTTCCATCCAAAGTCTGGAGAGCGACACGATCCTGGTGGATTTAGGAGCTGGCAACTCGTTGAGCGTGTTGGATTTCTTCTTGATGTCCGATGGCGGGATTTTGGTGGTCACCCCGGAGCCGACCTCCATTGAAAATACGTATCGATTTCTCAAGAGCGCGTTCTATCGGAGGCTGAAGCAATCGGTTTCCTCTGCCTCTGTGAAGGCCCTGATTGATGACGCCATGGATCGAAAGAATGAGATGGGAATTCAAACCCCTCATGACCTCGTTAAGGCGGCGATGCGAATGGACGAGACAGATGCTCAACGGATGGTTGAGGAAGCCGGAACGTTCCACCCGAATCTGATTCTGAATCAAGTCCGGTCGAAGAAGGATATCGAGATCGGATTTTCGATTCGAAGCGCCTGTCTGAAATATTTTGGCATGCACCTGCACTACCTGGGTTATGTGGTCTACGATCAGGATGTGAGTAATTCCATCCGGCGGAGGAGGCCTCTGGTTTTGGAGAACTCAAGGTCGAGGGCTGCGCAGTGCGTGATGGAGATCGCATCCAAGTTAGCAGATAGCCATTAGATGGCGGTTCCACTTAAAAGATATGGGGATGAAAGGCATTAAAGACCAGACGTACTACGAAATCTTGGAAGTCAGCCCGACCGCCACGGCCAAAGAGATCCAGAGGGCTTATGAGCATGCCAAAGAAACTTTTCATGCGGATTCTGTGGCGGTCTATTCTCTCTTCTCCGAAAAGGAGGTGAAAGAAATCGAGGAGGCCGCTGAAGAGGCGTATCGAGTCCTCATGGATGAGTCATCGCGGAGAAGTTACGACCGGACCCATTCTCGAGCGGTGGGGGAGCAGTCCCTTGAAGAGCCTTTTGACAGCCAGGTCGCCTCGAGAGAAAAAAGGGCTTCTCTCTCCTTTACAGATCTGTCCTTCAATGTCGAGATGGAACACTATCGTGGAAGGGAGTTGAAGCAGGTCCGGGAAAGAATGGGGATTGATCTCCAAACCGTCTCCAAGGAGACGAAAATTAGTCTAAGAATCTTAGAATCCCTTGAGGAGGACAACTTTGAAAATCTTCCGGCCTTGGTTTACCTCAAGGGGTTTCTGAAAAGCTATGCGCAATGCCTCGGCCTGGATTCCCAGAAAGTGGTTGAGGACTACCTCCAGTTTATGAGAGAATCCAAAAAGAAATAATTGTCTCGAACGAAAATACAAAATGCCAAAGTTCAAAAATGAGATTCTGAAATCGTAGACCCTGAACTTGTTTCAGGGCAAGGTTCAGAATGACAGCTTTGTCATGCCGAACTTGTTTCGGCATCTGGTTTGGTATTTGAACTTTGACATTCCTTGAAGTTTGCCTGCCTGCGCGAAGCCCCGCCGGCCAAAGCCTTGTGCGGCGGGCAGGCGCTACGGCGAAGGCAGGGATTTTGAGGTTCAGTATTTATGGTTTCTCTGAGGTGAGCTCTGCCACTTTCGCGGTTAACTCTTGAGCAATGGTGCTACTAAATCCCGCTATCTTTTCTCGAATGTCCCCTTTTTTATCGATGAGGATGGTTGCCGGGATGCCGGTGACTCGGTAACTTTTTACCACCGCATCCGGAGTGACGACGATGGGGTAGGGGATATTCATGGACTTGACGAATCTGCGAACCATCTCCACATCTCCTTCCACGTCCATCCCGATCACCTCAAGCCCGTTTTCCCGGTAATTGTTATAGAGTTGAATTAAATGGGGGATGGACTCCCGACAGGGGCCACACCAGGTGGCCCAGAAGTCAAGGAGAACCACCTTCCCTTTAAGCTGGGAAAGGGTGATCTCCTGCCCATCGATGGTTTTGAGGGTGAAATCCGGCGCCATACCTGCTGAAGATTTTTTTTCTTTGCCACATTGGGGGAGAAGGAAGAGCCCCCCGATACATAGACCCAAAACAAGGATCTTCTTAAGAAAGGATAATTTCATATTCACGGAACATCCCTCACCTCGGTTGCGAGTCGTACCGACCTTCCCTCTCCCTCAGGGAGAGCCTGCCCGCCGGTAGGCAGGGGAGGGGTAAGGGAAAAATTTCAAATATAAACTCCTCTTTTTTACACCAGGGCCTTTTCGATCAGGGCCTTTAAACGGGCCTTCGGCACCGCGCCGACAATCTGATCGAGAATCTTTCCGCCCTTAAAGAGAATCAGGGTAGGAATTCCTCTCACGCCGTATTGACTGGGCGTAGCAGGGCTCTCATCCACATTGAGCTTGGTCACCTTGACTCTCCCGATAAACTCTTTTGCCAACTCCTCGACGATGGGACCGATGCTACGGCAAGGACCACACCAGGTTGCCCAGAAATCGACGAGCACTGGAAGATCCGAGTTAAGCACCTCGGAAGTAAAATTCTTATCGTTGACGTCAACCAAGCTCGCCTCATTTGCCATTTTCTACTCCTTCATCTTTTTTCATAACAATATAACATAACCTATTCAAAAGAGGTTTCGCCATGCACCGCGCAGGGTGCATGGCCCTGCATCATACGGTACAGGGCATGGCACCTGAACCTTACACGGTTCAGGGCGTCATTCGGACAAAACCCTTTTATAGCTTTCTCTCCAATACAAAATCAGCCAGGGTACAAAGCGCTTCTTTCTCCCTCGAATTTGGAAAAGGATGAAGATACCCCTTTGCTCTTTCGACATACTCCTTGGCTTTTTCCCGGGTATATTGGACCCCTCGATACCGCTCGATGATCTCCAATACGCGAAAAAAAGCCTCTTTTGCTATCGGTTGAGCCTTCACGGTCTCTCGTATAAGGGCCTTCTCACCCGGATCACAATTCCTCAATGTGAAGATCAACGGGAGGGTGATCTTCCCCTCCTGAAGGTCGATGCCAATCTCTTTCCCAGATTTATGAGAAATATAATCGAGGTTGTCATCGATCAATTGGAAGGCGATTCCCACATCCATCCCGAACTTGGCCAATGCATCCTCTTTTTCCTCTGAGGCATTTCCAAGGATGGCGCCGATCTGTGTGGCCGCTGAGATGAGGTGGGCAGTTTTACGGGCGATGATCGAGAGGTATTTCTCCTCGGTTAGAGAAACGTCGTTCGTTCTGATCAACTCCTCCAATTCCCCTTCGGCGATGATGGTGGTTGCCTTAGAAATAGTGTGAAGAATCCTCCAATTGTTACTTTCCACCATCCGGGTGAAGCATTTCGTGAAAAGGAAATCTCCGACAAGGACACATGCCTCATTCCCCCATTTCGCATTGGCCGATTTAACCCCTCTTCGCAACTTGGCGTTGTCCACCACGTCATCGTGGAGCAGGGTTGCCGTATGGATAAACTCGATTAGGCTCGCCATGGAGATGTGATTTTCTCCGGAATAGCCGCATAATTTGGCTGAAAGCAATAGGAGTTTGGCACGAACTCGTTTGCCGCCGCTTTCGAGGAGATGTTCTCCGATGGCAGCGATGATGGGGACATGGGATCTCAAGTTCTTCCGAAACTCTTGATCCACTCTTTTCAAATCCTCCTCCATCCACTCAAGGGTCAGCTCTTCCGCGGGAAAGACGGTCTCTTCAGAGGGGAGGGGCAACGTGGGCGATTCATCCATATCAGAAATTATTATCCTATTCAGGGGACATTGTCAAAGTGTTTTATCTTTTGCACTGTGATTCAGACACTGGACTCAATATGTCTTGAGGGTTATTTTTAGGCAATCAATCATGACGGTCACTTTGTCCTCGTGCGATGAGAATTACCGAGTAATATCCTCCCCCTTGATGGGGGAGGATTGAGGTGGGGTGGACAGGGTAAGTTCCCCCTCACCCCCCCTCTCCCACCAGGGGAGAGGGGGATCGTTGGTGTCTCATGTCCGGAGTCTTTGGCCTACTGTCTGAATCGCAGATATTTTGCTAACGGAGAGAGTCTTTCTCCTGATCGGATTCATGAAGGATCAACGGATCCATGATCTTCAGCTCCACCCCGCTGGCTTTGACGGACTCGGTCAGGATAAATTTTGCCTCTTCTCCCATACGGGGATGGGCGAACCGCAGCCGCTTTGGCTCCAATTCTCGACTTCTCAACGCCACCAATAGGTCGACGGTTCTCATGGCGGGAAAGATGAAGTAACATCTCCCCTTAGGTGGAAGAAGGTAGGAGGCGATAGAGATCAGGTCTTGAAGCGTTCCTTTAATCTCGTGGCGTGCGATGGCCTTCTCCAAAGAGGGGTTGATCCTTCCGCTTCGATATTTTCGATAAGGAGGATTGGAGAGGACGACATCGAAAGAACCCGGTGCGAAAGTTTCCCTTAACTCCCTGAGGTCCTGTTGGAGAATCGATATCCTGTCTTCAAGATGGTTCAAGCGGACATTCTTTTTCGCACATTCGGCCAATCCCCCTTGAATTTCGATGCCGACAAAAGAACGGGCTTTTGTGGTTTTCGACAACAGCAATGGAAGAATGCCGCAACCCGTTCCCAGATCGATCACTCTTTCATCTTTACGAATCTTGACGAATTGACTGAGCAGAACCGCATCGATGGAGAACCGGTATCCCTTCTCCTTCTGAATGACCTGAAACTTCCCGTTAAAGAAAGTATCCAGTGTCTCATCGGCCGAGGGAGGGAGTGGGGGCGAAATCATGAGCGACTAACTATCATAGGAGGAGTTTGATTGTCAATTGAACTTAGCCCGGGTGGGAGGACGGGGTCAGTCCGGGAGTTTAGGAATGACTTATTTCCCGTTGTCATCCAATCCAAAGGAGGGAGATTGGAGACAACGTTATTAAGAGAGAGGGTAAGCTGAAACGGAGAAACTGCTTGGTGATTTTGTGCAAGGCGTGAGGGCAAAAGATCCCGATTTCTTCAAACGAAAGGTCAGATTTTGTTCAAAAATATGAAAGGTTTGCACAAAAATTATCCATCATTTGATCCAGAAATCTGTGGTTTCTTTTCTCAACATCTAAAAATCTCTAATATTGTTAAGTAATTAAACACCATAGGATAAGGTTTGGTATGGATATTGCTATATTTTTTCCTTGACAAAGTCACGATAAGGGGCTAATTTCTAACAAAATTTTGTTTTCACGAAGGAGGAGATAATTATGAAAAGGTCAGTCAGTATCTTTTTTGCCATGATTTTGATGTTCTCCTTCTGTTTTGTTCTTTCCGGTTTGACGCAAGAGGCAAAGGAGACGGAGGGCATGTATACGATCAAGAAAGGAGATACGCTCTGGGATATCTCCTCTAAATTTCTGAAAGACCCCTTTCTTTGGCCAAAATTGTGGGAGAGGAATCCTTACATCACCAATCCCCATTTGATCTTTCCGGGGAACCCGATCCGCCTGGCCGCCACAGAGCCGGTGAAGCAGGAGGAGCCTAAAAAAGTTGTCGAGGAGAAGCCTAAAGAGCCGGTAAAAGAGGCAGAGGTTAAGAAAGTAGAATCCCCACCCCCTCCAGTGGAAAAGAAAGTAGAGATGGTCGCTGAGAAGAAGAAACCTGCCAAGGTGGAAGAGAAGCCCGTCTACTTCCCGGAGGTACGAGATGCCGGGTTTATGAGCGACGTTCCTTATCGGGGAATTGGCATTGTATTGGAAGGTAAGGAAGGTAAGGTCGCCATGTCTGCGGGCGATATTGTTTACCTGGCCTTCAGAACTTCAGATCCCATTTTGATCGGAAATAAGTATACCGTTTTTCGTGCCTCGGACGAAATCAGACACCCCATTACTGAGAAATTGGTCGGGAGAAAGTATAACATCATAGGAAATGTTCGAATCATCGACCGTTATGGTAATTTCTTTACGGCAAAAATCGTCGAATCTTTCGACGCCATGATGAGAGGGGATTTGATCCAACCTTATTCGAAGGAAAAAATGGAGGGGGGTTTCGGAAAATAAGAATTCTTGCCCGTGTTTGTCGCGGGCGCGGATTCGGTGATTGGAATGTTTATCCGGGCTTTGGAGATTCTCTCTTTGTCTCCCGAGCCCTTTTTTATCATCTGACTCAAATCCAATCAACCCTTCGTGCTTTCACCCGAGGATCGTTATGGCCGAAGATATCTTTTATTGGTTGGCCTTAAGTCTCACTCCGGGACTGGGGAGTATCCTCATCAAGCGTCTCCTGGATCGATTCAGGACGCCGGAAGCCGTCTTCCGTGCTTCCATAAGGGAATTATCAGGAATTGAAGGGTTGGGAGAGAAGGTGGCCGGTGAAATCCAGAAAGGGCCACAGAAAAAAATGGTGGAGAGGGAATTGTCTTTGCTGGAAAAAGTGGAAGGAAAGATTATTACGTTGAAGGATGATGACTATCCGAGTCGCTTGAAGGATATCTACGATCCTCCCGCGTTGCTTTATGTCAGAGGAGAATTGAGGAGGGAGGATGAATTGGCCGTTGCCATTGTCGGGAGCCGGAAGACCGCTCCCTATGGGAGATGGATTACGGAAAAGATAGGCGAGGACCTCGCCCGTCATGGAGTCACCGTTGTCAGTGGGATGGCGAGGGGCATCGATTCCCTGGCTCACATAGGGGCGATTCAAGGGGGAGGGAGAACGATTGCGGTTTTAGGTTGTGGCGTCGATGTGATTTATCCTTCTGAGAACAAAAACCTCTTCCATCAGATTATCGAGCACGGGGCTACCCTTTCCGAGTTTCCGATGGGGTCACCCCCTGAAGGTGGACATTTCCCGAAACGGAATCGCATCATCAGCGGTCTTTCCATCGGCGTCGTCATCGTCCAAGCCAGCGCGGAGAGTGGCTCTCTCATTACCGCCGGGTATGCCTTAGAGCAAGGGAGAGAGGTGTTTGCCGTTCCGGGAAACGTCGGAGCCGAGGGCAGCCGCGGCACGAATCAATTGATCAAAGATGGGGCGAAGTTAGTGGAATCCAGTGAAGACATTCTTGAGGAGATATTGCCTCAGTGGAGAAGGGAAGAGGGAGGGTTCCGGAGAGTAGAGACACCCGTTCCTGATCTCAAGGGAGAGGAGGAGATTCTCTACAAGCTTTTGGGGGAGACTCCGCTCCATATCGATGCGATCATACGGGAGAGCCAACTGGACCCAGGAAAAGTCTCCAGCCTCCTCCTGAATCTGGAATTGAAAGGGTTGATCTCCCAGTGGCCTGGCAAATGTTTCAGTAAGAAGATGTGATGTGTTACATTAATAGAAGATGATGGATCAGGAATTGAAGGATTCGGCGATGATTCCGATTTATCATTTCCGAGTTTCCAATTCCGATCTTAACGAACGTGCGAGGACAGTCCATGTCGAAAGGGTTGGTTGTTGTAGAATCCCCTGCGAAGGTAAAGACCCTTCAGAAATTTTTAGGGGACGAGTATGTCATCAAGGCTTCTGTGGGGCATATTAAAGACCTTCCAGAAGGGGAGCTGGGAGTGGATCTTGAGAAAGATTTTCAGCCCAAGTATGTCAGTATCCCGGGGAAAGGGAAGATCATTCGTGAGTTGAAGAAGGCCAGCAAGGAAGTGAAGAATATTTACCTTGGGCCAGATCCGGATCGCGAAGGGGAGGCGATTGCATGGCACGTCGCCGAAGAGATTGGAGACGGTGACAAGAATATCTACCGAATTCTCTTCAACGAGATCACGAAAAAAGCGGTCTTGGATGCCATTCGTCACCCGGGAAAATTGCAGCAGTCCAAATATGAAGCCCAGCAGGCAAGGCGGATCCTGGACCGGCTGGTGGGTTATCAGATCAGCCCGATCCTTTGGGAGAAGGTGAGAAGAGGACTGAGCGCGGGACGAGTCCAATCCGTCGCTGTTCGAATTGTCTGTGAGAGGGAAAGAGAGATTCAAGATTTCGTCTCCGAGGAATATTGGAGCCTCACCGCAACGCTAAAAGGAAAGGATTCACCGGTCTCCTTCGATGCGAAATTGATGAAATGGAAGGGCAAGAAAGTTAAGATGGCCGATGAGGCTGAAACCCTGGGCATCAAGAAATTTCTGGAGACCGTTCCTTATGCTGTCTCAAAGATCGTTCAGCAAGAAAAACAGCGGCACCCCTTGCCGCCGTTTATCACGAGCCGACTTCAGCAAGAGGGCTATCGGAAGCTCTCCTTCTCTGCTCAGAGGACGATGCGGATCGCGCAAAAGCTGTATGAAGGAGTGGACCTCGGTCAGCTCGGGACGGTTGGATTGATCACCTATATGAGGACTGACTCTGTCCGGGTTTCGAATGAAGCTCTTCAACAGGTGAGGGCGTGGATCAACGATCGGTTCGGAGAGCCTTATCTTCCCCCTAAGCCCAATGTCTATAAGAGCCGCAGAGGAGCTCAGGAGGCCCATGAAGCCATCCGGCCCACGTCGATCGATCTGGAACCGGATCAGGTGAAGCCTTACCTGGACAAAGATCAGTGGGCTCTTTATAAACTGATTTGGGACCGCTTTGTCGCCTCTCAGATGGCTCCGGCAAACTTCCTTCAAACGACCATTGAGATTAAAGCGGACGATGCCATTTTTACAGCCGTGGGCACGGTTCCTGTTTTTCAAGGCTTCATGGCCCTCTATGTGGAAGGGGAGGATAACCAAGAGAATGGAAACGGGGAGAAGAAACTTCCCCAGCTATCGGAGGGGGAACTCCTCGAGCTACTCGGCCTGACGCCCAAACAGCATTTTACCCAGCCCCCTTACCGGTTTTCCGAGGCAACATTGATCAAAGAATTGGAAGAGAAGGGAATTGGAAGACCTTCCACCTATGCAACCATCCTGGCCACGATCAAGGAAAAAGGTTATGTCCGTCTGGAAAAGGGAAAATTTTCCCCCACGGAGTTGGGGTGCCTGGTGAACGATCTCCTCGTCGTCAATTTTCCTGATATTTTCGATATCGAATTCACCGCACAAATGGAAGAGAATTTAGATAAGATTGAAGAAGGCCAAAAAGATTGGGTGGGGACGCTCAAAGAGTTCTATCTCCCGTTCGAAAAGGACCTGGAGATGGCCAAGATCTCCATGAGGGATGTGAAGAGAGAGCAGATTCCCACGGATGCCCTCTGCGAGCGATGCGGTTCAAAGATGGTGAAGCGATGGGGAAAGAGAGGTTATTTCCTGGCCTGCTCCACTTATCCAAAATGTCGGTACACGAGAGAGGTGGATGGGAGTTTAGAGAATCAGGTGGAGACAGAAGCCAAGTGTGAAAAATGTGGAAGCCCGATGGTCATCAAGAACGGAAAGTTCGGAAGGTTTCTGGCCTGTTCCAACTACCCCACCTGTAAATTTACCCGATCTCTGGATACGGGCGT